>Ga0184616_10000066_pt1 | contig 18846 bp, 17 predicted proteins | sample PLM4_90_coex_FD_133145 | JGI IMG/M metagenome (GOLD analysis project Ga0184616, IMG submission 133145) | Groundwater sediment microbial communities from an aquifer in East River, Colorado, USA - PLM4_90_coex | ecosystem: Environmental > Terrestrial > Soil > Riparian zone | place: USA: East...
AACAGTTTCATGCGCTGCTGGAGTACGCCGTGCTCGCCAGCGAGAAGGAACCGTTCGATCCCATGGAACGGGCGATACCCGAGAGGGCGCAAAAGTTTCTCGCGCACACCGCGCTCCTGCACCGCGATTGGGAGCTGGTGCACGAATATTCCTTATCGCCGCAATTGCTCGCCATGTCACACGTGTGGAAGACGCCGCATGACGACCAGCGCATGGTTGCGGCCAAAGGCGCGCCGGAGGCGATTGCCGATTTGTGTCACTTGAACGCCGCACAGTTGGATGCGCTGACGGGGCAGGTCGCACGGCTCGCCGATCAAGGCCTGCGCGTGCTGGGTGTGGCCAAGGCGGTTTATCGAGACAAGCCGCCGCCTGCGCAACAACACGACTTCGACTTTGAGTTTCTCGGTCTCATCGGGTTGCACGATCCGTTACGCATGGGGATAAAAGAGTCGGTCGCGGAATGCCGCAGCGCGGGCATCCGCGTGGTGATGATTACCGGCGATTACCCGCGCACCGCCAGGGCCATCGCGCGCCAAAGCGGATTCGCCGTTGACGCGGCGCTGAGCGGTGCGGAGCTGGCGACACTCAACGATGCGCAGCTGGCGGAAAAGCTACCGTCCGTGGATGTGTTCGCACGCATCACGCCCGAGCAAAAGCTGCGGCTTATTCAGGCATTCAAAGCTAGCGGCGAGATTGTGGCGATGACCGGCGACGGCGTGAACGACGCACCCGCGCTGAAAGCCGCGCACATCGGCATCGCCATGGGTGGGCGCGGCACCGATGTGGCGCGCGAGGCCGCCTCGCTGGTGCTGCTCGACGATGACTTCCCTTCCATCGTGCGCGCGGTACGCCTGGGCAGACGCATTCACGACAACCTGCGCCGGGCCATGTCGTATCTGTTCGCGGTGCATGTGCCCATCGCCGGTATCGCCCTGTTTCCGCTGTTGTTCGGGCTGCCGCTGCTATTCGCGCCGATCCATGTGTTGTTTTTGGAATTGATTATAGACCCGGCCTGCTCGATCGCCTTCGAGGCCGAGCCGGAGGAAAAGGATGTCATGCGCCGTCCGCCGCGCGATCCACGCGAACCGATGTTCCTCCTGCGCGCGATTCTGCTCAACCTGTTGCAAGGGCTGGGCAGCCTGGTTGCGGTCATGGCCGTCTATAGCGGCACGCTGTATTACGGCTTCACTGTGGAGTCGGCGCGCACCATGGCGTTCGCGGTGCTGGTCATCAGTAACCTGGGCTTGATACTATCCAACCGCGCGCGCGGCACAACCGGCGCGCCACAGGCGCCGAACAGCGCGCTGTGGTGGGTGGTAAGCGGCGCACTCGCGGGATTGATACTGGTGATCTATGCTCCTTCGGTGAGCGCGCTGTTTTCTTTCAGCGCGCTCAGCATCTCGCAGTTGCTCATGGCCTTTGCTGCGGGGGCGGGTTGTATGCTGTGGTATGAATTATTGAAAAGTATCTCCGCCAGCCGGCGCGCAGGTCATGCTTGAAACCACACTGGTTCATCCTCATCTAATGCATTATGAGTGAATTGCTGCATATCGTCTGTCCGCATTGCCACAGCACCAATCGTGTGCCCACCGGAAAATTGGCTCATGCTCCCAAGTGCGGGGGATGCAAACAGGCCCTGTTCACGGCGCACCCGGTGGAGCTTACCAATGCAAATTTTAGCCGGCACATTACACAGAGCGGCATACCGGTAGTTGTGGACTTTTGGGCGCCGTGGTGCGGCCCGTGCCGCATGATGGCCCCGATCTTCGAGCAAGCGGCCGTTAAGCTTGAGCCTTATACCCGGCTGGCCAAGCTCAATACAGAGACGGAACAGGAGATTGCAGCACAGTATGGTATACGCAGTATTCCGACCTTGGCGATCTTCAAGCAAGGCCGTGAGATTGCCCGCTCCGCAGGCGTCATGGACTTAAACAAGCTCACGGAGTGGGTTCGTTCACATAGCTAACGCCGCCGCTTGAAGCGGCCTATATCTTATTTATCCTTTTCGGATTTCTCACGCAAGGCTTCAGACCACCCGGCCAAAATCTCACTGGTTCGCCTGGCCAACACCTCGGCCGTATTGCGCGCGGCCTTGGTTCCTGCCACCGTCGCATCTTGGAGTGTTGCGCCTACCCGGTTACTGAACTGTCCGAGGGTAGTCGAGACCATTCTTCCCGTATCGGTACCGGCGCGCTGGACGTGGCCCGCCAACTCCTTCATGGCCTGTTTGACCTTATCGCCTGCGGCATTCGTAACCTGGCCCATAATAGACAGAAACTCATGCTCCGTCTTTTTAAGGTTATCCAACGCGAGCTTCAAATCTTGATCGGCAAACTCTTTCCCGTGCGACGTTAACTCCTCCAGCGCAAGCTGCGTTGCCTGTGCAGACTTCTTCAGCGCCTCATCCAGCCCGGCGATGGCCTCGGAGAGCGCCGGGGCAATCTCTCCGGCCCGCTTGTCCAAGCCCTCGCTGATGCCCTCCATCACCGCCTTGACAACTTCCTTAATCCGCTCAGGCTCAAGGCCATAACGATTCAACCCGTGCAGCGTTAAATCGCGTACCTTGGGACGGACCTCGGTGTCCTGCTGCACTGATTTACTGGCCTCGGCTTTAATTCCAGTTAGACTCAGATCGTGTTCTGTCATGATCGCCCCCTTCAAAAGTTCTTCCAAATTAACAGCTATTTACCAGTCTCCACTTTACCTGAAAGGGACAGCCGAAGGTAGGTTGATCTGGATCAATATTTACCGAGTTCTAAAAAGATTGATCTGCATCAAGGATATAATTCTTGATTCTTTTAATAATTAAGCTGTTTCAAGATAACCGGAGAATAGACCATGACCGTGCACTACCCCAGTCTGGACGAAAAGGAGGGCCATCTGGTACGCATACCGGCAGGTTCGGTGATGCTTGATGGGAGCTTACACCTGCCGCCCAACGCATCCGGGATAGTGCTCTTCGCCCATGGCAGCGGCAGCAGCCGTCACAGCCCGCGGAATCGTTTTGTAGCCCAGTTCCTTCACGAAACCGGACTTGCTACGCTGCTCATTGACCTCCTCACCGCGGATGAAGAGTTCGCCGACCGGGTCACGCGGCAACTGTGCTTTGACATCACGCTGCTGGCGAAGCGGCTTGAAGATATCACCGATTGGCTGATGCAAAACCCGGAGACCCAGGCGCTGAAAATCGGCTATTTCGGCGCCAGCACCGGCGCCGCGGCCGCCTTGCTTGCCGCCGCCGAGCGCCCGGAGGGGGTGAGCGCCATCGTCTCACGGGGAGGACGACCGGATCTGGCGGGCCCAGCCCTTGTCAAGGTGCGCGCGCCCACCCTGTTGCTGGTGGGCGGCGAAGACGGTCCGGTCATCAAACTGAATCAAAAGGCCCTGGCGCAATTGCAGGTAGAAAAGAGACTCGACATCATCCCGGGCGCGACCCACCTCTTTGAGGAACCCGGCGCGCTCGAGGAGGTCGCCAGCCTGGCGCGGCAGTGGTTCGAACATTACCTCAGCCCTGCCGCGCCCCTTGGCAAAGGCTCTGCCAGTACCAGATACCCTAAGTGAACATCAGCGCGAGGTCCGGCCGAAGAGACCGGTTATGAGCAGCGAAGAACTTGAAAAGACCGTCGCCGAGTTAATAGCGCCCGCCAAAGGCATATTGGCCGCCGATGAAAGCTCCGGGACTATTGAAAAGCGGTTCAAGAGCATCAACGTGGCGTCTACCGAGGAAAACCGGCGTAATTACCGCGAGATGTTGTTTACCACTCCGGGCCTGGGTGAATTTATCAGCGGTGTCATCCTGTATGAGGAAACCCTCCAGCAAAAAACAAAAGGCGGCACCCCGCTGCCACAGGTCCTTATCCATCAAGGTATCGTACCGGGCATCAAGGTGGACAAGGGCACGGCCCCGCTCGCAAATTTCCCCGATGACACCGTAACGCAAGGTCTGGACGGCCTCGCCGGCCGGCTTGCCGAATACAAACAGCTCGGGGCGCGCTTTGCGAAGTGGCGGGCCGTGCTGCATATCGGTGAAAAAACGCCCTCACAACGTTGTATAATTGAAAATGCGCATGCCCTGGGGCGCTATGCGGCGATCTGTCAGGAACTGAGTATAGTGCCCATCGTCGAACCCGAAGTGTTGATGGACGGCAATCACAGCCTCGAACACTGCGCAGAAGTGACCGAACAGGTCTTGCACGCCGTATTTCATGCCCTGCATCAACACCGCGTTAGACTGGAGCACATGTTGTTGAAGCCGAATATGGTGATCGCCGGAATGGACTACCGGCCCCTGGCAGAGCCCGAACAGGTTGCGAAGGCGACCATTACCTGCTTTAGCCGCGCGGTTCCAGCCGCAGTCCCAGGGATATTTTTCCTCTCCGGCGGTCAAAGTGATGCAATGGCCACCGCGAACCTCAACGCGCTCAATGCCTGGCCTGAAAGGCAACCGTGGTGTGTGAGTTTTTCCTATGGCCGGGCCCTGCAGGCGCCGGCGCTGAAGGCGTGGCAAGGCTCAGCCGCCAATGCAGCTATGGCTCAACAAGCCCTCTATAAACGGGCGCGCTTAAACAGCGCAGCCCGACAGGGGAAATATACCGCAGCGATGGAAAATACCTAAGCGCTGGGTTTGTTAACGAAATATGGTTTTGATAACTAGAGAGAGAACCTGATTATGGAAACAACGTGGATAGTAGTGGCAGATCGAACCGAGGCAAGGCTGTTTGAAAGCAAAGGACCAGGCAAGGGGACCTTGCAACACCTGCGGGATATTCCGCATCCGGAGGGCCATCTCCATGCGAGAGATATGGAAGCGGACAAGTCCGGTCGTATGTCTGATAGTTTTGGGACACGCCACGCCTTAAGCCCACATCATGACCCGGAGGAACGCCATGCACAGGAGTTCGCGCATCACCTTGCCGAGCTTCTCAACAAGGGCCGCAACGATCACGCCTATCAGAAGCTCATCCTGGTCGCCGAACCCGGATTCTTGGGGGATTTGTCAGGCGCGCTCGATAAACACACGTCGGCGCTCGTGGAGAAGACCGTAGGCAAAGATCTCATGCATGTGGGAGAGAACGAATTACCTCAACACCTGAGTTGAGCTTATGGGCACCTCTAAAAATAGTGGATTTTGTCTTTAGGCAAGGCGGAATTCTGCGAGGAAGCGCAGTGTACACGGCAGTACATGAGCATTCCGAGCAGAATTTCAACGCCGCATAAAGACAAAAGACGCATTTTTAGAGGTGCCCTTATATTTGCTCACCGCGTGTTCCTGCCCCTCCCCCATCATTTTCAGGGCGGTCAAATCGCTCAGCCGCATTTCCTTACCGTTCACGCCGATGAGCCCCTCCTCCTGAAATCTTGAAAAGAGGCGGCTCACGGTCTCCAGGGTGAGGCCGAGATAATTGCCAATTTCCTCGCGCGTCAGGCGCAGGATGAATCGGGTGCTCGAATAGCCAAGCTCCTTAAAACGGTCCGACAAATCGAGCAGAAACACCGCCAGCCGCTGCTCCGCCCGCATGCCGCTCAACAGCTTCATGATCTCCTGATCACGGATGATTTCCCGGCTCATGAGCCTGTGAAACCAGTGCTGCAAGCGAGGCATCCGGCGGAAAAGCTCCTCGAGCCGGTTGAAGGGAATGGCGCAGAGGTCACTGTCTTCAACAGCGATGGCGCTGTAATTGTAGTGGTCCGTACTGATGGCGCCCATTCCCAATAATGCCCCGGGCATATAAAGTCCTACGATCTTTTCGCGCCCGTCCTCTGATAAATCATACATCTTGAAAAAGCCCCTACGGAGTACATAAAGGGAGGAAAAGGGTTGTCCCGCTCGGTATAAATACTCACCTCGCCGCAGGGTGTGATGCACGTTGACGATTTGGGCAAGCTGTTCCAGCTCTGCATGACTCAGCCCTGCGGATAAACATAAAGGGTGCAGCCTGCAGCCAGAGCAGCCGTCCTTGACCTCAACCAGTCTAGGCGGCAACTCACGCCGGACGGGACAGGGATTCAGATTGACCGGCTGCTCTGTTTGCAAGGTGCATCTCCTGGATGCGGTCTCTTAGTTCGGGACGCAGAGCGAAGCGATAAACCGGCGCCTGCTTAATCAATCGGGTTTCCCTCATGTTTTGCTGAAAGAAGGCGTAGCGGCATCCTCCAGCCTCCTTCGCATGGTACATGGCAATATCCGCGCAATTTAACAGCTCATCGGTATCCGCGCCGTGCTTGGGATAGAGACTTATTCCAACACTGGTAGACGAAAACACCTCACGGCCCAATACCTCAAAGGGCTGGACAAAGGCCTGCAAAAGACTGCGTACCACCTTTTCCACACCCTCTACAAAAACAAGGTCGGTCAGCACGATTGCAAATTCGTCGCCCCCCAGGCGCGCAAGGGTATCCCCCCCGCGCAGGCAGTCTTTCAGCCTTGTTGTAACTTCGCGCAGAAGAATATCTCCCGCAGCATGTCCGTAGTTGTCATTGACGGCCTTAAACTGGTCTATATCCAGATATAGCAGCGCCACCGTGCGCTGATTTCGTGCGCCATGCGTGATGCCCTGACGTAACCTGTCCAGAAAAAGATTGCGATTGGGCAAGCCGGTCAGACTGTCGTGGTAGGCCAAGTAGCTCAGCCGTTCTTCGGCCTCAACACGCCACGTCACGTCCTTGGAAATAAAAATAAAACCGGTAGGATGCCCTGCCCTATCCTTGATGGAGCTGATAGTTGTTTCTTCGTAGACTCGTGCATCGCTTTTGGTACGGTTCATCACCACCCCACGAAAGGCATCACCCTTGAGGATCGTGCACCACAGGTGGGCATAAAAATCCGTTTCATGCAGCCCTGCCGTAAGGATACCGGCGGGCTTACCGATGACCTCATCCCGAGTAAATCCCGTAAACTCCTCAAAGGCGGAGTTCACGTATTCGACATGACCGTGTATATCCGCCACCATGACACAGTCCGCGACGTGTTCAAAGGCCGTCCATGGCGCTAGCATGTTTCCCTACTCCTTGAATCAAAAATGTTCAGCAGAATCTTCCGGCTGTCTGTATCGCCGATCTTGGTGATGGATAACTTTGCCGGGAAAAGTTTGCCGTCCTCTTGCGCGGCGTTAAATATCTTTCCGCAGCGGCACAGGAACGCCAGGCGGGGGCCAATGTTGACACCGGAGATGAGTTCCATGCGGGCCAGTTCCGGCAATAAAACCGAGATGTGAGTGCCTGTTAAGTCACTACAGCGATAGCCAAACATGCGCTCGACAGCGACGTCGCAATATAAAATCAGACCATAATCGTTCAGCGTGATCGCGCAGCGGCTGCTTTCATCACCGTGATAGCTATTGGACTCGCGGGGCCCGTTTACAGATTGCTTCAGCATGTTTGCAACCTCCGTGTACATTTTGCGCTATGCAACGTTACAGGATGATTACAGCATGAAGCTGTTTGAGCTACAGATCATGCAACGCAGCAAAAAATCCGAGGACTCAAAAAAGCTGGTCTTGGGCCAGTTTGACAAGCTGTCCCGGAGTCCCGGGGACAGTTTTAGGATGCAGCGATGTGTGTGCGAGCAAGGTGACGGGGAGAAGGTCAGCCTTGTTTTTTACTGCCGCAAACGGCGCGACATGGGTTAAAGACTAAATGAGTTTTTTTGAGCTTGCAACTGTTTTTTTTGCCGTTTGGTTACAAAAAAATTCGTAAAAAAAAATAGAACCATTCTAATGCTACGATTTCCCGATATAGATCAAGTAATTCACAATAAGCGCGCTACTTCTATTATCAATTTTGACACTACATCACTCTCACCGCCATGCTCGATCTGAGGCACTGTTCGTTCCCTGCTATCGCAATGCCTCTTTGGAAACCCATGCCGCCACGTGTTATCCCAATCGTTTTCAACATAGCACTCTGGGGCGCGCATACCCATTTTGAGCTTCACGTGCGGATTGTCGTTTGGAGCTTGTCTAATTTACGTAACCTCAACAATTGAATATTCGTTTCTGGGAGAGACCCTTTGCCAATTTACTAATTCCTTGATGGAGATCAATGTCTTCTCTCACTACTAACTCTAAGGTGGGAGCATATTTGGATAAGATCATATTTATGAAGGCATTGATCATCAGCGCCGATAATTTCGAAGACACCGAGCTCCTTTCCCCCTATTACAGGCTAGAAGAAGCGGGGGCTGAAGTGGACGTAGCGTCCCTGAAAAAAGGCAACCTGAGGGGTAAGCACGGCTATGTCGTAGAGGCAAATTTAGCTTTCCCAGAGGTCCAGCCTGATAACTACGATCTGCTACTGCTTCCGGGCGGAAAGGCGCCTCAGTCCATCCGAGACAACCTGGATGCGCGTGAAATTGTGAAATTCTTTTTCCTTAAGAACAAACCGGTTGCCGCGATTTGCCACGGGCCGCAGATTTTGGCCTCGGCAGGCGTGCTTGAGAAACGGCACGCCACTTGTTACAAGACTGTAGCCGATGAACTACGCAAGGCTGGAGCCCTCTATGAAGATCGGGACGTAGTCGTAGACGGAAACCTTGTTACGTCCAGACAGCCCTCGGATCTTCCCGCATTTATGAGAGAGATAATGAAGAAGCTATTCCAAAAGGAGGAAGTGCTATGCCGATAGGCGAGCTTTGCAATCGAGATGTCGTGTTCACTACCCGAAGTGACTCTATCCGTGAGGCGGCCCGTCTCATGCGCGAGCATCACGTGGGAGATGTGGTGGTTGTTGACGAAAAGGACGGTGTGCGCATACCGGTGGGCATAGTGACGGACCGGGATATAGTCATCGAAATCATTGCAAAAGAGTTGGACCTGGAACAGGTGGCGGTCGGCGATATCATGAGCTTTGATCTCGTTACGGCGCGCGAGTCGGATGGCATTTACGAAACCATTCAACTGATGCGCGCCAAAGGGGTACGGCGGCTGCCTGTGGTCAACGCCAAGGGCGCCCTTGTGGGCATACTTGCGGTGGATGACATCATTGGGCTGTTGTCTGAAGAGATGGTGGAGCTTGCCAAGCTCATATCGCGCGAGCAGGCGATGGAGCGAAAGAAAAAGGCATGATCACGATGCCGTGATCCTATTGCATCCCGCTTACTCAGGAGTCACAAAGTAAGGCTACAATGCTTATGACGTGACTCCTGAGTAAATACACTGTTTTACCTACCCCCACCCTGTCCCGCCCCCTAAACAGGGGGCGGGGATGTAGCGGGAAGTGTAGTAGTACTTACTGACTTATGAGTAACATTAAGATGACAGGCCGTTCGTGACGGTTCACAACGCCGACATCGCCGCGATCTTCGAGGAAATCGCCGACCTCCTGGAGATTGAGGAGGCCAACCCTTTCAGGGTGCGCGCCTACCGTAATGCCGCGCGTGTCATCCGTGACCTGCGCCGCGAGCTGACCGACATGGTCGCCGGCGGTGAAGATCTTACTCAGCTCCCCGGCATCGGCGAGGATCTTGCGGCAAAGATACAGGAAATCGTCAGCACCGGTAGCTCGTCGTTGTTGCGCAAACAGCGCAAACACACACCCGTAGCACTCATCGAGCTTCTAAAGCTTCCCGGGCTCGGCCCGAAAAAAGTCAAGGCCCTTTATCATGAACTCGACATCCGCACGGTGGAGCAGCTCGCACGCGCCGCGCGCGACGGACGGATCCGCAGGCTGCACGGCTTCGGCGAGAAGACCGAGGCGAAAATACTACAGGCCATCGAGGCCCAAATAGGGGTAAGCAAACGCTTCAAGCTCGCTGTCGCCGCGCAATACGCCGAGCCGCTGGTGGCGTATCTCAAGGGCGTACCCGGCGTCAAACAGGTCATCGTGGCCGGCAGTTACCGCCGTTATCAGGAGACTGTCAGCGATCTGGATATTCTGGTCACGGCAAGTCGCGACAGCCCTGTCATGGAACGGTTCATTCACTACGATGAAGTAGCGGAGGTACTCTCCCAAGGCCCTACCCGCGCCACGGTGGTGCTGCGCGCGAAATTGCAGGTGGACATCAGGGTGGTCGCCGAGGAATCTTACGGCGCCGCGCTGCACTATTTTACCGGGAGCAAGTCACATAACATCACGGTACGCAAGCTGGGTCAGGATATGGGACTCAAGATCAATGAGTATGGCGTGTTCCGCGGCAAGAAGCGGATCGCCGGTGAGACAGAAGAGTCCGTCTACGCCGCCGTGGGTCTGCCCTACATTGAGCCCGAACTCCGGGAGAACCGCGGCGAGATTGAGGCGGCTCGGGCGCAGCGCCTGCCCCGCCTCGTAGAGCTCGCCCATCTGCGCGGCGATCTGCACGCACACACCAAGGCGACAGACGGCCATAACAGCCTGCGCGAGATGGCGCTCGCCGCCCAGACGCACGGCTTTGACTACCTCGCCATTACCGAACATTCCCGGCGTCTCACCGTGGCGCACGGTCTTACCCCGCAGCGCCTGCTCGCACAGATGGATGAGATTGACCGATTGAATGCGGAGCTCAAAGGCATCACCCTGCTCAAGGGCATCGAGGTGGATATACTCGAAGACGGGAATCTCGACCTGCCGGATAACCTGCTGGGAAAACTCGACATCGTGGTGGCAGCGGTGCACAGCCGCTTTGACCTATCGCGTGACAAACAGACGACGCGCATCCTCAAGGCCATGGATCATCCGCATTTTTCCATTCTCGCGCACCCGACGGGGCGGCTCATTCAGGAGCGCGAACCTTATGACGCGGACATGTTGCTCATCATTCGCCATGCTCGTGAGCGCGGCTGTTTCCTCGAGATCAACGCCCATCCGGAACGGCTCGATTTGCTCGACATCTACGCGCAGATGGCCAAGGAGGAAGGCGTGCCCGTGGCGATCAACTCCGACGCCCACAGCGTCCATCAATTCGATAATCTGCGCTATGCCGTAGGTCAGGCGCGCCGCGGCTGGCTGGAAAAGGGCGATGTCTTGAATACCCGCGGTTTGAAGGAACTGCGCACGATGCTGGCACGTACCATGTGAGTACGGAGACCCGTATAGGCACTTCCGGCTGGCACTATATTCATTGGCGTAGGAGTTTTTATCCTGAAGATTTGCCGGCTGAGCAGATGCTAACCTTTTATGCACAGCACTTCGATACCGTCGAGATTAATAGCAGTTTCTACCGCCTCCCCACAGTCCACACCGTGCAGAGCTGGCACGATACGGTGCCCAGGGATTTTTGCTTTGCCTTTAAGGGAAGCCGCTTTATCACCCATATGAAAAAGCTCAATAATCCGGGGCCTGCGATTGAACGCATGCTGCCCACCCTCGCGGGCCTCAAGGAAAAACGAGGACCTGTGCTATTTCAGTTACCGCCACACTGGAGACGCAATACCGAACGCCTTAGACTGTTTCTAGAGGCCCTTCCCGTCGAGCTGCCCTGCGCCTTCGAATTTCGTGACGACTCATGGCACCATCCCGATATCTACGCCTTGTTAAAACGGTATAAGGCCGCATTCTGCATATTTGATCTGGCCGGGATATGCTCACCGATTGAGATCACCGCCGATTTTAGCTACGTGCGCCTGCATGGCCCTGCTGAGGCTTATGCTGGCTCGTATAGCAGGAAGTCGCTGCGCGAGTGGGCGGCACGCATCTCCGGATGGCGGGATTTGAAAAAAGTGTATGTCTACTTCGATAACGACCAAGCAGGATATGCGGTGCACAATGCCCTTACCTTGAAAGAGCTGCTTACCTGAACTGGTCCCTTTTGGATGTGCCCTTGATAGATACATTGCGCGCCCCCATTATGACTAAATCCTGGAACTGAGTGTGCTTAAATAGATTTCATGCTTGCTATTCGTCCACCGGCGGTTGCCGGCAGCTTTTACCCCGCTCAGCCTGCGGAGCTTGGGCGTGAGCTGGACAAACTAATGAGCCGCGTAACCGGGTGCCCGGAAGGGCCTACACCCAAGGTGATGGTTGTGCCCCATGCGGGCTATGTGTATTCCGGACCGGTGGCGGCGAGCGCCTATGCCCACCTCCAGGTCATAACGCAGCGTATCCGGCGCGTAGTGCTGTTGGGGCCCGCACACCGCGTTTTTGTGCGCGGCTTGGTATTGCCCGATGTGGAGGCGCTCGCCACACCGCTGGGCGTCATCCCCATGGACCAAGAGGCGCAACAACAGACCTCTCATCTCCCCCAGGTGAGCGTAAGCGGAGAGGCGCACAGGCTGGAGCACTCTCTGGAGGTGCAACTGCCCTTTTTGCAATATATTTTAGGTGATTTCAGTCTGGTGCCTTTCGTAGTGGGCGACGCCAGCGCAGCCGAGGTCGCGGAAGTCATCGAGACTCTATGGGGCGGCAGCGAAACCCTGATTCTTATCAGTTCCGACCTGTCGCATTACTTACCCTACTCCCTCGCGCAGCAAGTGGATCAAGAAACTGCCGCACAAATACTCGCGCTCAGTTCAGATCCGCTCCAGCATGAGCAGGCCTGTGGCGCGACACCTATTAATGGCTTATTAGAGGTGGCGCGTGAACGTGGGCTACGCCCCGCGCTGCTCGATTTGCGCAATTCCGGCGATACTGCCGGAGGGCGTGACCGGGTAGTAGGCTATAGCGCCTTTGCCTTTTATGAAGGGCACCTCTAAAAATGCGTCTTTTGTCTTTATGCTGCGTTGGAATTCTGCTCGAAATGCTCATGTACTGCCGTGTACACTCCGCTTTCTCGCAGAATTCCGCCTTGCCTAAAGACAAAATCCACTATTTTTATAGGTGCCCTGAAGATAGCCATGCACAGTGAACACGGAGAAACGCTGCTCAAACTCGCACGCGACAGCCTGCACGAGGCGCTGGGTGAGCCCGCCGTTAGCGCTCCTGTGCAAGACTGGTTGATGGAACACGGCGCATGCTTTGTCACCCTTACCCAACAAAACAGATTACGCGGTTGCATCGGCACGCTGGAGGCGCACCGCCCGCTCGTCGAGGATGTGCGCGCCAATGCCAGGGCCGCGGCGCTGCTCGACTCGCGCTTTGCGCCGCTTGCAACACACGAATTGCCTTACACGCACATTGAGGTTTCCGTGCTCTCCGGAATGGAGCCGCTACAGTTTGAGGATGAGGACGATTTATTCATACAACTGCGGCCGCACGTAGATGGTGTGGTGCTACGCTACGGGGCATTGCGCGGCACGTTTCTTCCTCAAGTGTGGCAACACTTACCTGAGCCTGAAAGTTTTTTAAGCGAGCTTAAACAGAAGGCGGGACTTCCGGTACGTTTCTGGAGCGATGATATTAAGGTGTACCGTTACACCGTGCAGAAATGGCGCGAGCAGGATTCATTAACTGAGAACGCTGTACTCAGGAGTCACCAAGTAAGGTTACAATCCTTATGATGTGACTCCTGAGTAAATACCCTGTTTTACCTACCCCCACCCTGTCCCGCCCCCTACATAGGGGGCGGGGACATAGCGGGAAGTGTAGTCTTACTTACTAACTTATGAGTAACAATGTATACATAGCCATGAATGACATCAATTATCCCGGCCGCTACTGGCACAAATTAGACGATGGCCGCATTCAATGCGATCTCTGTCCGCGCGACTGCAAGCTGCACGAGGGTCAGCGCGGCGCATGCTTCGTGCGCCAGCGCGTCGGCGATCAGATGGTGCTCACCACTTACGGGCGTTCTTCAGGATTTTGCGTAGACCCCATCGAGAAAAAGCCGCTCAATCATTTTTACCCTGGTAGCAGCGTGTTGTCGTTCGGCACTGCGGGCTGCAACCTCGCCTGCAAATTTTGCCAGAACTGGGACATCTCCAAGTCACGTGATTTTGACCGCTTGGCGGATGAGGCGAGCCCGGAAGAGATCGCGCGCGCCGCTGAGCAGTATGGCTGCAAAAGCGTGGCGTTTACCTACAATGATCCGGTGATCTTCGCCGAATACGCGATGGACGTCGCAGACGCCTGCCATGCGCGCGGCATCCAAACCGTGGCGGTCACGGCGGGCTACATGCACGATGAGGCACGGCGCGATTTTTATGCCAAGGTGGACGCCGCCAATGTAGACCTGAAGGCATTCACCGAAGAGTTTTACTACAAACTCACCGGCTCGCACCTTGCGCCAGTGCTGGAGACACTGAAGTATTTAAAACATGAAACCAAGGTGTGGTTTGAGATCACCACGCTGCTCATTCCGGGCCATAATGACTCCGATGCCGAGCTCACCAGGATGTGCGCGTGGATCATGGAAAACCTGGGCCCCGACGTGCCGCTGCACTTTTCCGCATTTCACCCCGATTATAAAATGCTGGATATACCACCCACGCCTGCCGCGACCTTAAAGCGTGCGCGCCGCATCGCCATGAATACCGGGCTGCATTATGTCTACACCGGAAATGTGCACGACCAGGAAGGCGACACGACGTTTTGCGCGCACTGTCACGCACCGCTCATCGTGCGCGACTGGTATGAGATTTTGGAATACCGCCTGACGCCGGATGGGCGCTGCCCGAACTGCGCCACCCCGCTGCCCGGCAGGTTTGCCGGCGCGGCCGGTGATTTCGGCCGCCACCGTATACCCGTCGCTATCCATCACGCCGAACAAGGCTCCGGCCTATAAAGGCGTTTCGTGGCCGGCGTAAAGTTCGTGGATCTGTGATGCAAAATACTTTTCTATTTCCAGTCGCCTCAGTTTCATCGTCGGGGTGATGAGGCCGTTTTCGATTGTCCACGTATCCAACGTTAGATACATTTCCCGTATCTGGGCATAGCCGGGAAAGCCACGCATTAATTCGTGCGTTTTAGTGAGTACCGCATTGAATGCTTGCGGGCTTCTCAGCGCCAAGGGATCGTCAGGATTTAGCGTAAGCGTCTTTGCCAGATTTTTCCACCCCTCCCGGTTCAACACAACCAATGCAGCGAGGAAGGGCTTGGCCTCCCCCACCACCATCATTTGATAGAACAAGGGGTCTTGAGTAATGGCAAGTTCTATATCAGCAGGGGCGACCTTTTCTCCGGTAGACATCACCAGGATATCCTTGAGGCGGCCACGTATAAAGATATGGTCGTCTACGATCTGCACCTGATCTCCGGTATGCAGCCAGCCTTCGTCGTCAATGACCTGCCGAGTATCCTCGGGCCTATTCCAATAGCCCAGCATCACCGACGACGCCCGCACCAACAACTCATCCTCTTTGCCGATGTTCACCTCGATACCCGGCAAAGGCTCGCCGACCGAGTCTGGGATATTGTTGTCCGGCCGATTGACGCTCACGACCGGCGCGGCCTCTGTTAGCCCATAGCCTTGAATCAACGGCAGCCCTAATCCGAGGAAGCAATGAGAGATCTTTTCCGGCAACGGCGCGCCACCGCTCACGGCCAGCCGTAAACGCCCGCCCAGGCGTGCCAGGATTCTATCCGCCACCAGACGTTTTAATATTGCCCATAGAAAACGCTGGAGAAAATTAACGTCTTTACCTATGCCCTGCGCCGCCTCAAAGCGCCGCCAACCCAGGGTCTCCGTCCACTTGAACAACGCGCGGGCCAGTACGCCTTTCTCCTTCAGTCGGCGTTGCACCTCGGCATAGAACCGTTCAAATATTCTCGGCACCGAAATCAACACGGTGGGACGCTGGGTGACAAGATCCTCCGGCAGGTCTTTCGCAGATCTCGCAAAGGCCACGCGGCTCCCCACCATCATAGGAACATAATAACCCGCCGTCCGTTCAAAAGTATGCGACAGCGGCAAAAAGGAAAGATAGCGATCCTTGCGGTCGCCGGGTATCGCCTTGAGTACGGCTCTGGCGTTCCACAGAATATTGTGATGAGACAACATCACGCCTTTAGGACGGCCCGTAGTTCCCGAAGTATAGACAATAGTGGCCAATGAATCGCGACTGACCGCGTAATCAACCAGCGTCGGCGTACCTTTATCAAGCCAATCCTTAACGAACTGAACCGAAGTGCTGCTATCGGTAATAGGAATTGAATCCGGATTCACGCACAGCACCTTCTGTAAGGTGCGCAGGCGGTTATGCTGCACCGCGAGCGGCAACCATTGCTCTATGCGCCCCACCAGCAACAATCGCGCGCCGGAATCTTCCAGGATATAGGTAATACTCTCGGTACTATCGGAAGTATACAAAGGCACGACCACGAGTTGCAGGGAAAGGGCAGCCAGATCAAAACATACCCACTCCACGCTGTTGTTCAGCAGGATGGCGACTCGCTCACCTGGAGCGAGACTCTCCTTGGCCAACGCTTGCTGCCAGCACGCAACCAGGCGTTCCATCTCTTGCCATGTGTAACGCTTCCACTTTTTTTTAGCATAGTCATATTGCAGGTAGGCAATTGCCTTCGGCGTATTCGCCACGCGGCGCTGGAAAAGGCCGGACAGTGTGCCTATCTGACCGGCATGGATGCCATATTTATACAGTTTAGCCGGCATGTTATGTCTTCAATTTGAGCGCATCGCTGAGTGTCAGATCCGGTTCGCCGCAGTGGCGCAAGATTTCCGCCCGCGCCGCATCGCGCAGTTGAATAGCAGCACTCCAATCGGATCCTTTAGGTTCAATAGGTACTCCTATTGTGACACTAATTGAACCACGGCGCGGAAACCAGTGATCGGCGCGCAGGATGGAGCGTGTACCCCGGATGCTGACAGGCACGACGGGCACCCCGGCTTGAGCCGCCGCGACAAATGCGCCCATATGAAAGGGGAGCAACCCTGGCATGCGGTAGAAAGTGCCTTCCGGGAAGAATGCCAGGGGGCGTCCCTCGCGCACGGACTGCGACAACTGTTCTGCATCCTCAACTCCGCGCAATAATGCGAAACGTTCCACAAAACTCGCGCCCATGTGACGTAAATAAATTCCTGCTATCGGATGGTCCAGCAATTCGCGCTTGGCCACAAAGCCGAACGGCCTCGGCAGGAGCGCAATCAATAGGATGCCGTCCAGATAACTTGCATGATTGGCCACCAGTACGCAAGGTGCGCCGGTGGGGAGATTATCCAACCCCTGCACGGTGAGCGGGGCACCCGACAGCCGGATCAAAAGTCGCGCCCCGACACGGCTTACCGCCCAACTCCACTCTGGCCTGGGCAACAAGACGGCGATCAGCAGCGTGATGGGTGCGAGTATCGAAAACACTGTCCCGGCGTAGGCGGCATACAGGACATCGGTTACGACACGGCGCAGACGTCGCAGTTCCGGCAGCACGCTTAAAATTGATAAGCGGACGAACTGCCACCACACCGCGCGTTGCTGTACCTCACTCAAACCTTTTTCATAAATCTCGCGGCTGGCCGCACGGCGTATCTTCCCGCTCGATGTTTTAAGCACACTGTGGACAGGCGCCAGCACGATATCATCCGGCGGAGAACCGAGCAGATCGCTGCTCAGGCTGTTGATTTCAAGTCGCAGCTTATCTAGAACTTCTGCACCCTTCTCACGTGTTTCCGCCATGACCACCAGCCGTTCGGTACCCGAGGCTGGATCAGGGCTGCCGAACACTGCCACACAACCCTTGCGTATGCCTGGAATATTGCCTACCGCCTCTTCCAGCTCATGCGGGTAGATATTGCGGCCGGCGTGAATGATGATGTCCTTGACCCGCCCCGTGATGTACACATCGACACCGGCAATATAGGCGAGATCACCGGAGTCTAACCAATCACCGTGAAATAGGTTGCGGGTCTGTTCAGGATTGCGAAAATAGCCGCTGGTGGCGGACGGACCTTTGAACTCCAGCCTGCCCTCTACCCGCTCGGCGATCTCGCGGCCCGTGTCGTCAACAATGCGTATCTGATGACCGGGCAAGGGCTGACCGCAGGCCACAAAACGCAAGACATCCGTTTCATCATTTCCCGCCGGCACGGCATTCCCGGTGCGGGTGAACGCATCACGCTGTATCCTGTCTATCAACGGCCCGCGGCCCGGCGGAGGGAAGGCCAACCCGACCGATGATTCGGCTAACCCGTAGACGGGGGCGATGACACCGGGCCGCAGACCATAGCGGGCAAAGCGTTGCGTAAACTTAACGACCGTGTCGGGACTCACCGGCTCGGCACCATTGAAGGCCATGCGCCAACCGCTAAGATCCAGTCCCTCAATCTCGCGGTCCTCGATCTTACGCAGGCAAAGTTCATAAGCAAAATTAGGCGCGGCCGAGAGTGTGCCGCGATACCTGTGTATCGCCCAGAGCCAACGCGCTGGACGCGCGAGAAAGGTGAGCGGCGACATCACCACGAACGGGCATCCGAAATACAAACTCCCCAGCCACGCACCAATCAGACCCATGTCATGGTACAAGGGCAACCAACTCACGAAGATGTCCTTAGATGAGACTTGAGCCGCCTCTCCCATGGCGCGGATATTCGCAAGCAGGTTGGCGTGAGTGAGCACTACTCCTTTTGGATTACCCGTGCTCCCTGAAGTGTATTGCAAAAAGGCGATGTCCTGGCTCTTAATGGCAACCGGCGTAAATTTCTCTGCGGCGGAGGATAATTCTCCCACTGTGGTAATCGTGTGTAACGTCGGCACTTGCGACTTGAGCAATCGTGCGAGTGCCTTGGCCTCCGGTACGGTGACTAAGATCGTGGCGAGCGCATTGGAGAGTATACCTGCGTGCCTGCGCAAATGATCCTCGATCTGTGACAGCCGCGCGGGCGGATAGATCGGCACGGGTATTGCGCCGGCCAACAGTATCCCAAAGAAACTATAAAAATAGTCGCGCCCGGTCGGCAACATCAACGCCACCGTCTGCCCCGGCTCAAGACTGTGCCGGATCAATCCGGCGGCCACAGCCTCAGCACCTTGGCGCAACGCGGCATAACTAATGCGATCTTCCTCACCCGATGCACCATGTAAAATGATATGCGGCCGGTCGGGATGG
>Ga0184616_10000067_pt1 | contig 18742 bp, 13 predicted proteins | sample PLM4_90_coex_FD_133145 | JGI IMG/M metagenome (GOLD analysis project Ga0184616, IMG submission 133145) | Groundwater sediment microbial communities from an aquifer in East River, Colorado, USA - PLM4_90_coex | ecosystem: Environmental > Terrestrial > Soil > Riparian zone | place: USA: East...
CATTTTAACCACAGAGAACACGGAGAGAAACAAAAACGAAGATGTATGAATAATTCCGTTCAAGCTTTTCTCTGTGCGCTCTGTGGTTAATTATTGACAATACGCTCATGACTCATGGGAGGACCACGAACATGAATCCAGGCAAGGCAAATGCAAGTTCGGCAACAGGAACGCGAACGAGAGTTGAGGACTCCGCGCCGCAGTCCGGGATATGCTCGGTCTGTCTCGACGGGTGCCCCGGACCGTGCGAGGTGGGCAAATCGTCCTACCGCGGCAGGGAGGTCATCTATCCGATGCCCTTCGGCAAGGTAACCGCGGGCGCGACAAAGCAGTATCCCGTGGACTACTCCCATCTGAACATCCAGGGGACCTGCGTCGGCGCCGTGGGGATCGCCGCGGATTCCGACAAAGCGATCTTTCCGGCCGTATCAACGGAGACGGAACTCGGGTGCAGGCACAAGATAAAACTTTCATTGCCCATCTTCACCGGCGCGCTCGGCTCCACGGACATTGCCAAGGACAACTGGGAAGGCCTCGCCATCGGCGCGGCCATTTCGGGCATCATGGTCGTCATCGGGGAAAATGTGGTCGGCATGGACCCCAAGGCCGAGATTCATAACGGGATGGTCACCCATTCCCCGGAGCTGGAACGGCGCGTCAAATGCTTCAAGGAATGGTACAACGGATCAGGAGAGATCATTCTGCAGCAGAACGTGGAGGACACGCGGCTTCGTTCCGCCGAATATGCGATCGAAAAGCTCGGCGTGAACTGCATCGAGCTCAAGTGGGGTCAGGGCGCAAAGGACATCGGCGGCGAAGTGAAGCTCAAGAGCATGGAGCGCGCCGAGGAGCTGAAGAACCGGGGCTACATCGTGGTGCCGGACCCGACGGATGCATCGGTGCGGAAGGCCTTCGAGGAGGAGGAATTCAAGGAGTTCGAACGCCACTCCCGCCTCGGCATGGTTGAGTTCGAGGGTTTTGAAAAGGCCGTGCGGCGCTACCGTTCCGCGGGGGCCAAGTTCGTCTCCCTCAAGACCGGCGCGTACCGCGTATCGGACCTGGCAAGGGCGATCCGCTACTGCTCAGACGCGGAGGTCGACCTCCTGACCATCGACGGCGCGGGCGGCGGCACGGGAATGAGCCCCTGGCGCATGATGAACGAGTGGAGCATCCCGACAATCTATCTCCAGTCCCTTGCTTACAAGTTTGCGTCCCATCTCAAGGCAAAGGGCAGGTACGTTCCCGATCTGGCGATCGCCGGAGGCTTCTCGCTGGAAGACCATATCTTCAAGGCACTGGCCCTCGGCGCGCCGCATTTCAAAGCGGTCTGCATGGGCAGGGCGCTCATGATCCCGGCCTTCGTGGGCAAGAACATCAAAAAATGGATCGACGAGGACAAGCTTCCTGTCGAGATCAAGAAGTACGGCGACATCCCGGAGCGCATCTTCATCACCACGGAAACGCTCAAGGCGAAATACGGCAAGGACTTCGCACGGATCCCCTGGGGCGCCGTGGCCATGTACACCTTCGCCGACCGCCTGAAGCTCGGCCTGCAGCAGCTGATGGCGGGCTCGCGCAAGTTCGGGATGCGGCACCTTGACCGGAACGATATCGTTTCCCTGACCCGGGACTGCACGGATGTGACGGGCATTCCTTTTGTCATGGATTCCGACATGAAGGAAGCGGAACGCATTTTGTGCAACGGTGTCTGAAAAAATCTTGTTCGAAATGGTAAAATAATAGTAGCTCAAAAACTATTTTAGTATCCGCAGATTACGCAGATTTCACAGATTAAATCAAACCTGATTATGTTTAAAAATCTGCGTCATCGGCGAAATCTGCGGAGAAAATGCATTGCCCCATGTATCGCCCTTCAGAACTTAGAGGTGATTTGTGGTAAGGCATGGTACCGGCTGAGGAGACTTCTTATGAATAAGACCCTGCACGCCATTCTTTCCATTCTCGACAAATGCACGGCCGTCACCGGGTCCCGGGAGCTTTCGCGCAAGCTCACGAAGCACGGGGTGGAGCTCACGGAACGGACCGTGCGCTATTATCTGAAAATGCTCGACGGACAGGGATATACCGAGGTTTTCGGTAAGGAAGGCAGGAAAATTACCGACCGGGGACGGGAAGAGCTCAGGCATTCGCTGGACTCGGACAAGATTGGGTTCGTGATCAGCAGGATCGAGACGCTGTCTTATCTGACCACGCTGGATCTGGCTGCCATGGAAGGCGACATCATCCTGAACGTTTCCTGGTTCCCGCAAAAGAACCTCAAGAAGGCGCTGACCTTGCTCAAACCGGTGTTCTCCTCGCCTTTCGTGATGAGCGATCGCGTGATCCTTGCCGAGGAAGGGGAGGAGATCGGCGACGCCCTCGTACCCAAAGGCATGGTGGGGCTCGGCACGATCTGCAGCGTGACAATCAACGGAATTTTCCTCAAGGCGGGCATCCCCGTCGCGTCCCGGTTCGGCGGTGTTGTCGAGACAATGGGCAGCAAACCCCAGAGGTTCCTGTCCGTCATCAGTTATGCGGGTTCGTCCCTTGACCCCCTTGAGATGTTCATCAAGAGCAACATGACCGCGGTCTCGGAAGCAGTGGCGGGCCGCAAAGGCAAGATCCTCGCCAGCTTCCGGGAGATCCCCATTGTCTGCCTGGACAAGGCGGCAAAGCTCGCCCGGACGCTGGAAGAGCGCGGCATCCGCGGCATTCTGATGATCGGAAGCCCGAACAAACCGCTTTTGGAAGTTCCGGTCAGCATCGACAAGGCGGGCATCGTGATCATCGGAGGTCTTAATCCCGTGGCCGTTCTTGAGGAGCACGGCATTGCCACGGAGAGCAAGGCCATGTCCACGCTTTTTGAGTATTCCCGCCTGGTGCCGTTCAAGGAAATCTTGTCCTCTTCTTCCCATTGACCGTGAGTTCAAGTAGTTCCTTCATCCATCGTTACAGGATATTCCATGAAAATCATATTGGTCAGCAATTGCATTGAATCCGCCCGGTTACATCAAGCTTGTTTTGAATGCTATTGACATGAAGCACTCAGTTCTTGACAACTTCCCGAGATGATGCTACATTAATTTCACTTTCGGACGCCAGCAACAGAATTACACTACTTTGCTCAGAGCAAACCCGGGGAAACCCGGCGACGCAGAGCCCCGAGGCTACGTAAATCCGCCGAACGAACGGCGGATTTTACACGCCAGTCGAGCCGCCAAAGTTTCTATCTTTACGTTACAGTGAAGATACGGGCTTAGGCGGCTTTTTATTTTCCGTATAACGAACCAGCGAACGCCCTGTCAGGAGGATGCCCATGATACGCCGATTCAAACTCGTTCTGTTTTCAGCCCTGTTGCTCTCCCTGGCCGCGTGCTCTCCCAAGATTTACGGCACGCTCCAGCTTTTAGACGCCAACCAGCAGCCGGTCCCGCCCGCAAAAGAGAGCCCCGAGGGGACGGTGGTGAACATGATCAACACCACGTCGACGCTGGAAGAGGCCTCCCACGCCGTGACGGCGAATGCCGAAGGAAAGTTCGAATCGGAAAAAGGGAAAATCTCCGCGGGCAAGTATAAGGTGGAGGCCGGCAGGATCGGGTATCAGACCGAGACGCAAACGGTCGAGGTCGGCAAGTTCAGCGGCAGCAAGGTTGAGCTCAAGCTCAAGAAGATATCCGAGGGCAAGCGAAAATCCACAGGAGCATCCAAGTCCGACGAGGACAAGATCGTGAATCCCGGCGAGGTGAACATCCAGCCGCCGACGATGTAAGGCCGGCCCCATGACCGGCGTGTTCTGTCAAGGTTTATTCAGGTGAGGAGGTATCGTATGCGCAAGCGTTTGTGTTCGTTCGTTCTGGCCGGTGCAGTATCGCTCCTGCTGTTTGCGTGCGGCGAGAAAATGGACCTTCAGGTCAAGGCGCGGATGGACGGCGCGCCTGCTGCGAAGGCGACGGTGACCGTCGACGGAAAGCCGGAGGGATTGACCGGCGATGACGGTATGTTCTCCAAGACCCTTACCAAGAAACCCGGCGCCGACGTCGAGGTCGTGGTCGGCAAGGAAATGCCGGGATACCGGATCAAACCCTGGAAGACCGTGGTGGTCATGAAGCTGCCGAAGAAGGGCGTGGTGGACAAGTACCCCCTGGACGCGGAGCTTACGGCTTTGCGGTACGTCATCATTGTCGCTTCGGAAAAGGGCGTCCCTGTTGCTGATGCCGTGGTCCGGGCGGGTGCTAAGGAGATCGGCAAGACCGATGCCAAGGGTGAGTTCCAGTATGAATACCAGATCCTGCCCAAGGGCGGGGCCGACTTTTCCGTTACGAAGTCCGGTTTTTCAACGTGGAAAAAGACAGGGGACCTCGCTCCCGGCGAGCGGCTCGAAGCGGTCCTTGCCAAGCGGGCCCGGGTGACGGTGACTGCGCTCATGGAGGAGTACGGTCAGGCCGGGGGGATCGCGGGACTGGCGGTGTCGATCGACAAACGCCGGATCGGACAGACCGATGCAAAGGGCGGTGTGACCTACTCCTACGACGGCGAACCGGGCAAGAAGGTGCAGCTCCTGATCAGCGCGCCGGGGTACATTCCCGAGGAATGGAAGACCACGGTGGCGCTCGAGGGCGAGATCTCGGTCCAGCGTTATTTCACGCCGACTGCGGCGAAACCGATCCGGACCGGGCTCTACCGGTTCGTGGGCAACACGCCGAACGTGGACCTGAAGGAGATCGTGGCCCAGACCGAGGAGGCATTGTCCTCGCAGTTGTTCAGGTATTCCTGTTTTAAAGAAGTGCCTTCCAAAACGCTCCAGGCCGACGTAAAGGCGGCCCGTGCCAACATCGATAAAATCACGGCCAAGGGCTGGCGGGAGACCCCGCTCAAGAAAAAAGTGGACATGATCGTACTCGGGAGCGTGGCCAAGGACGACCAGGGCTTCCTGATCGAGACCAAGTTCATCACCTCCGGCGGCAAACTCGTTCACAGCCAGCTTGCCCGCGCCAGGCGCGAGAAGGACATCCCGGGCGTGGCAAAGGAGATCGCGAGCGCGGTCATTGCCAGGTTCCCCTTCGAGGGGACGGTGCTCGGCCCCGTGGACGACCGCTATAAGATCAACCTCGGAAAAACAGGGTACAAGATCGCCAAAAACATGGAGTTTACGCTTTCTACTCCACGTGTTGACGAGACCGGCAAGGTGACGGGATACCGCGAAACCGGAAAGTTCAGGATCAAGAAGGTTGACGATGCCTTCTCGCTTGGCGAGCTGGATGATCTCAAGAAGGGCGAGAAAGTGCAGCGCGGAGACCGGGTGGTCCGGCAGCCGGCGCGGGACGATGAAGAAAAGAACGTTGCGCTTCTCTCAATTAAGGGCGGTCTTCCGCCCGACGTCAGCCCGCTCGGTGGCGTGAACGTCTACCTGAACGACGACTGGGTGAGCACCACGAGCGCCGACGGCACGGCCGAGATCCCGGTGCGGCTTGGCAAGAAATACGACCTCGTGCTGTACCGGCACGGATACCAGCAGGTGATCGGCAAGCTCCGGATCGACCAGAACCGCGAGAAAAAGGAGTTTTCCCTCACGGTAAACAACGCGATCTTTAAGGTGGACTCCAATCCGCAGGGCGCCGATGTTGCCGTGGACGGCGACAAGATCGGCAGGACGCCCATTGCCGACGGAAAACCAGTGACGCTCGGGTTCCACACCGTGCGGCTGACCGTGGGCGGCGACTACCGCGACTGGGAGGAGGTCGTCGAGTTCGCGAACAAGACCGAGGACCGCACCGGCGGCCGCGCAATCGTTCTGCACAAGGATTACCTCACGATCGGCGAACGGGCGGAGAAAAAGAACGACGTGGACGGCGCAATCGCGGCCTATGCGGCGACCCGGAAGGAACACCCCGACTACTCCGAGGCCCACCACCGGCTGGCGCAGCTGTATCTTGACGAAAAGGAAGACTACGATAGCGCGATCCGGGAGTTCGAGAGCGTTCTGTCCCTTCCCGAGAACGAGCAGCTGGTCTACAAACAGTTCTCCGTGGCCTTCACCAATCTGGGCCATGCTTACTACGAGCGGGGCAGCGCGCTGGTCCAGCGGGACCGGGAACAAGCCGCCAAGAATTTCGCCAAGGCGATCCAGACGCTCCAGAAGGCCAAGGAGAACACGCGGTTCTTCCCAACGGAACGCTACGACGTGGCGGTGCACGATACCTACTATTACGCCGCCTTGTCATACCACAAGCTCTACCTGCTGACGAAAAAGTCGTCGCTCCTGAGTAATGCGAATCAGGCCTGGCAGGAATATTTCGATTTCTTCCCCAAGGCACTGGAGAGCGACAGCGCCTTCAATCAGAGCAAGGAAGCGGCACAGAAATACTGGGACCAGATCAAACAACAAATGTGAGGAAAAGCGAGGTTCCGCGCGTGGAAAGATCGTTCTTGCCGGTGATCATGACGCTCTGCATGCTCGGCATGTCGGCGGGTTCGCCGGCTTTTTCGGAGGAGTTGGTTCCTTCTTCAGCGCAGTCAGCTCCGGCCGTGGAAGAGGTGAAAAAACCGGAGCCTCTGTTGCCGCTCTTTGTAAAGAACATCACGGAGATCGAAACAGGGAGGAACGACGGCAATCCCGCCTGGTCCCGTTCGGGCTTCCTCTTCACCTTTGAGCGGAGCATCGGCGACAAGCGGGAGATACGTGTCCTTCTTGCCGATGCCACGCCCGTCCAGACGGTCTATCACCTGCCGTCGTCCGGCGGGGGAGAGATGAAGTTCTTCTTCCCCGGCGTGGTGGAGGATATCAGCTATAACACCGGGATCGCCTGGTCGCCCGACGAGTTCCGTTTCGTCTTCATGAGCAACGGCGGCGCGGGAAATTACGACCTCTATTTGGGCGACCTGGGCAGCGAGGCCGTCAAACGGCTTACGGAGCACAAGGAAAAGGACGGTCAGGCGGACTGGTCGCCGAAGGGCGACCGGATCGTATTCGTATCGGGCCGTACGGGAAAAGGGGACCTCTACCTCATGGATGTGGCGAGCCGGGGCCTTACGCGGCTCACCCAGGGAGGAAAGGAATTTCTCTATCCCCAATGGTCGCCCGACGGCAAGCGCATCGTTTTCATGGCCGGGAGCAGCGAAGATCACAATATCTACCTGATCGAGGACCTCAGCCGGCCGGTGGAGTCCCGCAGGGCGCTCTCGACCTGGGCCCACGACGATATTCGGCCGGTCTGGTCCCCTGACGGAAAGAAGATCGCTTTCTACACCAATTACAACCCCGCCGGAGATCCCCGGATCTGGTCCATCATGGTAGTGAACGCCGACGGGCCCGACCCTGCGGACGGCGACGGGCTTGCGGCGCGGGTCGTAGCATTCGACGTGATCTCCGATGTGGAGCGGGGGCCTGCCTGGATGCCCGACAGCGGCCGCATCGTGTACGTGAAGAACGACCGGCTGGAATACAATCCGATCCACGTGGTGAACATCGCCGACAAGACCGACAGGCCTGTCCATACTGATACCAAGATGAACCACGACATTGCCTGCGGACCGGACGGGGCCATCGCCTTCCGCGCCCAGGTGAACCAGTGGGACCAGATCTTCATTGCGAAGATGAAGGAGTGATTTCGAATGCGGAATGCGGAGTGCGGAGTGCGGAATGAACAGCGCGGAGCGATCTTACTATTTGGCGCTGCGCTGACAACCCTCGTTTTTACGGGGGAGGCGTTCGCCGCCGACGATGCGGTCCAGAAGGCCATGAAGGCCTATGAGAAGCACCGGTACGAGGAGGGCGCGCGGGACCTGCGGCAGGCGTTGCCGTCTTTGGCGCAGAACAAGCAGCCTTCCGCCCAGCTTGCCCTCGGCATGCTCTACCTCAAGAACGCGGAGCTGCACCAGGAGCTGTTCCAGTCGTCGGTCACGGTTAACGCCGATTATCTCAAACGTCTTGCCGCGGAGCGCGGCGCGGGCAGAAGCAAATACAGCGATCTCTATCTCGGCCTCGCCCTCCTGGAAAGCGGCAAACCGGACAGCGCCGCCGCGCCGCTCGAGAAGTTCATCGCGGGAACCGGCGAGACCAAATTCAAGGCCCTCGCCGCGATCGGGCTCGGCACGGCCGAACACCTTTCGGGAAACACGCAAAAGGCACAGGATGCCTGGAGCGCCGTTCAGAGCGCCGATCCAGACGTGAAAACCGGGCTTGCCGCGGCGTGGAGCAAGGCGGGGATCACGGAAAAGAGCGCTTCCGGCCTGTGCGACGAGGTCCTGGCATCGGGCAGGAAAAGCGGCGCGTCTTTGTCGATCATCGCCACAACGAACTGCCTCGGCGTGTACGGCCGCGCCGGACAGGCGGACAAGGGGGCGGACCTGCTCCAACGCAGCGATCTCAAAGCGCACGCCATCCGCGAGTCCGTCGGCAAAAGCAAGGTGATATCGTTCTATGACGTGCAGCTGCTCGCGAGCCTGTCCTCGTTCTATCTCCAGGCAGCCACGTCTTCGCTCGAAAAAGCGGCCGCTGATCCGCAGCTTGCAAGCATCGCGAACTACTACCTGAGCGAAGCCCACGTGCTTGCGGGGAGTGCGGAGCAGGCCGCGAAAGCGGCATCGATATTTCTTGCTTCTCCCCAGGCCCCGCCGCAGTACAAGAACCGGGCACTGGTGCGTCAGGGCATGGTCCAGTACCGGAAGGGGAAGAAGTCCGACGCCATCGGCCTCTGGGAAGAGATGACCCGGAACCATCCGAACGATCCCGATCTGCTGGCCGACGTCCTGTTCTCCTGCGGCACGCTCAAGATCGAGTGTCCCCGGCTGGCCCAGACCGCCGCGTCGGCGGTAGAGCGGGGCGAGGGAAAACGGTTCGCCGTGGCGAACATCGGCCTCGGCAGGTACTACGTCGGGAGGAAGGACTATGTTAAGGCCCTGACCTACCTGGAGATGGGGCGGGACAAGGGGAATAAGAACAAGATCGAGTTCAATGATCCTTTGATGCTCGTGGACCTGGCGGAAACCTATTATCGTACAAAAAAATACTCCGAAGCGCTGGAGATCTATTTCGAGATGAGCAAGCAGTTTCCCCAGGTGCGCCAGCTCCAGGAAGCGCTCCAGGGCATCTACTCCATGGAGCACAAGAGCGCGGGAGATGTGAAAATCAACTAACAACGAATGCGGAATTGGGAATGCGGAATTCGGAATGATCAGGCTTGGTTTTAGATTTTCATTCCCCATCCGGCATTCATCATTCCGAATTGAGCGGAGGAGGTTTCTATGAAACGGATATTGATGATGTTGATTGCAGTCCTTGTCGTCGCTTCGGCTGTCCATGCCGCGCCCAAGAAGGACGGCAGGCCCGATGGCGGCAACCTGAGCTACGGCGAATACGGGAGGCCGGCCACCCTCGATCCCATCACCAGCAACGAGATGATCTCGCTCAGACTCACGGAGCTCCTCTTCAACGGCCTCGTGGGCATCAACGAGAAACAGGAGATCGTGCCGGAACTCGCCGAACGGTGGGAAATTTCGAAGGACGGCAGGACCTACACGTTCTTTCTCCGCAAGAACGTGACCTGGCACGCGAAGGAGGGAGAAGCGCCGAAACCCTTCTCCGCCGACGACGTGGTGTTCACCTACAGCATCATGATGCATCCCAAGACCATCACGCCGCTCAAGGTGCGCTACGAGTTCATATCCGCAGTGGAGAAGGTGGACGACTTCACCGTACGGTTCTCCCTCAAGCGGCCCATTCTGAACGCGCTGGCGAAGTTCAGTTTCAAGATCATCCCGAAGCACGGTCCGGCGAACAAGGACTACCTGACCCGCGACGATCCCTTTGTGCAGCACCCCATTGGGACCGGCCCCTATTTGCTGAAGACCGTGACCACCGAGCGGGAGATCGTGCTCGCGGCGAACGAGGACTACTTCAAGGGACGGCCGCACATCAACCAGTTCTCGGCCAAGCCTTTCGCGGACCAGAATATCATGACCCAGGCGCTCATGTTCAACGCCATCGACATGATCGTCCTGGTGAACCCGAGGGACATCCCCGAGATCGAGGGCGACAAGCGGTTTGTGCTCAAATCGTACAATGCCCTTTCCTACTCCTTCTTCGGCTATAACGTGCGGAACCCGCTCCTGGCGGACAAGCGCGTACGCAAGGCGTTCTCTCTCGCCGTAAACCGGCAGGAAATGCTCGACTCCTTCTTTAACGGCCGGGGAACGATCATCTCCGGACCCTTTGCGCCGGGCAGCTGGGCCTACAATCTCGACGTTTTGCCGCTGCCGTTTGATCTGCAGAAGGCCGCTGCCTTGCTCCAGGAAGCCGGCTACACCAAGGGCGGCGACGGATTCCTGCAAAAGGACGGGAAACGGCTTGCGTTCTCGCTCAAGGTGCCCATCGAGAAGGAAAGCGAGGCGGTGAAGCGTGTGGTGCTCGCATTCAAGAACTATCTCAAGAACCTGGGCGCGGACATCAAGGTGGAGTTCAAGGAGTGGCAGGCCTGGAAAGAGGACGTGTTCCTGGAGCATGACTTCGACATCGTATTCGCCTCCTGGGTCTTCGACGACTCCGCCGACATCTCGTCGCTCTTCCATACCGGCGAGATCGGGGCGTGGAAGAACAATTTCATCGGCTACTCGAATCCCGAAGTGGACGGCTTGATCAACGAGAGCAAACTCACGCTGGACCACGAGAAGAAGCGGACCATTAACCGGAGGCTCCACGCGATCCTGGCGGAGGAGAATCCCTACACGTACCTCTGGACGCTCACGAACTTCGCGGCCTACCGCGACAAGGTCCGCCGGGTGGCGATCCATCCCTACAAGTTCTTCTCTTTTGCCGATGAATGGTTCATGGAAGAGAAGGGGAAGTAGGCCTAATGGGGAATGCGGAATTTGGAATGCGGAATGTAGCGCAGGATAGAGAATCATGAAGCTTTCCGCCGTGCGGCCTGTTGCACTGGTGCTTTCCCGGGAACTGGCGATCACCGGGCTGCTGCTGCTGGGCGTGAGCTTCGTTGTTTTCGTCATCCTGTACCTCTCGCCGGGAGATCCCTTCAGCGTGCTGCTGGAGGGGCAGGCAATGTCCGAGGAGGCGCGGAGCGGCGTGCGCGAGGCGCTGGGCGTCCAGAAGACCTGGTACGGCCAGTACTTCTCCTGGACGTTCAGCATGCTCCGGGGCGATTTCGGCACGTCCATCCGCACAGGACTGCCGGTGCTCAAGGAAGTTCTTCGCACGGGTATGAATACGCTGCTTTTGACCGTCGGGTCGCTGCTCATCACGCTGCTGATCGCCGCCCCCATCGCCATCCGCTCGGCCATGTTCGGCATGGGCCGGATCACCTGGCCCCTGACGATCCTCTCCTATGTTGTTTCGGCGCTCCCGGTCTTCTGGCTGGGCTACATTGTCATCTATTTCTTCACGCACAAACTGGGCCTCTTTCCCATGGCCTTTGGGTACGCCACCGGCGGCCAGAAATGGCTCTATGCCTTGCTTCCCATCGTCGTGCTCGGGATCGGGAACGGCACGATCAGCGAGGTGATCCGCTCGCTCCGCGAGGAGATAGGCCGGGTGATGGAAGAGGACTACATCCGCACGGCCCGGGCCAAGGGCGCGTCGATATGGAAGCACGCGTTCAAGGAAGGGTTCCTGATCCCGGTGACCGAGATCGTGGCCGCCAAGATCCCCTTTATCCTCGGCGGCGCGGTGATCGTGGAGCAGGTCTTCAACTGGCCGGGCATGGGCAGGATGGCCTGGCAGGCGGCGCAGGACCGCGACTACCCCGTGATCATGGGGATCGCCATCGTCGCGGCCATGCTGGTGCGCATGGGCAGCCTGTTTCAGAGCGTGGTGTACGTGATGGTGAACCCGAGAGCGTCTAAAGAATAGTGCGGAGTGCGGAATTCGGAATGCGGAATGAAAGACGTGAAAACTCGTAAGGCGTTAGGGGTAAGGGGAGAGGAACAAGTGATACGGCGTAAGCGAGAAGCGACATGCGTTGCATTTATCCGTATCAATCCGTGTTCATCCGCGGTTAACAAGCCCTTATGAAATCCTACACCCAAATATCCGGCGAGATCGGTGAATTTTCTGACCTGCCGTTCTGGAAAAAGGCGGACCGGGTCGATCTCGCCTATGTGAGCTACGGCCTGCTGGTCGTGACGCTCGTGGTCCTGTCGTACCTGCTCGGCGCGTTCAACCTGCTGCCCTTCGACCCCCAGGACCTTGACCTCGAACTCATGATGGCCGGTCCGCTCACGGGCAGGCATGTGCTCGGCACGGACTTCATGGGCCGGGACATGCTCTCGCGCCTGATCGTGGGCATCCAGGCATACTTTCTGCCCGGCCTGCTCGCCGTCTTTATCGCGCTCCTCTTCGGCACGGTGCTCGGCGTGCTCGCGGGCTACCGGGGCGGGAAGTTCGAGACCGCCATCACCTACTTCACGAACCTTGTGGATTCCTTTCCGCGGCTCGTGCTGATCCTCCTGGTGATCGCGGCGTTCAAGCCCGATATCTGGTATATCATGCTGGTCGTAGGCATTACTAATATCCCGGCCGTGGCGTCGCTGGTCAAGGGCAAGATCCTGTTCCTGAAGCAGAAGAACTTCATCGAGGCCGACATCGCCTTGGGCGTGCCCACGAGCATCATCATTTTAAAGCACATTCTCTGGCACAACTGCCGCTCCATCCTGATCATCCAGGCCACGCTCGGCATGGCCGAGGCGATCCTGATGGAGACCTCGCTCTCCTACCTCGGCTTCGGCGTGCAGGAACCGACGCCGTCGTGGGGCAACATGGTGCAGGCCGGGGCCAACTATTTCATGAAGGGCCAGTTCTGGCCTTCCACCGCGCCGGCGCTCGCGATCCTGTTTACCATTCTCGGGTTCCATCTCCTCGGCGACGGCCTGAACAACCTCCTGGAAGGCAAGAGGAACAAGTGATGACAACTCCTCTGCTCAAGATCGAGGACCTCCGCACCTACTTCTATTCGAAGAGCAAGCAGGCCTTCATCCGGTCCGTGGACGGAGTTAACCTCGAGGTTGGGAAGGGCGAGACCCTCGGCATCGTTGGGGAGAGCGGCAGCGGCAAGAGCATCACGGCCATGTCGGTCATGGGCCTGGTGTCCGCCGGGCCTGGCGTGATAACCGGGAAGATCGGGTTCAAGTCCGACACGGTGCAGAAAAACCTGCTTCAGGACCTGGATGACTGCGTCACGATCACGCGCAAGGACGGCCGCATCATGGCAGTGCAGAAGGACGAAGACGGCTGGCGGGAGGTGTCGGAGCGCCGGATGGCGAGGATTCGGGGCAAGGAGATCTCCATGATCTTCCAGAATCCGAAACAGTCCATGAATCCCTTCGAGACCGTGGGAAACCAGATCGCCGAGGCCGTCCGGCTCCATACGAGCCACCAGGAGGAGAAGGCGGCGAAGGAAAAAGCGATCGAATGGCTTGACCGGGTGAAGATCGATTCCCCCCGGCTCCGGTACGACAATTATCCCTATGGCCTGTCTGGCGGCATGTGCCAGCGGGCAATGATCGCCATGGCGCTGTCCTGCGAACCGCAGCTCCTGATCGCCGACGAACCGACAACCGGATTAGACGCGACCATCCAGTCCAGGATCGTCGATCTTCTGGCTGAACTCAAGGCCGAGCTCGGCATCACCACCATGCTGATCAGCCATGACATCAGCGTTATTTCCCGGCTTTCCGACACCGTGGCCGTGATGTACGGAGGGACCGTGGTCGAGACCGGGCCGGCAAAGGACATTCTGTCCCCTGCGGCGGAGCGCAAACACCCCTATACGGCGGCGCTGCTCACGTCGATCCCGAGCGCGGAGAACGTGCGGGAGAAAGGGCATCTCCAGGCTATTGAAGGCGACGTGCTGGACACCATCAACATTCCCGCGGGCTGCCGGTTCTACGGCCGCTGCAACCGGGTGACGGAGAAGGTCCGGGAGCAATGCGAACGGCGGGAGCCGGAGCTGCGCGAGATCGGCCCGGGGCACAAGGCGCGGTGTTGGCTGTACTTTGAGTAGCAAGCACGAAGCTCGAATATCGAAATCCGAAAGGACCGGGAGCCGCATTACGCCGCACGATGCTGCTCAGACTGAACTGTTGAGAATCTCGATATGAGAAATCCGGATTTGTCGGAAAGATCTATGTCCAAAACCATTCTGGAAGTCATCGACCTGAAGAAACACTTCACCCACCGCAGGGGGATATTCTCCGCAATGAAGGCGGAGCAGCAGTCTATTCCCGCGGTGGATGGCGTGAGCTTCTATCTCAAGGAGAACGAGACCGTCGGCCTCGTGGGCGAGTCGGGCTGCGGCAAGACGACCATCGGCAGGACGATCCTGCGGCTGGAGCGGCCCACGTCGGGCAAGATCATCTTCGACGGCACCGACATCACTGCGCTCTCGACCGACGAGCTCCGGGGGCAGCGCGGCAAAATGCAGATGATCTTCCAGGACCTTGATGCGGCGCTGAATCCCAAGATGCGCATCCGGGAGATTCTGACCGAGGCGATCGAGGTCCATCACAAACTTAGCAACGCCGAGGCCGACAAGCGGATCGGTGAGCTGCTAGAAATGGTTAATCTCAAGAAGAGCAAACTATCGAACTTTCCCCACGAGCTGTCGGGAGGAGAGAAGCGGCGCGTGGGCATCGCGCGGGTCCTGTCCGTGGGCGCCCAGTTCATCGTGGCCGACGAGCCCACGAGCGCGCTTGATGTTTCGATCCAGGCCCAGGTGGTGAACCTTATGAGGGACCTGCAGCAACAGCTCGGCCTCTCGTTCCTGTTCATTTCCCATGATCTACGGGTGGTGGAGCTCATGAGCCACAAGGTCGCGGTCATGTATCTCGGGAAGATCGTAGAGATCGGTCTGGCGGGAAAGATCGCAAAAGCAGCCCAGCATCCTTATACTCACATCCTTTGGTCATCGCTCACGGAGAAGCAGAGCCGGGAAGTGGCAAGGAAGGCCGTCAGTGTGCAGGCCGGGCGCTGGGGCGTCTTCGACTTTGAACGGCCGGTTTCGGGTTGCCGTTTCGCTCCGCGCTGCCCGGTGTACGAGTCAAAAGGCCGGCCCGAGGTCTGCACGGACCCGGCCAGCGAGCCGGAACTCCGCGAGGTCGGGGACGGTCATCGCGTGGCCTGCCATTTCCCCTTGTAGTAAAAATGCAACCTGACCCGGGCGGCCTCCAGCGCTTAACAGTATATGGAACTGAAAACTCTCGGATTTGACCAATGGTTTGAAGACAAACGGGAGGAAGCGCGGCGGCCTGACTGCACCGTGGCTCGCGTGACCGCAGTCCACCGGGACAGCTACCTCGTAAGAAATGAAACCAGCGAAGTAGTCGCGGAACCGGCGGGCAGTTTTGTTTACTCCGCCGGGTCGGGCGCAGACCTTCCGACCGTCGGCGACTGGGCGCTTGTCCAGTATCACAATGCCGGCTCCTTTGCCATCATTCACGGTCTTCTCCCGCGAAAATCGTTTTTACGGCGGAAAACGCCGGGCAGAAAAATCGACTACCAGATGATCGCGGTCAACATCGACTCCGCCTTGATCGTTCAATCCTGCGACTTCGATTTCAATCTGCGCAGGCTGGAGCGGTACCTCGTGATGGCAAATGAAGGCCATATCGAGCCGATGCTCCTCCTGACAAAAAGCGACCTGGTCAGCCCCGAAGAGTTGGAGCGGCGAATAGCGGAAGTGCGACGAGCCAATATCCAATGCAAGCTCGTTCCACTCAGCAACGTTACCGGCATTGGACTGGATCACGTGCGTCAATTGCTGGAGCCGGGCAAAACCTATTGTCTTGTGGGATCGTCCGGAGTAGGCAAGACCACGCTCCTGAATCATATCCTCGGCCGCGATGTGTTTGATACCAACACGGTCCGCGCAAGCGACGGGAAGGGCAGGCACACGACGGCGCGCCGTCAATTGATCGTCCTGGAACAGGGGGCGATGCTGATCGACACTCCGGGCATGAGGGAGTTGGGGAATATCGGCGTCAGCGCGGGGATTGAGGAAAGCTTCGCAGATGTAGAGGACCTTTCAAAAAAATGCCGTTTTGCCAATTGCACCCACACCCAGGAAAACGGCTGCGCGCTCCTGGCCGCGATTGAAGACGGCGCCTTGCCCGCGGACCGCTACCAGAGCTATTTAAAGCTGACGAAAGAATCGGAATATCTGGAGCAGTCCTACCTTGAAAAGCGAAGAAAAGATAAAAAATTCGGCCAGTTCATCAAGTCAGTAATGAAGCACCACAAAAAGAGCGAATAGCGCAGCGCCTGCCAATCGGGCCGCTCCAAAGCGCTCTTGCCGCACGTGACGCTTGCCTAATTTTCGCTTGACAGAAAAGCTCAACCGGGTGTATTGTACGCACCTACACGGCAATCTATTGCCGAGTAAAAGCCCCTCACGGAGGGGCTTTTTTTGCCGCTGTTTTGGAGAGGGACCGCGGGTTGCCGGTCCGCCGCAGGCAAAGAACTGTTATACTGGAAGAACAAACACCAGTGTAAGGGCAAGTACCAAATCTCAAGCACCAAATTACAAATAAGCACCAATGAACAAAATTCCAAATTCCAGGTTTTTGTCATTGGGACTTTGATATTGGAATTTATTTGAAATTTGGATTTTGGAATTTGAGATTTCATGAGGAGTCACTTATGTGCCGTTTGAGCGCAATAACATCGAGCGAGTATTTTTCTCCCATGGAGAACATCCATGCGCTTGAAACCATGAAGGAAGGCCATGACGGGTCCGGGCTCGGGCTGATGCTCAAGGATTTGGGCGGTCCCTTCGGAGAGTTCAAGGGCTTTCCCGTGCTTTCCGCGATCTGTTCGAACAAAGGTCTCCGGGACCTGGACGATTACATGAAGGCCCACGGGTTCAAGGAGAAGTTTACCTGGGCGCCTTCCATCAAGAACGTTCCGGGCATTGAACGCCGCGAGCACTACCTTGCCAAAGTGTATGATTATCCCGAATCGTACCGCGATAAACCCATGGGCGAGAAGGAAGACCTGCTCATGAATACGCGGCTGGCCCTCCGGTGCATGGGCGAGCCTGACGGGTCGCTGTTCGTCTTCTCTTTTTATCCCGATATCCTGACGCTCAAGGAAGTAGGGGACCCGCTCCAGGTGGGCGAGTTCTTCGGCCTCGACCGGTCCGACGTCAAGGCCAGGATCGTGCTGGCCCAGGGCCGCCAGAACACCAACTACGCCATTTATCTTTACGCCTGCCATCCCTTCTTCATCCAGGGCTACGGCACCATGACGAACGGGGAGAACACGGCTTTCGTGCCGATCCGCGAGTTTCTCATGGGCCGCGGCAACCCGGGGTACATGGGGTACAACTCCGACTCCGAGGTTTTCACCCACATCATGCACTACACGAACCGGACCCTCGGGTACCCGCTGACCTATTACAAAGATATCATCACGCCGATGAAGGACGCCGAGATCGCGGGCCGCACTGACGCTCCCGCGCTCAGGCTGCTCAAGAAATCGCTCAGGCCGCTCTGCATCGACGGGCCGAACTGCGTTATCGGGTTCACGCCCGACGGCACGGTCTTTATCGTGCAGGACTCCAAGAAGCTGCGGCCCGGCGCCGTAGGCGGCAAGCCGGGCAAATATGCGCTCATGTCCGAGGTCTGCGGCGTTGACAGCGCGATACCGGACAGAGACAAGACAACGGACATCTTCCCCATGAAGTACGACATGGTGATCATCGCGCCAGGCGCGCGGGAGGTTAAGGTATGGAATCAGCTTCACGGCTAGACAGAAACTATCAGCTCTCGCTAATGGTGATCATTGCGCCCGGAGCACAGGAGGTGCAGGTATGGAATCAGCTTCGCGGTTAGATCAGAACCATCAACTCTCGATCAAAGAGTTCCCCTATATCATCAAATGGCGGGAGGACCGCTGCACACGCTGCGGGCGCTGCACCGCTGTCTGTCCGGTGAAGGCCATCGAGCCCGCGGTGCACAGCCAGCGGACCGTTACGTCCGAGGGTTCCAGCCCCGAGCCGAAGGTGACCCGCAGGCTCTCCCACGTCGTGCGCCAGTCAACGGAGATCGAACGCTACTGCATCGGCTGCGGCTCCTGCGCGCTGGTCTGCCCCACCGAGGCGATCTTCCCGGAATATAATTTCCAGCACAAGTTCTACCACTTCAAGAACAAGGGCGGCATCCCCTATATGCGGGGCGGCCGCAGGAACGACCCCTCGGTCTCGACGCTCGACAAGCTCAAGTTCACGCGCATCTCGATGCTGACCGACCCGGCACTCGACGCGGGGCGTCATGAATTCCGCATCAGGACGCTTCTGGGCCGGAACCTTCCGGCGGAGCATTTGCCGATAAGGGTCGAGGGCGGCAAGCTTATCACGATCCCCGGCTCATTCGTCCCTCCGGTGCGCGAGATCTACCCCATCCGTATCGGCAGCATGTCCATCGGCGCTCTCTCTCCCCATATGTGGGAAGGCCTTGCCATGGGCATCACCTATTTGAACGAAGTCGAAGGACTGCCTGTCGTGATGTGCTCCGGCGAGGGCGGCATGCCCCCGAGCATTTTGAAATCGCGGTTTATGAAATATTTCATCCTCCAGATCGCTTCAGGCTATTTCGGCTGGGATGAGATCATCCGCGCCCTCCCCGACATGATCGAAGACCCCTGCGCCATCGAGATCAAGTACGGACAAGGCGCAAAGCCGGGCGACGGCGGTTTGCTCCAGGCCTACAAGGTGCTGGGCCTTATCTCGAAGATCCGCGG
>Ga0184616_10000068_pt1 | contig 18548 bp, 14 predicted proteins | sample PLM4_90_coex_FD_133145 | JGI IMG/M metagenome (GOLD analysis project Ga0184616, IMG submission 133145) | Groundwater sediment microbial communities from an aquifer in East River, Colorado, USA - PLM4_90_coex | ecosystem: Environmental > Terrestrial > Soil > Riparian zone | place: USA: East...
GATTGAAGTGTTTTATAATCGAGAACGGCTACATCAAACACTCGGTTACGTGAGTCCGATGCAGTATGAAGAAAACGCTGTTGTCCCCTAACCATGTGTCCGTGAAATCGGGTATGCCTCAACTTGACCCCTTTCCTCTCTCTGCGACTTAAGCCCACTGTCGCCTAAAGGATTCGTTATGCCGAACGACAAACAACCTACTCCGCGCCAATACCAAGGCGTCATGGTTTCCAGCACCTTCACGGACCTGAAGCAACACCGGGTGGCCCTGATGGATGCATTGCGAAAGGAAGAACTCTTCGCCATCGGAATGGAGGAGTATGTCCCCATCCCCGGAGACGACGTTATCTCCTCATCCCTCAACATGGTTCGTAAGGGTAGTGCCTACATTGGCCTTATCAGCCACCGCTATGGGCAAGCTCCTGAATGTCCCACGCGAAACCCCCTCGGCCATTCCGTAACTCGCCTGGAGTTTGAAGAAGCCCAGCGTCTTGACTTGCCCACCCTTGTCTTCGTCATGAGCGATGATCACCCCCTGAGGAAAAGCGAAGTCGAGACCGATTCAGGAAAGATCAATAAGCTCGAAGCCTTTAGGGAAAGTGCAAAGGCTGGCCGCATCTATAACGTCTTCAACAGTCTGGATGACTTCACCTCAAAAGCCATCCACGCTGCCGCTGCACTCCGCCGCTACCTCGATGAAAAGGGCATGGCCTCCACCCAGCCGCTGCATACCGCCGCTTCCACTCTCGCGCCCACCGAAGCCAAGTCCGACCCCATACCCACACCTCCGGCCTTCTACGCTGAACCGCCCTACATCGGGTCTCACAAGTTCGTAGGTCGCCAGGCCCAACTCGATACATTGAGCGATTGGGCAACTCCCGCCGATAGTCATCCCGTATTGCTGTTCGAGGCAATTGGCGGCACGGGTAAGAGCATACTGACCTGGGAATGGACGACAAAACACTCTCTAAATGTTCGCGCTGATTGGGCGGGGCGCTTTTGGTATTCCTTCTATGAGAAGGGTGCCACCATGGTCGATTTCTGTCGGCGAGCTATTGCCTATATGACCCGCCAGCCGCGCGCCAATTTCAGGGAAAGGAATACTGCCGAACTTACCGAACTACTTATTCATCAGCTCCAGGCCAAACCCTGGCTGCTCATCCTTGACGGGCTGGAGCGTGTACTCGTATCCTATCACCGATTCGATGCTGCGCAGGTTCGCGATGAGGAGGCCGGCACCTCGGACAGAATCGCCCATCGGGATCCCTGTGCCGCCATCAATCCTGAGGACGATGATCTCCTACGCGCCATTGCGGGAGCCCTCCCGTCCAAGCTTCTCCTCACCTCCCGGCTCGTTCCCCGAGTCCTGCTCAACAAAAGCAACCAGCCCATCCCCGGGGTCCTCCGTGAATACCTTCCTGGGTTACGCCCTGCGGATGCCGAGTCTCTAATCCGCGCGTGCGGCGTCACGGGCACGGCTCTGAACATTCAGAACTACCTCAAAAGCCATTGCGACTGCCACCCTCTGGTAATCGGGGTCCTTGCCGGTCTCATCAACCACTATCTTCCCGACAGGGGAAACTTTGATGCTTGGGCTGCCGATCCTATCGGCGGCGGTCAACTCAATTTGGCAAAGCTCGACCTCGTCCAAAAACGCAATCACATCCTTAACACTGCCCTCGCTGCACTTCCCGAAGCAAGCCGCCAGTTGTTATCAACGTTGGCTCTTCTCTCAGAATCCGTTGATTACCCGACGCTGTGCGCCCTTAATCCAAGCCTCTCCCCCATCCCAGAAGAAGTGCCACGTCCGAAAGACCCTGATCGCGGAGCTAAGTGGCAGAAATTGTCCGAGGTTGAAAAAGCAAGGGCGCATGAAGATTACTGTGGCGCTATTCGGCGCCGAGAAGAATACGAGCGAGTGCTGGCAAAGCGCCAAGAGGAAATGCGTGCAGCCGCACCATATCTGACCGCTACTGTGATGGACCTTGAGGGCCGGGGCTTGCTGCAATACGACGTTGTGACAAAGCGTCACGATCTCCACCCAGTTGTTCGCGGAATCTCTGCGGGCGGCCTCAAACACGAAGAAAAGAAACGTTATGGTCAGCGCGTGGTGGATTATTTTTCCCAACGAGCGCAAGACCCCTATGATCAAGCGGAATCCCTAGAGGACTTTAACAACGCCCGCCATATCGTGAAAGTCCTCTTTCAGATGGGTAAAGTGGCAGAAGCGCGCTTATTTATTTTCAACAACACTTTCATGGAGGCGCTAAATCATAGATTCGAAGCTCACAATGAAATTTTAACAATCATACGACCATTTTTCTCGGCCGGTTGGAATGAAATGCCTGACTACTTGAAAAAGAAGGGTGGAGTTACTTTAGCGAAAACTGCAGCTGTCGCTCTCCGAAGAGTCGGTGCATTGCAAGATGCTTTTGATATTTCTGAGACGGCACTCCGTGTCATCCTAAAGCAGAATATCAACAGCTTGTGCTCCCAGCTGCTGAATTTGGCTAGTACTGTTGGGGAACAAAACCATCTGGCTCAAGAGGATCGCTTGCTCTGTTTGGCGAGAGATGTTGCATGGATCACTAAATACGACTTGACTGCATTTAGGTTGGCACGTTTTCGGCAGCTTTCCAAACTTGCCATATGGTCAGATGCCTTAATCCTCATGTCGCATCTTACAGGTAGCTGGTTAGCGCCTGGCGCTCACGCCATCGCCGCACATCATTACGCAGTACACCTGTACTTACGCGGTGAGTTAACCGAGGAGGAGCTTGCGAAAGCCGAGGAGTTGAACCGTTCTGCAAGATCTGCACTTGGGAACCGGAATCTTTGTGCGCTTCGTGGTTTTTGGCGGCTAGAACATAATGACTTTGAGTCAGCAAAGAAAAGCCTGCACGATGCTGTGACTCTCGCTCACAAAGCGGGCAAGATCGATAGACGTTCGGAGATACGTCTTGCCATCGCAAAACATAACCTTAAGGAACTTCTTGAGCCTAGTCACATAGCCGCGCAATTCACATATGGCCTTGAAGAATCCTGCCATCACGCACTCGCAGATCTCTGGTTCGCCATCGGCGACCACGAGCAGGCGAAGAAGCACGCTCTCGCCGCCTACAAGTGGGCTTGGGCTGATGGCGAGCCTTACGTTCGCCGCTACGAACTGAACAAAACCCGCGCCCTGCTGGAGAAACTCGGCGCAGAGATTCCAAAGCTGCCGCCATACGACCCGGCTAGCGATGAGAAGTTCCCCTGGGAGGGCGAGGTGGCCGCTTCCATCGAGAAACTCCAGATCAAGGAGGAAGCCAAGAAGCGCAAGGGGAAATTAGAATCCACCTGACCCAGCAATCAGGGCCGGGGTCAAGTCTCCCGTATTGCATGAATCATCTCAATGATCTATTCTCGCACCATGGTTAGTTAGGCCCTTAAGAATCGAATACGAAGGCGCGGTGTATCACATCACCTCGCGTGGCGACAGGCGAGAACCGATTGCTTTAGACGACGTTGATCGGTCTGCGTTTATCGACGTGCTGGCGCACGCGCTAGAACGGCATCTTGGGGCACTTGTTTCAAGGCCTCTTCAAAGCCATCTTGGTTGATACCGACAGCTGCCTGCTAGAGGTGCCGCTACGTTGATCTCAATCCCGTACGTGCCCACAGAGTTAAATACCCGCAAGCCTACGCACTTCGGCATTCGGTGTGTCGTCTTCTACGGTTAGTCGTGTCATTAAAGATATGGAATGATCGAGCGTGATGATAAGATAGCGAAATTCTGGCTTGATCCAGTTCGGCTCCAGAGAAGTGGGGGATTTAGCCGGGCAGAGGTAGTCCGAATTCATGGCATTATCGCAGATCATCGTTCACAGTTAATGGAGGCTTGGAATGACTACTTTAGCCGTTGAGTTGGAAATTCCCGATGCCGTTGATGTCTCGATCACCGAAGACACTCTAAACGTCGAACTCAGTGATGGACGGTCAATATCGGCGCCGCTTGAATGGTATCCGAGGCTTGTTCATGCCACACAGGATGAGCGAAACAATTGGAGGCTTATAGGGAGGGGGCATGGAATCCATTGGGAAGACCTGGATGAAGATATTAGTGTCGAGGGTCTGCTCGCCGGAAGGCCATCCGGGGAGAGTCAGGCTTCGTTCAAGAGATGGTTAGTGGAACGAGAATCACGCCCGACAAGATGAGGTAGTTAGGACGCAACATAACCAAAATAGCTCGCAGTGTCGACAACCTAGGCACCCGCTCAAGCGGACTCCACACGGCCATGCGGGGTGAGGCCGCTCAATTCATATCTCAAGCCCTGTCCGTGCGCTAACTCCATTGTTATGAAATTTGAACTCCTGAACACAGACGGTCCAGCCCGTCGCGGCCGATTATTGTTTGAGCGCGGCATGGTACAGACCCCCGCCTTCATGCCGGTGGGCACCTACGGCACGGTCAAGGCGATGACGCCGGAAGAGCTGGTGGAGGTCGGGGCCGAGATCATTTTGGGCAATACCTTTCATCTGATGCTGCGTCCCGGTGTGGAGGTGATTGCTGCACATGGCGACCTGCATGACTTCATGCACTGGCAGGGACCTATTCTGACCGATTCGGGTGGCTACCAGGTGTTTAGCCTGGGGGCGATGCGCAAGATCTCCGAAGAGGGTGTCAGTTTCCGTTCGCCGGTCAACGGCGATCCCGTCTTTCTCGACCCGGAGCGCTCCATGGACGTGCAGCGCGCCTTGGGGGCTGACATTGTGATGGTGTTCGATGAGTGCACGCCTTATCCGGCGAGCGAAGAGCAGGCGCGCGATTCGATGGAGATGTCGTTGCGCTGGGCGGCGCGCAGCAAGCGGGCGCACGGCGATAATCCGGCGGCCTTGTTTGGCATCGTGCAGGGCGGGATGTATGACGATTTGCGTCAACGCTCTTTAGAGGGTTTGGTTAAGCTGGGCTTTGACGGCTACGCCATCGGCGGCCTGTCGGTGGGCGAACCCAAGGCGGAGAGGATGCAGGTCTTGCAAACGCTCTTGCCGCAGATGTCGATGGATAAACCGCGCTATTTGATGGGGGTAGGCACGCCTGAGGACATCGTCGGTGCGGTGCAGTTGGGCATAGATATGTTTGACTGCGTGCTGCCCACGCGCAACGCCCGTAACGGCCACCTGTTTGTGCACGGCGGCGAGATTCGCATCCGCAACAGCCAGTATCAATACGACACCCGCCCGCTGGACGAGTCCTGTCCCTGCTATACCTGCCGCAACTACAGCCGCGCGTACCTGCGCCACCTGGATAGATCTCATGAGATCCTGGGCGCAAGGCTTAATACTATCCATAATCTCTATTATTACCAGGAACTGATGCGCGGTCTGCGGGAGGCCATCGGCCGGGGCGCGTTGGCGGATTTTGTCACCGGGTTTTACGCAAAACGCGCCCAAAACCCCGTCGCTATGTCATAATTAGCGGATAATTTATGACAAGAAGGAAAACTCCATGAGTCTGTTTATCTCCGATGCCTGGGCGCAGGCCGCACCCGCCGCTGGTCCCGAGGCGATGTTGACGAGCTTTTTGCCGCTGATTGTCATCTTTGCCCTGTTTTATTTCTTACTGATTCGCCCGCAGATGAAGCGCGCCAAGGAACACAAGATGCTGGTGGCGGCTCTGAGCAAGGACGATGAGGTGGTCACCAGCGGCGGCCTGCTGGGGCGCGTGACCCAAGTGGGGGAGGACTTCATCGTCCTTGAGGTGGCGCCCAGTGTCCAGATTAAGGTACAAAGGCATGCGGTGTCGGGTGTAATGCCTAAAGGGACGATTAAGTCCTCATAACCTCTGGGCCCCTCTGAGATTTAACTCATGATTAATCAGTACCCGTTGTGGAAGTACCTGCTGGTCTTGATTCTTGTGGTTGCGGGGGGGCTCTATTCCGTGCCCAATCTGTACGGCGAGGACCCGGCCCTGCAGGTAAGTCCCACCCGCACCACACGGGTGGACAGCGCGACCCTCGCCAGGGTGCAGGATCTCCTCAAGCAGGATGCGCTCAGTTATAAATCCATCGGTCTGGATACGCACGGGCTGCTGGTGCGCTTTGCCGATACCGAGACGCAACTGAAGGCCAAGGACAAGGTCAAGCAGGCCCTGGGCAATGACTACGTGGTCGCCTTGAATCTTGCCCCCAGCACCCCGCGTTGGCTCACGGCCATCAATGCCTTGCCCATGTACCTCGGCCTGGATTTGCGCGGTGGCGTGCACTTCCTGATGGAGGTGGATATGGTGGCCGCCGTCAAACAGTCCGAAGAACGCTATGCGGGTGATCTGCGCACCTTGTTCCGCGATAAAAAATTGCGTTATGTGACGATCACGCGCACCAACAAGGGGGTAGAGATCAAATTCCGCACTCGTGAGGAACGTGACCAGGCGCGTGATGCCGCACATAAGGAATATAACAGTTTGGTGCTCAAGGAAGAGGACAGCGGCAACGATTATTATCTCTACGCCGCCTTGAGCGAGACCGAGCAGCGCGAGGTGCGCAAGCTTGCTCTGCAACAGAACATCACGACGCTGCGCAATCGCGTGAATGAACTGGGCGTGTCCGAGCCCGTGATCCAGCAACAAGGTCAGGACAGGGTGGTCGTGCAGCTCCCCGGCGTGCAGGATACCGCGCGCGCCAAGGAGATCCTGGGCGCCACCGCCACTTTGGAGTTTCGCATGGTGGATGAGGGGCACAGCGTCGAAGACGCGGTCGCCGGGCGTGTGCCCGCGGGTGCGCGGCTCTACAAAAAGCGTGAGGGCGGCCAGGTTCTGCTGAAGAATCAGGTCATACTCACCGGCGATTACATCACCGATGCCGCATCCGGCATTGAGCAGCGCAACGGCAGTCCGGCGGTGTTCATCACCCTGGATGGCAAGGGCGCCGCTATGTTCAGTAATGCCACCAAGGAGAACGTCGGTAAGGCGATGGGCGTGGTGTTTATCGAAAACAAGACCGAGACGCGCACCGTGGACGGTAAGCAGGAGAAGGTCCGCAGCAAGGTCGAGGAGGTCATCAACGTCGCGGTGATTCAGGAACAGCTCGGCAAACGCTTCCAGATCACCGGTCTGGACAGCACCACTGAGGCGCGCAATCTCGCGCTGCTGCTGCGCGCAGGCGCGCTCGCCGCGCCGCTCGAGATCGTCGAGGAGCGCACGGTCGGCCCCAGTCTGGGCGCCGAAAATATCACCAAGGGTTTCAACTCGACTATGATCGGCTTCGCCGCCATTGCGTTGTTCATGACGATTTACTACTACTTCTTCGGCGTGATCGCCAGCATCGCGCTCGCCGTCAACGTGCTGTTGCTGATCGCCGTGCTGTCTCTGCTACAGGCAACGCTCACCTTGCCCGGTATCGCCGGTATTGCGCTTACCGTCGGCATGGCGATAGACGCCAACGTGCTTATCTTCGAGCGTATCCGTGAGGAACTGCGCAACGGCAACAGCCCGCAGGCCAGCATCCACGCGGGGTATGACCGAGCCCTCGATACCATCGTTGACTCCAACATCACCACGCTGATCGCGGGTTTTGCGCTGTTTCTGCTCGGCTCCGGCCCGGTGCGCGGTTTCGCCGTGACCTTGTGCATCGGTATTCTGACCTCCATGTTCAGCGCCGTGATGGTGTCGCGTGCCGTAGTCAATTTACTGTACGGCGGGCGGCGTAAGCTCGCCAAGCTCAGTATATAAAGAGGGCTGGACATGGAATTTTTTAGAATCAAGCGCGACATCCCGTTCATGAGTTCCGCGCGGCTCACGATCTTCATCTCCGCGTTGTTCTTCGTGGCGGCGGTGGTTCTACTGATTGTGCGCGGCCTCAACCTCAGCATCGAGTTTACCGGCGGCACGCTCGTCGAGGTGCGCTATCCGCAGGCCGCGGAACTGCAAAAAATCCGCAGCGAGCTGGCGAGTGATGGTTTCCAGGAGGCCTCCGTACAAAACTTCGGGACCTCACAAGACGTGATGATACGTCTGCCCGCCAGAAAGGGTGTGAGCAGTGCGAAACTGAGCGAGGGCATCCTGGCCAGTCTGCGCAAGCAGGACAGCGGCGTCGAATTGCGGCGCGTGGAGTTTGTAGGCCCCCAGGTCGGCGAAGAGCTGGTCAACGACGGCGGGTTGGCGTTGATTCTGGTCTCGATAGGCATCATGCTCTATCTCGCCATCCGCTTCGAATGGCGCTTTGCAGTCGGCGCCATCGTCGCCACGGCGCACGACGTGGTGATTGTCTTGGGTCTGTTTGCGCTGTTTCAGTGGGAGTTTTCACTCACCGTGTTGGCGGCGATCCTGGCGATCCTGGGTTATTCGGTGAACGACACCGTGGTGGTGTTCGACCGGATACGTGAAAACTTCCGCAAGATGCGCAAAGGCACCATCGCCGAGATCATAGACAATGCCATCACCCGTACCTTGAGCCGCACCATCATGACCTCGGTCACCACCCAGATCATGGTGTTCGCCATGCTGTTCCTGGGCGGCGAGGTGTTGTTTTACTTCGCGCTCGCGCTCACCATCGGCATCGTGGTCGGCACCTATTCATCGGTGCTGGTGGCAAGCCCCATCGTCATGTGGCTCGGCATCTCGCGCGCCGACCTGGTGCCAGTCAAGAAAGAGAGCGAGGCGGATCAGCGGCCGTGATGATGGGGTAGGGCCAGTTCATTCGGTCACGATTATTCTGACGCCCTAAGCCCCTCCTTGAGCGTCGGATAGTGTAACGTCACTCCCAGCTCTTCCAGCATCCGTCGATTGTCCATGCGGCGCGATTCGTTGAGATAAGAAAGCATGCCGGGGGTTAAAATCTTTTGTGCTTCGACGAGGCTAATCTCAGGCGGGCGTGGCAGGCCAAGCTGATCCGCCACCGCATTGAAATAATCACTCATAGTACTGTGTACACCGTCACAGACATTATAGATCCTGTGGCTCGTTCCACGCTCCGCCGCCGCCACACACACCCGCGCGAGATCATCGGCATGGATACGATTGGTATAGGGCGCCTCTTCTGTTCGCACCACGGGCTGACCTTGTTTGATGCGCTCAATCGGTAATCGTCCAGGGCCATAAATGCCGCCCACACGCAAAATCACCACCGGTACGTCCCGCACACGCCCCCAGTCGAGTAGGGCGGTCTCGGCGGCGAGGCGCGCCTTGGCCCGCAGTGTCCGCGGGTTGGGCGGCGTGTTTTCGTTGACCCAGCCGCCTTGATGGTCGCCATAGACGCCGCTGGTGCTCAGGTAAACGATTTTGTGAGGGAGACGGTCTGGGGATATCGCGTCGAGAAAATGCTCCATGCGCGGGTCGGCGCTGCCTCCCTCCGGCGGCGGGGCGAAGTAATACATCAGGGCGTTGTGAGTCGGCAAGGCGATCAGCGAGCGGACATCGTCGAGATCGCCGGGGATAGCAGTGATCCCCTTCACCTCCAGCCGCATCCGGTTCGCCGTGCTACGGGTAAGGCCGCTTACCATAACACCGCGCGCCTGCCACAGCTGCGCGACGCGCTCGCCGATGTCACCACAGCCGGCGATGAACACACTACTAATCAAATTTCCTCTCCAAGCCAAAATCTAACATAATAACGCACTTTACATCCCACTAAGATCAGATATGAGCTTCAACGTATTAGTAAAGCCAAGTGGCCACGCGTTTAGTATGGAAGTAGGTGAGACCGTCCTCGATGCGGCACTGCGGCACGGTTATGCTTTTCCTTACGGGTGCCGCAACGGCAGTTGCGGCACCTGCAAGGGTATCGTGCTGGAAGGCAGGGTGGACTATGGGGTGTTCGAGCACAAGGCGCTCAGCGCGGCGGAGATCGCTGCGGGCAGGGCGCTGTTTTGCCAGGCCACGCCGCTCGCTGATCTAACGGTAGAGGTGCAGGAGGTGTCCAGCGTCAAGGGCATCGTGGTCAAGATTTTACCCGCACGGGTGGTGAAGATCGAGCAGCTTGCGCACGATGTGGCACGTGTTTATCTCAAACTGCCCGGCAATGAACGGCTGCAATTCCTGGCCGGCCAATACATGGACATCCTGTTGCCCGGCGGGCGCCGGCGCAGTTTCTCCATCGCCAACGCTCCCCATGACGACGAGTTTATAGAACTGCACATCCGCCAGATCGAGGGCGGGCGTTTTACCGGCGAGATTATTTCGAATCTCAAGGAAAAGGCCATCCTGCGTTTGCAGGGGCCGCTTGGTAACTTCTATCTGCGTGAGGATTCAGACCGGCCAATCATCTTCGCCGCGGGTGGCACCGGTTTTGGCCCGATCAAGGGCATCATCGAGCACGCCTTCGCGCTGAGAACGAGTCGCCCCATGCACTTGTATTGGGGCGCGCGAGCGCGCAGTGATCTTTATCTACATACGCTCGCGCTGAGTTGGGCCGAGAAATACACCCACTTTACCTATACCGCCGTGTTATCGCAGCCCATGAAGGAAGACCGTTGGCAAGGTCGCTGCGGCTATGTGCCGGAGGCCATCGTGCACGACTTTCCCGATTTGAGCGGCTACGATCTTTACGCCAGCGGCCCGCCGGTAATGGTGGAGGCGGTCCATAGAGCCGGTATTGAACACGGCCTCAAGCCGGAGAATTTCTACGCCGACCCGTTTGAGTTTGCTAAAGACATTCCTGTCGCAGTCAAACAGGAACTAGAGAAATTCTGATGTGTCATGTTTAACCGCCAAGACGCCAAGAACGCCAAGATTTTTTCTTTACAATTCAAACCTTTTTCTTGGTGAACTTGGCGCCTTGGCGGTTGGTGATATGTTTTTCAGAGGCTTCATGATGCTTCAGGCCCGCCGGTCGAACTCGCGAATCAGCGGGAAATTTTCCACCGCGGCGAGTTTTTCGTTATTCCTATTGGATCGTGCAGAGAGTGGAATGGCGGGCTCCACGACGAGTTGCATACCCCTGCGGTAATACTCCATCGCGGCGTCTTTCTCGTCCATCTGCTCGAGCAGGCCGGCAAGCTCCTTGTAGGCCTCCGGGCGTCCTCCTGCGCCGACGCTGGACTCGAGATAGCCGCGCGCCTTGCCCCATAGCCGGTTGCGCAGGCTGAGGCGTCCCAAGGTCAGTAACAGCACCGGATTCTTGGGGTGGGTTTTGAGCCAGCCCTCCGCGTGGGCAAGCTGCTTAGTCGGGTCCGAACCCTCAACCTGGCCGTAGAGGTGTACCAGCGGTTCACTCCACTGTTTTTTCAGTGCCTCGCGCAACAGGGGTTCACTCTCTTTATCTTCTCCATAGAGTCTGAGCTGTTGGATATAAGCCAAAAGAATATTCTCCTGCGCCTGCAGGCGGCGGGGGATGTTCCCCCATACCTCGTGCAAGGCCTGCGAGTCCTGCGCGCGCGCTGCGACATGGAGCTGTCCGACATAGGCCTTAGTTTCTAATTCATGCGCCTCGGTGTCGTTCACCACCTTTGCCTTGCGCAGCAGCGGCAGCAATTCAAGCAACTGCGCCCAGTCCTGCACCTCGAGGTAGACTCTCATCAGGAGCTTCAGCACGTGGCTATGCTGTGGAGAGATCTGGCGCAGGTGTCTTAAGGTGGCAAGCGCCTGTTCGATCTGATGATGACTCAATTGCAGCTCGGCCTGGGTGAGCCCCACGGCGATGTCCGCATCCGGGGCGCTTTCCAGGGCGAGGCGCAGATAATTATCGCGCCGTTCAGACGCACCTTGCCGCTGTGCCGCGCGTGCCGCGGCCAGGTAGCCTAACAGTGGGGCCTCGCTGTGAGCGATGTATTTGAGCAGGTTTTTCTCAGCCGTTTCCCATTTACCTTCTTCGAGCAGGGTCAGGCCACGAGTGAGCGCCAGTCGTCCCTTATGCGCCAGCCGCTCCCGCCGCCAAGCTTGCATGCGGCGCGGCAGAGTCAAGGTTTTTATGATAAAACGGGTGAGGACGTACAGCACTGCAAAACCGAATAACGTCAAAATGATAAAAAAAGTGAGTGTGGTTTCGGCGCGCCATGGCCCACGTCCCAGCACCACGTAACCTGGGTCGTTTTGGATCAGCAAGGCCGCCGCCGTGGCGAGAAAAAACACGACAATCGAGGTGATGAGTACTCTCATGGCGCGAACGTCTCTGCTGTGCCGGACTCGCTGGCGTTATTATGTTGGAGATTTTCAGGAAGGTCAGATTCTGGAACTAACCTTCCTGCTCCCCCGGGCTCACTGGAGTTGCGATCTTGGGGCTCCTCTGCCGCAGACGCGCTATCTCGCCGGATATGCGCCTGCAGCAACTGTAGGGAGAACGAGGCGGGTGGCAGGTAGGGTTGTAGCTCGGTTTGCTCTAGTTCCGTAATGCGGGCGAGCATGGATTGGACAGGCTGAGCCTCCGTGTCGAAATGGGTGGTGAGGAGAGTACGGACGGAGCGCAGAACATCGCGGAAAATTCGGGTGTTACCTTGCAGCAGGGCAAATCGGGCAGTGGCAAATTCCAGGCGCAGATTTTGTCGCAGGATAAATTCTTCATTGGGAGACAGCAGCGGTGAGGACCCTTTCATCCCGTGACGGATAACGATGAGGCCGTTAATGTCATCCCACAGCTTGCCCAGCGCCTCACGCCAGCCATGCGGCTCGGCCTTTGAGGAAGTGGACGTGGCGCCGGTGGACTGACGGCCGGATAACGGTAAATCAGTCACTTCCTCGCCCATTTCGGTGAGTGTCCGCGCCAGTTTTCCAAAATCAGGCAGCTTGACGGCCAGTAGATTGTCGAGATCTTCCTTCAATTTCATGCGAATCTCGGAGGCGGCCGGGTCGTTGCTCTCCTGCAGGCGTTGATCGGCCAGGCCGAGGGACTGCAATGCGCCTGGCAGGTCACGCTCCAGGGCCAGCCGGTGATTGGCGATACGTACCAGATATTCAGCTTCGGCCACGGCCTGGCTCGTGCCCTGGCGGCGCAATTGAGCATGCAGCGCAGCGAGTGAGGTTTGCTGGGAGCGTTGTTCGTCCTGCAGGGCTTTCAGGCGAGCGGTAACCTGCTCGGAGAGATCTTGTTTGAGATGCTGCGTGTCTTCACGCAGGGTAGTAAGCTGCTGCTCGGCTGCTGCCAAATGTTGGGTGCTGGATTGTTCGGCATCGGTGAATGCCCGCCAGGTGAGATAACTCCCGGCAGCCGCTGCAATGGCAAGCACCACGGCCAGTAAGGCGAATAACGTGAGTAACCCTCTTCCCCTGATTTTTTGAGGGAGAGGAGTGGCTTGTTCTGCCTCGGCGCTGGGCTCTGTCTCATTCATGCCGTTGTTCTCGTTTTGACCAAATCCTCGATCGCCTCGACCAACCCTGCATCGCTGGCTTGTTTTGCCATCGCTATCGGCCCGGCAAAGCCCAGCCTGCGGGCATGTTCAATGTTACGCTCACTCATCACCACCAACGGGGTGGCCAGTAGGCTGTTCCGGACAGCGGGTCCCGCCAACTCTAATAGATTAACCAATCCTGTGTTGCTCGTCACGCTGATAACGCCCACTTTACCACGCCGTAACTCATCGTGCAGTTCGCCTGGGTCGGTCGCCGGTCTGGCCCGCCGGTACACCTCCGCATAGACCACGTTGGCACCGCGTTGCCGCAGGGTATCGTCCAACAGCTCGCGGCCACCCTCGCCGCGGAAGATCACGATGTTCTTGCCGCGCACCTGCTGCATCTCAGGCAGGGCCAGCAGGGCCTCGCTGCTGGATTGTTCGCGCGGGCAGAGATCGGGGCTCCTGCCGTACTTTTGCAGTGCCTTGGCGGTGCCCTCACCCACGGTGACGAGCCGCAGTTGGGAGGGCAACGGCCCCCGCGCTGTTATCATCGGCAACGCCTTGTGCACGGCATTGGCGCTGATGAAGATCGCCATATCGAACCCATCCAGCCGCTCAATGAGCGCGCGCACCGGGCCGGTGTCTTCGGTATCTTGAATTTCCAGCACTGGAAACAGGATGACCTTTCCACCCCTGCTTTCGATCAGTGCGCGCAAACCCTGCGCCTGATGCGCGGGGCGCGTCACCACCACGGTAACGCCGTTGAGGGGTAGATTACTCAAGCTCAGCGAAACGTTCATCAGCGTAGACATCGCGCAGGATGGTGCGCGCGCCGCGCTCCAACAATTCCTCGGCCAATGTCTTTCCTAGCTTTACCGCTTCCTTTTCATCGCCGCTGATCGTGCCGCGCACCACCTCGCTGCCGTCCGGCCTGCCTACCAAACCGCGCAGCGTCAGCACACCGTTATGAATTTCCGCATAACCCGCGATGGGCACCTGACAGCCGCCCTGCAATCCCTCATTCATGGCGCGTTCGGCGCGCACGCATGTGTCGGTGACGGGATCATGCAGAACGTTAATTAAGTCATGCACACGCGCATCGTTGCTGCGGCATTCAATGCCGATGGCCCCTTGGCCTATCGCAGGCAGGCTGATATCGGGTTCCAGATACTGCGTGATGCGATCCGCAAACCCCAACCGCACCAGCCCCGCCACGGCAAGGATGATGGCGTCGTAGTCGCCGTTGTCGAGTTTCTTCAGGCGCGTATTCACATTGCCGCGCAGTGCGGTGATGCTAAGGTCGGGACGGCGGGCATGCAACTGAGTCTGGCGCCGCAGGCTGGATGTCCCCACGTGCGCGCTTTGCGGTAAATCCTCCAGCCGCGCATAGCGATGGGAGACGAAGGCATCACGCGGGTCTTCGCGTTTGCCGATGACCGGCAAGTGGAGACCCTCGGGAAACTCGACCGGCACATCTTTCATGGAGTGCACCGCGATATCGGCGCTACCATCCAGTAGACATTGCTCCAATTCCTTTACAAACAACCCTTTGCCGCCAACCTTGGCGAGCGGGGCATCGAGCAGCTTGTCGCCCTGCGTACTCATGCGCACCAGTTCGATCCGGAGAGCCGGGTGGGCCGCCATCAAACGATCCCGGATGTGTTCAGCCTGCCATACGGCAAGCGGACTTTTACGGGTGGCGATACGGAGAATATTAGTGGGCATAGTGCGGGGCGAGAGTAAATTCAAGCGCTTATGCTACCCTCTAGCGGCTGTGCGACGCAAATGGCCGGGTTGACCGGAAATCTTGGGTAACTAGCAGGTTGTTGAAAAAGCCCATCCATGGGCTTTTTCAACCCGGCCGCTCCAGCGCATCCCTGCGCGCGCGGCATTGGGACATCCTGCCCGGCACAAGGCGAAAAATGCGATTTTCGCCTTGCTTCATTTTTCAAGCACCTACACCGTGCTTAAAAAATAGCGGCTCATCCATGCGCCGCTAGCAGGCTGTTTTTCTACAGCCTGCTAGGGGTTGGTCAACCGCTTGCGCACCTCGGGCAGGTGACGGCGGCTGATCTCAAGCAGCTCTTCGATCCCTTGCAGGGCAAGCATACAATTTCCTTCGTGATCCTTGACGAGGCCGGAGATGTGGGCGGCGGCGGCCAGGGCGTTGCGATGGATGCGGAAAAAGTGCTCGCTGAATTCCTCTTCCAGATCCTTGAGCGATTCTTCAATCAGCACCTGTCCTGCCGCGTGGCGCACCGTCACGTATTTTTGATCAGCTTTGAAATAGATCACACTCTCCAGCGGGATCAATTGCAGATTGCCGCGCAACAGCACACTCAAGTGGGTGCGCGCACGAGATTCCGGTGACCCGCCGCCAGCCTGTTTAAGGGTGGCGAGCTGCGCGCGATTGAGCTGCTGGAGTTTGTGCAGGGCGTTTTCCAGCCGCTCCTTGCGGATCGGCTTCAACAAATAATCCACCGCATGCGCCTCAAAGGCTGCCAGCGCGTGGTCGCCGTAGGCGGTGGTGAAGATGATCGCCGGCGGTTGTTCCAGTGCGGCGAGATGGAAGGCGGCCTCCAGACCGTCCATGGTCGGCATGCGGATGTCCATCAAGATCAGATCGGGCTGTACGCTGACCCCCTGCTCCAAGGCCTCCTTGCCGGTGGTGGCCTCACCCACTATCCGGCAGCCGCCGATCTCGGTAAGTAACTCGCGCAGTCGGGTGCGGGCCAGCGGCTCATCGTCGGCGATCAGGACGTTCATGGTTCCTTGCTGAGATACGGAAAACTGATCTGCACCCGGTGCGTACCATTCGAATGTTCGACAATCAATTTACCCCGCTTGGCATGGAAGGCTTGCAGGCGTTGCCGCACGTTGTCGAGGGCGATACGGTTGCCGGTGGTTTTGGCGCCGGCCGCCGGGTTCGCGGGATTGCTGATGCTGATGTGAATCATGCCCTGTTGTTGAGCCCCCGAAATTACGATCTCGCCGCCCTGCGCCAGCGGCTCGAGGCCGTGGTATATGGCGTTCTCCAGCAAAGGCTGTAGGGTCAACACGGGCAGCAGGGCGTCGCGGGGTAGTCCTTCGAGTTCCCAACGCACCTGTAACCGGTCACCGAGACGTAACTTTTCAATGTGCAGGTATTTGTGGCACAACTCGATTTCCTCGGACAGCGGCACGCGCAGCCGCGCCTCGCGCAGACTGCCGCGGAACAGATCGGCGAGATCCATCACCGCCGCTTCGGCTTCATTGGGATGGCTGCGGGTCAGGCTGGCGATGCTGTTGAGGCTGTTGAACAGGAAATGAGGGCGGATACGCGACTGGAGTGCCTGAATCCGCGCCTGGGCCTCGGACTCAATGTTGCGCTTCCACTGATGCTGGACATAAAAATAGCGCAGGGCCACGGCGCTCACGATTGCGCTGATGGCGAGATTGCGTGACAGAAAACCGTAATACCAGGCGCGTGTCAGAGGCGGCTCCATGACCGCGGCTTGCAGAATCCAGTAAGCGGCCTCACTCATGACCGCAGTGACGCCAAGCACTAGCAGGTAGCTCAACAGCCCGGCCTGAATATTGGGCAACTTGCGTAGCCAAGGGCGGCTCAGACACAACACCGCGCCGCAACTGAGGGCAGCCCACTGGATAAACAAGGAAATCAGGCTGAGGTCCTTCCAGCGATTCTCCGAGCCCATTTGCCCCAGCGCCAGCACGAAGGCCAGTAGTTGCGCGATGACCATCAGCGCCAGCACCATCCGCACGCCGCAGAAATTGGGCAAGAACAGTTCGTCTGTCACCGGTTTGACGGCGGTGCCGGTCTTTTTTTTGTCATTTAAGGAGAGCAAGGCTCGCATTTCGCTATACATAGTGACGGCTCGGTAAAAAAATGCAACTGCGGTTGAATTTACCATCGTTTATACTGTTCTATTATCGGCCTGAAATGACGGTTCTAAAGCGTTCATGACTGACAACAAAAAGCCCTGGGGCGGGCGTTTCACCGCCCCCACTGACGAATTTGTGGAGGTCTTCACCGCTTCGGTGAGCTTCGATCAGCGCCTCTACAGGCACGATATCGCAGGCTCCATCGCCCATGCGCGTATGCTCGCCAAAGCGGGCGTTCTGAAGCAGGCGGAGTGTGACTCCATCGTGAACGGTCTCAAGGACATTGAGCTCGACATCGAACGCGGCGAGTTTGCCTGGCTGACGGAGCTGGAAGACGTGCACATGAACATCGAGGCGCGGCTCATAGACCGCATCGGCGAGGTGGGCAAGAAGCTCCACACCGGACGCTCCCGCAATGACCAGGTCGCGACCGATCTCCGGCTCTACCTGCGCGATGAAATAGACGCTACTCTGTCTGAATTACAGCGGCTGCAAACGGCGCTGCTGGACCTCGCCGAGCGCGAGGCCGACACCTTAATGCCGGGCTACACCCATCTGCAGATTGCCCAACCGGTGACCTTTGGTCATCATATGATGGCCTGGTTTGAGATGCTGAGCCGCGACCGTGAACGCTTCAAGGACTGCCGCAAGCGGGTCAATATCATGCCGCTCGGTGCGGCCGCACTGGCTGGCACGAGCTATCCAATCGACCGGGTCTATACCGCAGAATTGTTGGGCTTCGATGCCCCTGCGTCAAACTCGCTCGACGCCGTCAGCGACCGCGATTTCGCCATCGAGTTTGCAGCAGCCGCAGCCCTGCTGATGGTGCACCTGTCCCGGTTTTCCGAAGAACTGATTCTATGGTCATCCTGTCAGTTTGATTTTGTGGATCTGGGCGACGCCTTTTGCACCGGTTCCTCCATCATGCCGCAAAAGAAAAACCCCGACGTGCCGGAGCTGGTGCGCGGCAAGAGCGGCCGCGTCATCGGTCACCTGATGGCCTTGTTGACCCTCATGAAGGCCCAGCCGTTGGCCTACAACAAGGATAACCAGGAAGACAAAGAGCCGCTGTTCGACACCGTGGATACAGTCAAGGCCTGCCTACGCGTCTATGCCGAGATGATCCCGGCGCTGCGGGTAAAGCGCGACAAGATGCGCGCGGCCGCTGAGCAGGGTTACGCTACCGCCACTGACCTCGCCGATTACCTGGTGCGCAAGGGCGTGGCGTTCCGTGACGCCCACGAGATCGTGGGCAAGGCGGTGCGTTACGGCCTGGAGCAGGACAAAGACTTGGCACAAATGCTGCTTACTGAATTGCGTGAGTTCTCTCCCGTGATCGAACAGGACGTGTTCAACGTCCTCACGCTGGAGGGATCGGTCAAGGCGCGTAATCATCTCGGTGGGACCGCGCCCGAACAGGTACGGCA
>Ga0184616_10000069_pt1 | contig 18463 bp, 14 predicted proteins | sample PLM4_90_coex_FD_133145 | JGI IMG/M metagenome (GOLD analysis project Ga0184616, IMG submission 133145) | Groundwater sediment microbial communities from an aquifer in East River, Colorado, USA - PLM4_90_coex | ecosystem: Environmental > Terrestrial > Soil > Riparian zone | place: USA: East...
GACATCGGCATGACGGTGCTGCTCATCACCCACGATCTCGGCGTGGTGTCGGCGATGGCCGATCGCGTGGCGGTTATGTATGCGGGTCAGATTGTGGAGCTGGCCTCCCGTGCGCAATTCTTTGCCGAGCCGCAACATCCTTACACGAAGAAATTGTTTGATTCACTGCCCGGTTTCAATAAACGCGGGCAACGCCTCACAGCCATTAGCGGATCGGTGCCCTCGCTTGCCGAGCGCCCTACGGGTTGCCGTTTTACCCCGAGGTGCGATTTTGCCTGGCAGACATGCCGGGACATTATCCCGCGCTGGACGGGTTCGGCCGAGCATGGTGTACTCTGTCATCTCTACGACCCCGCCTACAGCGCCGCGCGGCCTGCCGAAACCAGCGTGGCCGGCCAGTCTTCCCCCGAAGAAGCGGCTGCAATGACGTACAGGGACGTACTAATGTCGCGGGAGGCAGGATGCCGGGAGCGACCGTCGCAGGAAATCGGCGCGGAACAGGCCTTGCTGGAGATCCGCGACCTTAAGGTCTATTTTCCCATCCGCAAGGGCCTCTTGCAGCGTGTGGCGGGTTATGTGCGCGCCGTGGATGGCGTTTCGCTCACGATAAAACCCGCCCAGACCCTCGCCCTGGTGGGTGAGTCGGGTTCCGGCAAGACCACTGTGGGCAAGGGGATACTGCAATTGGTGACCCCGACCGCAGGCAGCGTGCGATTTGCCGGCCTCGATCTGCGCGCCTTGCGCGGCGAGGCCTTGCGCCGTCAACGCGCGAATTTTCAAATCATCTTCCAGGACCCCTATTCCTCGCTTAACCCGCGCATGAAGGTGAGCGATATTCTGAAAGAGGGCATGCAGGCGCTCAGGATCGGCACGGTCAAGGAACACGAACGGCGCGTGGACGAACTGTTGGAGCAGGTGGGGTTGGAAGCCGAACTTAAGTACCGCTATCCGCACGAATTCTCGGGCGGGCAGCGCCAACGCATCTGCATTGCGCGAGCGCTCGCTGTGAATCCAAAACTTATCATCTGCGATGAACCGACCAGCGCGTTGGATGTCTCGGTGCAGGCGCAGATCCTGAACCTGCTGAAGACCTTGCAAGAACGGCTCGGCATCGCCTATCTGTTCATCACACACAACATTGCGGTGGTGGAATACCTCGCCCACGAGGTCGCGGTGATGTATCAGGGCAAGATCGTAGAGCACGGCCCAACAGAGGCCGTGTTGCTCCATGCCAGCCACCCCTACACGAGAACGCTGCTAAATGCAGTGCCGAGGATTGAAGGGGTGGGATGAGTAAGGATGTTAAAGAAAGCTTGATTTACCGCGGAGGGCGCAGAGAAAAATAACTGAATCGCTGAGCGGCATTTGCATTACTAACGCTGAATTTGCAGGATTTGAATTTTAACTTGTTGTATCCTCAGCGTCCTCTGAGGTGAAATCATTTATCCCCAGCTCGGTTCTGCTGCTATTGGCGCAATCCCTCTGTACCCATACTGGCATTCGCTACGCTCCCGTTATTCGGGTAGACGGTAAGGCTATGCCCAGGCATCAGGTATTTGAACTCGACCTTATCCGCATTCCAGGTGCGGAGCTGGGTGGTGGTGATCTTAAAGTGCTTGGCGATGCGCTCCCACGAATCGCCCTCACGGACTGTGTACTGGACGAGGGGCTTGGAAGATTGAGTGGAGGATGAGGCTGCGATGAGAGATTTGGAGGGGGGAGATTGTTTGGCGGTTCCACCGGGATCTTTTCCTTCGGCTTTGCTCAGGACAGGCTTTCTGTCCTTGATCCCGGACCCGCCCGGCACGGCGAGGCGTTTGTCCACACTGAGGGCGGCGAGCTTGGCGGTGAAGGCCGCCACCTTGTCTACCGGCAGCAGCAGTTGATGGGGGCCGTGGGGAGCAGTGGCCCCACGCAGGAAACCGGGGTTAAGCTGACGCATTTCCTTTTGAGAGATGTCCGCCATCTTGGCGGCCAAAGTGAGATTGATCGGAGAATCCAGATCTACGCTCGCCACATAGGGGGCGTTGGAGATCGGCTTCAAGGTTACGTTAAACTCGTCGGGCGCGGAGGCCAGCGCCGCGATCCCCAGCAGCCTCGGAATGTAGGCCTTGGTTTCCCCGGGCAAATCGAGCGACCAGAAATCGGTGGGCTTACTGGCGCGCTGGTTTTTCTTGACGGCGCGCTGCACCGCGCCCTCGCCCGCGTTGTAGGCCGCCAGGGTGAGCAGCCAGTCGCCCTCAAAGTCGGTGTTGAGCTTTTGCAGATAATCCAGTGCGGCGTTGGTCGAGGCGATAACATCGCGCCGTCCGTCGTACCAGAAGGTTTGTTTGAGACCGAAGTTTCTGCCGGTGGAGGGGATAAACTGCCACATCCCCGCCGCACCCTGGTCGGATTGGGCCATGGGTTGATAGGCGCTTTCGATCAGGGGCAGGAGCGCGATCTCGGTGGGCATCCGGCGCTTCTCGATCTCCTCGAGCACGAAGTAGAGATAAGGCTCCGCTCGCGTGAGCGTCTCGCTCAGCCTTTCCTGGTCATCGGCAAAATCCTGGGCCTCGCGCTGCACCCGCTGCTCATGACGCCCCGGGAGTGCAAAGCCCGCCCGCATCCTGTCCCAAATGGTATAGTCGGCTCGGCCCAAGATTGCATACCCGGTCGAAGCCTGTCCTGGGCCTGTCAAAGGGCTCAGCCCAAAGTTCTCGCCCAATTTCTCCCAGAGGTTGGTTGGAGAGATCGTCACAGAATAACGCTCAGCAACCATACCATCCGAAGGCTTGGCCGAAGAGTTAGCTGGGGGCGGCGGCGAGGAGGGGGATTGATCGGTGCGTTGAGGGGTTTGCGCGCAGGCGAGTAGCCCCAGTGCCAGCAGGCTCACTCCCCCAAACTTGATCAGTTCGTGGGTTAGAGTGGGTGTACTCATCTAAGCATGATAAAAGCTGGGGGCGGCCAGGTCAACCTTTTTTGACCCTAAAAATACTAAATATGTTGTATTTCAAATAGTTAAAAAATTAAGACTTAATCTAAATCAGGATCTTTTTGTACATTTTTTACACAATTTGTTCATTTAGGGCCTGCCCATCCAAGGCCTTGTTCAGCATCTCAAAGGCTAAGCTATCATACCTTAATAACTGACGGCCCTCCCTTCATGGAGCCGGGCGCCATCGCGTATAGTATGAGTACATGAAACCGCCAACGCAGTGTGAACCCCATCTCTTAGCGCAACGCCAGCATACCTGGTACGGCCACAATCTGGGGCGGACTCTGCTTGAGGCTGAAGTTACACGGCTCAACGGGATACTCTCCAACCTGTTCGGGTACCACCTTTTGCAGGTCGGCCAGATCGGCGACGCCGATCTCTTGGCCGGCAGCAGGATTACCCATCGCATGGTATTGGGGATAGATGTGGAAACCAGGGATCGGAGGTGCCTGTTCGCCAGAGCCGACGCCCTGCCGCTCGCCTCCGACAGTGTAGATGTCATCGTGTTGCCTCATACCCTGGAATTTGAGGCCGATCCCCACCAGGTGTTACGCGAGGCCGAGCGGGTGCTTATCCCCGAAGGACACGCCGTGATACTGGGCTTTAATCCCTGGAGCCTGTGGGGCTTGTGGCGCTTATTCCTGCGGCGCGGCTCTTACCCGCCCTGGTGCGGAAACTTCCGTGGGCTTACCCGCATCGAAGATTGGCTGGCGTTGCTCGGCTTCGATACTATCGAGGAGCAGGGATACTTTTTCCGCCCCCCCTTGCAGAATGTCCGCGTTATGCAGAAACTGAACTTCATGGAAAACGTGGGCGCGCGCTGGTGGCCGGGCTTGGCAGGGTGCTATGTCCTGGTGGCCAAGAAACGGGTCACCACGCTGACCCCGATCAAGCCAAGCTGGCGGCGTTCACGGCTGGTTAATGCAGGAGTCGTAGAGCCTACCGCCAGCCATATGAAACATGGGCCCACATGACTGATCGGGTGGAGATCTTCAGTGACGGCGCCTGCCGCGGCAACCCCGGGCCGGGCGGCTGGGGCGCCCTGTTGCGCTACAAGGGCCATGAGAAGCTGTTATCGGGCGGTGAGGTCCACACCACCAACAACCGCATGGAGATGATGGCCGCCATCCAGGCGCTGGAATCGCTGCACCGCCCCTGCAAGGTGCGCGTCACGACCGATTCCCAGTATCTGCATAAGGGAATCACGGAATGGCTGGCGGGGTGGAAGCGACGCGGCTGGAAGACCGCAGGCAAAAAACCAGTCAAGAACGCCGACTTGTGGGAACGCTTGGACCAGGCCCTGGTGGCCCATGAGGTGGAGTGGCACTGGGTGCGGGGACACTCCGGCCACCCGGAAAACGAACGCGCGGACCAGTTGGCCACGCAGGCGATAGACAAACTGAGCAAGCAAGGAGCGAAATAGTAATGCGCCAAATTGTGCTGGATACCGAAACTACCGGTCTGGACCCCGAGAAGGGGCACAGGATCATCGAGATCGGTTGCGTCGAGCTGGTCAATCGCCGCCCCACCGGTAACCGCTATCATCAATACCTGCATCCCGAACGCCCCGTAGATCCCGGCGCCATGGAGGTGCACGGCCTGACCGACGAGTTTCTCGCCGACAAGCCTCGCTTTCGCGACGTCGCGGAGGAGTTTCTGGATTTTGTCCGCGATGCGGAATTGATTATCCATAACGCTGCATTTGATGTCGGATTCCTGAACCGCGAGTTATCGCTGCTGGGGGGGGACAGGGGGCCGATAGGCCGCTACTGTCCGGTCTTCTGTACCCTCACCTTGGGCCGTCAGCTTCATCCCGGCCAAAAAAACAGCCTCGATGCCCTGTGCAAGCGTTACGGGGTGGACAACTCGCAACGCACCCTGCACGGCGCGCTGCTCGATGCCGAAATCTTGGTGGATGTCTATTTGGCCATGACCGGCGGCCAGGCCAGCCTGTCACTGGATAGCGGCGCCTCGGACAACACGCAGGCGCAGCAGGCGTCCCGCCGCCTGCAGGCCGACCGCCCGCGCCTTAGTGTGCCGCTGGCGACAAGCGAGGAATCCGCCGCTCACTTGCAGCGTCTGGAGGCGATAGATAAGACGAGCGGCGGGCGCTGTGTATGGAAGCAGTTGCAGGCCGCCCCGGAATCCTAACAGACCAAAAATGTGAAAATGTCTTGTGCTATCGGGAAGTTGGGCTATGCTTACCGAGTCAAAAAATTAAAGGGGGAGTAATGCGGGCGATCGTATTTTTAATCTTGTTCATGCCGGTGCTGGCCTGGCCGCAAATCCTTGCTTATGTCTCCCAAGACCAAGGCGTAGACCTGCTGGGCGCCCCCAACGCCGATGCCAAACCTCTCCGCAGGTTGATGAAAAGCGCGGTCGTGGAGGTATTGAGCAATGAGCCGCCCGGCTTTTTGCAGGTGCGTAGCGCCGACGGAGTGGAGGGCTGGGTAGTGGCCCCCTTGCTGGCAAGCTCAATCACCACCGCCGGGATGATGGGCATACCGGCTGCGCCACTGGGTAATACGAGCGCTCTTGCCTCAGGTCCGTCAGAGATAGCCGCGATGAAGGTCCCCGCTCAGAGCGTGACCACTCTATCCACTATTCCGGCGCAGGTTGATCGGCTTGCCGTGATGGAGAGTGAACTCAAAATGCTGCGCGATACGAACGAAGGGCTAAAAGTTCATCGCGACCAACAGTGGTTCTTGGTAGGGGCCGGCACCCTTCTGTTAGGCTTGGTCATCGGTCTCATCATTCCCAAGATGCAGTGGCGGAGAAAATCCTGGCATACCTTCTAATCCTTCCCGCTGGTAACCCCCAGCTTTTAGGTTAAAATCCCAGATCTACTAAGAAGAAACAAAGTAAGTGATGTTCGCTTACTTTGTTTCTTCTTAGTAAAAAACCCTGTTTTACTTACCCCCTCCCTGTCCCTCCCCCTAAACAGGAGGAGGGGACATAGGCTGGGATGTCATCTAACTAATGAACTCCTTAATATAACTTAAGCTGGAGTCTTTCACGTGCCGGATAACCGCAGAAGCAAAATTGTCACCCAGGGGGTGCAACGTTCACCCAACCGCGCCATGCTGCGCGCGGTGGGTTTCGGCGACAAGGATTTTGAAAAACCCATCGTGGGCGTGGCCAACGCGCACAGCACCATCACGCCGTGCAACATGGGCATCGGCGCCTTGGCAGCGCGCGCCGAAACTGCGTTGAAAAAGATGGGCGCGATGCCGCAGATGTTCGGCACCATTACCATCTCGGATGGCATCTCCATGGGCACCGAAGGAATGAAATATTCGCTGGTGTCGCGCGAGGTGATTGCCGATTCCATCGAAACCGTATGCAACGGTCAGAGCATGGACGGCGTGATTGCCATCGGCGGCTGCGACAAAAACATGCCCGGCGCCATGATTGCCATCGCGCGCATGAACATCCCCGCGATCTTTGTGTATGGTGGCACCATCAAGCCCGGCCACTATAAAGGCCGTGATCTCACCATCGTGAGTGCCTTCGAGGCGGTGGGCCAGTACAGCGCGCACAAGATTGATGAAGCGGAATTGCTCGGGGTGGAGCGCAACGCCTGTCCCGGCGCGGGCTCCTGCGGTGGCATGTACACCGCGAACACCATGTCGTCGGCGTTCGAGGCGATGGGTATGAGCCTGATATATTCCTCAACGATGGCCGCCGAAGACGAGGAAAAGGCCGAAAGCGCCGCGCAATCCGCCGCCGTGCTGGTGAACGCCATCAAAAAGCAAATCCTGCCGCGCCAGATACTCACGCGCAAGGCGTTTGAAAACGCCATCGCGGTCATCATGGCGGTGGGCGGTTCCACCAATGCCGTATTGCATCTGCTCGCCATCGCACACGCCGCGCAAGTCCCGCTCGGCATTGACGACTTCGAGGCGATTCGCGCCCGCGTGCCGGTGCTGTGCGACCTCAAACCCTCCGGTCGTTATGTCGCCACGGATCTACACAAGGCGGGCGCGATCCCGCAGGTGATGAAGATATTGCTCGCCCACGGCGTGCTGCACGGCGATGCGCTCACTATTACCGGCCAGACCATCGCCGAGGTGCTCAAGGACATCCCGGAGGAGCCGCGCAAAGATCAGGACGTCATTCGTCCCTGGAACAACCCCATCTATCCGCAGGGGCATCTTGCGATTTTGAAAGGCAATCTTGCGCAGGAAGGCGCCGTCGCCAAGATTACCGGCGTGAAGAAACCGGTGATGACCGGCCCGGCGCGTGTGTTTGAATCGGAAGAATCCTGCATGGAGGCGATCCTCGCGCAAAAGATCAAACCCGGCGACGTGATCGTGATCCGTTATGAAGGCCCCAAGGGCGGTCCCGGCATGCGCGAGATGTTGTCACCGACCTCGGCTATCATCGGCGAAGGCCTGGGCGATTCCGTCGGCCTCATCACCGACGGCCGCTTCTCGGGCGGCACCTACGGTATGGTGGTCGGCCACGTCGCGCCGGAGGCCGCGGTGGGGGGCACCATCGCCTTGGTAGAGGAAGGCGACTCCATCACTATTGATGCCGACGCACGTTTGTTGCAACTCAACGTGCCAGACGCCGAGATCGCACGCCGCCGCGCCGCATGGACACCCCCTGCGCCGCGTTACACACGCGGCGTACTGGCGAAATACGCCAAGCAAGTGTCGAGCAGCAGCTTGGGGGCGGTGACGGACGGATCGCCGGTAGCTTGACCGCTACGAGGTGCGGGCACTTAAACTGGCCAAAAAAACCTGAAACAACGGGTATAATGACCGCTTTGGCCGGACCCTCTCATGCCCGAAAAAAATAACAACGCCGCGTTTGTAAACTGGTTCCGCAATTCCGCTCCTTACATCAAGGCGCATCGCGGCCGCACGTTTGTCATTGCATTCGGCGGCGAGTTCGTCGCGGACGCACGTTTCGCGCACTTTATTCACGATGTCGCACTGTTGAATACCTTGGGCGTGCGCGTGGTGCTGGTGCACGGCGCCCGCCCGCAAATCGAAGGCCTGCTGCGTGAGCGCGGCATTAAATCGCGTTATCACCAGGGCTTGCGGGTGACCGACGCCGCCGCGCTGGCGTGCGTGAAGCACGCGGTGGGCAGCGTGCGGGTTGAGATTGAAGCGTTGCTGTCCACAGGGATTGCCAATTCGCCGATGGCGGGGGCGAGTATCCGTGTGGTGTCCGGAAATTTCGTCACCGCGCGACCGCTTGGCGTGCGCAACGGCGTGGATTTTGAACACACCGGCGAGGTACGGCGCGTGGATGCGCAGGCCTTGAAAAAGGCGCTGGACGACAACGCCGTGGTGCTGCTCTCGCCGCTCGGCTACTCGCCTACCGGCGAGGTGTTTAATCTGAGCGCGGAGGATGTCGCCACCGCCGTGGCGGTGGATCTGCGCGCCGACAAATTATTGTGTCTGACCGAAAGTATGGGTGTGACGGATGCGAATAAACATTTAATCCGGCAATTGACGCTCGGCGAGGCGCAAAAACTGCTGTCCGGCAAACGTGCGCTGGATGCCGGCGCGAAGCGTTATCTCGGCTGCGCCGTGCGGGCGTGCCAGAACGGCGTGCGGCGCGCGCACCTTATCAGCCGCCGCACCGGCGGTGCGCTGCTGCTGGAATTGTTCACCCGCGACGGCGTCGGCACGCTCGTCGCGGGAGATGTGTATGAAGACATGCGCGCCGCGACGATTGATGATGTCGCGGGCATTCTGGAACTGATTGCACCCCTGGAAGAGGAGGGCGTATTAGTGCGCCGCTCGCGCGAGCGCCTGGAAACCGAGATCGGCCACTTCACGGTCATGGAACGCGATGGCATGGTCATAGGCTGCGCGGCGCTCTATCCCTATCCAAAAGAGGGCGTGGGGGAGTTGGCCGGCCTGGCCGTGCATCCCGATTATCGGGACGCCGGGCGCGGCGAAGCGTTGCTGGAGCAGGTCGAGCGCAGGGCCAAGCAGGGCAAGATCAAACGGCTGTTTGTGCTTACCACCCATACTCCGCACTGGTTTCAGGAGCGCGCCTTTAAGGCAGGGGGTATCAAAGACCTGCCGGTCGCGCGGCAGGCCTTGTACAACTACCAGCGCAACTCCAAGGTGTTTATTAAAAAGCTGGGCTGAGCTCTAGCAGGCTGTTGAAAAACAGCCCGCTAGGCAGTGGTCTTAATTCGCACCTGAGTCTGATTGCCTACTTAGCAGATCGCGCAGGTAATTGCCGGGGATGGCGTAGGTGATGCCGCTCGGTTGGCTCAGCGCTGTTTCCTTGGTGCCCTTCACGAACACCATGTTGATAATCCCATAGACCGTGCCGGTTTCGGGGTCATAGAGCGGGCTGCCGCTATTGCCGGGATAGGCCGTCGCGTCGAGTTGGAATACGGTATACGCCGAGTCGCGCAGCCGTTTGATCATCTTTTCGTCCAGACGTTTGGAGCTAAGCCCGGGCAGCACGACAGGCGTTAGCGCCGAGACCATCCCGCGGTGCGTCACCGGATAGAGGCCGAGCACCATGCCTATGGGGAATCCGGTAAAGGCCACGGTTTGGCCCTCCCGGATCGTGTCGGAGTCGCCGAGTTGCAGGGTAGGTAAGGGCTCTCCGCTGATCTTGAGCAGGGCGAGGTCATGCTCCGGGTCTACGGCCACCCGCTGGGCCTCGCGCGCCTGCCCCTCCTTGCCTTGCCCGACCATGACGATGAACGACTCCTTCTTGTCTGTTTCCAGCACGGCCTGGACGACATGGGCGTTGGTGATGACGTGCCGCCCATCCCCCACCGCAAAACCCGTCCCCAGAAAGTTGATTGGTGGACTGCGGGTCTGCTCAAAGGTACCCACGCCGACGATAGAGGGCTTGACCTTTTCGATCACCTTGATGAGCTCCACGGCATAGAGTGGCGGCGCCAGGAGCATCAGCATCAGCGTCAACAAAACCGCCCTATAAACCAATGTTTTTGAGCGGCGTAACAGATTTTTATCGTCCATTGATTTCCCCCGGGAACGCTATAGTTACCGACTATCCTATCCTTAAATGAGGGAAGCTACGACGGCCTTCGCAAAATTAATTTAGGGGGGACGCCAGGTGTTCCCTCAGCTGTTCGTGAGGGTTGGCTCAAAATTTGCTAAGATTACTCGCTATAAATTCAGATAACCCATTATATCTAAGGCAGGAAGTATTATGAGCGTGGTTGCGGTCGTCGGCCTGGGCTACGTCGGGTTGCCGTTGGCGGTTGAGTTTGGCAGGAAACAAACTACCCTTGGATTCGACCTATCCGTCAGCAAGGTTGAAAGCTATAAGCGGTATATTGATCCGACCGGCGAGGTTTCCCAGGAGGATCTGCGCGCGGCGCGTCATCTCACCGTTACCACCGATCCTAAACAATTGGTGCAGGCCGACTACATCATTGTAGCGGTGCCTACCCCCGTTGACCTCGCCCATCAGCCCGATTTCGGCCCGCTGGCGGGCGCCAGCAAGAGCGTCGGGCAAAGCATGAAGCGCGGCGCCATCGTGATTTATGAATCCACCGTTTACCCCGGCGCGACCGAGGAGGTCTGTATCCCCATCCTGGAGCAGCACTCCGGGATGAAATGGAAAAAAGACTTCCATGTTGGGTATTCGCCGGAGCGCATCAATCCCGGCGACAAAGAGCATACCCTCACCAAGATTCTCAAGATAGTCTCAGGCGATGATGCAGAGACCCTGGAGAAGGTCGCCGGGCTGTACGAAACCATTATTACCGCCGGGGTGCATCGCGCCTCCAGCATCAAGGTCGCCGAGGCCGCCAAGGTCATCGAGAATACCCAGCGCGATCTCAATATCGCGCTGATGAACGAGCTCGCGATCGTGTTCGACAAGATCGGCATAGACACGTTGGAGGTGTTGCAGGCCGCCGGTACCAAGTGGAATTTTCTACCGTTCCGTCCCGGACTGGTGGGCGGGCACTGTATCGGCGTGGACCCGTATTATCTCACTCACAAGGCCGAGATGCTCGGTTACCAACCGCAAGTGATCCTGGCCGGGCGCCGCATCAACGACGGCATGGGCAAGTTCATCGCCGAGCAAACGGTCAAACACATGATCCGCGCCGGTTCGCAGGTGAAAGGCGCCAAGATCAATGTGCTGGGCCTCACCTTCAAGGAAAACTGCCCGGACTTGCGCAACTCCAGGGTGATAGACGTGATCCGCGAACTGGAATCCTACGGCATTGAGGTCCATGTGCACGACCCGGTGCCGGATACAGAAGAGGCGCGGCATGAGTATGGCATCGAACTGCGCAGATGGGAGGATTTGCCGCGCGCCCAGGCCATCGTCATGGCGGTGGCACACCGCGAATTTACTGAACGCCCCTTGCAGGACTACCTCACCAAACTCGACAATAACGGCTGCTTTATAGATGTGAAATCGCAGTTCGACAGGGCGGCACTCAGCCAGGCTGGACTGCATGTCTGGAGGCTCTAAAGCGATGTCAAAATACCAGGATGTGCAACGCCATTTGAGTAAGCATCGCTACCGTTGGCTGGTTACCGGGGCGGCGGGTTTCATCGGCTCCAATCTGGTGGAGACGCTCCTCAAGCTTGATCAGCAGGTGACCGGCCTTGACAATTTCTCTGCCGGCTATCAGCGCAATCTCGATCAGGTGCGAGATCTCGTTACGCCGGAGGGATGGAGCAGGTTCACTTTTAGGGAGGGTGACATTCGGCGTTTGGAGGATTGCCGGAGCGCCTGCGCGGGCGTGGATTTTGTTTTGCATCAGGCGGCGCTGGGTTCCGTGCCCCGCTCGATTGAAGACCCGTTGCTCACCAATGAAAGCAACGTCACCGGTTTCGTCAACATGCTGGTGGCGGCCCGCGATGCGCGCGTCAAACGGTTTATCTATGCCGCATCCAGCTCCACGTATGGCGACGATCCAAGTCTTCCAAAGATGGAGGAGGTGATTGGCAAGCCGCTGTCGCCGTATGCGGTCACCAAGTACGTCAACGAGCTGTACGCCGATGTGTTCGCCCGCTGTTACGGGCTCAATTGCATCGGCTTGCGCTATTTCAACATCTTCGGGCCGCGCCAAGATCCTAACGGTGCCTATGCCGCGGTGATCCCCAAATGGATTGCAGCAATGATTGCCGATGAGCCGGTGTATATCAACGGAGATGGGGAAACCAGCCGGGATTTTTGCTACATCGAAAACGTGAATCAGGCCAACCTGCTTGCCGCCCTCACCGACAACCCCGAGGCGCTCAATCAGGTGTATAACGTCGCGCTCAACGAACGTACCAGTCTCAACGAGTTATTTGAAATGCAACGGGCGCTGTTGTTGCAGGCGTTTCCGCATCTACGAAACCGCCAGCCGATTTATCAAGACTTTCGCGAGGGCGATGTGCGCCACTCCCAAGCCGATATCTCCAAGGCCGCGCGATTACTCGGCTATGCGCCGACTCACCGTATTGGAGAGGGCCTTCAGCAGGCGATGGAGTGGTATGTTAAAAACCTCAGCCCGGCATTGGCCGCTTCTTAAGGTTATTGTTGCTTTGTCTTAGAGACGAGCGATTGAGCAGTTTTAACAGACCCATGGATTATTTCAACAGCTTGTTGATTTCGTCTTCGGTATTTTTAGCAACGCCCAGGCTCAGCGCCTTGCTCAGCAATTGACGCCCTTGAGCCGTTTTGCCGGTCTTTAAATAGGCCGCCCCCAGATGGTAGTTCGTGACGCCATCTGTCGGCATATCTTTAATGGCCTCTTCGAGCAATGGCAGGGCCGTTTTTGTATCACCTGTGCGTAACAGAACCCAACCATAGCTATCCTTCGCTGTGGGTTCGCGTTCAGCCAATTTATAAGCCCGCTCGGCAAGCTGTTTGGCCTCCTGCAAATTGTTGTTGTCCGCTAGATTGAGCGCCAGCTTATTGAGGGTAGGGACGTGGTCAGGGTATTTATTCAAAATTGAACGGTAAACCTTATTCGCCTCATCCGATTTTCCCGTCATGTCATAGGTCACACCGCGCTGAAATAACAACATGGGATGATCGGGGATTGTCTGTAAGGCTCGATCGAGGGTGATCTTGGCTTTGTCATAATCCTTTTGGGCGAGATGTAATCCCGCCAGTGCCACCCAGGCATCAATGAATCCGGGTTCCAATTCAATGGCCTTCCGCAGATCTTTTTCGGTGTCGGCAGGTTTATTCTGCAGGGTAGCGATCATCGCGCTCAGGTGATAGGCCGGTGCATAGTTGGCGTGTGAGGATTTTAGTTGCTGGAGTACGGTAATCGCCCCCTCTGTATCGTGTGCCTCCACCTTTGCCTCGGCCAATAAGTATTGGAGCTCTGGAAGATCGGGAAACTTTTTTACGTATTCCGTTAAGCTGGGTACGGCTTTTTCTACCTGATGATGAGCCATATAGAGATTCGTTAACTCCCCAAGTACCTGAGCGAGATCTGTCTTTTCTACAAGAGGGGCGATCCCTTCCAGCTCTTTGACGGCCTGCTGCCAATTACCTTCAGCCAGCGAGACACGAGTCAGCTGGTAACCCGCTACTCCTGCATAGGCCGGCGAGTCCTTTTTAACGGCCTGGAGACGGGTTCGTGCTGTAGCGAAATCACCCTCTAAGCGCGCAACACCCGCTTGGATAAGCCTCAATTCCGGATGATCCGCGGGCAAGAGTTTTTGCAATAGCTGCAATTGGGACTTCGCCGCAGCCTTGTCACCGAGTCCGATATGCGCTGTGGCCAGTACCATCCGCGCCCCGCTGTTAACTGTTTCTGATTCCGGATGATCGAGTAACGGCGTGAGCAAATCTACCGTAGCGGAATAGCGCTGCAAGAGATTGTAGATCTTGCCCAAGGTGGCATGAACCTCGGTAAGGGTATTGGGAGCCAGCTCACCCGACTTCAGTAAGTATTCATAATGCGTCAGCGCGCCCGGCAGATTGCCGCGCGTTTCTTCCAGCCAACCCAGATAGCGGCGTGCCACCGAATCGGCCGGCCTGACTTCCAATGTTTTGTTGAGCTCGGTTTCCGCCTCTTTTTGGCTGTTTTGCATCAGCAGTGTTACACCCAATTTGGAGCGCGCCGTGGCCTGTTGCGGATTCAGTGTCAGGGCATTGCGGAAGGAGAGTTCGGCCATACCGAGGTTCTTCTCTTCGAGAAAGATCAAGCCTGCCATTTCCGGGCCGCGCGCGTCACGTGGAAAACGTGTAAGAAAATTGGCCAGTTTGAGCTTGGCCTGTTTGCGTTCGCCTTGTTTCAGCAGATCGGAGACTTCTTGTAATTCTTGCGAGCCTCGCCAAGCATTTTGTAGTAGCCCCAAATTTAAATTGGGCTGGTCCGGTGTGACAGTGAAGGGGACGGCCCAAATCCGACCGCTGAGCAAGCCAAATCCTAAGCATGCTACCAGCGCAATTCGTCTAATTCTCGGCATAAGTGGTTCCTTACTCGAAAGGGCTTGATCTGATCGAGGCATATATTTTTTCAAGATACAGCATTTTTACTGCGCTTTAATTCATAGCCGAGAGAAACGATAACGGGCTCCAGTAATGATAAGGTTTCTTCATCAATCATATCAATATAATTAAGGTAGCGGTTAACCGAGCTTGAGTAGAGCTGGCGTGTCACCTGCTCATAGCTTGCGGTGCGTGCGACGCGCTTGTTCTCGTAAAATTTGAGGCAGTTAGGATCCCAGTTTACACCAACAAAGGATAACAGCGAGCGGACTTTGGTTTGCGGATCAGCCACCAGGTCTTCATAGCGTATTTGCATATAGCGCAGATCCAGCGCTTCCTTCATCCGCTCCACATGCCTGACGGCGCGGACATAATGCTCTGCGGCGTCTTGCACCGTGTAAGACCATTCATGCTCGTGCAGGAATGCCTGAAAAAAGCACGACAACACGGTGTCCAACGGGTGCCGTACCACATGAATAATGGGCGATTCGGGAAACAGCAGCCGGATCAGTGGTAAATGCAGCATATTAAACGGGAGTTTGTCCACCACCCATTTTTTACCGGAATAGTCCGCCAGGGCGGCAAGGTCGCGTAAGTATTGTTCACGCCTTGCCATCAATATAGTGCCGTCGCCGTCTGTGACCAGACTGTCCAGAGAGCGGGGGTAGGCAGTTCCCTGCCGGTCGACCAGTCCTTGTTCAATTTGCAGAGTAAGCTCCAGCTCTCCCGCAGCGGCGATGTCTCGATGCGAGGAGAGTATCTGTTCCACCAGGGTGGTGCCGGAGCGAAGAAAACCCACAACAAAGACAGGCAGGGGCAGGGTAGAGGGGTAGTGGAGGGTCTTGACGAGTTGTGCCGTCTTGGCACGGGTGAAATAGGCCTCCGCCTCATCGAGGGGGTGCTCCCTCTCTTTTTTATTGTAGGGGCGCCCACGAAAGGCGGCGAGCGCTTGTTTGGATTGGGCGAATGCATCAAACGCCTCACGATAACGAGCCATTCGGTCCAAATTTTGGCCACGCTCATTCCAGATGGTAATCAGGGTGCGTTGAGTGGCCGTGTTAAAATCAATCTTATCCAAAGCCGCCAGCGCCTCGCCCGGTTTCTCCCCGCGGCGTAGGATCTTGGCGATCACTACCGACGCGCTGGCGTTGCCGGGTTGCAGTTCCAGTGTCCTCAAGGCCTCTCGTTCGGCCTCCACTAACTGATTGTTGACTTCCAGCATAGTGGCCAGACTGGCATGAGCCTCGGCGTACTGCGGAACGATTTGGATGGCCTGCTCAAAATAGCGAATCGCCTCGTCAATATTACCTAGGTAATAAAATACGTGCGCCAGATTGTGATAAGCCTTCCAGTTTTCCGGCTGACGAACAAGCGTTGCGCGGTACAGCCTTTCGGCTTCATTGAAGGAGCCCAACTCAAAATAGATATTGGCCAGATTGACCCGTGCATCATCAAAGTCCGGTTTTTTCGCCAGCGCCAGTTGTAATTGCGCAATGGCCTCGGCGGCTCTGAGTAACTGGAGAAGAACCACAGCATAATGGTAGTGGGCGGCGGCGTCGGTTAAGCCCAGCTCCAGGGCCTTACCCATGAGATCAGCAGCTTGTGTCAGGTTCCCGGCTTGGTATTCAATAAAGCCTAATAGATAGTGGGCCTCCGGATGGCGAGGCTGTGACTGCAGGATGCGTTGATAGAGCACTGCCGCTTGGGCAGCCTGCCCGTTTTGCTGCAAGGTAAAGGCCTCGCGCAACATTGAGGCAGCGTCTGTTTTCAGACCCCTGCTTTGTTCCAGGACGCCACAACAATGTTTAAACTTCTTGCCGCTGCCGCAAGGGCAGGGATCGTTACGGCCAATCTTTAGGGCAACTGAAGTCAATCTGGATTTCCGGAAGGGTCACTTATTTAGTTTAAGGAAACTCTGAAAAATATGTCGCCAACCGCCAAGGCGCCAAGGTCACCAAGAAAAAAGGCTTGAATTGTAAAGAAAAATCTTGGCGTTCTTGGCGTCTTGGCGGTTCAACATGAATAAATCAGAGATTTTTTAAAGTGTAACCTACCTAAGAGCGGGATTTTTCAGAGTTCCTAAAAAAAGAACTCCCCGAAGGGGAGTTCTTGAAGGTAACTGAAAAGATGAACCGGTCAGCCGTTGGCTGACTTCTTCCTGCGCCCCATCCAACCCAAACCAGCAAGCCCCAAGCCGAGCAGCGATAAGGTCGCAGGCTCGGGCACCCGACCTGGCTGCGTCGTCAGATTAATGGTCAACTGGCCAATATCGGTAAGAGCGCCATCCGAGGCCTGAACCAGTGCAATATAGCTACCGACGGCAGAACCGGTGGTATTCCAGGTGAACGCCTGGGTCAGAGGATTAAACGTCGGAAGGATCGCCGGAGCGGCGCCCAAGAAGCCGATAAGGCCGGTCCAAGTTAAAGGGCCGAGGAGGCCGTCATCGGTCGCGGTGAAGGTATGGTTGACAGTGGCGCCGACCAAGGCATTGATGATGGCATCGGTCACTGTAGGCGCGGTGTTGCCGGCGGTGTTCACCGCGTCGAATAGCCACTCGAATTCCACTTTGCTGCCGTCACTCGCGTTGATGTTACCGCTGAAGGAATAGTCGGCTCCGGCATTACCTCCATTATTATCGAGATAAGTCGCAGTACTGGCTGCCGGGATAGACAAGCCGCCAGTAGCGGGATTGATAGTAAAGCCAGGGGGCTGGCTGTTAATCACCGGATTGAGGTTTTGGTCGTAGGTCAGCGTGAGCCCGGGCCCCGCAATGGCGCCCAAGTTCCCCGTATAGTTAGCCCCGCGCACCACTTCCGGTTGGATTGAAGTAAAGTTAAATAATATTGGGGTTGAAGCCGTGCTACCGTTCCAGGCGATGCTCGAATTCATTGTCCAGCTGGTTGAGCTACCGCCGCTGAAATTCCGTATTCCCTGAACCCGGCAGCAACTGCTGGCGCTAATCGTGTATGTGCCGGCACCGGGCAATTGCCGGGTATGGACGCTGGTGACCTGGGTAAAACGGCTGTCGGAAGTATTGTTTACCTGAGGGCCCACCTGCGTCATGCTTCCAACTCCGCCCACACCAATCGCCCCACTTTCGTCAATGTCGGATACGCTGGTCGGTCTCCAGAAGGAGGTCGCAGTGACCGTCAGCAACCCATTTGCATTGACACTCGGAAGCATGGCCGCACCGCGGAAGTGCGAGGCCTCGGCTGCCGTACCGGCTACGGCCATCATCACGCCGGCCGCAATGGCGCTGTATTTCTTATTCATTGGCTTAATCTCCTTCACTAAGAATTAACAGAAAACTTCAATTTAGTAATCAGCATTTTTTGTGCCAGAAAGTATAAATAATTTTTAACTTGATGTTATTGTTACATTTTTTTAAATTATTAGGGTAGCGTTCCCGGAGAAGTAGAGGGTGAGTGTAAAATTATTCGACAAATCAATCAGGGCTGTAGCCTGCCGCGTGAGCGGCGAGCATATCCTCCAGGCGGCGGCCGGGCGAATGTCTGCGCTCGCCTTCCGCCGCAGCCAGCATAAGCTGCTTGAGCGGGTCCCTTCTTTGATAAATTCGGCGCTCGATGGTTCTGCCGGGCTGAGTAGCCGGTTGCGCCTGAGGTGAGGTTTGGGTGAATGCGGCAAGGCGATCGAGAATCTGCTTGTTGCCGTTCACTATCATCTGGGCGGCGACCCGCATATGCTCGGAAAGCTGGCTGGACAACAGAAATATACCTATGATGACCAAGCCCAAGCCCGTCACGATGATCCAGCCGAATAGCTCGTTCATTGCGACGTACCGGGACGTACTAGTGTCGCGGGTCGCTCCCGGCGTCCTGCCTCCCGCGACATTAGTTCTTCCCTGTACGTCAGAGGCAGGATGCCGGGAGCGACCAGCGCCACCTCAAGCTTCGCCACCAGCGGCGACGGGCCGGTGATATGCTCCTGATAGGGATGTTGGGTTTTCGGGTACATCCTGGTGACCTTCCCTACGTAACTTTGTGTCTCGGGATAAGGGGGCACGCCGTGATACTGCTCTACGGCGCCCTCGCCGGCATTGTAAGCGGCCGCGAC
>Ga0184616_10000070_pt1 | contig 18430 bp, 16 predicted proteins | sample PLM4_90_coex_FD_133145 | JGI IMG/M metagenome (GOLD analysis project Ga0184616, IMG submission 133145) | Groundwater sediment microbial communities from an aquifer in East River, Colorado, USA - PLM4_90_coex | ecosystem: Environmental > Terrestrial > Soil > Riparian zone | place: USA: East...
AGCAGGTCCATAATCACGCGGAAGGTGCGCGAGAGGCCGTATTTGGAGACGCCGAATTGACGCGGCGAATGAGCGACGACCTCCTCCTTGATGCGCGAGGTCGCGGTGTGCGCGGCCATCCAGGCCGGGATGAAGCGGTGCATCTCGCCGTACAGGCGGACGTTCTTGATGACCTGCGCGCGATACACCTTGAGGCTGCAACCGTAATCGTGCAGGCGCACCTCCGTCATGCGTCCGATCAACCAATTGGCAATGCGCGAGGGAATGGTGCGCAGCCAGAGGTTGTCTTTGCGGTCTTTGCGCCAGCCGACCAGCAGATCGAGATCCTCGTCCAGCAGGCGCTGCACCATGCGTGGGATGTCGGCCGGGTCGTTTTGCAGGTCGCCGTCCAGCGTGACGATCACGTCACCGCGCGCCGCATCAATGCCCGCCTGCATCGCTGCGGTCTGACCGAAGTTGCGTTGCAGCGTTATGCTGCGTACATGGCCGCCGTACTGCGCGACACCCTGCCGCATCACTCGTTCCGTGTCGTCTGTGCTGCCGTCACTGACCAGAATCAACTCCCACGGATGGCGGTAACCGGCCAGTGCCTCGTGCACGCGCGCGAGCAGCGGCGCGACGCTCTCCGCCTCATTGTACAGAGGCACGACGAGCGAGACGCGGTGCGCGGTCAACTCAAGGGAAGTGTTCATGACGATAGCTGAGAGCGGGCCCGAATGCGGCGCATAAAATCAGAATATTGTACGCCGATGAGGGCGGCAAGGTAAGCCAGCAGGATTCCGATCACGGCGCCCGTCGCCACCTGACTCGGATAGTGCTTGCCGAGATAGACGCGGGAGAGCGTGACTAATAGCGCGATGCTGAACAGTATTAGCGCCCATCCGCGCGAACGGGTCACCAAACTCATGAAGGTGGCTGCCGCAAAAAAATTGAGCGCGTGGTTGGAGGGAATGCCGTTCAACTGAGATCCGCAGCGCCCGTTGGGAAGCCGCAGCAACTCAGCGATGGCATAGCACGGGCGCGGCTGCGCCCAGAGGTGTTTAAGCAGATTGCCTAGCGCATCGCCGGCGATAATCAGAGCCAGTAACGCCAGCCACAATCGCACGCCATCCCGGCCGTAGTGCTTCACGCTGAGCGCCAACATGATGGCCAGCAACGGAAACGCGAAGGTATTGCGGTCGGAAACCCAGGAAAACAGCATGTCATTCCAGGGATGCGCCCAGGACTGATTGATCCAGACGAGCAGCGCCTCATCCATGTTGAGGGCGCCTCGAAAAATAGTGGATTTTGGCTTTAGGCAAGGCGGAATTCTGCGAGAAAGCGGAGTGTACATGACAGTACATGAGCATTTCGAGCAGAATTCCAACGCAGCATAAAGACAAAAGACGCATTTTTAGAGGCGCCCTTGAGGCGGGCGCGCGAGCAATAGACTCAACCCACCGCCCAGCAGCGTGGTGGCGAGCAAGAACAGGTGCAGGTTGACCGCAGCCTTGAAAGCGGCCGCAGCCGGCGCGCCGAACGGCAGCAAGGCCGCCACCACGCCCGCCTCGTAGGTGCCTGCGCCGGCGAACGAGTGTATCGGCAGCACGCTGGTCACATCGCCGCCAATCACTCCGAGCCAGGCGGCGGTGAACGGGATCTCGATAAACAATCGCAATACCCAGACAAACACGCCCAATTTGACGATCCAGTTGATGACGGTCCAAAACCAGGCGCGCCAGAAGGCGCTGTGGCTGTACGGCAGACTGCTTAAAACCTTGTGCAGCACCCTGCGCGGACGGCCGCCCGGATTGGCGTCCAGATAGTTGAGTAGCTTTGCATTACCCAGAAACAGCAGATACGGCACGCTCAGCCATAGCAGACACGCCGCGCCGGCATACGCCCAGGGCCGCAGAGTGATCCCCAGCGCGAGCAGCACCAGGGTGTGCATGTCCAGCACCCGAAACCACAGCAGCGCGAGCGTGGAACGCATCAGCGGCACGTCGAAGTAACGCTTCATAAGTAGGGGAAAGGAAACCTCTCCGGTCCGCATCGGGAGCATATTATTGAAAAAATTATGCAGCAGCATGAGCTTGAAACAAGCCGTAAACACCCCCCGCATGTCATCGCGGAAATAGTCATACAGCCGCACGGCCCTGACCCAGTAACTAATAAACGTCAGTATAATAGCCAGGAATACCAGACTATAGGGCAGGGCCCGCCAGGGAGCGAGCAAGTTCCGCCATCCTAAATAGAACTCGATCAGCGCCACGAAGGCGATAAGGAGAGTGATGCCTATGAGATATGATAGCTTCACGAGGTAGTTGGCGGACTGGTTGGCGATGAAGGCGCTGACTCAGTGTAGGTGGCGCAAGCGCGCGGCGCAACCCTTTGCCTATTTTATAAGAAGATCGTCAAATGACGTACAGGGAAGTACTAATGTCGCGGGAGGCAGGGCACCGGGAGCGACCAAAAAACAATTCACCGCAGAGGACGCGGAGGTGAATAAAATCTTTTTGAGGTTACCTCTCTGCGTCCTCTGCGGTGAATGTAGTTTTATCTGATATGGACTCTAGGGCCCGCGACATGAACAACCTCACTCGCCCCAACACAGGGCTTTATACCCTGTTCGCTGCCTGTGTGCTGGCCGGTTTTTTTCTCAACATCCATGCGGTGCCGCTGTTCGATCTGGACGAGGGCGCCTTCAGCGAGGCCACCCGCGAGATGTTCGTGCGCGGCGATTTTATTTCTCCCTATCTGAATGGTGCGCCGCGCTACGACAAACCGGTGCTGATTCACTGGTTGCAGGCCGCGAGCGTCTGGACCTTGGGGCTTAATGAATTCGCCTTGCGGTTACCCTCGACTTTGGCCGCCACCTTATGGAGCTGGATAATCTTTCTTTTTACAAAGAGATATACGACCACGACCACGGCCTTGTATGCCGCCATCATCACGGCCAGTACGTTGCAGATCTCGCTCATCGCCAAGGCCGCTATCGCGGACGCCCTGTTGAATCTGTTTCTCAGCGGTGCGTTGTTCAGCATTTATCTTTTTTACCAGACACGAGAACCGCGGTATCTTTACCTGAACGCCGCAGCCATGGCCCTGGGCTTTCTCACCAAGGGACCGGTTGCGGTAGTCATCCCACTCGCCGTGAGTCTGTTGTTTTTTTTGAGCAAGGGGGAATTCAAGATCTGGCTCAAGGCGCTGTTTAATCTTCGTGCGATGGCGCTGTTCGGCCTGCTGGCCCTGCCCTGGTATGTCGCGCAGTATCTCAGAGAGGGCGATGCCTTTATCCAGGGGTTTTTCTTCAAGCATAATATCGCCCGCTTTGGGGAAACCTTTGAGCAGCATGGCGGCGGGGTTTTTTATTATATCCCGGTCGTCCTCATCGGTCTGTTGCCTTACACCGCACTGCTGCTCAAAACCTTCACCCGTCTCGGTGAAATCGTCAAAGATGATCTAAAACGTTACCTTCTGATATGGTTTTTATTCGTCCTGATATTTTTTTCTTTTTCCGGCACCAAGCTGCCTCACTATGCGATGTACGGCTATCCCGCCGCCATCATCTTGATGGCCCTGTACATGGATACATTACGCTCCAGATTTCTGATCTTTCTGCCGCCACTGCTCTTGTTTACCGCCTTGCTGTTTCTGCCCGAACTGATTCATGCCTGGCTCCCGGCGGTGCAAGATGTGTTTATTAAAGACACGTTGCGCGATGCGGGTGATTATTTTTCATCTTACTACAGGTTTTTTTTCTCGCTGGCCATTTTACTTACTGTGTATTTTATGTTTGAAAACTGGTTTAGGATCCCGGGCAAACTGCTGTGCAGCGGGCTCGTTACCGTGACGGGGATGGCGCTGTTTGTGCTGCCGATAGCAGGGGGGATTTTGCAGACGCCCATCAAGGAGGCGGCGCTCATCGCCAAGCGGGCCGATTATGCGGTGGTAATGTGGGGGCTGAACGCGCCCAGCTTTAATGTCTACAGTGAACGGCTGGTGGAGCGGCGCGAACCGCGCCCCGGCGAGATCGCGCTGACCAAGTCGAGCTATCTGCCGCGTCTCAAGGGGTATGAGACGCTTTATTATAAAAATGGGATTGCGCTTATCCGCGTGAAGCCGTAAATAGCCGCAGCAGCCCGGGCAGGGCCAAGATCAAACAAACCGACGCGATAGTGCGCTGGACGTCTTGCGTGTGCGCATAGCTCGTGATCGGCCACACCAGCAGGTAAACCGCCGCGCCGGCAAGCACCGCTGCGATCAGGCGTTGCGTGGCGACCTCCATGCCCCGCGGCCAGCGGCGCGCAAGCTCTATCGCCCACACCGCGCTCATCCAGCCGAGCAGCGCGCCGCCCAGGACATCGAGCGGCCAATGCACTCCCACCATGATACGCGACAGGCCGACGGCGACGGCGATGAGCAGGCAAGTGGCCTTTATCCATCCCTTCCTCGACTGCAAGGCGAGCACCCCCGCCCAGGCGAAGATAGTGGCCGTGTGGCCGGAGGGAAAGGCCGTGGCCTTGAGGGCGGGGCCGATGAGATGAAAGCTCTCGGGCGATAAGACGGCCGGAGGCCGTGCGACGCCGAACGCAAGCTTGAGACTGAGGACCAGCAGTGTAGTGAGTAGACCTGCAACCATGGCCGCCCAGAGGATGTCCGGGCGCCGGCCTGCCAGTGGCAGCAATAGAATCGTGGCGATCCAGCCGTCGCCCAGCATCGTGATGGCCGCCCACAAGGTATCGCCGACGAACAGGCCCTGTTCATTGATCCACAGAAACAACGTGCGATTGCTGCCGGTGATAGCTATCGCCGCCATCGCGAGCACACTGGCTAGCGGTACCAGCCAGCGCCACGGGTTAGCAGGCTGTTGAAAAGCAGCCTGCGTACGGTGCAGGGATGCACCGCCATTTTTCAAACACGCTGTATGTGTTTGAAAAATGGAGCAAAGCAAAAACCACATTTTTTGCTTTGCGTGTTGCAAAAGACCATGAATGGTCTTATGCAACATCCTGTCAGGCCGGGCCGATAGTTTCATACCGGCTTATCGCCCGTAAATACCAGGCGCACTTGAGTCCCTTTGCCGCGGCTGCTGCGCAGATGGATGCGCCAGTTGTAGCGGTCGCAGATGCGCTTGACCAAGGGCAAGCCCATGCCGACGCCGCCCGGGACGCCGCCGGTATTGCCGCCGCGAAAGTGGGGCTCGAATACATGCGGCAAGTCGTCGGAGGTGATTCCCAAGCCCGTGTCTTCAATGCTTACGCTGTCGGCGTCCAATTGCACATTCACCGCGCCACTCGTCGTATAACTGTAAGCGTTATGTATCAGATTGCCTAACACGATGGCCAGCAGCGCCGGTTCCGCCGCCAGTTGCGGCGTGGCGTTGACGCGCAGCTTGACCTCCACGGCCTTGCCTTGCAACAGATAATGGTGGCTTTCAATAGCCGTGCGTAACGCCTGTTCCACCGAGCACAGCGGAGCGGGACGGTCGTCGGCCGTGGGTTCGCGCGCCAGCAATAACAGGCCGGAGATCACCTCGGACATATGCTTGCCTGCATCACCCATGCGCAGCAGACGCTCCCTTAGCTTCGGAGACAACTGGGGATCGGTAAGCAGCAGCTCCACCGTGCCATTCATCACCGCGAGCGGCGTGCGCAATTCGTGGCTGATCTGGGCGGTATGTTCTTTTTCCCGCTCGACAAAGGCGTTGACCCGTCGCCGGTATCCTTCAAAGGCAAACGCCAGCGGACCCAAATCATCGTCGCCGGCATACTCGTCTGTCCAGCTGGCCGGCGGACCGGACCCGGCACTCTGACTCACCTGTTGCGTCAGGCGCTGCAGCGGAACAAGCATGCGCCGGGCAATCCATCTCCCCACCATAATCGACGCCAGCAGCGATACCAACACACTCGCTATCAGCGACCATAACATGGCGTCGTCATGCCGCTGAAAATGTTCAGCGTCATAGGCGAGAAACAGGCGTACGTCGTCGAGGTCTTTGATCAGGATATGGTATTCCCGGTCTTGATACACTTCATGCAGACCGGGGCCAAGACCGCCGAAATAAGCCGGAATGCCGCCGGTATTTTCGCCGCCCAGCACATACCCGCGTATCACCGGTGAGTTAGGGGGCGGCAGGGTGTGTTGTATACTGTAGAGCCGGGTGTAGTAGTCCGCATACGAGGTCAGTACCTCGCCCATCAGACGGCGTTCCACGCTCTCCATACTGAAATAAATGCCTATTGCAAGTAACGTGGCAAGCAGGCCGCTTAGCAACGGCAACGACAGCATGATGCGCGAGCGCAGGCTGTAGCTATAACGCATCCGGGCTCACCAAACGGTAACCGATACCGTGTATGGTGTGGAGCAGGGGGACGTCGAAGGGGCGGTCTATGGCGTTACGCAGGGTATGCATATGGGCGCGTAGTGAATCGGTCTCCGGCAGGGTCTTTCCCCATACCACTGCCTCTATTTCGTCGCGCGCCACGACGCGGTGCGATTCGCGCATCAACAATGCCAATATCTTCAGTTCAACAGGCGCAAGGCGGATATCCACGCCGCCGCGCCGCACCCGCCGGGTGAGCGGGTCGTACACCAGATCGGCTACCTGGATGATCGCCGAACCGGGTGTTGCACCGCGCCGCGTAAGGGCCTGCAGGCGTGCCTCGATTTCCTGCAACGCAAAGGGTTTGACCACATAGTCATCCGCCCCGCTGTTAAACCCGGCGAGCTTCTCCGGCAAGGTGTCGCGGGCCGTCAGCATCAGCACCGGCGTATTCTTGCGCGCCTCGTGGCGCAATTTCCGGCACAGGTCTACGCCGTCCATCCCCGGCAACATGAGATCGAGTACTATGGCATCATAGTCGTTCACCACTGCCAGGTGCAGGCCGGTGATGCCGTCTTCCGCCACGCTGACCACGTGCCCTTTGTCGCTGAAGAAATCCTGCAGGATGGACGTGATGCCCTTATCGTCTTCTATAATCAGAATGCGCATAGCCCCCTACCACGACATTTAACAGAAACCTCTCAAGCGATAGTTCACCATACAATCAAAGGTTGCGCAAATATGTCGCACAGCGAAATCACCAACCGCCTGAGCCGCGAAACCAGCCCCTATTTACTTCAACACGCCCACAACCCTGTGGACTGGTACCCGTGGGGCCCGGAGGCGCTGGAGCGGGCCCGGCGCGAGGGCAAACCGATCCTGCTTTCGATCGGCTATTCGGCCTGTCACTGGTGCCACGTCATGGCCCACGAATCATTCGAAGACCCAGCCACCGCCCAGGCCATGAACGAGTTGTTCGTCAACATCAAGGTGGACCGGGAGGAACGCCCCGACCTCGACAAGATCTACCAAACGGCCCACCAACTCCTCACCGGCCGCGGCGGCGGCTGGCCGCTCACCCTGGTGTTGACGCCGGAAGACCAAACGCCCTTTTTCGCGGGCACCTATTTCCCCCGCACCCCCCGTCACGGCATGCCCGCCTTTGCCGACTTGTTGCAACGCATCGAGGCCTTTTATCGCACGCGCGGCGACGAAGTCAACCAGCAAAACGCGGCCCTGCTCAACGCCCTGCAAAGCGTCAATCCCGCACCTCCCGTGGGCGATGTCACCCTCAACGGCGAGCCGCTGGAAATAGCGCGCCGCCAGTTGGAAAGCAGCTTCGACGCCCGCTACGGCGGCTTCGGCGGCGCGCCCAAGTTTCCCCATCCCCCACACATCGAACGGCTGCTGCGCCATGGGTCGCAGAACCGAGCGGCTAAAGATTCTGAAGTACATGGAGGTACAAATGCCGCGGGTCGCTCCCGGCATCCTGCCTCCCGCGACATTAGCTCTTCCCTCTACGTCAGAGGCAGGACGCCGGGAGCGACTGACGTTGACGACCAAGCCCTGACGATGGCGAGCTTTACCCTGCAAGCGATGGCGAAGGGCGGCATCTACGATCAACTGGGCGGCGGCTTCTGCCGCTACGCGGTGGACGAACAGTGGATGATCCCGCACTTTGAAAAGATGCTCTACGACAACGGCCTGCTACTCGTGCTGTATGCCCAGGCTTGGGCGGCCACCCATGCCCCTCTCTTCAAGCGCACCGCGTTGGAAACAGCACAGTGGGTGATGCGCGAGATGCAATCGCCCGAGGGCGGCTATTATTCCAGCCTGGATGCCGACTCCGAGGGTCATGAAGGCAAGTTCTACGTGTGGAGCCAAGATGAGGTGCGCAGCCTACTGAATGAGCAGGAATACACTGTCTTCGCCCAGCGCTTTGGCCTGGATCGTGCGCCTAATTTTGAGGATCACTGGCACCTTCACGTGTTTGAAGACATCGAGACCATCTCCCATGAACTGAAACTGAGCGAGATGGAGGTTATAAATCTTCTCGATGCCGCACGTGCGAAATTACTCAAGGTCCGCGAGCAGCGCGTGCATCCGGGGCGCGATGAAAAAATCCTCACCTCCTGGAACGCCCTGATGATTAAGGGCATGGCGTTGGCCGGCCGCCTGCTCAACGAACCGGAATTACTCCACTCTGCGGAACGGTCGTTGCACTTCATCAAGACCACCCTATGGCATGACGGGCGACTGCTCGCCACCTACAAAGACGGCCGCGCGCACCTGATGGCCTATCTTGATGATTACGCCTATCTGCTGGACGCGGTGTTGGAATTACTACAAGTTCGCTGGCGAACGGATGATTTGAACTTTGCCGTGCAACTGGCCGAGGTGCTGCTGGTACATTTTGAAGATAAACAGCGCGGTGGCTTTTACTTCACTGCCGACGATCACGAACAACTCATCCACCGCCCCAAACTCCTCGCCGACGACGCCACGCCCGCGGGCAACGGCATTGCCGCCTATGGCCTGAACCGCCTCGGCCATCTGTTGGGAGAGACCCGCTATCTCGACGCCGCCGAACGCGCACTCAAGGCGGGGTGGGACGACATCACCCGTGCCCCGTATGCCCATGACAGTATGCTACTCGCCCTGGAAGAGATACTCACTCCGCCACAGATCATCATCCTGCGCGGCGAACCCGCCGAGATGCCGGAGTGGCAATCGCTCTGCACGTCGGGTTACGCCCTGCGCCGTCTGTGCTTCACCATTCCCGCAAACGAACCCCACCTACCCGGCGTGCTTGCCTTGCGTACAGCTAAGAATGGCCCTGTCGCCTACATCTGCGAAGGCCATGTTTGCAACGCACCGATTACGGAATTGGCCAAGCTTGAATCGCACCTGTAGGGTCGAATTCATTCGACCTACTTTATAACGCGTAACCGAAACTCTCCTTAAACCGCGCCTCGAACTCGGCCTTTTCAAAGCGGTGATTTTGCGTGCCGTGCTGTTCGATCTTGATGGCGCCCATGAGCGCCGCGATGCGGCCGGTCATCTCCCAATCCAGATCGTTCATCAAACCATATAAGAGACCGGCGCGGTAGGCATCGCCGCAGCCGGTCGGGTCGGCTAGGCGGTTGACCTTGGCGACGGGGATGCTAAGCGTATTATTCTCCGTGTAAATCGTTGAGCCTTTAGCGCCATGAGTCACAATCAGGGCTTGCACGGTGTGCATCAACTCGTCTATGGATTTGCCGGTGCGCTGCCGCACCAGTTGGAACTCGTAGTCGTTAAAGGCCGCCCAAGTGGCCTGTTCCAAAAATTTCATCAGATCCGCGCCGTCGAACATCGGCAGACCTTGACCGGGATCGAAGACAAAAGGGATGCCCGCCTCGTGAAACTGCGCCGCGTGTTGAATCATCCCCTCGCGGCCATCCGGCGCGATGATGCCGACCCTTACATCTTTTACATCCGTCACGCTGTTTTCATGGGCGTGATTCATAGCGCCCGGATGAAATGCCGTGATCTGGTTGTCATCAAGGTCGGTAGTGATAAAAGCCTGCGCCGTGTAGGTGTCGGCTATCTCCCTGACGTGCTTCACACCGACACCGCAACTCAACATCCATTCGCGGTAGGGTGTGAAATCTTTTCCCACCGTGCCCATCGGCAGCGCCTTGCCGCCTAACATATTCAGGTTGTAGGCGATGTTGCCCGCGCAGCCGCCAAACTCGCGGCGCAACTCCGGCACCAGAAACGAAACGCTCAAGATATGCACCTGCTCGGGCAGGATATGGTTCTTGAAGCGGTCATGAAACACCATGATGGTGTCGTAGGCAAACGAACCGCAGATCAGTGCCGACATTCAAAATTCCTTAAGCTAGTGGGTATATTTTTTCAGCAAGAATTACACCCCAGATGACCAGGGCGTTGGTGAGGGTGAGCAACACTGCCGCCGAGGCCATGTCCTTGGCGCGGCCGGAAAGCGTGTGATGCTCGGTACCGATCCGATCTATCGCCGCCTCGATGCTGGAGTTGATGACTTCCACGATCAGCACCAAAAATAGACTGCCGAGCAGCAAGGCGCGTTCCATGGCGCCGCTTCCCAGCCATAACGCGAGCGGCGCCATGATGACAAACAGAATAATTTCGACACGAAACGCGGCCTCGTTGCGCCAGGTGGCGCGCAATCCCGCGATGGAATAATTAAAGGCCCGTATCAGGCGTTCAAGTTCGTTGATCTGGTTACGATTAGCCATGAGCAGACATGCATGCCCTCACCGCTGCCACGCAAGATCCAACTCGCGTGCAGCCTTGACATCATCCAGACGGCGCACCGGTGTGGTGTAAGGCGCCCCTTTCACCTGCTCAGGTGTAGCATACGCCTCAGTGAGTATCTTTTGCATCGCGGCAATAAACCCATCCAGTTCTTCCTTACTCTCGGTCTCGGTGGGTTCAATCAGCAAACACTCCGGTACCAGCAACGGGAAATACGTGGTGGGCGCGTGATAGCCGTAATCGAGTAAACGCTTCGCGACATCCATTGTGGACACACCGGTTTCATCCTTGAGTTTTTTTAAGGTGAGAATGAACTCGTGCGTCGCGCGCCGGCTGGGAAAGGCCGCCTGATAGCCGAGCCTGGTTAGCTTCGCCATCAGGTAATTAGCGTTCAGCGTGGCAAACTCCGCCACTCGCGGCATACCTTCGCGGCCCAGCAGGCGCGCGTACACATAGGCGCGCAACAGCACGCCGGCATTGCCCATGTGGGCGGATAAACGTCCGATGCTCTGCGGATAATCCTTTTCCGTGAGCCAGCGGTAAACACCCTCTTTTTCTTTATCCACGATGGGGATGGGAAGAAACGGCAGCAAGCGATCATTCACGCCCACCGGCCCCGCGCCCGGCCCACCGCCGCCGTGCGGCGTGGAGAAGGTCTTGTGCAGATTCATATGAATCACGTCGAAGCCCATGTCGCCGGGCTTCACCTTGCCGAGGATGGCGTTGAGGTTGGCGCCGTCGTAGTAGAGCAGCCCACCGGCATCATGCACAATTTTCTGTACCTGTTGAATATCCTTTTCAAACACACCCAATGTCGAGGGGTTGGTGAGCATCAGACCCGCCGTATGTGGCCCCACCGCGGCGCGCAATTGCTCAAGATCAATATCGCCATCGCCGTCGGTAGGAATCTCGCGCACCGTGTAGCCGCACATCGCGGCGGTGGCGGGGTTGGTGCCGTGCGCGGCATCGGGCACCAGGATTTCGCTGCGCGCCGTGTCGCCGCGCGCATCGTGATAGGCGCGGATCATGGCCACCCCCGCGAATTCGCCCTGTGCTCCGGCCATCGGCGTAAGCGACACCGCCTTCATGCCCGTCACGTCCTTGAGCATTTCCTGCAACTCGTACATGCACGCCAAAAACCCCTGGCTGTAGCTTTCAGGTGCGCCCGGATGTCTTCCCAAAAAACCCGGCAACAGCGCGAGCTTGTTGCACGCACGCGGGTTGTACTTCATGGTGCAGGAGCCGAGCGGGTAGAAGTGCGTGTCTATTGAGAAATTTTTCTGCGACAACTTTGTATAATGCCGCACGGCCTGCATCTCGGAGACTTCAGGTAACAAGGGCCGCCGCGCGCGGCGCAGATATTGCGGAATGTCCTTCGCTTCCGGTTTGTCGAGCGGTGACTGCGAGGAATTAATGCGTCCCTGCTGCGAATGTTCAAAAATCAACATGTGCTTGACCCTGACGACGCCTATGCGTATTGTTGTGAATGGAGGTAACGTTTGTGGAAGCTCTGGCGCTCCCTGCACCACACGGAACCTCCGAATAAATCAGAGGTTCCTTATGACTATGACCACAGACCGCATGGTGCTGGCGTTCGCCGGCAGTTTTATTCTTATCAGCCTGATCCTGTCTCAGCTTCACTCGCCCTATTGGCTTTGGTTTACCGCCTTCGTCGGCGCCAACCTGCTGCAAACCGCATTCACCGGCTTCTGCCCCCTCAGCAAAATCCTGATTGCAATGGGCGCAAAGCCCGGCCCCGGTTGCCTATAAGCGCTTACTGTAACGCCGCGATCGCCTTGTCGTAATCCGGCTCCTGGGCGATCTCCGGGACGAGTTGGGTGTACTTCACCTTGTCGTTCTCATCAATCACCACCACGGCGCGTGCGGTGATGCCGGCCAGCGGTCCGTCCTCGATCAGCACGCCGTAATCCTTGGCGAAATGCCGGTCGCGCATCATGGAAAGCGTGACGACATTTTTGGCGTTTTCCGAGGTGCAGAAACGGTTCATGGCGAACGGCAGGTCGGCGGAAATCATCAGCATCACCGTGTCATTGCGATTCTTGGCGTACTCGTTAAATTTTTTGGTGCTCATCGCGCACACCGGCGTATCCAAACTGGGAACGATGTTGAGTAGCTTCTTCTTGCCGCGAAAATCGGCCAGCGTCTTATCGTCGAGGTTCGCGTCCGCTAAACTGAAGTCCGGCGCCTTGGCGCCGATCTTGGGAAGCTCGCCGTTGGTGTGAATAGTTGTGCCTTTCAGAGTAATGGTCGACATACTGTCTCTCCTTGATGTTCCAGTTTGTTAGTTGCTCATTATACGCCGCAGGTGTGCGGCATAGGTATCGAGATCATCTGTGGTTTTCGTCTCGGTGGCGCAAACCAAGATCGCATCACCAAGCTCGGGGTAGTGCTCGTCCAAGGCATGGCCGCCTAGCAGATTGTCCTTCTCTAACGCGTGCAGCACCTCGCGCACCGGTTTGTTCAAGCGCACCACGGCCTCATGAAATACCGGCCGGCTGAATGCCCTGGTCATACCGGGAATGGCAGTGAGTTTTTCCAGCAGCGCAACCGTGTTGGCGTGGCTTGCGGCGGCGGCGCGTTCCAGACCCTCCGGCCCGAGCAGCGCCATGTGTATCGTTGCGGCGGTGACCAGTAGACCCTGATTGGTGCAGATGTTGGAGGTCGCCTTGGAGCGGCGGATGTGCTGTTCGCGCGCCTGTAAGGTGAGCGCAAAGCCGGGTTTGCCGTGGAGATCCACGGTGCGTCCGACGATGCGCCCCGGCATCTGCCGCACATATTTTTTTTTGCAGCACATAAAACCGAAATACGGCCCACCCGAGGACAGAGGCACGCCCAGCGGCTGCCCCTCGCCGCACGCGATATCCGCGCCCTCGCCGCCCCACTCGCCGGGCGGCTTGAGCAACGCCAGCGCAAGCGGATTGACCACCGCAATCACCAGCAGACCGTTTTTGTGCGCCCAATCGGTGAGCGCGTCCACTTCTTCCAGCACGCCAAAAAAGTTGGGTTGTGGTATCACCAGCCCTGCAAAGTCCGCGCCCTTGAACTGCTCCAGCGACTCCGGCACGGTATGGCCTTCGCCCGCGCAGTACGGTATTTCGACCAGTTCGATGCCCTGATTCCTGACGATGCTGTGCACGACCTTGCGATACATCGGGTGCACCGTCGCTGGCATCAGGATGCGCCTCGATTTACCGTGCGCGCGCACCGCCATGAGTACGGCCTCGGCAAGCGCGGAGGCGCCGTCGTAGAGTGAGGCGTTGGAGACCTCCATAGCGTTGAGCGACGCCATCATGGTCTGATATTCATACAGCAGTTGCAGCGTGCCCTGGCTGGCCTCGGCTTGGTAGGGGGTATACGCGGAGTAAAATTCACCGCGCGTGGTAATCTCCCACACCGCCGCGGGGATGTGGTGCTCATACGCCCCCGCGCCGATGAAGCACAACGGCTTGCCGTCCTGCGCCGCCCGCTCGCTCATAAGGCGCGTAACGTCCATCTCGCTGATGCGTGCCGGGACCTGCGTAAGCCGCTCATTGTGCAGTGCGGCGGGAATTTCATCAAACAGATCTTCAATGCGCGCGGCCCCTATGGCCGCGAGCATTTCTTCAATATCTTTTGTGGTGTGCGGGATAAACGGCATGATTGCTCAATGGGCCTCTGCGGCAATAAAGGCGGCATACGCCGCAGCATCCAGTAATTGATTCAATTCCGCCGGATCAGCGGGCTTGATGCGAAACATCCAGGCCTGACCGTAGGCGTCCTGATTGACGAGCTCAGGCTTATCGCCGAGCGCACCGTTAGCCTCGATAATCTCACCGCTAATCGGGCAGTAAATATCCGACGCCGCCTTCACCGATTCCACCACCGCACATGCCTCACCGGCCTTGGCCTTGCGCCCGGCTCGTGGAAGCTCCACGTAGACCACGTCGCCCAGCAAGTCCTGTGCGTGATCGCTGATGCCGACGGTCACCGTGCCGTCCTGCTTAAGTTCCACCCACTCGTGTGTCTTGGTGTATTTGAGATTATTAGGTATTTTGCTCATTGCTTCACCTCATCACTTATTAGTCTTATAGGACAACGACAGCTCGCCCATTTCTCACGAACGGCGGCTTCACTACAGTCGCCGGAACCCACTTGCCGCGAATATCCACTTCACAACTCGTACCCGTCGCGGCGGGCACACGCGCCAGCGCAATCGCTTTACCCAGGGTCGGCGAATAACCACCGCTGGTAATTTCGCCTTCGCCGATTCCCGATACCCGCACTTCGAGATGGTTGCGCAGCACGCCCTTGTCGTTCAACACCAATCCCACCAGTTTGCGTTTCACGCCGGCGTTTTTTTGCCGCTCGAGCGCCGCACGTCCGATAAAATCGCGCGTTGCGGGTTCCCAGGCGACCGTCCATTCCAAGCCGCACTCTAATGGCGTAATGGTTTCATCCATGTCCGAGCCGTAAAGATTCATGCCCGCCTCTAATCGCAAGGTGTCGCGTGCGCCCAAACCGGCGGGCTTCACGCCTTTACCAAGCAGCGCGCGCCACATCGCGGCAGCGTCCTTGCCCGGCAGCAATATTTCGAAACCATCCTCACCGGTGTAGCCGGTGCGACCGATAAAAATATCGCCGCTGTAAGCGGCATAAAAGGGTTTGAGTTGTGCGGCCTGTTCGCGCAACGTTGCATCCAGAACTTCATAGGCACGCTCGCGCGCCTTAGGTCCTTGCACGGCGATCATGGCGAGATCTGGGCGCTCAGTGACCGTGACCTTAAATGACGCCGCTTGTTTCTTGATCCAGGCCAAATCCTTTGCACGAGTTGCGGCGTTCACCACGACGCGGAACCAGTCTTCGCGCATGAAGTAGACGATCAGGTCATCAATCACCCCGCCCTGTTCCTGCAACATGCATGTATAAAGCGCCTGCTGTGGCTTGAGTTTGTCCACATTGTTGGCAATGAGATATCTGAGAAACGCGCGCACCTCCGCACCCTGCAAATCCACAATAACCATGTGCGAGACATCGAACATGCCGGCATCGCGCCTCACTTGATGGTGCTCTTCGAGTTGCGAGCCGTAGTGGATGGGCATGTCCCAGCCGGCGAAATCCACGATCTTCGCAGCTGCGACAAGGTGTTCGTTATAGAGTGGGGTTCTGTGGCCCATATTTTTACCTGCAAAACAAAAAAGGCGATGTATGTGCGGGTTAATCGCACACACATCGCCCTCTGTCCTGTTACCTGAGAGTTTTATCCCCTTCGGTGCCCGGCCATACACATCAAGTTGTATAGTCGGATCTCTCCAGAATTTATATTACCCTGAGGTCCTTTTGCCTGAGCGTTTCCGGGCGGTTTGCGCCTTCGGCGCCCCGTCATGTCTTTGTATGACGGGGGCTCTCCCACAGGGTGTACATCAGCGCCTACTATACTATGGAGGGCCAAGCTCTTGCCAGTGCTGCTTTAAACTTCAGATTCCGACCGCCTGACCAAAAAGATGACCGGCAACAAGCCCACCAGCACCAGCGTCAAGGCTGGCAGTGCGGCGCGCTGCCATTCGCCTTCCGAGGTCAGCTCGAAGATGCGGATGGCGAGCGTATCCCAATCGAACGGGCGCAACAGCAGGGTGGCGGGAAGTTCCTTCATGACCTCTACAAACACCAGCAGGGCCGCGCTCAAGAGTCCAGGACGCAGGATCGGCAGGTATACGCGCCACAGCAGCTCCCGATGGCTCGCGCCCAGGCTGCGCGCGGCCTGCTGCAGCGACGGCTTGATGCGCTCCAGGGCGCTCTCGACCGGGCCGTGGGCAACCGCCAGAAAACGCACCAGGTAGGCAAACAACAGGGCCACCACACTGCTGCTCAACAGCAGGCCGGTGGAAACACCAAAGACAGTTTGCACGAGCACATCTACCTGCCGATCCAGCCGGGTGAAGGCCAACATGATGCCCACCGCCAGTACTGCACCCGGCAAGGCGTAACCCAGCGTCGCCAGCCGCGTGACTGCCCGCATCAAGCGGCCTGGCCATTGTTTACGCACATAGGCAAGCAGCACGGCTGCCGCCACTGTGAACAGAGCGGCCAACAGACCGAGACTCACCGTGTGGCTGACAAATTCGACATAGCCTGCATCCAGATCCTCAATCCCCGCGCTCACCAGCCAGAAAATGAGCTGTCCGACCGGGATGAAAAAGGCAAGCGCCAGGACTGACAAAGCGAAGCTGCACGCCGCAGCGGCGCGCAGCCCTGTTAAGCGGTGACGATGACCCTGTACCGGTTTGCCGGCCGCATAATAGCGCGACTGGCCGCGCCAGTGCCGCTCGGCATATAAGGCCACCGCCACGAACAGCAGCAGCAGGGTGGACAACTGCGCAGCCGCACCCAGATTGAACAGGCCGAACCACGCCTTATAGATCGCCGTGGTAAAGGTGTCATAATTGAAGATCGTGACCGCGCCGAAATCGGCGAGCGTTTCCATCAGCGCCAGGGCGACACCCGCGGCGATGGCCGGCCGCGCCATCGGCAGGGCGATGCGTACAAACGCCGCTCGAGGGCTTAAACCCAGGCTGCGACCGGCCTCCATCAATGTGCGCCCCTGGCTCAGGAAGGCGCTGCGCGCCAGCATGTACACATAAGGATACAGGGCAAGGATCATCACCGCGATCACACCGCCCTCCGAGCGGATGCGCGGGAACCAATAGCCGTTCTGGCCGAATACCGCACGCAACGCCGTCTGCACCGGGCCGCTGAAATCCAGCAGGCCCACCGCCACAAAGGCCATCACGTAGGCGGGGATGCCGAGCGGCAGCATCAAGGCCCACTCAAAGACGCGCCGGCCCGGGAACTCATACATCACGGTCAGCCAGGCGAGCCCCACACCCAGCACCAACACGCCCGCACCCACACCTAACAGTAACACCAGGGTGTTTCGCAGCAACTCACCCAGCACCGTATCCGCGAGATGCCGCCACACCTCGCTGCTCGGGGTGAGCCAGGCGGGCAGCAGCATCAAGACCGGGATGCTCACCAGCACGGCGATCAACAGGGCGGCGAGCCTCCACCACCCGCCGTCCGAAACGCGCCAGGCCGGACGCACGACCGATGTGTCTACACTACTGGGATAGAACATGGCGGGGCCGTTGCTTAAACGTTATTTGTATCCCGCCCTGTCCATCAACATCACCGCCTTGGCCTGCAACTTCCCGGCCTCGGAGACATTGACCGTGTCGTGCTTGAACTCGCCCCAAGAGGCCACCAGCGGATTGGGCTTTACCTTCGGGTTGGCGGGAAACTCCATATTCGAATCGGCAAACAGATTCTGCGCCTTGTCCGACGACAGCCACTCCAGGAGCTTCAAAGCGGCCTCAGGGTGCTTGGCGTGACGAGTGATGCCCGCGCCGGAGATGTTCACGTGCACGCCATTTTCGTTCTGATTAGGCCAGAAGATACCGATAGGCGCCTCGGGGTGTTTTTTCTTGAGACGGCCGAAATAGTAGCTGTTAACAATACCCACGTCGCACTGACCCGCCGCCATGGCATCGAGCAGGTTCTCATCGTCGGAGAACACATCGGTGGCGAGATTGGGAATCCAGGATTTGACGATCGCTTCGGTCTTGGGCTCGCCGTAGCGCGAGATCATCATCGCCACCAGCGATTGGTTATAGACCTTTTTGGAACTGCGCAGGCACAGGCGTCCCTTCCATTTCGGATTGCCGAGGCCCTCATAGGTGGAGAGGTCAGCAGATTTCACCTTTTTGGTGTTATACACGATGGTGCGGGCGCGCACTGAGAGGCCGTACCACTGCCCGTCCGGATCGCGCAGGTGGGCGGGGATATTCTCCT
>Ga0184616_10000071_pt1 | contig 18227 bp, 16 predicted proteins | sample PLM4_90_coex_FD_133145 | JGI IMG/M metagenome (GOLD analysis project Ga0184616, IMG submission 133145) | Groundwater sediment microbial communities from an aquifer in East River, Colorado, USA - PLM4_90_coex | ecosystem: Environmental > Terrestrial > Soil > Riparian zone | place: USA: East...
TCATGTCCGGCGCCGCGCTCGACAAGATCCTGGACAGTTCGAACCGCTCGTCGGACATGACAGCCATGATCGAGCGGGCCATGACAGAACAGGGCCGGGGCATCCGGCAGGTCGGCGATGCGATCACGAACGTGAAGCAGATGGCGCACCAGATCTCAGGCGCGACGCAGGCCCAGACCAAGGGCACCGAGCTGATCCTGCGCGCCGCCGAGGATATGCGCGACATCGCGCGCAGGGTCAAGATCGCCATGACCGAGCAGGGCAGGGGCGGGCAGCAGATCGCCGTGGCCGCGGACAACGTCACCGTCCGCGCGGCCAAGATCGCGTCCGGCGCGCGGGAGCAGCGGCAGGCCATTCAGCAGATCCTGGCCTCCATGGAACGGATAGAGGATCTGCCGCGCCAGAACATCAGGCGCATGGAGGGCGTGAGCGCCGCGATCAGGACGCTCGGGGAGCAATCGGCGCTCTTGAGGCAGGAAATCAGCACCATAACGGTCAGATCGGGACGGCGGGACGGAACGGGCGGCATCCTGAAGATGGGCGTGATCCCCCTGGAAGCGCCGGCGGAGATGCACCGGCGTTTCACGCCGCTCGTCGAATATCTGGGCCGGGTCACGGGCAGGCGCGTGGAGTTGTCGCTTGCCGTCGATTTTGCACAGACCATCGCCGATCTCGAATCCGGCGCAACGGACCTCGTCTTTTTGACGCCGACGACCTATGTGGAGGCGCGGAAGCGCTGCAACGCCTCCCTCCTCGTCAAGGCGCTGCGCAACGGGGTGCCGTCGATGCATTCCGTCATCATTGCGCGGGCGGACAGCGGGCTCGCGCGGCTGGAAGATCTGAAAGGCAAGCGGTTCGCCTTCGGCGATCTATTGTCCACGGCCAGCTATCTGATCCCGCGTTTTATGCTCGCTGAAGCCGGCGTGACGCTCGATGCGCTCAAGTCCTATGCCTTCCTCGGGCACCACGACGATGTGGCGCGGGCCGTGCTGGAAGGGGAGTATGACGCAGGCGGCATCCGCGAATCAACAGCAAAGGTTTTTGCGGATCGCGGGCTGGCCGTCATCAAAACATCGGACGCCATACCGGAGTACAACATCTGCTCATCGGCCGTCCTCGATCGATTGACCACGGAGGCCGTGAAAAAAGCGCTCATCAGCCTGAACCGGAGCGATGCGGAGCAGGCCGCGATCCTGTCCATGATCGATCCCGATTACACGGGCTTTACCGCGGCGGAAGACGGCGATTATGACGGCATCCGGCGCGTTGTCGAGATGATGGCCTCGGCGGCTCAGCCGGTATAGCCGAGGCGGTCCCGCAAAGACATCGTGCGGACAGGAAATAATCAGGGCCGGCATCGCCGGGGCCGGGACGGGTACGGCCGGGCGGGGAACCGTCCAGCCCGGGCGTTCGAGGGGGAAAGGGATATGCTTCTTTTCAAAAAGATGAAGGCCGCGGTCATTGAGCGCATCGAAGCCAGTATGGGGCTCAAACTTATGGTTGCGATGACGGGGATCGTCGCCCTTCTCATGGTGCTGGGCACCCTGTTCGTCGCGCGCATCATGATGCAGGGACAGTACGGCGCCATGGAAACGCGCGGCAGGGAGCTGGGACAGTTCCTGGGCAGGGCCGGAACGGACCCGATGCTGCACAAGGACCTCATGACTCTCGACGGGCTCGTGGCCGAAGCCGTCAAGACCCAGGACATGCTCTATACCTTCGTGAGCGACGCCGACGGCCTGATCCTGAACAACGCTTATACCAGCTTCAACCGGGGCCGTCCCGAAGTAAAGCGTTTTCTGGAAAAGGAGAACATCAGCGAGATGGCCGCCCTGGCGACGCGCGCCCGGGAAGCGCTGAATCCCGTGGAGGTGCGAACCGATATTAAAATCGGCGCAACCCGTCTCGGGACGGTGACCATGGGTTTTTCCCGGTCTTCGATCCGGCGGGATACCGTCGATATCGTGCTGCTTCTGCTGACGACCAGCCTGCTGATCATCATTGCCGCGGCGTGGATGATTTACGTGATGGCGAGAAAGATGATCGTCATTCCCGCGACCGAAGCCGTAACGGTTGCGTCGAACATCGCGTCCGGCGATCTCACGCAATCGGTCCGCGTGACCTCGGGCGATGAGATCGGCCAGCTCGGGCGGGGGCTGAACCTCATGATCGTCGGGCTCAAGGGGATGATCGTCAATGTGCGGGACGCGGCGGGCAAGAACGACGCGGTCTGGCGCGAAGTGCGGGAAACGACCACCGCTGTCGCCGCGGGCAGCAAAACCCAGACCGAGTCCGTCGAGGAAGCCGCTTCGTCGGTCAACGAAATGCACTTCTCCCTCAAGGAGATCGCGGGGAATGTGGAAGAGCTTTCGACGACGTCGGAGATCACGTCGTCTTCGGTCATCGAGATGGCCGCCTCCATCAACGAAGTGGCGAGGACCATGACGGAGCTGTCCTCGGCCATCGACGAGACCTCCACCGCCATCACCCAGATGTCCGCGGCCATGCGCCAGATCGCCGAGAACGTCGAAGTCCTGTCGTCGGCCGCGGAAGACACGGCCGCATCGGCGACCGAGATCAACGCGTCGGTCAAGGCAGTGGAAAGCCACGCCAAGGAGTCTGCCGTTCTGGCCGAAGCGGCCGCGGCCGACGCGGAGCAGCTCGGCATGCGCTCCATCGAAAAGACCCTCGACGGCATGAACCGGATCGAAGCCACGGCGCGGCGCACCGCGGAAGCCGTAAACCGGCTGGGCGAGCGGGCCGAGAATATCGGGACCATCCTGACCGTGATCGAAGACATCACGGATCAGACCTCGCTTCTGGCGCTGAATGCGGCCATTCTCGCGGCGCAGGCCGGCGAGCACGGCAAGGGGTTCGCCGTCGTGGCCGCGGAAATCCGTGAACTGGCGAACCGGACGGCCGCCTCGACGAAGCAGATCGCCGGACTCATCGGGTCGGTGCAGGAGGAAACGCGGGGCGCCGTGGACGCCATGCAGGACGAGGTGGTCCTGGTAGGCGAGGGTGTGCGGCTTGCGGGCGAGACCCGGGAGGCCCTGGAAAAAATCAGGGGGCGCGCGGACCTGTCGCGCGATATGAGCAGGAGCATCAACAAGGCGGCGACGGAGCAGGCGCGGGGTATCAGGCAGGTGAGCGCGGCCGTGGACAAGATCAACGACATGACCCACCAGATCGCCCGGGCCGCCGTGGAACAGCGAGCGGGCAGCGAGCAGATCACCCGGGCCGCGGAGCGCATGCGGGAGCTGACCCGCCTTGTCACGGGCTCCACGGAGGAGCAGGTGCGGGGCAGCAAGGACATCATCCAGGCCGTGGAAAACATGAACGCCAAGATCGGCATCGTGAACCGGGCGACCGGCGAGGTGCAGGCGGGAAGCGACCTGATCGTCCGGGCCATCGACCGGATCAAGGAAATCGCGAAGTCCAATGTGGGACAGGCCGCGGGCCTGCATTCCTCCATGGACGCGCTGGTCGCGCAGTCCGATGCGCTGAAAAAGGAAATCGAGAAGTTCAGGACGTGAGCTTTATAGTAGCCTGTTTCCGGAGGCAGGCATGCTTCCAACCCTTTCAGAACGCGATGAATATTGGGATTAGCGGCGTCGGCGGGAGATTGCCGGAGGTGAAGTTTTATGCCGGTGTGGGCGCCGCTGCCTGCGGCTGTGGTATCGCTCTAAAAGGGTTTCCAGCATGCCTGCCCCCGATTACGCGATTTTCGCTGCGACGTTAAGGTTACTAGAGAAAGGCCGGGGTGCGGTGCAAGGGGCATGAAAAATTTATTTCAGAAAGATAAAAAAGCGATTGCCGTCGTCGAGGACATGGTTCAGCTCGTGACGTTTCGCGTCGGCGCCGAGGACTACGGCCTCGATATCAACGCCATAACGGAGGTCGTCAGGCCGCTTCGGATCACGCCGCTGCCGCGGATGCCGTTGTTCATCGAGGGAGTGATCAATCTGCGCGGAACGATTATTCCCGTCGTCGATCTGCGGAAGCGCTTCGTCCTTGCTCCGGCCGGAAACGATTCGCGCAAGATCCGCATGCTGATCACGAAGGGAGCGGTCCCGGAAACGGGAAAGGGCGGAAAGGAACTGCTCGGGCTCGTCGTGGACGGCGTGGATGAAGTCATTCATGTTCCGAAGAAAGACATTGCCCCCCCTCCTGAAGCGGCCACGGGGAAGCAGGCCGGTTTTATCGGAGGCATGGGCAAGGTGGGGGACCGCCTCATCATCATTCTGGACATCATGAAAATTCTGAGCAGTCGGGAGCGGACGGACCTGGCGGAGGCGCGACATGCCGAATCTTGAGCAGTTGGGCAAAAGGCTCGCGAGCAGCGACGCAGAAGAGCGGCGCGAAGCGGCAGTCGACCTGGGCCGCCGTGGAAGCGACGCAGTGCCGCTGCTTTTCCGGGCCATGGGCGACGCGGACTGGCGGGTGCGCAAGACGGCCGTTGAGGGGCTCGTATCGCTGGGCAGCGAGCAGGTCGTCGCGGGACTGCTCCAGGCCCTGAACGCCCCGGACAACGCCGGGGCCCGGAACTCCGCCATTGAAGCCCTCATCCAGATAAACGGCCCCGCCGTGAACGCCCTGCTTGCGGACCTCGCAACGCCCGACCCGGACGTGCGCAAGTTCATCGTCGACATCCTCGGCGACATCAAAGACGCGCGCGCCGTTCCGGCCCTGATCGACCGGCTCGGCGATGAAGACGAAAATATCCGCGTCGCGGCCGCGGAAGCGCTCGGCAAGATCAGGGACCCTCGTGCCGTGGATGCGCTGCTGGCCTGCCTCGCGCGGTGCGATCAGGGGTGGCTCGACTATGCCGCCGCCGAAGCCCTGGGCGCAATCGGCGATGAGCGGGCGCTGGGGCCCCTGCTCGCGGCTCTCGGCCGCAGCAGCCTCAGGGAACCGGTGCTCGAGGCCCTCGGCCGGATCGGCGATGCCGGAACCATCGGCCCGCTGATCACGAGCCTCGGCGATCCGCTCCGGATCGTCCGGGAAGTTTCGATCATTGCGCTCGCGGCTATTTCCCGGAAGAGCGCGGCGCCGGAGCGGCTGAAAATCACCGCCGCCGTGCGCGACGGGATGACCGATGAGGCCGCGGATTTTCTCGAAGAGATTCTCGCCACGAGTTCCGGAGAACTGCAAAAGGCGACGATTATCGTGCTGGGCTGGACCGGCAAGGAGCGCTCGCTGCGGAAGATCGTCGACCTGTTGAAGGAAGAGGACCTTGAGGAGGCCGTGGCGCAAGCCCTGGAGTATGTCGAACGCGGCAGCGCCGGCCTGCTTCTCGGCTATCTTGCAAGCGAGAATGCGCTGGTCCGCCGCGCGTCGGCGCGCGCCCTGGGCGAATTGGGCGCGCCGGAGGCCGAGGAGGCCCTGCTACCGCTCCTGAAGGACGAAAACGGCCACGTGCGGAGCATCGCCGCGGAAGCCCTCGGACGTCTTCGCAGCAGGAAAGCGTGCGGTCCGCTCCTGACGCTTTTAACCGACGAATATGAAAGCGTCCAGGAATCAGCCATCCAGGCCCTGGCCGCCATCGGGGACGAGTCCGTGCTGCAGGGCTTGATAAAGGGCTTTTCAGGCTACGATACCTTTCTCCGGCGGAACATCGTCATGCTGCTCGGGAGGTTCGCAAGCGAACATGCCTGCGATGCGCTGTCTTTCGCGCTCAAGGATGAGGAACCGGCGGTCAGGAAGGCCGTGGTACAGGCCCTGGGCCGCGCATCGGGCGGCAAAGCGATCCGTTCCCTGCTGCTCGCCATTACGGACGACGATCCCGAGGTGCGAATGCTTGCCGCGGAGGCGATCGGCGCCAACAAGGCGCCCGGCGCGCGGGAAGCCCTCCTGCCCCTCCTGAAGGATTCCGACATCTGGGTCAGGGCTGCTGCGGCGCGGGGGCTGGGGAATCTCGATGGAGCGCGGGCAGCCGAGGCGCTCGTCGAACACCTGAGAACGGCAACGGACATTTTTCTCCTGGCAATCGTGGAGGTGCTGGGCAAGGGGAAGGCGCCCCTGGCACTGAAGCCGCTGCTTAAACTGGCGGATCATTCCGATCCCGAAGTGCGCAAGACCGTGCTGGCGGCCATGGCGCCCTACGGAGGAATCGACGTGCAGCGCGCCTGCATCGGGCGGCTGTCCGATCCTCACTGGAGCGTGAGAAAAACAGCGGTGGAAGCGCTGAAATCGCAGCGTACGCCGGCCGTTGACTCGATTCTCGAAAAAATCGCCGTGGGAGACGCGGACATGACGGTGCGGCGGGCCGCCAAAGAAGCGTTGGGGAGATAAATGTTCGAAGACAGGACCATCCCGCTTCCCGACGACGTATTCCGGCTGCTCCGTGATTTCATTCACGGGTATTGCGGAATATATTTCGATGACGGGTCCAAATACCTCCTGGAGCGCCGGCTGACCCGCAGGCTGGAGCAGCACCGGCTCAAGAGCTTCGAGGAGTATTACCACTTGCTGCGCTACGACCGGAAGCGGGAAGAGGAACTCGTCATTCTCGTCGACAACCTGACCACCAACGAAACCTACTTCTTCCGCGAGAGCCCCCAGCTCCAGGCCTTTTCCACGGAGATCCTGCCCGAACTGCGCCACACCCTTGCCGGCCGGAAGACGCTCAGGATCTGGAGCGCGGGCTGTTCCACGGGCGAGGAGCCGTATACGATCGCGATTCTCCTGCTCGAGTCCGGCGACTGGTGGCGCGACTGGCAGATTGAAATCCTCGGGAGCGACATCAACCAGCGAGTGCTCCACACGGCGCGCCGGGGCGTGTATAAAAAAAGCGCGCACCGGGCCACGAGTCCCGAGATGCTGGCGAAATATTTCGTCCTCGACGAGAAGGGCGACTACCGGATCGCGGACAGGGTCAAGGAACTGGTTTCGTTCAGCTGTCTGAATCTCCTCGATCCCTACAAGACCAGCCTGATCAGCAACATGGACATCATCTTCTGCCGGAACGTCATCATCTACTTCGACGGGGAGGCGAAAAAGAAGGTGATCGAAAGCTTTTATCAGAAGCTCCGGGACGGCGGCTATCTGCTTCTGGGGCATTCAGAATCCCTGATCAACATCTCCAATGCCTTCATCCTGCGCACCCTGAAAAACGATATGGTGTACCAGAAGCCGGTGAGAAAAAAAATCGAGCCGTCGAACTTCAAGTGACGACGGCTCAGCGGGGTATGCTGCTGTGAAAAAAATCAAGGCCCTCGTGGTTGACGATTCCGCGTATAATCGCGCCACCATAGCCCACATGCTGGAGAGCGACGAGGCGATCACTGTTGTCGGAAGCGCCACGGACGGCATCGACGCCATTGCCAAGACGCTGCGGTTTGCGCCGCAGGTGATCACCCTCGACCTCGAAATGCCGAACATGGACGGATTTACGTTCCTGCGGTGGCTCATGAAGGAGCGGCCCACGCCCGTGATTGTGCTCTCTTCGCGCTCCGACAACCGGAGCGTCTTTCGCGCCCTCGAACTCGGCGCCGTGGAGTTCCTCGCCAAGCCCGAACCGCGCATCTCGCGGAGCATCGAGGCCATCAAGGGGGACCTCCTGAACAAAGTCCACACCGTGCTGAATCTCGAAATGACCAAGGTCAAGTCCGCGATCGACCTGCTGTCCCGGGAGCAGGCGGCGCCCGTTGCGCGCAAGGAGGACGAGGCGCGCCGGGAGCAGGGGCCCATCGAGCTCATTGCGATCGCCTCATCAACGGGAGGGCCGCAGGCCTTGCAGGCGATCCTGACCAGCCTGCCCGCGGACTTGAACGCCGGCATCGTCATTGCCCAGCACATGCCCGCCGGTTTCACGCGGAGTTTTGCCGAACGGCTGAATAAGATATCGGCGCTCATGGTGCGCGAAGCGGCGCCCGGAGACCGGGTGGAGCCGGGCGCCGCGCTGATCGCGCCGGGCGGGGCCCATCTCGTCGTGAGGCGGGAGGCGGGTGGGCTCGCCGCGGATATTCGCGCAGTCGCGCGGGGCGACAAATATATTCCCTCGGCCGATTGCCTGATGCAGTCCGTTGCCGAAGCCTGCGGCGCAGCCGCCCTCGGCATCGTGCTGACGGGGATGGGAAGAGACGGCGCCGAAGGCGTGGCCGCCATCAAAAAGCGCGGCGGGCAATGCCTTGCGGAGAGCGAGGAAAGCGCCGTCATATTCGGCATGCCCCAGGAAGCCATCCGGACGGGCGCCGTGGACAAAGCGCTGCCGCTGGGCAGAATGGCAGGGGAGATTGTCCGGAGATGCAGCGCAAAAAAAAAGCCTGCCGAGGCGCATGAGGCGCGAAGCAGCGGAAATCGCGCTTGATAATTTTGCCTGACTCGACTATAATTGGTTTCATTCTGCGGCCTGTTCCGCTTGAACCGTGCTGCGCGGTCCGGATGTTCGTCCTGCAACGGAGGGAAAGATGGATAAAGAACCTGCGTCTATCTCCAAAAAAGTTGAAGAGTTTCTCCAGGTCTTCAAAAAAGGCGAGGAGTTCACCCAAGAGCTCTTGAAGGAGAACGAAAAGCTGCGGTACCGTCTGGCCCAGCTCGAAGAGGTCTCCAAGTTTTCCGACCGGGAAGGCAGTTATAAAATGCATTCCCTGGAGGAGCGCATTCAGTTCCTTGAGGAAGAAAACAAGGGACTCATCGAACGGTACAAGGTTGTGGAGGAGGAAAACAAGGACTTCGCGAACCGGTACGTCGAAGTCGAGGCCGAGAACAACAACCTGGCGAACCTGTACGTGGCCAGTTACCAGCTTCACTCGACCCTGGACTTCAACGAATCCCTCAAAATAATACTCGAGATCGTGATGAATCTCATCGGCGCCGAGGAGTTTTCGATCATGCTGCTCGACGAGAAAACGAATGAGTTGACCATCGTGGCCCAGGAGGGCATGAGCGCCGAGGCCCGGCCGAGCGTCAAGCTGGGCGACGGGATTGTAGGCGCCGCAGCAAAGTCGGGCGAGGCCTACTACCGCGACGGCGACCCCACGGATCTCTCGGGCGTCGATTATCTCCACCCGCTCGTCATTATTCCGCTCAAGATCAAGGAGCATGTGATCGGCGTCATCGTCATCTACAAGCTTCTGATCCAGAAGCAGGCTTTCACGAACGTGGACTACGAGCTGTTTTCCATGCTGGCCGGCCATGCGGCCACATCGCTCTTCTCCTCGAAACTCTACTCGCAGTCCGAACGCAAACTTACGACGATCCAGAGCTTTCTCGACCTGCTCAAGGAAAAATAGACGGAGGTTAGAACATGCCCGAGTACAACTTTCTGGTGGTTGAAGACTCCCCGACGATGCGGCAGTTGATCTCATTCGCCTTGAAGCGGATTCCCGGAAGCAAGATCGTCGAGGCCAACGACGGCATTGACGCGCTCAAGAAGCTGTCGACCCAGAAGTTCGATATCATTCTGACGGACATCAATATGCCCATCATGGACGGTCTCAAGCTCGTATCGATGGTGAGGAACGACCCGGCGCACAAGACCATCCCCATCATCATCATCACGACCGAGGGCGCGGAGGAGGACCGCAAGCGCGGCATGGCCCTGGGCGCCAATGCATACATCCCCAAACCGATCCAGACCGCCGATCTCCTGAGCGTGGTGAATGGAATCCTGGGAAATAAGTCGTGACCATTGTTCCGGCCCGCAATTATGGGATGTGTACTTGATGGAGTGTGAGGGCTGTTTGGACCGAAGAAGCGCCGTGAAGGGCGTAGTCCTCACGGCAGATTCCGGTCATGAATGGATGTCGGGCGGCTGTCGTTGATCAGGCGGCGCTTTGATTAATACACTTCAATATCGCCGCCTGCGGCGCGGATTTGTTTTATAATGTCGGAACGCCTGAGCGTGAGAGATGTCTTGCTCCACGTCATAGTGTACCTACCGGTTTCCCGTTCAATAGAAAATTCCATGTCCGATTTGTCCTCAAGAGGCTTGCAATCCCCGTTCAGACAATACAGCAACGTGCGCTCGCTGATGCCCGTGGGCGATATCCCGGTATACACGATTTGTTTCCAGGTAAAAGCGAATGAATCGCTTTTGCCCGTTTCATCGGTGTATATAAACGTCGACGACCATTGTTGTTCACACGGGCCGGTTTCGCAAAGCAGCAGATTCTGCTTGGTATGGTAATAGGTCCCGGTGCTGTGCTTTTTTTCCGTGAACTTGCCGACAACTTTTGGGTTTATCTTGTGGATGACGCGCACGCGGTGGGAATCAGCGCCCTCGATAAAATAGACCTTGATGACATTGAGGTGCAGTGACCTGCGCTCCGATTCGGGGTCCTTGGTTTCCTCCTTTTTCACCGGCGTTGCCGGCTTTTTCGGCTTTTCCCCCTGCGGTTTTTCGATCTTCGGGGCTTCCTCCTTTTTCAACGGGGTTTCCGGTTCGGCTTTTTCAACCTTAGCAAGCTCTGCGACAGGTACGAGCTTGCCTTCCTGAAACCGCGCTTCCAGCTTGAGTATCTCGTTTTTCTTGATCGTAAAGGAGCCTGTAACGGTCTGCGCGCCCGTCCGGCATGATATTGTGTGCTCACCCACGACGATTTTTTCGATGACCGTGCCCGCGGGTTCCTTGTACAAGTCGTCTATATAAACCTTGGCGCCCGGGACAGCGCTTTGCACCATCACCTTTCCATACTTAACGATTACGAGTTCTGGCTCCTCCTGCTGAGACCAGGCCCCTGATGCTCCTCCCAAGACGAGGAGGCAAACCGCGGCAACAATTAATAATACTTTTTTTCTCATCTCGAGCTCCTGCTTGATCGAAAGGACACAGGATGTCCGGGTTGCACCATCCTACCCGGCTATTGCTTCTGAAAATACTGCAACAGGGTGCTGCTTCAGAGGTGCGCAACGCGTCATTCTTTGCAGTTCCTGCAACGATTTGCGTGCTCTCGTTGGAATCCGTTGGCTGCTGTTCTGCGGAGAACCCTTCTCCCTGATGCGGATTAGGTCCGGCCCTGCGCAGTCCGATTCTGTAAATCACATTATTTTAGCGCATTTACGGGTTGGACACAAGCCGAAAGAAAGCCGGCGTCCTTCTTTAGTGCTCTTCTGCCTTGACTCAGGGCGCTCTTTCGACTAAAATCAAAGATATTTCGCTTAATTACGAGGGTTCTCGGGGGGCGAAATCATGCTGACTGACTTCTCTGCGCTCTCCCCCGCGCGGAGATCGCTGACAGCTGCCGTTGGTAAGGAGAGAATGATGAGTTTTTTTTCACGCAGCCTGATGATGATTTTCGCGATCATGGTTTCGCTTGCACTGCCGGTCGCCGCCGCCCCGAAAAAAGCGCCGTCTTCTCTCCAGGACCTGCAACGCCAGTCCGAGGAACTGAAAAAAAAGCCCGCGGACCGTGAGTTGCGCGAAAAAATCATTCAACTCGCCCTGAGTATGAAACACGCGCCTTCCATCCCCGAGGACGCGGAGAGAAGTTTCGTCCGCGGTACGACCTTTCTTCAGAAAGCCAGGGACACAGCCGGCTACAAAAAAGCGATAGCGGAATTCAGCGCGTCTCTCGATGAGGCGCCGTGGTTCGCCCTCGCGTACTACAATCTCGGGGTGGCACAGGAAAAAGCAGGGCTCTACTCAGCTGCGATCGAGAACCTGAATTACTATCTCATGGCGGCGCCTGACGCGAAAAACACCCGGGACGTAAAAAACAAGATCTACGCCCTTGAAGCGGACGTTGAGATTCTCCAGCAGCGCGAAAAGACGCCGTCACCGGCGCCTGCTCCCGTGCCGGCGCCGTCCGCACAGATAACCGCGGACAAGCCTCTCGATATAGCCGGAAAGCAGATGCTGCCGATCGAGCCGGCGGAGACGAGTCTGAACATCCTCAAGTTGCCTGCGGAGAAAAAAGCGAAACTGCCGAGTTTCACCGGCGCCTGGTATTTCAAGGATGTCTTGAGAGGGGAACAACTTGTTATCGAGGCATTTGAAATCAGCAAGGACGCGAACGGCGATCTTGTTGTTACGCCGCCCAAGCGCGCCGCCGACAGTTACGCGAGCGTAACCCGGTTCGAAATAAACGATAGAAACCTCAAATTGCAGTTGCGGTGGAAAATGAGAACCGTCGCGGGATACTGGAAAGCCGAGACCTTCGAACTCGCTCTTTCGGCGGACGGAAAAACGCTGTCCGGACTTCACAACCAGAAAAGCGTGGGCGGCAGGGATATTTCCATGGACCGGGTCCTTTTTCGCCAGTAGCCGGAAGCGCTTTCAAGACGCCGCCTTTTCCCTCAATTGCCCGCAAGCCGCGGAGATGTCCCTGCCGCGGGATTCACGCACCGGCGCCGTATAATGACGATCGAGCAGTTTTTTTTGAAAGCGCCGGACTGCCGCGTCGTCAGGTCTTTTATCCGCGCTCCCGGGAAAGGGGTTGAAGGGGATGAGGTTCACTTTGCACTTGATCCCCCGAAGCAGTTTCGCAAGCCGCTCCGCGTCTTCCACGGAATCATTCACGCCCTGCAACAGCACATACTCAAAGGTGATACTGCGCCGCGGTTCGAGGGGATACCGCCTGCACGCCGCAAGAAGTTCGGCGATGGGGTAGCGCCTGTTCACGGGCATGATCGCGTCTCGTATCTCGTCGGTCGTCGCGTTGAGCGATACAGCGAGGTTTATTTTCAAGCCGGACTTTCCCAGCTTTGCAATCTCCGGAACCAGCCCGTCCGTTGAAAGGGTGACGCGACGGGGGGGGAACCCCAATCCCCGTTCAGCAGTAATAAGCTCCACTGCCCTGATGACCTCATCGTAGTTCGCGAGCGGCTCTCCCATGCCCATAAGCACGATGTTCGTGACACTGCGCGGACCATCGTGATCCGCGGTGCATGACGCCTCCAGCACCTGGCCGGCAATCTCATGGGCTTTGAGGTTTCGAATGAACCCGCCCCTGCCCGTCAGGCAGAAGCGGCATGCCTGCTGACAGCCTACTTGCGAGGAAATACAGAGCGTCAGGCGGTCCTCGTCGGGAATCAAAACGCTCTCGATGGTATGGGAATCCTCAAGGCAAAAGAGGAACTTTTTTGTCCCGTCCCGGGATTGCTCCGTCTCGACGATGCGCGGCCCTGTAATCGAGAAGAGGGAGGCCAGCAGTTCACGCTCGCTTTTTGCAAGATCCGTCATTTGATCGAAAGAGCGTGCGTGCTTCGTATAAATCCATTTCAGAATCTGGCCTGCGCGGTACTTTTTTAATCCAAGCTCCTGAAGACGAAGACAGAGCTCGGGAAAAGAGAATGTTTTTATATTTACCATGGTTTTTTTCACAGCATTTGATCCTGATCGCACTGTAGCATCTTTATATCCGAAAATCAACCAGCCGCGGTTATGCGGCGCTTTCATCGGAAAAAGTGATTTATAATGGTTCCAGTCGTATTTTTTTAGCTGATAGTTTTATAAATGTCTAGTATAATACTTTAAATTATCGATCCGATCATCCTGACCCGGCAGGAGGAGTCTTGTCATGCAGAGCACATCCGCATTGAAACGAATTCTCATCGTCGATGATGAGCCGACGATACTGCTGACGCTCTCCTATGCTTTGCAGTCCAGTGAGGTGGAGGTCATCACGGCGAGCAGGCTTGAACCTGCGGAAGAGGCGCTCAAACGGTATCATTTCGACCTGGTCATCGTGGATATCCGCATGTCCGGAGTGCTGGGCATCGAGGGGCTGGAGCTGCTCAGCTACATCAAGAGGCATTGGCCGCACATCGAGGTCATCGTCATGACCGCGTATGGTTCCGACGAAATAAAGAAAGACGCTTTCGAACGGGGCGCAAGCTGTTACTACAGCAAGCCCATCGATATCGATGAACTTTTTGCCCAGATTCGCAGGATGGGAATACCCGTTAAGCAGTGACCATGGCTTGAGGAGGTCGGCAGAATGAAACGGATCCGCCAGGGGCTCGCGGGCATTCTCTTTTTAGTGCTCAGTCTTTTTCTCCTTGCTGCCGGAAATGCCGCGGCGGAAATCAAACTGGGCATTCTTCCCCGCCTCGGCGCCGTTGAATTGTTCATCATGTTCAATCCGCTCGCGGAATATCTGTCCCGGGAAACCGGAGAGAAGGTGAGCATCGTTATCCCGAAGGATTTCGACGCCTTCAAAGCCGCGGTCAGGGCCGGTCAGGTGGACCTGGGCTTTTCCAATTCCCTCGTGTACATCCAGCTCCGGAAGGACTTATCCATAGAACCGCTGGCGCTCTCTTCGGAGCTGAAAGCCGGCGCCAGGTTCAGGGGAATCATTATCGTCCGCACGGACAGCGCGATCAAACGGGTGTCCGATCTGAAGGGAAAGAGGATGATATTCGTGGAGAAGGACTCCGCGGGGGGCTACCTGTTCCAGCGGCTGATTCTCAAGAAGGCCGGCCTCGATTTCGAGAAGGACATTGAGCTTCTTCCGTTTGCAAAAAAGCATGACAACGTTACGCTGGCGGTTTACAACGGCGCAGCCGACGCCGGGGGGATCCGCGAGGACGACCTTGCAAAGATGAAAGACAAGGTGGATCTCTCAAAGATCAGGATCGTGGCCACCAGCGAATCCTTTCCGAATTGGCCGATCTTTGCCGCGCCGGGCATGAACGCGAAGAGCGCCGCGAAAGTCAAGGCCGCGCTGCTGAAGCTGAAGCGCGGGAATCCCGCTTCGGCCCGGGTTCTGAACGCGGCAAAACTTGATTGTTTCGTGGCGGTATCGGACAGCGACTATGACAAGCTCAGGCAAGCCGCCCGTCTGGTTGGCGCATTTTAGTGTTTCCCGTCAGCGGGGGCGCGTACCTGCCTGTTGATCAGCCTTGTTGCTGCTTCTGCTGCTGGTGATATAAAATCATATACTCTTTTTCCAGGTCGCTGAACTTGACCTGAAGCTGCTCCATTCGTTCGGTCTTGTCCTTGAGCGCCGTCTCCGCTGCCTGCAACAGCTTTTTGATTTCCTCGATGCGGCCATCCGTCTCCGGCGCGGTTTTCGCATCCCGGACAGCGGACGCCTGAGGCGCCGGTTGCCGGGTTGACGCCTCGTTTTTCATAGCCGCCAACTGCCTTCTCAGGTCTTCCTGCGCCTGTTTTGCCGCACCGAGTTCCTTGAGACCCCCCAGGTAGAGTTTTCGGAATTTTCCCGCTCTGATGAAAAAAAATAATGCTCCAGCCGCCAGGATGCAGGAGAGTTCGATAAGCAACAGAAGATAAAGTGCGTCGAACGTTATCATTTTTTTGCCCTCTTCAATGTCGTTTTCAGCTTCTCCGTCCGGATGACGAAGATGATGCCGATCAACAGTGCAGCCGCGCAATTTACCAGGGCAAACCTTACGAGTACGGACCACCACGATATTTCACCCTGCCTTGAAGCACGGCCGTTTTGCGGCTTTCCTTCAGGAGAACCCGCAACAGCAAGCACAAGGTCTTTTTCACGAAAAAAAGTTTTTCCCGCCGCTGAAATTTTCACACGATAAACGCCCTCCCTGTGCATGGAAAGCATACCCGAGTATGCGCCTGTTTTAAGCGCGTTGGTTCCGGTATCCGATGGGGCAACGAGCCTGAGAGATTGCATGTTTCCGTCAGGGCCGATAGCGGCGGCGGTGAGCGAGATCAGGCCGAGCGTTCCGGGTTCCGCGACTATGACGCCTTTTTTTTCGAGCCAGGCATCGATTCTGATGTTCTCTCCGCTAAGCGCACGCGGCTTATCGAGAGCTGTTCCGAGTCGGAGTTCGGTCCGCAGGTATACTTTGCCGCCTTCGCTCCGGCCCATCACGATGCGCCATGTACCGGGCAAGGGATTCCGAATCGTGACCAAATCATAGACCGTCGACGCATACCAGGCGAGCTGACGGCTGTGTCTCGCAAGGGACTCCTGCGTTCCTGATGGGCTTACCAGGGATACGGCGCTGCCGGTTTTTTTGCTTATCAGCACGGTCGCCTCCCTGATGTCGCTGTCGATCGCGAAGACGTCGTTCGCAACAGGCAGGGTGTCCGGTGTTTTTACAAGCTCATAGATGGAGGAAAATGCAAGATGCAGGTCCTCGGCCGTTTGAATGAAATGAAAATCCCCGCCGGTCTCCCGGGCCAGGGAAGCAAGACGTTCCCGTTCGGAATCCGCATGGAATGCGATGGCGTAAAGCTTGATGCGTTCGGCAATGAGTCGCGGCATGAGGGCTTTCATTCCGGCCTGTGCGACGGCGTCCTTGACATGAGCATCCGGCGCCGTTTTTCCATCAGTCAGGAGAATAAGAATGCGATTTCGCCTGGCCGATCGTCCGAGTTCCTCATAACCCCTTTGAACGGCTTCAGTAACAGGCAGGAAGCGATCAAGAGAGATTCGGCGCTCGAGTTCGTTGAATAGGGCCGGCCGGTTTTGCTCAGTGTTTTGCATCAGGGGACTCAAGGCGGTTGCATCTTTTCCGAATCGCATGATGCTCACGCGGTCGTCCTCACTGAGCAGGGATATAAAAAGCTTGAGCCCGTCTTTTCGGAAGTTCGAAGGATCGGCCATTGTAATGCTGTCAGAGGCATCAATCAATATGACAATATCGCAGCCCTTATCAAGGGCTTGTGGGAAAATAGGCGGCTCCGTCGTTGGCAAAAGATCAGCGCTTGCAGTATCGGTTGCCGTAGTGGACGATGATGGAGCGCTGTCAACTATTTGCGGCGTATCAAGCGGCTTTTCCGCTGAAGCGGCGTGTACCACGCCACCTTGGATAAGAATAAGGATGGAACAATAAAGTATTAACAAATGTTTCTCTGATTTGATAAGCATAGGGCTACTATATATATCGGCTATTAGCCGGATATCTTTAGTGAAAGCGGCCTTCTTCCGGGAAACCTCGATTCTTCCGTGACGAGTAGGCGGGATAAGGCGTAAGGGTGCTGTTCCCGGTTTTGTGAAAATAGAAATTCCTTGACACTCTCGCGCGATAGATGTTATTTTGACCGGACAAATCAAGGGAGAATTGAGTGAAAATCGCGATTACCGGCAAGGGCGGAGTGGGGAAAACCACGCTGGCCGGCCTGCTGGCAAGACTCTACGCTTCTGAAGGCAAAAAAGTTCTTGCTGTTGACGCTGATCCTGATGCAAATCTGGCTTCAGCGCTCGGAATCCCGCCTGACGATGCGGAAAAGGCGCTGCCGCTTGCCGAGCAGTCGGATATGATCGAAGAACGCACCGGCTCCCGTCCCGGAGCGCCCGGCGGCATGTTCAGGATCAACCCCAAGGTCGACGATATCCCCGATGCATACGGCATTTCCCATGAAGGGGTGCGGCTCCTGGTCATGGGAAAATCGAAGGAAGCCGCGGCAGGGTGTTATTGTCCGGAACACGTTCTCCTGCGCCGCCTCATCAGCCACCTCATATTGCGCCACAACGAGGTGGTCATTCTTGACATGGAGGCGGGGATAGAACATCTGACCCGGGGCACGGCAAGCGGCGTGAATGCATTCATCGTCGTGGTCGAGCCGGGGCAGCGGAGCCTTCAAACAGCGCGACACATTGAGAGCCTGGCGCAGGGGCTGGGCATCAAGGACGTATATGTCGTCGGAAATAAGATAAAGCACGATACGGACCGGGAGTTCATTACCAGCCATCTGCCCGGCATGAAAGTTCTGGGGTTCATGAGTTACGCCGAGGACACGATAAAGGCTGATCTCGAAGGCAAATCTCCTTACGATGCGTCTCCTCAAGCCGTCGAGGAGGCAAAAAAAATAAAGACGAAGCTTGACGAATTGATGAAGAAGTAATTTCCCCCAGTTCTATATATCCGGAGGCAGGCATGCTTCCAACCCTTTCAGAATGCGATGAATATCAGCATCGCGATGTCGGCGGGAGTTGACTCGTAGTGAAATTTCCCAGCGAGGTATCGGACCCGTTGCATGGAGCGGTGGTATCGCTCTAAAAGGGTTTCCAGCATGCCTGCCTCCGAAAGTGTTATTTGTTTTGCAATGATAAGGGTAACACTCTCCTTTGAAAACCGCGATCAGAAAAGAAGTTCTTGTGGAGCGGGATCGCATACCGCCGGAGCTGCGGAGCGCCAAAAGCCGGGAGATCGAAGAACGGCTTTTTGCTCTTTCTGAATTCATATCATCACAGGTCATCCTTTTTTTTGCTTCATTCCGGAGCGAAGTGCAAACCGGCCACATGATCCGGCGCGCGCTCATCTCCGGGAAACGGGTGATCCTTCCCCGCGCAGCCGGGACAGAACTCGTTCTTTACGAAATACGCGATTTCGACCGCGACACAGCTCCCGGA
>Ga0184616_10000072_pt1 | contig 18139 bp, 14 predicted proteins | sample PLM4_90_coex_FD_133145 | JGI IMG/M metagenome (GOLD analysis project Ga0184616, IMG submission 133145) | Groundwater sediment microbial communities from an aquifer in East River, Colorado, USA - PLM4_90_coex | ecosystem: Environmental > Terrestrial > Soil > Riparian zone | place: USA: East...
GTTGCACGCCATTCATGGCATGTTGACCCATGATCAGGTGTTCGACAATACGCGGTTTTATGCGCTTCCCGCATGAAACAAAAAAACCGGAAAAATTGTTGACAACGAACAGAGTATCTACATTAATAACGATAATGCTCAGGCTTGTACGGCCCGTTGACGGAGATGCTTAAATACTCCGCCTGTTTCGGCGTAAGCTCGGTGAGTTTGGCGCCTAGCTTTTTCAAGTGCAGGCGCGCGACTTTTTCGTCCAAGGTCTTGGGCAGTACGTACACCTTGCGTTCGTATTTCGTGTGGTTCTGCCACAGTTCGATCTGTGCCATCACCTGATTGGTGAAGGAGTTGGACATCACGAAGCTGGGGTGACCGGTGCCGCAGCCCAGGTTTACCAGGCGGCCTTCAGCGAGCACGATGAGGCGTTTGCCGTCGGGAAAGATCACGTGATCCACCTGCGGTTTGATGTTTTCCCACTTGTACTGGCGTAAGCCAGCGATGTCTATCTCAGAATCGAAGTGGCCGATGTTGCACACGATGGTGTTGTTCTTCATGCGCTGCATGTGCGCCAGGGTAATCACGTTGATGTTGCCGGTGGCGGTGACGAAGATGTCGCCTTGATCGGACACGTCGTCCATACGCATCACGCGGTAGCCTTCCATCGCCGCTTGCAAGGCGCAGATCGGATCAATTTCGGTGATCCACACTGTGGCGCCGAGGCCGCGTAAGCTTTGCGCGCAGCCCTTGCCGACGTCGCCGTACCCCAGCACCACGCAGATTTTGCCGGCGATCATCACGTCGGTGGCGCGCTTGATGCCGTCCACCAGCGATTCGCGGCAGCCGTATAAATTGTCGAACTTGGATTTGGTGACCGAGTCGTTGATGTTAATCGCCGGGACTTTCAGCGTGCCCGCCTTCATCATTTCGTACAAACGATGCACACCGGTGGTGGTTTCCTCGGACAGCCCGCGCACGTCCTTGAGCAGATCGGGATACTTCTCATGCATCACCTGGGTCAGGTCACCGCCGTCGTCCAGGACCATGTTGGGGCGCCAGCCGTTCGGCCCGAAGATGGTCTGGTCTATGCACCACCAGAACTCCTCTTCGCTCTCGCCCTTCCAAGCGAAGGTGGGAATGCCGCTTGCCGCCATCGCCGCCGCTGCGTGATCTTGCGTGGAAAAGATGTTGCACGATGACCAGCGAATCTCGGCGCCAAGCGCGATCAATGTTTCCATCAGCACGGCGGTTTGGATGGTCATGTGCAAACAGCCCGCGATGCGTGCGCCCTGGAGCGGTTTTTGCCCCGCGTATTCCTCGCGCAACGCCATGAGGCCCGGCATTTCGGTCTCGGCGATAGCAATTTCCTTGCGGCCCCAGTCTGCAAGATTGATATCGGCGACCTTGTAGTCGGGATGGAGGTTTTGTATCGGCTGACTGCTCATAAGTATTATTCCTTTGATTCACATAAAACCGCGGAGGACGCAGAGGAGAACAATATTACATTTTATATGCTGGGTTGTCCTCTGGTGGATTACGTTTTGCTAACCCACCTTAACTCAGCGTTCTCTGCGGTGAATCCTAAGCGGCCTTTAAGCCCGCTGCGTCGCGTAGCGCCGCGGCCTTGTCGGTGCGCTCCCAACTGAAACTTTCCTCGGTGCGCCCAAAGTGGCCGTACGCCGCAGTGGCGCGGTAAATCGGACGCAACAGGTCGAGCATTTTAATCAGGCCGCGCGGGCGTAGATCAAAGTGCGCGCGTACCAGCTTGATAAGTTGGGTTTCATCGAGCTTGCCGGTGCCGAAGGTTTCGATGTTGATGGAGGTCGGTTCGGCGACGCCGATCGCATAGGAGATCTGGATCTCGCAGCGGTCGGCGAGCCCCGCGGCGACGATATTTTTGGCCACATAACGCCCGGCATAGGCCGCCGAGCGGTCCACCTTGGTGGGGTCCTTGCCGGAAAACGCGCCGCCGCCGTGGCGCGCCATGCCGCCGTAACTGTCCACGATGATCTTGCGGCCGGTCAGGCCGCAGTCACCCATCGGGCCGCCGATGACAAAGCGGCCGGTGGGATTGATAAAATACTTGGTGTCCTTGGTGATCCACTCGGCGGGCAACACGTGCAGGATGATCTCGTCCATCACGGCCTCTTGCAGCGCCTTGTGGGAGATGTCCGGGCTGTGCTGCGTGGACAGCACGACCGCATCTATGCCTACCGGTTTGTGATCCACATAGCGGAAGGTAATCTGGCTCTTGGCGTCGGGCCGCAGCCACGGCAGGGTGCCGTTCTTGCGCACCTCGGCCTGGCGCTTCACCAGCCGGTGCGCGTAGGTGATGGGCGCCGGCATCAGCACATCGGTCTCGTTGCTGGCGTAACCGAACATCAGGCCCTGGTCGCCCGCGCCCTGCTCATGTTCTTTCGTCTCATCCACGCCCATGGCGATGTCGGCCGACTGTTTGTCTATCGAGGTCAGTATGGCGCAGGATTCCCAATCAAAACCCATCTCCGAGCTGTTATAGCCGATCTCTTTGATGGTCTGGCGAGCGACCGCCTGCATGTCCACCCAGGCCGAGGTGGTGATCTCGCCCGCTATCATCACCATTCCCGTGGTCACCAGCGTTTCACAAGCGACCCGCGCGCGGGTGTCCTGCGCCAGTATGGCGTCTAGGACGGCGTCGGAGATCTGGTCGGCGACCTTGTCGGGGTGTCCCTCCGAGACCGACTCGGAGGTGAAGGTGTGTGTATGGGCCATGTCGTTCCTCGTTTGCTAATCTTACGGCATTATATCGGTGTCAAAACCACATAGTTTACCCTAAACGGATTTTTTTTCAGTATGATTCGGTCTGAACATTCATGTTAAACCGCCAAGACACCAAGAACGCCAAGGTTTTTTCTTATAATCCAAGCCTTTTTTCTTGGTGACCTTGGCGCCTTGGCGCCTTGGCGGTTGGCGATATATTTTTCAGAGTTTCCTCAGGAGATATGCCATGGTGAGTCTGGAAACCCCGGTTTGTGATTTTGGCCGTCCCGCGGTGGATTTTGCCTTGCCCGGCGTGGACGGTAAGAGTTGGACTCTCGCGGAATGCAAGGGCGAGAAGGGTCTGCTGGTGATGTTTATCTGCAACCATTGCCCTTATGTGAAGGCGGTGCGCGAGCGCATCGTGCGCGATGCCAAGGAATTGCTGAGCTACGGTGTCAAAAGTGTGGCGATCATGTCCAACGATCCCAGGGAGTATCCTGAAGATTCTTTCGAGAACATGCGGAAGGTCGCCAAGGAATATGGCTTCCCGTTTCCGTATCTTTGGGATGAGACCCAAGAAGTCGCCAGAGCCTACGGTGCGATCTGCACACCGGACTTCTTCGGCTATAACGGCAAACTCGAGTTGCAGTACCGTGGTCGTCTGGACGCCAGCCGCAAGGAGACTGCCCCGCCTGACGCCCGCCGTGACTTGTTCGAGGCGATGAAACAGATCGCCGAGACCGGCCGGGGCCCGCGCGAACAAATCCCCAGCATGGGCTGCTCGATCAAGTGGTCGGATGCGGTATAACGCTCATTCGTCGTGAATCGGGGCTGGTTTCTCCGGCCGGGCTATTGCCGAAACGCCGCGGGTAAGCGAAAATACCGAACTTGGTCGCTTTGATGCGGCCACTAAGGGCGCTTTGAGTCCCCGCTGTAGAGAACCTCTCTTCCCCCGTTAGTGGGCAGCATAGGTTGCTGGGGGTGTTCTGCTGCGTGAAATCCGCGCCGGAAAGTAGAGTGCGGGACGTGCCACGCGGGAAGTGGTAGTGACCCACGAATTATTATTTATTAGGGCAGTGAGATGAAAAAACCTATCGTACTGGGTATTGTTGGCGATTCCGCCGCCGGTAAAACCACTATTACCAAAGGTATCGCGCAGGTGTTGGGGGAGGATCGTGTCACCACGATCTGCACCGATGACTACCACAGATATAACCGCGTGGACCGGGCGCGGCTGGGTATTACGGCGCTGCACCCCGACTGCAACTATCTGGACATCATCGAGCAGCACCTCAAGCTGCTCAAGGACGGCCAGCCTATCCTCAAGCCGCACTACAATCACTCGACCGGCGACTTCGATCCCCCGAACTATGTGGAGGCCAAGGAATTCATCATCGTCGAGGGTCTGCTGGGCTACTACACCAAGGCCATGCGGGATTGCTACGACGTGAGACTTTATCTCGCCCCCCCTGAGGAGTTGCGTTTTCAGTGGAAGATGAAGCGCGACACCAGCAAGCGCGGCCACACCGCCGAGGCGGTGCGCAAGGAAATGCAGATGCGCGAGCCCGACTCCGAGGCCTTTATCCGTCCTCAGCGCAAATGGGCTGACATGGTCATCTGTTTTTATCCGCCTCCGGAACATAAGGAAGAAACCGGCGGTCATCTTAATGTCTCCATCGTGCTGCGCCCCACACTGCCCACGCACCCGGATCTCTCCCAGGTGCTGGAGGAGGGCGGCAACGGCCTCAAGCTGGTGCTGGACCGGGACATGGATCTGCCGGTGGACCGCCTGGAGATCTCCGGCGCGATCACCGACGCCAAGGCCAAGCAACTGGAAGATTTGCTGTGGAGCTACATCCCCGGCGAGCACCATCATCTGCGCAACGACGACATCGGCACCATCACCGGCACTACCGGCGAGACGCTGAAGTCGCACCCGCTGGCACTATCTCAACTGCTCATTGCTTACCATCTGCTGACCGCAGCCTCCGGCGTCGTGAAGTAAGCGGCGCTGTGCAGGGAAATGGTGCGGTATCAACCGCCGGAGTTCCGGAAAGAATTTTATTTTGATGTTTAGGAGAATCACATGCCGTCCCGTAGAGAGTTAGCCAACGCCATCCGTGTGCTGAGCATGGACGCGGTGGAGAAGGCCAAGTCCGGCCACCCCGGCATGCCCATGGGCATGGCCGATATCGCCGAAGTATTGTGGAACGATTTTTTAAGGCACAATCCGGCCAATCCCAAGTGGGCCGACCGCGATCGTTTTATCTTGTCCAACGGCCACGGCTCGATGCTGCACTACTCGCTGCTGCATCTCGCCGGCTACGATCTGCCCATGGACGAGATCAAGCGCTTCCGGCAATTGCACTCCAAGACGCCTGGCCATCCTGAATACGGCTACGCGCCCGGCATCGAAACCACCACCGGGCCGCTCGGCCAGGGCATCACCAACGCGGTCGGCATGGCGCTGGCCGAAAAGGTGCTGGCCGGCCAGTTCAACCAGGACGGCCATCACATCATAGACCACTACACCTATGTATTCCTGGGCGATGGCTGCTTGATGGAAGGCATCTCGCACGAGGCCTGTTCGCTGGCGGGCACCTGGGGCCTCGGCAAGCTGATTGCGTTCTACGACGACAACGGCATCTCGATAGACGGCCACGTCGAGGGCTGGTTCACCGACGACACACCCAAGCGTTTTGAGGCCTACGGCTGGCACGTGGTGCCCGGCGTGGACGGACACAATCCCGATGCGGTGAAAAAAGCCATCATGGAAGCCCGCTCGGTGAACGACAAACCGTCGCTGATCTGCTGCAAGACCGTGATAGGCTTCGGCGCGCCCAATCTGTGTGGCAGCCACGACTGCCACGGCGCGGCGCTCGGTGAGAAAGAAGTCGCCGCCACGCGCGAAAATCTCGGCTGGAAGCACGAGCCGTTTGTGATGCCCGACGAGTATTATCAGGGTTTCGATGCGCGCGCCAAGGGCGCGAAGGCGGAGACCGAGTGGGATCAGCGCTTCGCCGCTTACAAGAAGGCCTTCCCCGAATTGGCCGCGGAACTGGATCGCCGCCTGAAGGGCGAACTTCCCGCCGACTGGGCCGCGAAGGCGCAGGAGTTCATCAACGCCGTGAACGCCAAGGGTGAGAGTATCCCCAGCCGCAAGGCCTCGCAGAATACCCTGAACGGCTTCGGCCCGCTGTTGCCCGAAATGGTCGGCGGATCGGCAGATCTGGCCGGTTCTAACCTGACCATCTGGAAAGGCTCCAAGGGCATCAGCAACACGGTGTCCGACGGCAACTATATTTATTACGGCGTGCGCGAATTCGGCATGTCCGCTATCATGAATGGCATTGCGCTGCACGGCGGCTTCATCCCTTACGGCGCCACGTTCCTGATGTTCTCCGAGTATGCGCGCAACGCCCTGCGCATGGCGGCGATCATGAAGCAGCGCGTGCTGTTCGTGTACACCCACGACTCCATCGGTTTGGGAGAAGACGGTCCCACTCATCAGCCTGTCGAACAACTCGCCACGCTGCGCGTGATTCCGAACATGCGCCTGTGGCGTCCGTGTGATGCGGTGGAGTCCGCGGTGGCGTGGAAGGCCGCGATTGAATACACCGGCGGCCCCAGTGCTTTGGTGTTCTCGCGCCAGAACCTCAATCACCAGCCGCGCAACGACGAGCAGATCGCCAATATCGAACGCGGCGGTTACGTAGTGTACGAGCCGAAAGAGCCGCCCCTCATGGGTATCATCATCGCCACGGGCTCCGAGGTCGGACTCGCGGTGGATGCGGCCAAGCAACTTTATGATCGCAGCATCAAAGTCCGCGTGGTATCCATGCCCTGCACGCAACTGTTCGACGCGCAGGACGAGGCCTACCGCGAGTCGGTGTTGCCCAGGCGCATCAGTGCGCGCGTTGCGGTGGAGGCTGGTGTGACGGATTGCTGGTTCAAATACGTGGGTTTCGACGGCAAAATCATCGGCATCAACACTTTTGGCGAATCCGCTCCGGCGCCGGAGTTGTTCAAGCACTTCGGCTTCACTGTCGAGAACGTGGTGAGCACGATCGAGGATCTGCTGTAGAGCAAAAAAATTATCACGCAAAGTCGCCAAGCTCGCAAAGCATGAAATAAATATGGGCTGTCTGGTTTAATTTTGCGATCCTTGCGGCTTTGCGTGAGATAGTTTATTTATTTTTTTGGAGATGAAATATGGCAATCAAAGTAGCAATCAACGGCTACGGCCGTATCGGCCGCAATGTGTTGCGAGCGGTGTACGAAGGTAATCGCAACAAGGAGATTCAAATCGTCGCGGTGAACGACCTCGGCAACGCCGAGACCAACGCGCACCTCACGCAGTACGACACGGTGCACGGCAAATTTCCCGGCACAGTGAGCGTGGAAGGCGACTACATGATCGTCAACGGCGACAAGATCCGGGTGTGCGCCGAGCGCGATCCGTCCAAGCTGCCCTGGGGCGAGCTGGGCGTGGACGTGGTGCACGAATGCACTGGCATCTTCACCAGCAAGGAAAAAGCCGGGCTGCATCTCAAGGCCGGCGCCAAGAAGGTCATCATCTCCGCGCCCGGCACCGAGGTGGACGCGACCATTGTGTACGGCGTGAATCACAACACACTGAAGGCCGCGCACACGGTGATCTCCAACGGCTCCTGCACGACTAACTGTCTGGCGCCGCTGGTGGCCCCGCTGCATAAAAAAATCGGTCTCGTGCATGGCCTGATGACCACCGTGCACAGCTACACTAACGACCAGGTGCTGACCGACGTGTATCATTCCGACCTGCGCCGCGCACGTTCGGCTACCATGTCGCAAATCCCCACCAAGACCGGCGCCGCTGCCGCCATCGGCCTGGTTCTGCCGGAACTCGCAGGCAAGCTCGATGGCTTCGCGGTGCGTGTGCCGACCATCAATGTGTCACTGGTGGACTTGACCTTCGTCGCCGCGCGCGAGACCAGCGTGAATGAGATCAACGCCATCATGAAAGAGGCGGCCAACGGCGAACTGAAGGGTGTGTTGAATTACAACGACAAGCCGTTGGTGTCCGTGGATTTCAATCATGACCCGGCCTCCAGCACCTACGATTCCACGTTGACTAAGGTAGTCGAAGGTAAACTGGTCAAGGTGCTTGCTTGGTATGACAACGAATGGGGCTTCTCCAACCGGATGTTGGATACCACTGTCGCGCTCATGAGTGCGAAATAAAACAGGGGCTAGGAGTTGGGGGCTAGGGACTAGGGAAAAACCCATTCTCCAATCCCAGCCCCTAACCTCTAGCCCCTAATCCCTGGAGTTTAAATGCCTGTTATCAAACTAGAAGACCTAAGAAACCTCGAAGGCAAGCGCGTACTGGTGCGCGCCGATCTCAACGTGCCGATCAAAAATGGCATGATCACCGACGAGACGCGCATTTACGCCACGGTGCCGACCATCGAGTACCTCATTAACGTGGGTGCCAAGGTGATGATGATGTCACACCTCGGCCGGCCGGAAGAAGGCGTGTACGACGAGAAGTCCTCGCTCGCGCCGATCGCGGAGAGTCTTTCCGGACACCTCGGCAAGAAGGTGCGTCTGGTGAAGGACTGGCTGAGAGGCGGAATAGAGATCGCCAATGGCGAGGTGGTACTGTTCGAAAACGTGCGCTTCAACAAGGGTGAAGAGAAAAACGACGATCAGCTTGCGAAACAAATGGCCGCACTGTGCGACGTGTTCGTCATGGACGCCTTCGGTACGGCGCACCGCGCGCAGGCCTCCACGCACGGCGTGGCGAAGTATGCCCCCATCGCCTGTGCGGGGCCTTTGCTCTCCGGTGAATTAAAGGCGCTCAATCTGGCGCTCAAGGAACCCAAACGGCCAATGGTGGCGATCGTGGGAGGGTCCAAGGTGTCCACCAAGCTCACGATCCTGGAGTCCTTGTCCAAGATTGTGGATCAGTTGATCGTCGGCGGCGGCATCGCCAATACCTTTATCGCTGCGGCGGGTTACAATGTCGGCAAGTCGCTGTACGAGCCCGATCTGGTCCCCGAGGCCAAGCGGCTCTCCGAACAGGCCAAGGCGCGCGGCGCAGAGATCCCGGTGCCGACGGATGTGGTATGCGGCAAGGAGTTTTCCGAAACGGCCAAGGCGACACTCAAAAATGTGGACCAGGTACAGGGCGACGACATGATCTTCGACATCGGCCCGAAGACCTCGGCGCGTTTTGCCGAGATATTGAAAGGCGCAGGCACCATCATCTGGAATGGACCAGTGGGCGTGTTCGAATTCGACCAGTTTGCCGCGGGCACCGAGGCCTTGGCCAAGGCCATCGCCGCCAGTCCGGCATTTTCGCTGGCCGGCGGGGGTGACACTCTGGCGGCCATTTCGAAGTACGGCATTGACGCCAAACTGTCCTATATCTCTACCGGCGGCGGCGCATTCCTGGAATTTCTGGAAGGCAAGAAACTTCCCGCGGTGGCGATTCTGGAAGAGCGAGCTGCCAACGTGAGGAGTGAGGCATAGAAAACTGTGAGGCGTGAGGCGTACACCCCTCACCCCTAGCCCCTCACCCCTAGCCCCTCACTGACCCTATGCAACGTAGAACCAAAATTGTAGCCACCCTCGGCCCATCCACCAACGACCCCCAAGTCCTGGACAAGATGATAGAGGCTGGGCTGGATGTAGTGCGTCTCAATTTTTCCCATGGCAATCCAGAAGAACATAAGGCCCGGGTGGAAATGGTCAATGCCCGGGCTCGCGCCTACGGCCGCCCCATCGGAATCCTGGCGGATTTGCAGGGGCCCAAGATCCGCATTGATCGCTTCAAGGACGGCAAGGTCACCCTCGAAGAAGGTCAGCGGTTTATCCTGGATGCCAACTTCGATCCTCTGGGCGGTAACCGGGAGCGCGTGGGCATCACCTATAAAGATCTCCCTAATGATGTCAAACGGGCCGATACGCTGTTGCTGGACGACGGCCGTATCGTGCTGTGGGTGGACGAGGTCGGGCCCGCCGAGATCGTGACCCGTGTGGTGGTGGGCGGCGAACTCTCCAACAATAAAGGTATCAACCGCCAAGGCGGCGGCCTGTCAGCTCAGGCCCTCACCGACAAGGATCGTGCCGATATCAAACTCGCCGCGGCCTTACAGGCCGATTATCTGGCCGTCTCGTTTCCGCGCAGCGCCGCCGACATCCACGAGGCGCGCGCGCTGCTGCGCGCCGCGGGCGGACACGGCGGCATCGTCGCCAAGATCGAACGCGCGGAGGCGATTGACGCCCTGGAAGAGATCATCGAAGCCTGCGACGTGGTAATGATCGCGCGCGGCGATCTCGGCGTGGAGATCGGTGACGCGGCCCTGCCGCCGGTGCAGAAGCACATCATCAAGCTGGCCCGCACCATGAACCGGGTCGCGATCACCGCGACGCAGATGATGGAATCCATGATTGAGAATCAGATCCCCACCCGTGCCGAGGTGTTCGACGTCGCCAATGCGGTGCTGGATGGCACCGACGCCGTCATGCTTTCCGCCGAGACGGCTTCCGGGAAATACCCCGCGAAGGCCGTGGCAGCGATGGATCGCATCTGCCGCGAGGCGGAAAAGCAGCCGATTGCCCAAGTCTCGGACCACCGCATCCACAGCCATTTCGAACGCATAGACGAAGCCATCGCCATGGCGACCATGTACACCGCTAACCATCTGGGTGTGAAGGCCATCGTGGCGCTGACCGAGTCCGGCTCCACCCCGCTGTGGATGTCGCGCATCAGCTCCGGCATCCCGATCTTTGCCTTGACGAAGCACCCCGAGACGGGTAGAAAGGTGACTCTATATCGAGGCGTATATCCGGTCAGCTTTGATGTCAATAGTACCAATCATGCCCAGGTAAATAAGGAGGCGATAGACGAGTTGCTACGTCGCGCCGCACTCCACGAGGGCGACCTCGCCATCATCACCAAGGGCGACCTGATGGGTGTCCACGGCGGCACCAACGCCATGAAGATCGTCTGCGTCGGGAAAATGGCGGAGCCGATAATGGATAAAATTGACTCATAGACCCGCATTTTTTAGCGGGCTGTTGAAAAACAGCCTGCGTGTGGTGCATGGATGCGCCGCCATTTTTCAAGCACGGTTTATGTGCTTGAAAAATGGCGTAAAGCAAAAATCGCGCTTTTTGCTTTACGAGTTGAAAAAGCCCACGGACGGGCTTTTTCAACAGCCTGTTAGAGTATAATCGTTTGAAACGAACACCCGATTTTAGTCAAGGAGGTACACAATGCCCTTAATTTCCATGCGTCAACTACTGGATCACGCCGCCGAACACGGCTACGGCGTGCCCGCCTACAACGTCAACAACATGGAGCAGATGCACTCCATCATGCAGGCCGCCGATGCGGTGAACTCACCCGTTATTATGCAGGCCTCCGCCGGCGCGCGTTCCTACGCCGGTGAGCCGTTCCTGCGTCATCTAATGTGGGCGGCGGCGGAGATGTACCCGCACATCCCCATCGTCATGCACCAGGATCACGGCGCCTCGCCCGCAGTGTGCATACGCTCCATCCAGAGCGGCTTTACCTCAGTGATGATGGACGGCTCACTCAAAGAAGACATGAAGACCCCGGCCTCCTACGAATACAACGCTGAAGTCACCCGCAAAGTGGTTGAAATCGCCCACGCCTGCGGCGTGTCGGTGGAAGGCGAGCTCGGCTGTCTGGGTTCGCTGGAGAGCGGCAAGATGGGCGAGGAAGACGGTCACGGCTCCGATGAGACGCTCGATCACTCCATGCTGCTCACCGACCCCGAAGAGGCCGCGCAGTTTGTCGCTGACACCAAGGTGGACAGCCTCGCCATCGCCATAGGCACCAGCCACGGCGCATATAAATTCACCCGTCCGCCCACCGGCGACATCCTGGCCATCCAGCGCATCAAGGACATCCATGCACGCATCCCCGACACGCACTTGGTGATGCACGGTTCGTCCTCCGTGCCGCAGGACTGGCTGGAGATCATCAACAAATACGGCGGCGATATCCGCGAGACCTACGGCGTGCCGGTGGAAGAGATACAGCAGGGCATCAAGCACGGCGTGCGCAAAGTCAACATTGACACCGATCTGCGCCTCGCCGCCACCGGCGCCATGCGCAAGGCGATGGCGGAAGACCCGTCCGAATTCGATCCGCGCAAATTCTTCAAGGCCTCCACCAAGGCCATGATGGAAATCTGCAAACTGCGCTACGAGGCCTTCGGCTGCGCCGGCCAGGCCGCCAAGATCAAGCCCATCAACATGGAAATGATGGTCAAGAAATACGCCAAGGGCGAGTTGGATCCGCGCGTCACTGCCGGCGCGCAACACGCCAAGGCCGCAGTCGGCGGACGATAAGCACGTTACGCTTAGCAGAGGCTTCGCCGTCGCTCCTGCGCATCCATGCGCCCGCGACATTCGCCCTTTCGTCGCTCCCGCTATCCTGCTTTGCTCGAAAGCCAGGGTTCGCCTTCCTGGCGAACCCGCTCGACGAGATTCGTCTCGCCCCTGTGCAGCAAAAAACAAAAGCCCCGTGGATCACTCCACGGGGCTTTTTTATTACAGAGACTTGCTGAGTTACTGCGGCAGGCTGGAGCTGGTGAGCGATTTCATAAACGTCACCAGATCGGTCTTTTCCTGCGGGGTCAGGTTTAACGGCTTGAACAGCGGGTCGAGGCGCGGGTTCTTTTCGTTGCCCTTGTTGTACAGTTCCACCACCTCTTCGAGGGTCGCAATACTGCCGTCGTGCATATACGGCGCGGTCAGGGCGACGTTGCGCAGCGTGGGGGTCTTGAATTGACCTATAGCCTTGCTGTCGAGATCGGAGGGGGTGATGGTCACCAGCACACGGCCCAACTGTGAAAAATCCGAACCCTTGAGCACCGATTCATCCAGACTTTGGCCTTTGGCCGCCGCGACACGGAAGGTGTTGACGATCTCAAACATGCGCGGCTCGACTTTACTGAAACTCACGCCCAGGTTGTGGAATTTATTGTTGGTAAACAACGAGTACTTATCGCCAATAATATGACAGGTAGAACAACGGCCCCTGCCCTTATAGATCTCCAATCCGCGGAGAGCCTCGGGCGAGAGGGCGGTCTTGTCTCCACCATACATATAACGGTCAAACGGTGAGTCACCGCTGACCAGGGTGCGTTCATAGCTCGCGATGGCCATAGCGAAATGATCAATGGTGATCTTATCGGCTTCGACACCGAACACGGCCTTGAACTGGCCGGGATAGGCGGCGTCTTTGCGGACGATGTTGAGCAGGGCGTTGTGATCTTTCAGGCCATGCTCAATCGAGTTGACGATTGGGTCCTTGGCCTGCGCCTCCAAAGTGGGGCGGCGGCCATCCCAGAACAGTGTGGTGAAGTACGCGGCGTTAATCAGGGTGGGTGCGTTGCGGGTACCCTTGCTGCGATTGATGCCCTCGGATACGCCCATCCCATCGCTGAAGGCCTTGGCCGGGTTATGGCAGTTGGAGCAACTGACTGTGCCATCAGCACTAAAGCGCTTGTCTTCAAACAAGGCCTTGCCGAGGGCAATCTTTTCAGGCGTAGACGGATTGTCAGCAGAGATGGGCACCGGTGGAAGGCCTAACAGGTTGTCACCAAGGCTTACGCTCATCCAACTCACGGTAATCAGCAAAAGCAGCGACCTAATAGTCTTTTTCATAATGTATGTATATCCTCAATCCAATTTTAAGACACAGCCGAACAGGCGGCCTAGCCACCAGTATTCACTGAGATTTGAAAGGCAATTATTGTGCCACAGGGTGGCTGGGGGCAGGCAACAACAGGAAGGCTGGGTCATCGTCATGCCCTTTGGCCATGATGACCCCGAGGATAAAGGCCGGCACCGCCGTGCCCTTGCGGCCATTGAGGACTACTAGGGGGGTGCCTTCGAGCTGGTATTTTTCCGCCAGTTCGATGTCTTCGTTCAATATTTTGGCGGTGTTAGGGGAGGCCACGCAACTCTCCAAGGCCTTGCGCCGCTCAGGGTCTTTGCTGGCGATTTCCCAGATCCGTTCTTTGGTCAGGTTGGCCTGCTCCTGGAACATCGTGGCGCGCACATGGCTGAATTCCGGCGAACCCATGAGGCAAATCTCCAGCTTGGCAGCCAGGCAACTGATGCCGCCGCCGGAACGTCCGACTTTCGGATTACAGTCGCTGTCGAGCGGGAAGTGCCGGGATTCCTGGCTCCAGGAGCCGGGCGTGGTGATGCCGCGCAATTCGGTCAGCGCTTCTTCCAGATGCTTGCAGTGCGGGCAGCGGATATCGGTCCACTCGATCATGTGTACGGGCGCGTTGAGCGTGCCGAATGTGATCCGCTTTGGGTCAGGCGGGGTGGAAGTGAACGGTGACTTGCGATAGGTCTCCAGCGAATCGCTGGTGGCTTGTTGCACGGCGACCGGCAGCGAATTGAGAAACTCCTCCAGCGGGTTCGCGGGGGTCTTGACTTGCTTCACATTGGCCACACCGGAGAGCTTGGCGGTAATGAGATTTTCGCGGGGAGTGTGCAGCCCCGGGTAGATCAGGATGGCGAGCGAGGCCACCAGCAACCCACCGCTCAGCAGCGCCGACTGGAACCAGTCCGCCCCGCGCGCCTTGATGGGTACAAAGACCAGATAAGCCGTGACCCACACGGAGAGATAAAACAGCAGGCAGGTCGGGCAGAAGACCTTGAGGTAGGCGCTGTAGGCCAGCAGCAAGAGCGAGATCAGCGTACCGGCACCGACCACCAGCCGCAATGCCCATACCGCATCATCGGTGGACTGTCCGCGCCTCGATTGCAGCCACGTCCAAAGTGACAAGGCCAGCACGACCAGACTCCAGGCGAGACCCCAGCCCGCGATGGGGATGCCGGTAGATTCATGGATGAATCCGGAGAGTTTGGAGTTCCATACGCCCGTGCAATCGAGGCTGGCGCTGAACGAGCAGAGCGGCGCGGCGCCACCGCTGCGTAATTGCACCAGCTCTATCCATTGATAGAGCGTGAGCAGGCAGGCCAGCACGGCGACGCCTATCAAGATGAGCGTGGTGGAGGTCTTGGCTTGGGGATTTGCCGCTGCTGGGATACTGACCATAGTGCGTGTTTCCGATGTAATACGAACCCATCCACTGTATCAGAGTTATGCTGAATCCGACAAGACTCTGGTAGTGAGGCGTGAGGCGTAAAAAGCAGTTTTCCCCTCACCCCCAGTCCCTAGCCCCTGCCTTAAAGTCTCTGTTAGCATGGCGGCATGATTGCCGCTACCGTGCTGGCCGCCTTCCTCACCTATCTGATGATGCTGGCGGCGTTTGTCTGGGCCAAACGGCGCGCTGTGCACATACCGGTCATGGTGGCGGTCATGTTGTTTGATATCGCCATGCCGGTCTACCTTTATATGAACAAGGACTGGCATCGCCGCCTGATCGTCGAGGGAGAGCTTACGTCTTTCCTGCTGTGGACGCATTTTTTGCTGCTGCTCTCGCTCTATATGCTCTACGTCATGCAGATTCAGGCGGGGCGGCGGTTATTGCACGGCGATGAAACGGCCCGCGAAGACCACCGCGGCCAGGGCAAGGCCATCCTCTGGGTGCGTGCCTTTGTGATCATCACCGGGGCTTTGCTGGTAGAGGTGAAGCCGCCTCATTGAGCAGGAGGGGTGAGTAGATGTCTTGAATGGCCACTACATCATGATCTTTATTGATGGTGGCGAGGTGGTCCAGATAATGTTCATTAGAGCTCGCGCTGTCCGCCGTTTCGTTTTTGTTTAACATTCGCTTGCAGGACTGATCGTGGATAAGTAGGCTAAAAGATTGGATGCTAATAATACCAAGTTTGTCACCTTAACATGCACCTTAGGCGTATGACCTGAGATGCTTGACACTTCTTGGCGGGGGCTTGTAAGATAGAAATAATTTAGACACAGTCTAAATTTTTATTGGTCTTAATATGCAGTTACAGTTTTGATTTAACCATTGATGAGGAATTTACCTATGGAACTTAAAGGAAGCAAAACCCACGAAAACCTGAAATACGCCTTTGCGGGCGAGTCCCAGGCCAACCGCCGTTATCTGTATTTCGCCGCCAAGGCCGATGTGGAAGGCTACAACGACGTCTCGGCGGTATTCCGTTCGACGGCCGAAGGCGAGACGGGCCACGCGCATGGCCATTTGGAGTACATGGAGGCCTGCGGCGATCCAGCCACTGATCTCCCCATCGGCGCTACCAGTGATAATCTGAAGGCCGCGATCGCCGGTGAGACCCACGAGTATACCGATATGTACCCCGGCATGGCCAAGGCCGCGCGCCAGGAAGGCTTCAACGAAATCGCCGACTGGTTCGAGACGCTGGCCAAGGCCGAGCGCTCCCACGCCAATCGTTTCCAGAAGGCGCTGGATAGCTTAGGTAAATAAGCTGTAAATCAAGAGTAGCGGGGCCGGGAAACCGGCCCCTATTTTTCTTGTAGAGTGGCAAGGCATATCGGGTTTCTGCGCTGCGCTTCCTGCTCCGCTTGAAACACGGCCCCGCCATCCATGGCGTGGCATTCGGCGCGAGAGCATTCGCGCCTCACCTTGTAACTTGACACTGGAGTTATATGTCCGCACCCACTGAAGGTCAACGCGAAGGCAGTCTGGAGGCGCCCACCCGGCATCCGCTGGACTGGAAAAATCCGGAGTTCTACAACGAGACGTCGCTGCTCCAGGAGTTGGAGCGGGTGTTCGACATCTGCCACGGTTGCCGGCGCTGTTTTAATCTGTGCAATTCCTTCCCCACCCTGTTTGACGCCATTGACGAATCTCCCACCATGGAAGTGGACGGTGTGGACAAGAAGGTGTATTGGGAGGTGGTGGACCACTGCTATCTCTGCGATATGTGCTACATGACCAAATGTCCCTATGTGCCGCCGCACCCCTGGAACGTGGACTTTCCGCACCTCATGTTGCGCGGCAAGGCGGTGAAGTTTCAGAAGGGCGAGGTCAAGATGCGCGACAAGATCCTCACCAGCACCGACACCGTCGGCAAACTCGCCGGCATACCGGTGGTAGTCCAAGCGGTGAACGCCGCGAACAAAAACAAGGCTGCGCGTAAAATTTTAGACAAGACATTAGGCGTACACCCCGACGCTTTTATTCCCGACTATCACAGCGATACGCTGCGTAAGCGCGAGGCGCCGCGCAAACATTCAAAGCCCGTCAGCGCACAGCCTTCTTCCGACGTGCAGGGATGCACTAGTGTCGCGGAAGGCAGGACGCCGGTAGCGACCGCTACCCGCGGCAAGGCGGCGTTGTTCGCCACCTGTTACGGCAATTACAACGAGCCGCAGTTGGGCCAGGACCTCATTGCGATTTTCGAGCACAACGGCATCCCGGTACGGCTCGCCGAAAAGGAGCAATGCTGCGGCATGCCCAAACTCGAGCTCGGTGATCTCGACGCGGTCGAACGCGCCAAAGACGCCAACATCCCGGTGCTGGCCAAGCTGGTGGACGAGGGCTGGGACATCGTGGCGCCCGTGCCGTCCTGCGTGTTGATGTTCAAGCAGGAGTTGCCCTTGATGTTTCCCGACGACCCGCAAGTCGCGAAGGTGCGTGATGCGATCTTCGATCCGTTTGAATATCTGATGCTGCGCCACAAGGACGGGATGCTCAACAAGAACTTCAAGCGCCCGCTCGGCAAGGTGAGCTACCATGTCGCCTGTCATCTGCGGGTGCAAAACATCGGCCTGAAAACCCGCGAGGCGCTGGAACTGGTGCCCGATACCCAAGTCGAACCGATCGAGCGCTGCTCAGGGCACAACGGCACCTATGCGGTGAAGCGCGAATATCACGAAATTGCGATGAAGATCGGCAGGCCCGTCATGGACCGCATCGCCAAGACCGCGCCGGATTTTTACACCAGCGACTGTCCGATAGCGGGCCATCACCTGGAAGAAGGGATGCACAGCGGCAAGCCGCCTACGCATCCGCTGACCTTGTTGCGTATGGCGTATGGAATCTAAATTGTCTCGCTCAAAGCCGCAAAGACGCTAGATTAAACACCGAATGGAAACGCTTTATTTATAATTTACGAACTTTGCGTCCTTGCGTGATGAAACTATTGAAAGTCCAGGCTCAGGAGAAAAAATGTCCAACGAAGGTTATCACGAAGCAATAACGGAGCTCAGCGACACGACGCGCGACATGCATCGTGCCATTGTCTCGTTGATGGAAGAGCTGGAGGCCGTGGATTGGTACAACCAGCGGGTGGATGTCTGTAAGAATAAAGAATTGCGCGCCATTCTCGCGCACAACCGTGACGAAGAAAAGGAACATGCGGCGATGGTGCTGGAGTGGATCCGGCGTCATGATCCGAAGTTTGATAAACAGTTAAGGGATTATTTGTTTACGGACAAGCCGTTGGTGGATTTGGA
>Ga0184616_10000073_pt1 | contig 18098 bp, 18 predicted proteins | sample PLM4_90_coex_FD_133145 | JGI IMG/M metagenome (GOLD analysis project Ga0184616, IMG submission 133145) | Groundwater sediment microbial communities from an aquifer in East River, Colorado, USA - PLM4_90_coex | ecosystem: Environmental > Terrestrial > Soil > Riparian zone | place: USA: East...
ATGGACGTGGAACGCTCCCCATTCCGGCATTGAAGGGTCCCTTGACACGTATGCCGCTCTGATGCATATTGATGCATATGAGAACGACACTGAACATTGAAGACGAGCTTCTTGCTAAAGCGCAACAGGTGAGTGGCCTAAAGGAAAGGACGGCGCTGGTCCGGGAGGGGCTTAAGGCCTTGATCGAGCGGGAGAGTGCTCGGCGCTTGGCGCAGTTGGGCGGTACTGAGCCGCAGTTGCAACCTGTTCCCCGGCGCCAAACCGATCCGGCATGATCCTGGTCGATAGTTCGGTCTGGATTGACCACCTGCGCGCCGGTGAGTTGGCGTTAGTGGAATTGCTGAACACCGGCCAAGTGTTGGCGCACCCCTTTATCGTCGGCGAACTGGCCTGTGGTAATCTGAGCAACCGCGAAGCGGTTTTATCACTGTTGCAGGATTTGCCCCCTGTTCCTATCGCTACCGATGAGGAGGTGCTGTTTTTCATCGAAAGGCATGGCTTGATGGGTAGGGGCATCGGTTATGTCGATGCACATCTCCTGTCGGCAGTTTCCCTGGCGGGAACTGCGCGACTCTGGACCCGGGACAAACGTCTCTGTGCAATCGCTAAGTCGATGAGCTTGGCTTTCGAAACGGCATAATCATTTAGCCATTCGCCGTCGCCTTCCGGTCTTGCTGGACCACCCATTTATCTACTTTGACTGTTGGCCATACTTTTCCAGAAGAGCTTTTTCCGTGTCCGTCAATTCATTCGGGATCACCTGCAAATAACTGCCCAGCCCGATGGTCTGAAACTGTTCGGCAAGCCATGAGCCGGCAGTGCTGGTGTAGAGAATCCCCTCCTGATCGGGCACGCTTGATTGTATAACCAGTTTTCCATGCCGGGAAAAACTGTTGGTCACGACACCGTGCGCCAGTTCCACCACCGCCGACAGCGCCAGTGAGTCCTTTTTCACGAAACGGAAGGGTGGACGGGAAACGATTGCAAGCAGCTCCTCCGGCAAGCGGAACTTTTCGACGATCTTCGCGTTCACCTCGGGGTAATGACGTTCGATAAAATCCTCACCGAGCTGTACGTCGCTTGTAGCGCTATACAACAGCATCATCAACTTCCCGATCTCGATAAACAAGGCGCCGAGAGTTACCGTGATCCGGTCGCTGTCAGACAAACCCAGCTTGTGAGCCAGCATCTCGGAGAGCTTGCTGGCGGCAAAACAGCGGGCCAACACCACAGTCATCTCTTCCGTGCTGGCCTGAGAATGCAGGGCTATAAAGATCGCCGTTGATTTTGTCATTCGGGTGCCCAAGTGGTTTACCACTGCCATAAACTTGGTGATCTTGCCGGAACGGTTCTTCCCGAAATGGACGGAATTGGCAATGCAGAAAAGGCGCGCCGCCACCGTAGAGCCTAGCTTGTCCTTGAGTGCCTCGATCATGGCCGGCGTCGCCTCGTCGTTATCCAAGACGCTCAGCACATTGAAGTCGAAACCGACATCAAGGTCGTCGATATACTTGTAAATGGCCTCCAGGGGCGTCGCCTCATCCGCCACGACGGGACTGTTGTCCTGGGAGGTTGCGTTTTGTGCTGACTGGCCTGAATGGGTTGTCATGGTATTTTGCGTCTTGTTGCACTTGATAGGACGTTGAAAAAGTCCGTCCAGGACTTTTTCAACCAAGCAAAGCACAAATGTCATTTGTGCTTTGCTTCATTTTTCAAACACTTGTGTGTTTGAAAAATGTTGCGGCGCATCCCTGCGGCGCCTAACAGGGTGTTTTTCAACGCCCTGTTAAATCCAGCAGCCCCGAAAAGCCCTGATTACGGCGTACAGAAAGCATAACCGACCTTTTCCGCTGATGCCATGGATGCACGGCCCAAGCCCCCACCTTTCCCTCTAATGCGCCAATACGGCATTTGACACACAACAACGAGTCCTGCGGATCAAAGGGCGTGCTATTGTTCCATTGGCTGCCTGTACCGCTGGCGCGCCTCTTCTTCCTTGCGCGCCTCGTCCACTTGCCGCATGACACTGCCCACATCGGCTGGCTTCTCACTGCGTGCAAAGCGCCCGGTCAGCTCGCTCTCCGGGTGGAGCTTGCCGCTCTGGTAGAGTGACCATATCTCCTTGCCGTAGTCGGTGGTCAGGAGTTCGGGGGCGAAACGGCCGAAGTAGGCGGCCAGGCGGGCGACATCCCGCTCGAGCATACTGGCGGCGGCGTTGTTGCTCGCGGCGTCTACGGCCTGGGGCAAGTCTATGATGACGGGCCCTTCGCTGCCAACGAGCACGTTATATTCGGACAAGTCGCCGTGGACGATCCCGGCGCAGAGCATGCGAACGACCTGTCTAATCAGTGTGTGGTGGTACTCGCGGGCCTGCTCTGCCGTTAGCACCAGATCGTTGAGCCTCGGGGCGGCGTTGCCATTGTCGTCGGTCACCAGCTCCATCAGCAGTACGCCCTCGAGGAAGTCATAGGGCCGCGGGACACGCACGCCGGCGGCGGCGAGACGGTACAAGGCGTCCACCTCGGCGCTTTGCCACGCCTCCTCCTGTGCCTTGCGTCCATACCGGCTGCTCTTTCCCATGGCGCGGGCGCGACGGCTGTTTTTCACTTGGCGGCCTTCGGCATACTCAGTGGCCTGGCGGAAGCTGCGCTTGTTGGCTTCTTTGTAAACCTTCGCGCAGCGGATCTCTTCCCCACAGCGGACCACGTAGACCATGGCCTCTTTGCCGCTCATGAGCTGACGGATGACCGCATCGACGAGACCCTCCTCGACCAGCGGTTCAATTCTCTTTGGTATCTTCATAGGTGTGTATGCGTACGTGCAAAATCTTTCCCATTATCCCCGTATTGCCCGATAAACGCACTCCCGGCGACTTGACGACGACACAACTATTGTTGAAACTCATCGTATGATACAAATCCACACCTCTAAAGCTCTAGCTACCGATCTGGCCGGTCATTTAACCGAAGCGCCACGCAATCCAGGCGCCATGCAGTGGTATGCCCACCGGATGCATGTGTTGCGTCGCAAATGTGTGATTGCTATGGAGGCTGAGAGTCGTTACGCCATGGTGTTCACCGGACTAACCAAGCCGGATTTTCAACGGTTTGCCGATATCTTCAGTGACAGGTTGATTCGTGAGGCGCTTTCGATTTGTCAGTTAGACGACGACCAGTCGGGCCGATTGGGGGCGGTTGCGACGCTGGTAACCGAGTCAGTACAGATTCTGCCGGGTTATGACCGCAGTGTTCAGACACATATCAACGAGGTGGTCCGTGAGATGGAATGGACGGCTTATGAGGCCGGCACGTTGCCGGAGCATGATGGCCATGAGTTCAGCTTCGGCTTGCGCATGAATCAAACGCCGCGCAAGCGCAAGGGCGACAAGGACTACTTCTATCCGCTAGAGAAGATGCGCGCCTTTTGGTTGGGATTGCTGGAACATGTGTCGGCGCGGACTGATAATCAGGTGCCGCTGCATAAGCCTGCATTGCATTGATTGCCGGTGAAGATCAATTTTTCTATCCAGCGCCATGCCTTCCTCGCCTTGTTGGCGGCGGCGTTGTTCGGCGCGAGTACCCCGCTGGCCAAGGTATTGTTGGGAGAAATGCCGCCGCTGCTGCTGGCGGGCTTGTTATATCTGGGCAGCGGTCTGGGATTGCTGGTCATTAAATTCGCCGGCAGCTTGATGCAGCGTAAGACGGTATGGAGTAAAGAAGCGGCGCTGCACGGACGCGATTATCTGTGGCTTGCGGGAGCGACAATAACAGGCGGAGTGTTGGGGCCGATTCTTTTATTGTATGGATTAACCACCAGCACGGCTTCCAGCGTTTCGTTAATGTTGAATCTGGAGGGAGTGTTGACGGTGCTTATCGCCGCCTGGGTATTCCGGGAGGCGGTTGCTGCCCGGATCTGGGTTGCCACGCTGATCATGCTGTTGGCAGGGTTCATACTTTTCTATAATCCGGGCGCTACGCTGAGTTTTGATACAGGGTTACTTGCCGTTCTTGGTGCGTGTTTCATGTGGGGCGTGGATAACAATCTGACGCGCAAGATTTCCGCAGGCGATCCGATAGCCATTGTGATGATTAAAGGCTTGGCGGCGGGCAGTGTTTCCTTGATACTCGCCTATGTTAGCGGGGCAGAACTGCCTGAAATTTTTGTCTCACTCTCCGCCATGCTGCTTGGATTGTTCAGCTATGGCATCAGTTTAGTGTTATTTGTATACGCCTTACGTCATTTAGGCAGCGCCCGCACCAGCGCGCATTTCAGCACGGCGCCCTTCATCGGTGCGGCGATGGCTATAATTCTGTTGAACGAACCGCTCGGTGTGACTTTTATTGTTGTCCTGCTATTGATGATAGTCGCCACTTATCTGGTGCTTACCGAGAAACATAAACATGAGCATACCCATGAGTATTTAGTGCATGCTCATCTACATCATCACGATGAACACCATCGGCATTGCCATGAGGGTGGCGAGGGTGCGGAACCGCATGCCCACAAGCATGTCCACGAACCGCTCACGCACACACATGGCCATCTTCCCGATATACATCATAGACATCGGCACTGAAGCAGCGAGGTGAGGTTATGGAAAAAGCGACGTTTGGAGCCGGTTGCTTCTGGGGTGTCGAGGCTGCCTTTCGTAAAGTGCCGGGTGTGCTGGGAACCCGGGTGGGCTATCTTGGCGGGCGGCTTGAGAATCCGACTTACCAGGATGTCTGCTCAGGAAATACCGGGCACGCGGAAGTGGTGGAGGTGACGTATGATCCAGAACAGGTGACGTACGGTGAGTTGCTCTCTATTTTTTGGGACAATCACAATCCGACGACGCTGAACCGGCAGGGGCCGGACGTCGGGACACAATATCGTTCTGCGATATTTTTTCATACACCGGAACAGCAGGCCGCCGCTCTCGCATCCAGGGCGAGACTCGATGCGAGCGGCCGTTACAAAAATCCCATCGTCACCGAGATTACCCCTGCGACAGAATTTTATATGGCCGAGGACTATCACCAACAATATCTGGAGAAGCGCGGTCGTGCCAGTTGCCATATATAATAACGAACCGAATAGAATTATCGTTGTCTGACGTTGACAAGAACAATTCAGTCTCTATACTCGAACTCTATGAATAGGCATCGCCCGGTTAATTGGTTGCTCGCGCTGGTCCTTGCGATAGGTCCGGTGCAGTCGGCGTTGGCGGAGGCATTCGGCGCCACGCATGAGCACCACCATAACGCAGTGACGCAGGACATCGCGGCCCACGGCGATGCGGCGCACGCCCATGTAGATGCCGATCAGGATTCCGGCCACGGCAAAGGCCACAATCACGCCACCTGCGGCTCCGCTTGCATGGCGGCGATGGTGTCTAACTATTCATTAACAACCGCTTCAATTTCAACGTTTTATATCCCTCTGACCATCCCGGTCACCGGGATTATATTCCCTCCCCACATAAGACCCCCCCAAGCCTCTTAAGCTGATCTAGTCAGGTTTCGGGCCTTCTCTGCCCTTGGCCTAAGCATCACGTCTGGCGTTTTATGCCCGACGATAGTTTTTAACTTCAGCTAAGAGGAAGCACCATGTTCAAAAAACATTCCACAGCCTTGGCGGCTGTGTTGGTGGCGGTTTCCTTCGCCATGATTGTCAGCAGCTCCGTGTCTGGTTGTACGAAGGGTGACTCCACTCGTGATATGACGGAAGACATGAACGACGCCGATATGCAACACATGACTGATACTGAGAAAAACTCCGTGAGCAAGCTTGGCACGGCGGATCGAATTGTAACTATCACCGCACTGGATATGAGGTATGACTCGCCGACACTGGAGGTAAAGACAGGTGAGACTGTGCGCTTCGTTGTCATCAATAAGGGCAACTCGGTACATGAGTTTGTCCTGGGGGATGCCGAAGAACAGGCCGAGCATGAAAAGATGATGCAGGGTATGCGCGGCATGATCATGGCAGATGAGGAAAATGCCATCCGCCTGAAGCCGGGTGAGACCAAGGAATTGGTATGGACGTTCGCCAAGGCAGGCACTTTCGAGTATGCCTGTCATCAGCCGGGGCACTACGCCGCGGGTATGGTGGGCAAGATCATCGTCAGGCCCGGTCAATAAAATGTGTGTACAGACTGCCTCATGCAGTGGACGATGCGCAGTAAGCTTCAGGCGGGGGACTTCTAATGAGTAAAACGATAATGTGGTGCGGCTTGTCGCTAATGGCGGTGATGTTGACCTCCCAAATATGTGCCGCAGACACTTCCCAGGATTTACGCGAGGCGCTGGAGAAAATCTGGGCGCGCAACCCGGAGGCGAAGGTGCTGGAAGCGAGGCGCGCGGAGATCACCGCACGGCGCACTGCGGCGAGTAGTGTATTGCCTAATGCGCCGGCCTTAGAGTTATCCAATCGTAGCGACCGCCTGACGGATAACCGGGGGCAGGATGAGTTGGAGGCCGGTGTTAGTCTGCCATTGTGGCTGCCGGGACAACAGGCGGCGCGTATCGAGGAAGTCGCCGCGGCCGAGGCCAGTCTTAATCAGGAGATGCGGGCGTTGCGTCTAAAGCTTGCCGGTGAGCTGCGCGAGGCGGTATGGAGCGTCGCGCTCGCCGAAAGCCAGGTGGTGGTTGCCGAACATCACTTGGAGACAACAAAGAAATTAGAAGAAGATGTAAAACGGCGAGTCACGGCGGGGGATTTGGCGCAAACGGATCTGAATCTGGCGCAAAACGACACCCTGACCGTACAGACGGCGCTGCTGGAGGCGAAGACTAGCCTGTTTCAGGCCGGGCAGAACTACTCGATTCTGGTCGGAGAACCCCCTATCGTCGCCGAGCATGAGGAAGCGCTGCCAGCACTGACCGTGTTTGATGACCATCCCAGGCTTATGGCCGCGCGCGGCGTCATCGCCTACGCGCAAGCTCAACTGCACGTGGTAAATGCTGCCCGGCGCGATAACCCCGAACTTACACTCAGCACCCGGCGGGAACGGCGTGACGAGGCCGAGCCTTATGATCAAAGCATAGGTATTTCCTTGCGGCTGCCTTTTTCCACCGAGGCGCGCAATCAGCCGTTGATCGCCGCCGCAGAGACTGCGCTGACTCAAGCTCAGGCTCAGTATGAACAGGCGCGCCGGCAACTCGAAGCGGAGATCAAGCAGGCCGAACAAGGTTATCAAATGACGCAGCAAGCCTTGGCTATCGCTGAGACTCAGCAGCGATTGACGGCTGAGAATGTGGCGTTACTGCAAAAGTCATTTGATCTCGGCGAGTTGAGCTTGGTCTTATTGCTGCAAGCTAAGAACTCGGCCTTCTCCGCCGACCAAGCTTACACTCAACAGAAGATTACCCTGGCCTTGAGCAAGGCGCGGCTTAATCAAGCACAAGGAATTTTGCCATGAATAAATTACTACTGTGTTGCGCCACCATCGGTGGGATGGTTTGGTCGCTGTCCGTTTTTGCGGATGCCGGTCACGGCGATGAAGCACCGCCTCCCGCCGCAGTCTCAACACTGGAGCCGCGCGTCATGGCAAGCTCCGATACTGTTGAATTGATCGGTATCCTCCGCAACCACACACTCTGGTTATATGTGGATCGTTATGCAACCAATGAACCTATTAACGGGGCACACATCACGGTGGCGAACGGTTCTGCAAGCTCACAGGCCAAGCCCGAAGCAGAAGGGTTGTATAGCGTCAAGGGAGAATGGCTGGAGCAGCCGGGTAGACGCGAAATACACTTTGCTATCGAGGCGGAAAAGGTCAGTGACGCATTGAGCGGGAATCTGGAAATCCCTGCCGTGGCAGCAGAAGTAGAGGAACGCCATTGGCAGGATTACGCAAAGTGGGCAGGTTTGGCTGCGGTGAGCTTGGTGTTGCTCGTGATAGTGCTCAGATGGCGCAGAGGCGCGGTCGCGGCGTCGTTATTCATGTTGACGATGTTGATCTTCAACGTTCCTGATTCAGCATTTGCTCACGGTGATGAAGTACACGGAGATAGCAAGGCGCAAACTGAAACGGCAACACCGGCTCGCCCGGGAGTATCCGGCGCGGCTAACCCGGCCGGCGCCAATACCAGCGCCAAACGCTTGCCTGATGGCAGTTTATTCCTGCCCAAGCCCGCACAGCGCCTGCTTAACATACGCACTCAGTTGTCCGAAGTACGCGACATCCCACGCACGGTTGAGGTTAACGGCCAGATCATCAGCGATCCCAATTACAGCGGCCGCGTGCAGGCCTCCCAGGCGGGACGGATTGATGCGCCTGACCAGGGTCTCCCGCATAGCGGGCAGCCGGTCAAGAAGGGGGAGATACTGGCCTACCTTACGCCGATCATGTCGAGTCTCGAAAGAGGCGCACAGCAGGCGCAACTTGCCGAGATCAATGCCAATCTGTCGCTCACCGGAAAAAAGGTACAACGGCTGGAACAGCTTATCGGCAGCATCCCGCAAAAGGATCTCGATGCGGCGCGCGCCGAGTTGCAGAGCTTACGGGATCGCAGGGCCGCACTCTCCGCAGGCATGGCTCGTCCTGAGGAACTGCGCGCACCGGTGTCCGGTGTCATTCATCACAGAAATCTGATAGCGGGACAAATCGTCGAGGCGCGCGAGTTGCTGTTTGAGATTATAGATCCCACCAAGCTGTGGGTGGAGGCGGTGACCTATGATCCCGCGCTGGCCGATCAGGTCAAAGCGGCCTACACGGTACTGAGCAGTGGGCAGACCGTGACGTTGACTTACCTCGGACAGGCATTCCATCTCCACGAACAGGCCTTGCCGATGCAGTTCAAGTTCGATGCACCCCCCCCTGAATTGAGCGTCGGTCAACCGCTCAGGGTCTATGTTGAGAGCAAGCAAAGCCTGCGCGGCATTGTGTTGCCGCAGGAGAGCGTGGTGAAGGGTAGTAATGACGAGCTTCAGGTTTGGGTACACAGCGAGGCCGAGCGGTTTACGCCAAGGAAAGTGCGCGTGCAAAAACAGAGCGACAACAGCCTGGCCGTGCTGGAAGGCCTTGAGGCGGGAGAACGTGTGGTGACTGAAGGTGCGGCGCTGCTTGGTCAGTTCCGCTAAGGAGGCGCACCATGTTCAAAGCCATTGTAGAGTTGAGCCTGAGACAGCGGCTGTTTGTCCTAGTCGCTTCACTGTTGCTGTTGTTTTATGGATTGCTGACACTGCGGCAGTTGCCCGTGGATGTATTTCCCGATCTCAACAAGCCCACGGTCACGATCATGACCGAGGCGAGCGGCATGGCGCCCGAAGAGGTCGAGCAACTCATCAGTTTTCCGGTTGAGACCGCCATGAACGGCCTGCCGGGCGTCACGCGCGTGCGCTCGGTGTCCGGCATCGGTCTTTCCATCGTCTATGTCGAGTTCGGCTGGGATACCGAGATTTACCGCAATCGCCAGCAGATCGCGGAGCGCCTGAATCTAGTGCGCGAGCAGATGCCGCCTGGCATCACGCCGCAGATGGGGCCTATCACCTCTATCATGGGCGAGATCATGCTGATCGCCATGCAGGCAAGCGATGACGTTACACCCATGCAGGTGCGCGAAGCGGCGGACTGGGTGGTGCGCCCGCGACTGCTGACGATAGCCGGCGTGGCGCAGGTGGTCCCGATCGGCGGCGAGGTCAAACAATATCAAGTCACGCCCAACGTGGTGATGTTGCAGCGTCTCGATGTGAGTCTTGAAAAACTGGAGGTTGCGCTGCGTGACTTCGCGGTGAATACCAGTGGAGGATTTCTGCAGCAGGGCGCGGCGGAATATCTGATCCGCAACATCGGCCGCACCACACGCATCGAAGACTTGCAGAATCTGGTGGTGGATTATCGCAACAATCAGCCTATTTTGCTCAAACAGTTGGCCACGGTAAGGTTCGCAGCCAAGTTGAGACGCGGCGACGCCAGTTTCAATGGCAAGCCGGCGGTCATTCTCTCGGTGCAGAAACAGCCGGGCGCGGACAGCGTCAAACTCACGCGCGAGGTCGAGGTCGCGCTCACCGAGTTGGGAAAGACACTGCCCGGCGGCATCAGCGTGAACAATATCCTGTTCAAGCAGGCCGACTTTATCGAAAGCTCCATCGCCAATGTGCAAGAGGCGCTGCGTGACGGGGCACTCATGGTAGCCGTGGTGTTGTTCCTGTTTTTGCTAAACTTTCGTACCACTTTCATCAGCCTCACCGCGATCCCGCTCTCCATTTTAATCACCGCATTGGTATTCAACTATTTCAATCTTTCCATCAACACCATGACCTTGGGCGGTCTCGCCATCGCCATCGGCGCGCTGGTAGACGATGCCGTGGTCGGCGTGGAAAACGTGCTGCGCCGCCTCAAGCTCAATGTCGCCGGTGAGCGGAGCATTACGCAGGTGATCTCCTCCGCGACCCTGGAGGTGCGCTCGGCCATTGTCTACGCTACGCTAATCATCGTGCTGGTGTTTGTGCCCTTGTTTGCCTTATCGGGTATCGAGGGGCGGCTACTCGCTCCGTTGGGCATCGCTTACATTGTTTCTATTCTTGCAAGCATGTTGGTTTCTGTGACGCTCACGCCGGTGCTGTGCTATTACCTGTTGCCAAAAATGAAGGCGCTCGGTCACGGCGACAGCCTGGTCATGCGTGTGCTCAAACGCTGGGACACTCGCCTGCTTCACTGGTCCTTCAGGCACAGTAAGCTGTTGCTGGGGATGGCCCTGGCGGCGGTTGTCGTCGCGGGCGCGTTGGTGCCCTATTTCCCACGCGCTTTCCTGCCGGCGTTTAACGAAGGCACGTTCACTATCAGCCTGCTGATGAATCCGGGCACTTCATTGGAGCAATCTAATCAGATAGGCGTCCTGGCGGAGAAACTCATCATGCAGGTGCCGGAGGTCACGCAGGTCGGCCGCCGCACCGGGCGCGCAGAGCTGGATGAACACGCCGAGGGCGTGCATTCATCGGAGGTAGACGTGGATATTAAACGCTCGGCCCGCAGTCGGGAACAGATCATCCAGGATATCCGCAATCGGCTCGCAGCCCTCCCCGCAGTAACTAATGTGGGGCAACCCATCTCGCATCGCCTCGATCATCTCTTGTCCGGTGTGCGCGCCCAGATCGCGCTCAAAATCTACGGCGACGATCTCGATACCTTGCGTTCGCTCGCTACCGATCTACAGGAACGCCTGGCGAAGATTCCTGGACTGGTGGATTTACAGATCGAAAAACAGGTGCGCATCCCACAGATCAAGGTCACCGTGGATTATGCCAAGGCGACACAATATGGCGTTACCCCGGCGGCGATCAATACCGCACTGGAAACGCTCATCAATGGTAAGGATGTCGCGGAGGTGATTGAAAAGAACCGCCGTTTTGATGTCGTACTGCGCGTCGCCGACAGTGATCGCACTGCGGAGGGCCTATCCAATCTGCTGATCGAGACACCCAGTGGACGCATCCCGCTCAAGCTCATCGCCGAGATCAGCGACAGCGACGGCCCGAATCAGATCAGCCGTGACAACAGCCGCCGCCGCATCGTGCTGCTCGGCAACAGCGACGGCACGGACATGGCCCAAATCATCGCCGCGCTGCGCACGGAATTGGCCAAGACCCCGCTGCCGGAAGGTTACTCCACCAGTCTGGAAGGCCAGTTCCAGGCACAGGAGGAATCTACGCGCTTGATAGCCATACTGTCGCTGATTTCACTCGCGCTTATTTTTCTTGTGTTATACAGCCTCTATCAATCCGTGACACTGGCGCTGATGGTGATGACCTGTATCCCGCTCGCCTTGGTCGGCAGCGTGATCGCCATGTGGCTCACCGGCATTTCACTTTCCGTCGCCAGCCTGGTGGGCTTCATTACGCTCGCCGGTATCAGCACCCGCAACGGCATCCTGAAGATCAGCCACTACATCCACTTGGTAAAACAGGAAGGCGAGGTATTCGGCGAAAAGATGATCGTGCGCGGCTCACTCGAACGCCTGACACCGGTGCTGATGACCGCGCTGGTCGCCGCCTTCGCGCTGATCCCGCTGATGTTCGCGGGCGGTGAACCGGGCAAGGAAATTCTGTATCCAGTCGCCGTGGTGATCTTTGGCGGGCTCATCAGCTCCACGCTGCTCGATACCCTGCTGACCCCGGTGATGTTTTATCGGTGGGGAGAGAAGCCGTTGTCAAGGATGCTGGCGCAGACAGAATGAAGGTGATCGTTTGAGGGTTAGGGGGAGGGCGCTTGAGCCGGGCTGCTATCGTTGTGAAATTGCTCCGCCGCGTAAAGTGTATTTTGCAACAGCGTCGCCACGGTCATAGGCCCTACACCACCCGGCACGGGCGTGATCCAGGCGGCGCGTCGTTTGGCTTCGTCGAATTCGACATCGCCCGTCAGCGCACCCGTTGCATCGCGGGTGATGCCGACATCTATGATAATGCTCCCTGGTTTTACCCACGCACCTTTGATCAGCCCAGGTTTACCGACGGCGGCGACCACAATGTCGGCGCTGGTGACATGCGTGGCGAGATCGGCGGTGAAGCGGTGACAGATAGTCACCGTGCAGCCGGCGAGCAGCAGCTCCAAAGCCATCGGCCGCCCCACGATATTCGATGAGCCGACCACCACCGCGTGCTTACCCTTGAGCATCGCGCCAGTGCTTTCCAACAGCGTCATCACGCCATAGGGTGTGCACGGCCGTAGCAAAGGCAGGCGCAGGGCCAAGCGGCCTATATTATAAGGATGAAACCCGTCTACATCCTTGTCGGGCCGGATGCGTTCGATCACCGTTTCGGTATCTATGTGCGCGGGCAGGGGGAGTTGCACCAGGATGCCGTCCACGGCGGCGTTGTGATTCAGTTCATCAATCAGCGCAAGCAGGCGTTCCTGAGAGACATCGTCGGGAAGGTCGTGGGCCAGGGAAATTATCCCAACCTCGGCGCAGGCTTTGCGTTTACTCGCTACATAGACCTCTGAGGCGGGGCTATTCCCCACTAGAATCACCGCAAGCCCTGGGGCACGCCGCCCCGCGCTAAGCCGTTCGCTAATGCGTTGTTTGAGTTTAAGGCGTAACCCCGCGGCAATGGCCTTGCCGTCAATGATCTGGGCGCTCATGGGAGGTATTGATTATGATGGATTTGTGAGGCTAATCATCGCATGCCTTGATGAATTCACCAAGGGTTAGGTTACGATTATCGGGACAGGCCGTGCAGGCTTCTGTTAAAATTTACACCATTCAAGTCTTTGGGCATATCAAGCCTGTTCGGAGTAGCCGAAGGCGTATCGAAGGGTCTGCAACGAGGATAGACCTGTAGATATCAGAATAGTAACAATACGGGGTATAGCGCAGCCTGGTAGCGCACCTGCTTTGGGAGCAGGGTGTCGGGGGTTCGAATCCCTCTACCCCGACCATCTCGCGCCCGTAGCTCATCCGGATAGAGCACCGGCCTTCTAAGCCGGGGGTAGCAGGTTCGAGTCCTGCCGGGCGCGCCACGTTGAAACTAGAGACTCCCGCTTTGAGTCCCGGTATAATGTTCGTTTAAGCCGGTTTGATGGTGGGCGTAGCTCAGTTGGTAGAGCCCCGGATTGTGATTCCGGTTGTCGTGGGTTCGATCCCCATCGCTCACCCCAGTTTATAGACTCAGGGAAGTTAGGCGTAGTGACGAAGGAGATGTCAGGCAGCTTCACAGCCTGACCTACCGCTCCATGGATGGATGGAACCACCGTAAATCAAATTTGGGCCGTTAGCTCAGTTGGTAGAGCAGCTGACTCTTAATCAGTAGGTCGTAGGTTCGACCCCTACACGGCCCACCAATTCTCTTTACTTAAAGGGAGAGTTCCATGCCAACACCACGCAGCTTTATTCTGGCTGTTTTATTGATTTTAACAGCCAGTCCCCTGTGGGCAGCGACTAACTATCAAGACTGGTGGTGGAACTCTGCGCAGTCGGGACAAGGCGTGAATATCGGCCAGCAGGGCAACACCCTGTTTGCGAGTTGGTTCACCTACGATCAAACCGGCGCGGGCATGTTTCTCGTCCTTGCGGGCCCAGTGCTCAATAATAAAGTCACAGGCGATCTCATTCGCACTGTCGGCCCCGCGCTCGGCACCCCCTTTAATCCTGATCTAGTGGTGCGCACGGTAGTAGGGACGGCCACCTTGACCTTCAGCGACGCCAACAACGCCACACTGCAATCTACCGTGAACGGCATCAGCGGCACGCTCGCGCTCACGCGCTTTACGTTTGCTCCACTTAACCCAGCGGGTACTTATTTGGGCAGCGTCGTAACCACCTGGTCTGGCTGTCTTAATCCCGCCAACAATGGCGAGTTCGCTTACAATTTGCTATACAACATCACCACCAACAATAATAGTCTTAACGTACAAGAACTATTCGATGATGGTAGTAGTTGCAGCTTCGCAGGAACCTATGCGCAAAACGGTTCTAAAATCTCAGCTTCGGGATTATTCTCGTGCACTGGAGGGACAGGGGGCACATGGTCGTCCAAGGAGATACTGGTGCTGGACGATGCCTTTGTAGCGACCAGTTTTAATCAGCAATTTACCACCGGCGAGACTTGTCAGGCTACCAGCAGCGTGAGCGGCGTCAAATGAATTGAAAGGGAGTTCAATGGTCGCTCCTACGCATCCATGCGCCCGCGACATTCGTACTTCCCTGTGCAGCACAAAAAAATGGGGGTAGTTTTTTAGGCTACCCCCCAACATGTCTACCTTGCACTCGCTTAGCGTAACACTGTCGCCGCATTACTCTATATTGAGTGGGGAAAGACATTCCACACTTCATCAATCCCATGCCCGGTCGGGCTGGCGCCCGGCGGCACGGCACTGTACTCAGAAGACAGCATAATTTATGCCAAGTTCACTACGCCCCAAGATTTGTTGCATAACATGTTGAATATAAAGATGTTGTTTTTGATAATGAGATTGGATTAAAGTGAGTACGTGTCAGCACAAGTAGTACGCTGTGCATTATTGAGGCGTATCTTGGACGCCCTTACGTCATGGCAGGTAAGGAGAGGGACCCGAAAAATAGCGCCTGATCAGCCCATTTAATAGATCAGTCAGCCTTTCCTCCCCAGCGTGGCCGATCTCGGCATAGAGGGGTTCTGCGATGCCGTTAAAGATATTCAACAGGTGTGGGTCGAAATGCGTCCCGCTCTTCTGCTGCACAGGGAAGTGCGAATGTCGCGGGCGCATGGATGCGCAGGAGCGACGAGCGCATGATACGCATGACTTCGGCAAGATCGAATGCCTCCTTATAAGGGCGCCGGGAAGATAAGGCGTCAAACACATCCACTACGGCAAATATCCTGGCCAGCAACGGGATTTGCTCACCCTTCAGTCCGCGCAGGTAACCGCTCCCGTCAAATTTCTCATGGTGAAATTCCACCACGTCCCCTGCCTGGCGCAGCCAGTTGGATTTTTGGATGATATCCATACCGAGCAGCACGTGATTACGCATCAGCTTGAATTCTTCGTCACTCAGCGGCCCCTGTTTTAACAAGATAGTATCGCTGATGCCGATTTTCCCTACGTCGTGCAGGAATGCCCCGGCGATCAGGCTGCGAATTTGCGCGCTTTCCAGATGCAGCGTCTCCGCAAGCCGGATGGTATAAAGGGTGACACGGTAATTGTGCACATTGGTATCGCTGTCACGCTTGGCGATGGCGCTGCCTAGTACCTCCATCAATTGGATATTGCCCTCTAGCAGATCCGACGAGAGCTTGATGAGCCCTTTATTGAGCGAAATGATGATGGGGTAAAGCACGATAGAAGTCACCAGCGTCACGACGATAACCAGCAACAGAGAGCCAACCACGTCGCGCTTGATACCCTGCAGGGTATCCTCATCAACCTGATACACGCCCTCAAAGTAACCATCGAGTTTTCCGCTGGTCTCTTTCAGCGGCAGCAATACCTGCAAGAAGAGCTGTTGGTTGATATAAAATTTCCGGTAATACGTCGTATCGCCCAACGGAAAACGATGTGCATGTTGGGTCAGCTCTTTTTCGATCGTTTCTTTGCCGGAGTCCATGGCCTCCAGGATAATTTTTTTGTCGCGGTCGTAAAGCTCGATGATGATAAAATGGCTTTTCAGGAATTCCTCCGCCTTCTCACGAAGCGGACTGGTGCCGGCGTCCGGCCAATTAAAATAGCGCAGATTGTCGGCGGTGAAGGTCTCAGACTCCTTTTTCGCCAGCCGGAGGACGAGGCTGTCCACCTTTTCCATCTCGATATAGAACACCACCCCACCGATAAGGATAGAGAGCGACAGCCAACCATAGGCCAGCCGTTTTAAGACCTTTTTGTGTATGTCCTGAATCATCGCGGGTACCGGGTCTCAGTGTAGTATAAAGGCAGGCTTACCTGTCTAAATTTAAGGAATCTATGATGTGTCAGAGTTTCCTTAAAACGCTGTGCTTTGTTTTACGTCAAGCTGGCGCTATGCTAAGCACATGGACAACATTGAGACTCGGCGTAGGCAGTATCTACAGGCGATGGGCATAGATCTCTGGGAACGGCGTGCGGCCGTCGCTGATGAATCATCCCTCGAATCGCCTTCGGTCGCTCCCGGCGCCCTGCCTCTGACGTACAGGGAAGAACTAATGTCGCGGGAGGCAGGGCGCCGGGAGCGACCCGCGACACTAGTAGGACCCTTCGCTAGCGCTCTTCCCTGTGCGTCGGAGGCCAAGATTGTGCAAGGTCGTTCTCAACCGGCCTATGACGCGGCCGAGCCGGCACAGCCCGCCATTATGAGCATGAACTGGCCAGAATTGGAGCAAGCGGTGCTTACCTGCACGCGCTGCGCACTGCATAAGACCCGTACCCAGGCCGTATTCGGCGTCGGCAATCGCCAAGCGCAGTGGATGGTGATAGGCGAGGCGCCGGGTGCAGACGAAGATCGTCAAGGCGAGCCATTCGTGGGGCGCGCGGGGCAATTGCTGAACTCCATGCTCAAGGCCATCGGACTCGCGCGCGAACAGGTATACATCGCCAATATCCTCAAGAGCCGCCCGCCCAACAACCGCGACCCGCTGCCTGAGGAGGTCGCCGCGTGCGAGCCCTACCTCAAGCGTCAAATCGAGTTAATCAATCCAAAGGTCATACTCGCGGTGGGACGCATCGCTGCGCAAAATCTGCTCAAGACCGAGACCAAGATCGGCGCGCTGCGCGGCCAGCGCCATGTTTATCCGGGCGGCAACATTCCGGTGGTGGTGACTTACCATCCGGCTTATCTGCTGCGCTCGCCGCAAGAAAAACGCAAGGCCTGGGAAGACCTGCGGTTTGCTTGTCGTGTGTTCAAGGGCGAGACGTGACATGAGCGCCGTACTGAAGCAGCCCACAGTCAGTTTGCGGCCCATGAACCCGTCAGACCTGTCTGCGATCATGGCCATCGAGCATCGTGCCTACGATTACCCTTGGAGCGAGGGTGTCTTCCTCGATTGTCTGCGCGTCGGATATTGCTGTTGGGTCTGTACCGATGGAGAAGAGATTGTAGGCTATGCGGTGATGTCCGTCGGCGGCGGTGAGGCGCATCTGCTCAACATTTGTGTGAGCCCCGAATTCCGCCGTTGTGGTCTCGGCCGCTGCTTGCTCGATCACATGCTGGATTTGGCGCAGCAACACAACTCCGACATGGCATTGCTGGAGGTGCGCGCGTCGAACCTGGCCGCAATCGGGCTTTATCGGAGCATGGGTTTCAATGAGGTGGGCTTACGTTTGGGTTACTACCCTGCACCCGACGGAAAGGAAGACGCCATCCTCCTGGCGCGGAGTCTTATGATCTGATTTGGTGATGGGACTTAGTAGGCTGTTGAAAAACAGCCTACGTGCGGCGCATGGATGCGCCGCCATTTTTCAAGCACGGTGTACGTGCTTGAAAAATGGAGCAAAGCAAAAATCGCATTTTTTGCTTGGCGAGTTGGAAAAGCCTGCCTGGATGGGCATTTCCAACAGCCTGTCAGTACAGTATAATTAGCTGTTTTACCAAGTAGTACCGTCTAGTATGTCCGTAATTGTCCATGAAGCGGCGCGCCGCCGCACCTTCGCCATCATCTCTCATCCCGATGCCGGTAAGACCACGCTCACCGAGAAGCTGTTACTGTTCGGAGGCGCTATCCAG
>Ga0184616_10000074_pt1 | contig 17902 bp, 19 predicted proteins | sample PLM4_90_coex_FD_133145 | JGI IMG/M metagenome (GOLD analysis project Ga0184616, IMG submission 133145) | Groundwater sediment microbial communities from an aquifer in East River, Colorado, USA - PLM4_90_coex | ecosystem: Environmental > Terrestrial > Soil > Riparian zone | place: USA: East...
AGCTTTTTCAACCGCAAGCCTGCACGCCATGTTGAGTACTAAACAAAAATGATAAATCCGCGCGCGGCTGCCGCCAAGGTGCTGGTCCAAGTGTTGGAGCAAGGACGGTCGCTCGATAAGGCGCTGCCGCCGGCGCTGGCGGAAGTCGAAGAGGGGTCGCGGGGGCTGGTGCAGGAACTTTGCTACGGTGTGCTGCGCTGGCGGTTACGCCTGGAGGCGCTGGCCGAGCGCGTGCTGCACAAACCCATCGAAGACGCGGCGATTCATGCGCTGCTGCTGGTGGGTCTCTATCAACTGCTCTACCTGCGGGTGGCGGCGCATGCGGCCGTGGATCAGACGGTCGCGGCCTGCGAAGTCTTGGGCAAGCCGTGGGCCAAGGGGCTTATCAATGCGACGCTACGCAACGTTCTGCGTAACAGCGCCACGCTGCTGGCCGAACTCGACCTATCGGATGAAGCCACATACTCTCATCCGGTCTGGCTGCTGGAGCGGCTGAAACACGACTGGCCCGAACACTGGCCCGCCATCGTCAAGGCCAATAACGAACGGCCGCCGCTGTGGCTGCGCGTCAACGTCCAGCGCACCACGCGCGAGGCCTATATGGAGCAACTTGCTGCGGCGGGCATAAAAGCCGGCGCCTCGCCGCACAGCCAGCAGGCCGTTTTACTGGAAGAGCCGGTGGGTGTGGAGGCACTGCCCGGTTTTGAGCAAGGTCTGGTGTCGGTACAGGACGCCGCGGCCCAGCAGGCGGCGCTGCTGCTCGGGGCCCAGCCTGGAGAACGCATCCTCGATGCCTGCGCCGCGCCCGGCGGCAAGACCTGTCACATCCTGGAGCTGCAACCCGAGTTGGGTGAGCTGATGGCCGTAGACAGTGATGAGCGGCGCAGCGCGCGCATCCGGGAAAATCTCACCAGGCTGGGGTTGGTCGCTCCCGGCATCCTGCCTCCCGCGACACTAGCACATCCCTGTGTGTCGCAGGTGCGCCTGGTGACGGGCGATGCGAGCCGCCCGCAGGATTGGTGGGATGGTAAATTATTCGATCGCATCCTGCTCGACGCGCCCTGTTCAGGCACCGGCGTGATCCGCCGTCACCCGGACATCAAACAGTTGCGTACCCCGGCTGACATTGAGATACAGAGCCGCTTGCAACAAGAGATGCTCACGGCGCTGTGGCCCTTGCTGCGCGCAGGCGGTATGCTGTTGTATGTCACCTGTTCAATCCTCAAGCGGGAAAATGAGCAGCCAATACAACATTTTCTTGCAACCCATCCGGATGCGCGCGCCGATGAAATACGGTTCGCCTGGCATGGGCAGGCACGGGCGCTGGTGGGCGACTATATATTGCCGGGGGAACAGGGGATGGATGGATTTTATTATGCACGCTTGCGTAAGGTCTAAGGCAGTGCTGAAGAATACCCTGCTGGGGCTATTAGTATTAGGGTGGGCGTGTGTCGGCATGGCGCGCGCCGAAGAGGGGCCTAAACCACTGGAACATTTTGTGGTGGAGCACGCCAGCACCCATCTCGTGGAAGAGGTCTATGTGCTTAATGCGCGGATTTTGTATCGCTTCAACCCGGACGTGCTGGAGGCGCTGGAGAGCGGTGTGCCGTTGACCATCAGGCTGGATGTCGAGATACTGCGGCCGCGGGAATGGTTGTGGAATGAGACCTTCACCACACTCGTGCAGCGCTACCAGTTGCAGTACCACGCCCTCACCCAGCAATATCTGGTGAAGAATCTCAACAGCGGTATCCAATACAATTTCCCTACCCGGGAGGGCAGCCTGGAGGCGCTGGGGGAGATCGGCGATCTGCCGCTGCTCGACAAGCGTCTGCTCGATCCAGGCACGCACTACACGGCGCGGTTGCGCGCCGATCTCGATGTCGAGTCACTGCCCGGACCCTTGCGACTGCTGGCGTATCTGTCTCCGCAGTGGCGCGTGCAAAGCGAGTGGTACACATGGCCGCTAACACACTGAGACGCCCGCGCCTCGGCCTCACCTGGGTGGCGATGCTGTTCATCCTGCTGTTCGCGTCGCTCTATCTGGTGAGCGATATCACCCAGAACTCCGAGCAATTCGGGCGCATCTATTATCTGTTGCTCATATTGAACGGCGTAGGGCTGGTGATCCTCGCGGCGCTGATCGGCATCCAGTTCACGCGCCTGGTGCGGCAATACCGCGCGGGCGCAGCGGGTTCGCGGCTCACCGTGCGGCTGGTGATTATGTTTGTCGTCTTGTCGGTCGCGCCGGTCTCGATGGTGTTTTATTTCTCCGTGGGATTTTTGCGCAGCGGCATTGATAGCTGGTTCGATGTGCGCGTTGAGCAGGCCTTGAGCGATGCGCTAGATTTGAGCCGCGCCGCGCTCGATGTAAGGTTGCGCGAGATGTTGCGGCAAACCGAACTGCTCGCAGACGAACTCGCCGACGCGACCGACGCCGGTGCGGCGCTGACCATCAACGACCTGCGCGGCCGCAGCGCGGCGGAGGAACTCACCCTGCTGGCGCAGAGCGGGCGCATCATCGCCTCGAGCAGCGCCGCTCCGACCATGGCCACGCCGAGCCTGCCGCCCGAGCACGTGCTGGCGCAGGTGCGGCAGGGCCGCAATTACGTGGCGCTGGACCCGATCCGCGACGCCGGCCTGCACGTGCGCGCGGTGGTGAGCGTCCCGGTGACGCATCCCAACGCCGAATTGCGGGTGCTGCAGGCGCTTGCGCCCATCGCCGAGCGGCAGAGCCGCCTCGCCGACAGCGTGCAGTCAGCCTTCGCCCAGTATAAAAAGCTCGCCTTCCTGCGCAAGCCGCTCAAGGACAGCTTCACGATGACCTTGTCACTGGTGCTGGCGCTCAGCCTGCTGTCAGCCGTGTGGGCGGCCTTCTTTTCCACGCGCCGGCTGGTTGCGCCGATCCGTGATCTTGCGGAAGGCACCCGTGCGGTGGCCGCCGGCGACTACGACAAGCGCCTGCCGGTTTCGTCCAACGATGAATTGGGTTTTCTGGTGCAATCCTTCAACGTTATGACGCGCAAGATCGCACAGGCGCGCGATGCGGTAAGTATGAGCCGGCAGCAGGCCGAGAGTCAGCGCGTCTATCTGACGGCCCTGCTGGAGCGGCTCTCCTCGGGCGTGCTGACGCTGGATTCGCAGCAGCATTTGCGCACCGCGAACGCCGCGGCGAGTCAGTTACTGAACACCGACCTCGGCGCGGCGCTGGGCCGTACGTGGGAGGAGATCGCCGCCGCCCACCCGCACCTCGCGGAATTCGGCGGCGCCATTGGTCGGCATCTCTCCGCGCCCGCTCAACAGGACTGGCGCGAAGAGTGCGTCATGACGACGCCCGCCGGGCGGCAGACGTTGATGTGCCGCGGCACCTTGCTGCCGGGCGCCGACGGAGCGGAGCCGGATTATCTGGTGGTGTTCGATGACGTCACCGCCCTGATCCAGGCCCAGCGCGACGCCGCTTGGGGCGAGGTGGCGCGGCGTCTGGCGCATGAGTTCAAGAACCCCTTGACGCCGATTCAGCTCTCCGCTGAGCGCCTGCGTCACAAGTACCTCAAGACCATGGATGCCAAGGACGCCGAGGTGCTGGATCGCTCCACCCATACCATCGTACAGCAGGTGGAGGTGATGAAGGACATGGTCAACTCGTTTGCCGAGTACGCCCGCAACCCGCAGATGCAGCCGCGCCCCATGCAGTTGAACCAACTGGTCAACGAGGTGCTGGACCTGTACCGTGGCGGCGGCGCGGGTGCGCAATTTTACGTGCGTCTGGAGCCGGATCTGCCGCTGATTGAGGCCGACCCCGGACGCTTGCGCCAATTGTTGCATAATCTCATCAAGAACTCGCTCGAGGCGATGAGCGGCAAGCGCGGTTCGCGAATCATTGTCGGCACGCGCAGCGTCCACGATCACGATCACCAGTTTGTCGAGTTGTGGGTGGAGGATCGGGGGCCGGGCATTCCCGAGGAGATCATGGCCCAATTGTTCGAGCCCTATGTGACTACCAAACCCAAGGGGACTGGGCTAGGATTGGCGATTGTAAAGAAGATCGTCGAGGAGCATGGGGGCACGTTGACCGCAGAAAATCCCAAAGAGGGCGGAGCGTGCCTGAAGATTCGTTTTCCGGTGTTGTCTACGTTGCAGGTCAGTGATAGCGGCACAGCGGCATAACGGTAACTATGAGCACTGCGCACATTTTGGTGGTAGATGACGAACCCGAGATCCGGCGCCTGGTCAGGGAGATCCTGGAGGACGAGGGCTACGAGGTCACGGTCGCCGAGGGCGGCAACGAGGCGCGTCAGGCGCGCCGCGCGCGTCGCCCGGACCTCACCCTGCTCGACATCTGGATGCCCGACATAGACGGCATCTCGCTCCTCAAGGAGTGGTCGAACGGCGGCACGCTGCCCTCGCCGGTCATCATGATGTCCGGGCACGGCTCGGTGGAGACGGCCATCGAGGCGACTCGTCTCGGCGCCTACGACTTCATCGAAAAACCCTTGTCGCTCGCCAAGCTGCTGCTTACCGTGGAGCGCGCCCTGGAGGCGGACAAGCTGCACAAGGAAAATATCGGACTGCGCCGTCACGTCCAGTCCGTCGCAGAACCCGTCGGCAAGAGTCCGCCCATCCAGCAATTGCGCGAACAGATCAAACGCATTGCGCCGCATGAAAGCTGGGTGCTGATCAGCGGCGAGCCGGGCAGCGGTAAGGAGACCTTCGCACGCACTCTGCATGCGTTGAGCGCGCGCAGCAGCGGGCCGTTTGTGGACGTGAGTGTCGCCTCCCTGGCGCGCGAAAATGCGGCGGCGGAGTTGTTCGGCAGTGAAGAAGGAGGGCATATCCACTTCGGACGCCTGGAACAGGCCAACGGTGGCACATTGTTTCTGGATGACGTGGGCGATATGGATCCGGCGATTCAGGCCCGCCTGCTGGGCGCCCTACAGACCCATTCCTTTTTGCGCCTGGGCGGCAGTGAGCCGGTGCAGACCAATGTGCGCATTATCGCAGCCACCCATCGTGACTTGCGCGAGGAGGTGCAGGCCGGACGTTTCCGCGAGGACCTCTATTTTCATCTCAATGTCGTGCCGCTTACCATTCCGCCATTGCGCGATCACTGCGAAGACGTGCCGGACTTGTTAAACTTTTATGTGAACGCGATTGTGGATCAGGAAAATCTCCCTTACCGGAAATTCAGCGTCGCCGCGCAAAACCGCTTGCGCAACTACGGCTGGCCGGGTAATGTGCGCGAACTCAAGAACCTGGTACAGCGGCTGCTGATTCTGGGCTCCGGGGAAGAGATCAGTCTCGCGGAGGTGGATGCCGCGCTGGGGGCTCTGCCGCGCGAGGCGGTCACGACGGCCACGGCGAACTTCGATCTGCCGTTGCGTGAGGCCCGCGACCAGTTCGAAAAGGCCTATCTGGAACACTTGATGGCCAAGACCGGCGGCAGTGTAGGCAAAACCGCGAAGCTTGCGGGTATCGAGCGCACCCATTTGTACCGTAAATTGCGCAGTCTGGGGATTGCGGCCAAGCATGAGAAATCGGAATAAGGCACAGGGAAGGGAAAAGAGGAAAGGGATAAAGATACAATATGACTATGAATCCCTCAAATAGGATTTTCTTATTAGCTTGGCGCTCAAGCAGCCGGTACATTGCCGTCTATGGCTCCCGTTTTCCTTTCCCCTGTTCCCTTGTCCCTGCTTAATATATGAAAATCATCATTCTCGGCGCCGGTCAGGTCGGCTCATCAGTCGCCGAAAACCTGTGCAGCGAGGCCAACGACATCACGGTGGTGGACACCGATGTGCGCCGTCTGCAGGAGTTGCAGGTGCGTTTTGATTTGCGCACCGTGGTGGGGCAGGCCTCGCATCCCGATGTGCTGGCGCGCGCAGGGGCTGAGGATGCGGACATGCTGCTCGCGGTCACCAACAGCGACGAGACCAACATGGTCGCCTGCCGCGTTGCCTATAATCTGTTCCACACCCCGACCAAGATCGCCCGCGTACGTTCTCTTGAATATCTCAACTATCCGCAACTATTTTCGCCCGACGCCTTTCCGGTGGACGTGCTCATCAGCCCCGAGCAACTGGTCACCGATTATGTACAGCGGCTGATCGAATTTCCCGGCGCCTTGCAGGTGCTGGATTTTGCCCGCGGTCTGGTGCAGTTGGTCGCGGTCAAGACCTACCATGGTGGGCCGCTGGTGGGAAGAGAGCTGCGCGAGCTGAGCGAACACATGCCGGGTATCGAGACGCGGGTGGTGGCGATCTTCCGCCGCGGGCAGTCCGTCGTCCCGCAGGGCAGCACCGTGATCGAAGTGGATGATGACGTGTTTTTCATCGCCGCCACCAAAAACTGCCGGGCCGTGATGAGCGAGTTGCGCAGGCTCGACAATCCTTACAAACGTATCATGATTGCGGGCGGCGGTAACATCGGAAAACGTCTCGCCAAGGCACTGGAAGACGATTACCAAGTCAAGCTCATCGAGCACAATCCGGGGCGCGCCCGCCAGATCGCGGAGGAGTTGCACCACACCACGGTGCTGCAAGGCGACGCCACCGACGAAGACCTGCTGAGCGAAGAGAACATCCAGGACACCGACATTTTTTGCGCACTCACCAATGACGACGAGGACAATATCCTTTCCGCCATGCTGGCCAAAAAACTCGGCTGCCGCAAGGTGATGGCGCTCATCAACCGCGCCGCCTACGTAGATCTGATGGAGAGCGGCAGCATAGATATCGCCATCTCGCCGCAGCAGGCGATGATCGGCAGCCTGTTGGCCCATATCCGGCGCGGCGACGTGGCCGTGGTGCATTCACTGCGGCGCGGCGCGGCCGAGGCCATCGAGGCAGTGGCGCACGGCGACAGCCGTACCTCCAAGGTGATCGGGCGTGCCATCGAAGACATCAAGCTGCCCGCCGGCGCCACCATCGGCGCCATCGCCCGCGGCGATGAGGTGCTTATCGCCCATCACGACACCGTGATCGAGGCGGAGGATCACGTCATCCTGTTTCTGGTGGACAAGCGCCGCATCTCCGAGGTGGAACGGTTGTTTCAGGTCGGCGTGACGTTTATTTAACGACAGGGGCTAGGATCTAGGGATTAACTACAGGGACTAGGAGCTAGGGACTAGGGGTTAGGGAAACCCCAAACCCAACAACCTCCAACCCCCAGGCTCCAGCCCCTAGACCCTGACTTTATGCAATTCCTCGTCATTCAACGCATCATGGGTTTGTTGCTGATGCTGTTCAGCCTTACCATGCTGCCCTGCATCGTGCTTTCCTGGTTCGATCAGGACGGTGGTTTTGCGCCGTTCCTCAAAGCCAGCCTCATTACTTTAGTGACGGGTTTTCTGTTATGGCTGCCGGTGCGCCGCCAAGTCAAGGAATTGCGCACGCGCGATGCCTTTGTCATCGTGAGCCTGTTTTGGACCCTGCTCGCATTGTTCGGCGCGCTGCCTTTCCAATTTGTCGGCACCACCTCGCTCATGGCGGACGCCTATTTCGAAACCATGTCCGGGCTGACCACCTCCGGCTCCACCGTACTCACCGGCCTCGATCATCTCGCGCCTTCGATGAATTTATGGCGCGGTATCCTGCAGTTCATGGGAGGGATGGGCATTGTGGTGCTGGCGGTGGCCATCCTGCCCATGCTGGGCGTAGGCGGCATGCAGCTCTATAAAGCTGAAACGCCGGGGCCGATGAAGGAGAGTAAGCTCACGCCGCGCATCAAAGAAACTGCCAAGGCGCTGTGGTATATCTACCTGGGGCTCACTGTGGCCTGCGCCCTGGCCTTGTGGGCCGCAGGCATGACGCCGTTTGACGCCTTGTTTCATGGCTTTACGTCGGTCGCCACCGGGGGCTTTTCCACCCATGACGCGAGCATTGCTTATTTCAGCAGCCCCGCCATTGAAATGATACTCACGCTGTTCATGTTTCTGGGTGGCACGAGTTTCGCGCTGCATTTTCTGGCATTCCGCGGCCGCAGCCTGCGCAGCTATTGGCAAGACACCGAGTTTCGTATTTATTCCGCTATCATCATCACGGCGACCTTGCTTATCGGACTTTACCTGTACCTCACGGCGACCTACCCTACGCTGCTACAGTCCTTGCGCTACGCGGTGTTTCAAGTGGTCACCATGGCCACCACCACCGGCTACATGAGCGCGGACTTCGGCGCCTGGCCGCCGGTGCTGGGCGCCTTGCTCATGATCATCAGCTTTTTTTCCGGCTCGGCGGGCTCCACCTCGGGCGGCATGAAGGTGGTGCGCGTCGTGCTGCTGTTCAAACAGACCCTATGTGAAATCCAGCGCTTGATCCATCCGCATGCCATCGTACCCTTAAAGCTCTCCGGTAAACCCGTACCGGAGCGTACCATCGCCGCGGTGTCCGCGTTCTTTGCAACCTATCTTGCAAGCTTCGCCATCATCGCTTTGAGTATCTCGGCGATGGGTGTGGACCTCGTCACCGCCTTCAGCGCCACCGCGGCGGCGATCAACAACACCGGCCCCGGCCTTGGCGCGGTGGGCCCCGCCGCCAACTTCGCCGCGCTGCCCGAGGCCGCCAAGTGGCTGCTGTCGCTGGCCATGCTGTTAGGCCGGTTGGAGCTGTTTACCTTGTTTGTTATATTGACCCCCGCCTTTTGGCGCAGATAAAACATCTTCTGAGACGGAGCGTGGAGGAGGAACCATGAGACAACTACGATGGCTATTAGTGGCGGTGCTGCTGGCCGTGTTGACGGCCTGCTCCGGCAATCCGATTCTGGGAAAGTGGGAGACCAAACCGTTGAATGTGATGGGGATCAGCATAGACATCACCCCCGGTCTGGAATTTACCCGCGACACCATGAAACTCAACGGCCAGATGCACAAGGTTACCTACAAGACCGAGGGCAATACTGTCCATGTCATAGGCGAGAGCGGCATAGGGCTGGTGGTGCATGTGGTGGACAGGGATCACATGTATACGGAGATCGGCGGCATCCGTATTGATTACACTCGCGTCAAGAATTAAGTGCCGGCATCGTCCAATTCTGCGGAATAATCGGCCGCCAGAATGTGTTTGGCACGAGCTTCGTACTCGGGCGGGACTTGCAGCTTGATGCCGCCGACCGCGATGCTGTACAGCCAATCGGTCTGCACCAGATGTTCGTCCATCAGCGCGCAGGGAATGCCTTCGGCGCGCAAGCGCCCCATTGCGATGTGCGCGGGGGGCGTCAGGTCATAGCTTGCGACAGTCACCATTTTCATGCTGATGTCAGCAGCGGGCGCAGCGTGGTCAGCAGACTCTTGAACAACCCCTTGTTGAGTCGCTCCTCGGAGGCCAACAGCTCCTTCATGTGCTGGCGCTGCATCGGCATACTGAAGCACGCCGGACAGTTGTCGCGGATCACGGGCAAGCTTACTTCCTCCGCGAAGGCCGCTAGCTGGCGCTCGCGCACATACACCAGCGGGCGAATCACGCGCACATCGCCGGCGTCGTTCAGATAATTCGCCTGCATGGTGCGCAACTTGCCGCCGTGAAACGCGGACATAAGAAAGGTCTCGGCGAGATCATCCAAATGCTGGGCGAGCGCCAGCACGTTGTAGCCGTGCTTGCGCGCGGTATCGTACATCACGCCGCGCTTCATGCGCGAGCAATAGGCGCAGAACGAGTCGTTGCCCATATTTTCCCTGGCCTGTTCCATGATGGGCTGGGCACGGTAAAAATACGGCACGCCCAGATCCGTCATCACTTCTTTGAGCGGCGAAGGATCAAACCCTTCCACCTGCGGGTCCACCGTTACCACACCGAGTTCAAAGCGCACCGGCGCGCGGCGTTGCAAGTGCAACAAAATATGCAGCAGCGAGAGCGAGTCCTTGCCGCCCGAGACGCCGAGCAGAATACGGTCACCCTCGCGTATCATGTCAAAGTCGCCGATGGCGCGTCCGGCGCGTCGCAGCAATGTTTTGGGTGGGGTTATCAGATGGTGCATGGGTTCCTCACAGTAACGCCTTATTATAACCGCCCTGCGCGCACAAAAAATCGCTTGATTTACGCGCCCATTCAAGTTTGACTATAGGTTCAAGGGTGCCTCTAAAAATTCGATCAAGCCGATGATGGCAAGGCGAAAACGGGCGAAAAAGCGGAGTTGACACGGAGTCAATGAGCATTTTGAGCCCGCTTTCAACGCCGCCAGCGCGGCTTTAGCGGATTTTTAGAGGTGCCCTCAAATCAAGTGAGGGGATAGCTATGGGTATTTTTGTCATCATTTTGCTGGCCTTTGCGATACTCATCGTCCTGATGGGCGTCCAATCGGTGCCGCAGGGAATGGAATACACGGTGCAGCGTTTCGGGCGTTACACCCGCACGCTGAAGCCCGGTCTCAATCTTATCGCCCCCATCGTAGATCGCGTCGGCGCCAAGATGAACATGATGGAGACGGTGCTGGAGGTGCCGTCGCAGGAAATCATTACCAAGGACAACGCCATGGTCAAGGTGGACGGCATCGTGTTTTTCCAGGTGCTGGACGCTGCCAAGGCGGCCTATGAGGTGAACGATCTGGAAAACGCCATCCTCAACCTCACCATGACCAACGTGCGCACCGTGATGGGTTCTATGGATCTGGACGAACTGCTGTCCCAGCGCGATGCCATCAATGCCCGCTTATTGCATGTAGTGGATGACGCCACCACGCCGTGGGGCATCAAGGTCACCCGCATCGAGATCAAGGACATCTCGCCGCCGGCGGATTTGGTCGAGTCCATGGGGCGGCAGATGAAGGCCGAGCGCGAAAAGCGCGCCAATATCCTGGAGGCCGAAGGGTTTCGCCAGGCGCAAATCCTCAAGGCCGAGGGTGAAAAACAGGCCGCAATCTTGCAAGCCGAGGGCCGCAAGGAGGCCGCCTTCCGCGACGCCGACGCGCGCGAGCGGCTCGCCCAAGCCGAGGCCAAGGCCACCACCCTGGTCTCCGAGGCCATTGCAAAAGGCAGTGTCCAGGCCATCAACTATTTCGTCGCGCAGAAATACGTGGATGCCCTGCAAAACATCGCCACCTCCAATAATCAAAAGATCCTGTTCATGCCGCTCGAAGCAGGCAGCGTGATCGGCGCGATCGGCGGCATCGCCGAGATCGCCAAACAGGCGTTTGGCAAACAGGGTAATCCCTGATGGACGCGGCGCACATCACCTATTGGCACTGGTGGATATTGGCCATCGGACTGTTAATCCTGGAGATCGCCACTCCCGGGTTTTTTCTGCTCTGGATCGGCATTGCGGCGGCGCTGGTCGGTGTCCTGCTTTGGTCTATGCCCGGACTCGGCTGGGAGTATCAGATCCTCATCTTTGCCGTACTCTCGGTGTCTAGCGTCGTCCTGTGGCGCATGTACCAAAAGGCGCACCCCACAACGAGCGATCAGCCCGCGCTCAACCGGCGCGGCGAACAATATGTCGGACGTGTGTTTACGTTACAAGAAGGCATCATCAACGGCATAGGCAAGATCAGGGTGGATGACTCGACCTGGAAGGTCGAGGGCACGGATTGCCCGGTCGGCACGCGCGTGCATGTGGTGGGTGTGGACGGAGTGATCTTGAAGGTCGAGAGCGTTTCTTAACGGGATGTTGAAAAAGACCATCCATGGCCTTTTCCAACTCGCAAAGCAAAAAGCGCGATTTTTGCTTTGCTCCATTTTTCAAGCACATAAACCGTGCTTGAAAAATGGCGGCGCATCCATGCACCGTAAACAGCCTGTTTACGGGTGACGGCGATTCACCCTAACGCCGATTTTGTCAGTGAGGCTTGCAGCCTCTCCGTCCCGCGTATCTATCTCCCGGTTCCGCTGCAAAGCGGCACAGAGGTGATGCTCGATGCCCGCGCGGCGCAGTATGTGGTGCGCGTGTTGCGGCTCAAAGCGGGCGCGCAACTCATCCTGTTTAACGGCGAGGGCGGAGAATACGCCGCTACACTGCAACCCGTAAGCGGCGCCACCGCAAAGGCCGCGGTGGGCGATTTCATCGCGCGTGATGCGGAATCGCCCTTGACCGTCACCCTGGCGCAAGCCATCTCGCGCGGCGAGCGCATGGACTACGCCATTCAAAAGGCCGTGGAGCTGGGCGTCTCGCATATCCAACCGCTCGTCACCGAGTTTTGCGTGGTCAAGATACACCAGGAGCGTGTGGATAAACGCCTCGCCCATTGGCAAGGGATTATTATTTCCGCCTGTGAGCAGTGCGGCCGCACCCGTGTCCCCGCTATCAGCGCGCCCGCGCCCTTCGCCCGTTGGCTGGCGGATTGCACGAGCTCCGTCAAGCTGGTGCTCGACCCCTATGCTACACAAGGCTTGTCGCAACTCCCGCAGCCGGCCGGTGACATCACTCTACTCATCGGCCCCGAGGGCGGCTTGAGTGACGCTGAACTCGCACAGGCACAACACGTCGGCTTCATCCCCGTGCGCTTAGGCGCGCGCATGCTGCGCACCGAAACTGCGCCGGTGGCGGCGTTGGCCGCTGTACAGACGTTGTGGGGCGATTTAAGATAAAATAAAACCCTTGTCCGGCAAACGCTCGTGCACTCATGAACATTCCCGACATCAATATGGTCAAGACCTATCTCCTCGACTTGCAGGATCGCATCTGCGCGGCGCTTGAACAAGAAGACGGCAAGGGCAACTTCAGCGAAGACCTGTGGGAACGTCCTGAAGGCGGCGGTGGCCGCTCGCGGGTGATGACCGAAGGCGCGGTGTTTGAACAGGCGGGGATTGGTTTTTCGCACGTGTTCGGCGACAAGATGCCGGCCTCCGCGACGGCCCACCGCCCCGAACTCGCTGGGCGCAATTTTCAGGCACTCGGTGTGTCGCTGGTGTTTCACCCTCGCAACCCTTATATCCCTACCACACATTGCAATGTGCGCTTTTTCATCGCCCAGAAAGACAACGCCGAGCCGGTCTGGTGGTTCGGCGGCGGATTTGACCTCACGCCGTATTATGGTTTCGAAGAGGACGCCGTGCATTGGCACCAGGTGTCACGCAAGGCCTGCGAACCCTTTGGTGACGATGTCTATCCACGTTACAAAAAATGGTGCGACGAGTATTTCTTTTTGAAACATCGCAATGAGCCGCGCGGTATCGGCGGCCTGTTTTACGACGACCTCAACGAGGGCGGCTTCGAGCGCTGCTTTAATTTTATGAAGAGCGTGGGCGACCACTTTCTCCCTGCGTACATTCCCGTCGTACAACGCCGCAGAGAAATATCTTATGACGAGCGCGAGCGCGATTTCCAACTCTACCGGCGCGGCCGCTATGTGGAGTTCAATCTGGTCTATGACCGCGGCACGCTGTTCGGCCTGCAATCCGGCGGACGCACCGAATCCATACTCATGTCGCTGCCGCCGCTGGTAAAGTGGCGTTACAACTGGCATCCCGCGCCGGGTACGCCCGAGGCGCAGCTTTATGACGTATTTCTGAAACCGCGTGACTGGCTGAGCGAGTCCGGCGACGCACAGGGTTCTGCTAGTGTCGCGGAAGGCAGGATGCCGAGAGCGACTAGCGAGCAAAATGTGCGAGCGCCCCGGCGATGAAGATTTACATCAAATCCAGTCCGCAGCACGGCCAGGGCGTGTTCGCCGCGCTCCCCATCAAAAAGGGCGAAGAGGTGTTGGCCTTCACCGGCCCATTGCTCACCCGCGCGGAACTGAATGAGCGCGGCTATCACTTGCAGATTGACGAGGATTTGTACCTGGGCCCTTCAGGCGAGGCCGATGACTATGCCAACCACAGTTGCGCCCCCAATACCGGCTTTAATGACGGCCTCAGCCTGGTGGCGCTGCGCGATATCACCCCGCACGAAGAAATCACCTGGGATTACAGCACCGCGATAGACGAAGAAGATTTCCCGGGCTTCCCCTGCCGCTGCGGCGCACTCGATTGCCGTAATACCGTGCGCTCCTTCCGCCATCTGGATATCAGAGACCAGCAACGGCTCGCGGCCCACCTGTTGCCCTACCTTAAGGCCAAGGTTCGTGGATTATAAATTTGACTTCGGTGTGAAGAAGTAGTGATTATTGCTGGCGGATCGGCACAGCGGACACGATCAAGCAGGGCTCTGTTAAGAAATATGTCATGGCAAGATCTGAGCCAAAGATCCTGTGTGTGTGATTGCTAAGATTCTAACCCTAAGGTCCCTGCATGTACGACCTCCTCACCGGCAAAGTCCGCGTCCCCCTCGACGCACCCGCCAAGGAAGTTGCCCGTGTCTGACAAGTTGAACCCGGACAAGGCGCTAATCTTCCGCATCGTCCACCGGGACAACGTGCCATGGATATTGGAAAACGGTATGCATTGCCGGAATTCTTCTGTTCAGGACCCCCATTATAGGACCATCGGCAACCCGGACCTGATCGACAAGCGCCAGCATCGCTTGGTGCCCATCGCGCCGGGCGGCACTTTGAGTGACTATGTGCCGTTCTACTTCACGCCCTATACGCCCATGATGCTCAATATCAAGACCGGATATGGCGGGGTTGCGAAGCTACCAAACGAGGAGATCGTGATCCTTGTCTCCAGCCTGCGCAAAATGGCGGAACTCGGCCACGCTTTTGTGTTTTCGGACCGACATGCCTATCTCCTCAGCGCCAATTTCTATAACGATCTGGCGGATCTGGTGAACATCGATTGGGGAATCCTGCAGCAGCGGGATTTCAAGCGTAATCCGGACGATCCGGAGAAGATCGAGCGGTATCAGGCCGAGGCCCTGATCCACCAGCATGCGCCGACGGAGGCTTTGCTGGGAGTGATTTGCTATACTGACGCCATGAAAAACACGCTGGATCATATGGCTACTGAATGCGGTCTGGAGTTGCAGATCGCCATGCGCACAGGGTGGTACTTCTGATGATCCGATACACGCAAGGTAATTTGCTGGAGGCCGAGGTGGAGGCGGTGGTAAACACCGTCAATACCGTAGGCGTGATGGGCAAGGGCATCGCGCTGATGTTCAAGGAGGCCTTTCCCGACAACTTCCAGCGCTATGAGGCTGCGTGCAAGGCGAAGGAAGTCCGGGTCGGTCATGTGTTCGTGACCGAGCGGCGCGAACTGATGGGGCCAAAGTGGATCGTAAACTTCCCCACCAAGCGGCACTGGCGTCAGCCCACCAAGCTGGAATGGGTGGTTGACGGCCTGAAGGATCTGCAAGCCTTCATCCAGGATAAGGACATCCGGTCCATCGCCATCCCGCCTCTGGGTTGTGGCAACGGCGGGCTGGAGTGGCCCCGGGTGCGTGCGGCAATCGAGTCAGCCCTGGGGGAATTGGAGGGTGTGGACATTGTTGTCTTTGAACCCACCTCTAAATACCAGAATGTAGCCAAGCGGACCGGGGTGCTGGAGCTCACACCCGCGCGGGCTCTCATCGCTGAACTGGTGCGCCGCTATTGGGTGCTGGGTATTGAATGCACCCTGCTGGAAATCCAGAAACTGGCTTGGTTCCTGGAGCGGAACATTGAGCGGCTCTGTTCGGACAACCCGCTAGACCTACGCTTTGAAGCGAACAAGTACGGCCCCTATGCAAATAGGCTGGACCACCTGCTGAATGCCTTGGACGGTAGCTATCTGCATTGTGAGAAGCGCCTGGCCGATGCTGGGCCTATGGACATTATCTGGTTCGATGAGGACCGGAAGGATTACGTTCAGACCTATCTAAAGGGACAAGAGGCGAGACCCTATCTGGAAGCGCTATCTGCCACGTCCGACTTGATCGACGGTTTCGAGTCCCCACTGGGCATGGAGTTGCTCGCCACTGTCGATTGGCTACTGGATCGCGAGGGCTGCCCGGCTACGGTAGAGGGTATCAAGAAGGGCCTGCGTCGCTGGCCGGGCGGAGCCCCAGCCGCGAGCCGGAAGGCGAAGCTCTTCGATGATCGTTTGATTGGTCTGGCGCTAGACAGGCTTCCCCTGCCTCTGCGGCGCGCTCGCTTGCCGTAATACCGTGCGCTCGTTCCGCCATCTGGATATCAGAGACCAGCAACGGCTCGCGGCCCACCTGTTGCCCTACCTTAAGGCCAAGGTTCGTGGATTATAAATTTGACTTCGGTGTGAAGAAGTAGTGATTATTGCTGGTGGATCGGCACAGCGGACACGATCAAGCAGGACTCTGTTAAGAAATATGTTATTGCAAGACCTGACCGTAAGGTTCGTGAACGCGCGATGAACTACGACGGTCTGGAACAATCATACTGGGAATCTCAGATCGGGCGCATCCATCGCCTGCGGGCAAAGATCGCTGATCGGGCGTCAAGCCCGGTTGGACGCGTCATCCCCGATGACACGGATCTGGCGATCGGCACAGGACGACGTCTGAACCTGACTGTCATGTTCATCGATATCAGTCGTTTCTCCGCACGTCGATCCGTTACTGCCGACGAGCAGGAGTTAGTGCTGAGAGTGCTCAACCTTTTCTTTACCGAGATGATTCGGATCGTCGAAGACTATGACGGCTCTGTTGAGAAGAATACCGGAGACGGCTTAATGGCGTACTTCGAAGACCAATCCAGCGACGACTCAGGCGGGAATTCGGTCAAGCGCGCTGTGGGGTGTGCCCTTACAATGGCCGCCGCGAACGAGTACTTGATTTCGCCGATTCTTCGCGCAACAGGCGTCCCGCCCTTTGAGTTCCGCACGACCATGGACCACGGTGCCGTTACGATCGCGCGGATCGGGGCGCCGCAGCGATTCAACGCGAACGTCGCGATCGGAAACACGCCTAACTTCGCGGCGAAGATGCTCGGGCTCGTGAAGCCCGGAGATATCGCTTTAGGTGCCGCGGCCCGGAATCGACTCCCCGCGCTATGGCAGACGCTCTGGACTGAGCTCTCGCCGATCAGCACTGGGTGGGTGCATACCGACACGAATGTTCCATATCCGCTCTACCTGTACACCGGACGATGGGCGAAGCTGGTATGACTGATCCCAAAGAGACCGATACGCAGGCTGCACGCGACAGGTCGAGCCCTGGGCTACCTGTGCCTCCCGCGCTCACTCGAGAGGCGCTGCCGACCCCTTCTGGCGGCGGTGAGTCTGCTACGGATAGGCAACAGCCGGCGCCGCCTGCGTCGCCCGCCGCACCCGGAGACGCGGAGGCGCGCGAGAGGTTCGCCGAAGCGGCGCATCAATACGTTCGGGAGTACATCCGACTTGCCGATCAGAAGGCCTCGTTTTTGTTCACTGGCGCAACCGCCCTTCTCGCGTTTCTGTACAAAAACGAGGTCTCAGCTAGGTGGTTGAAGCCGGTCATGGAGTGGAACATTCTCGACACCCTCGCGTTCGTGGCGATGACGGCCCTGGCGCTCGGCGTTCTCCTTGCGTTGTTGGTGGTAATCCCGCGGACATCCGGGTCGCGGCGGGGGTTTCTCTTCTGGGAGGCGATCACTGAGTACGACAGTGGGCGTCAGTACTCCGACGAGTTGAGACTATTGTCAGCGGCCACACTATCCCAGGTCAAAGCCGAGCACTGCTTCGACTTGGCCCGCGTCTGCCGCACGAAATATCGAATCCTGCGTGCCGCGATATGGACTGGCGCGGTGGGTATCGCTGCGTCGCTCTTCGTGTTTCTGTTCGTGTGATGTCACCCAACATGGCGCTAAATAAAGGGGGCGCACATGTTATTTGCGCGCGTTAGACTGTGGCCATGCCCCGGCTTGCGCGAATCGTATTCGCTGGCGTTGCGCACCACATCACCTAGCGTGGCAACCGGCGCGAAGATGTGTTCTTCAGCGACGAAGATCGTCGCACCTACCTGGCATGAGCCCAAGAAAGGTGTGTGAGGCATACCCGATTTCACGGACACATGGTTAGGGGACAACAGCGTTTTCTTCATACTGCATCGGACTCACGTAACCGAGTGTTTGATGTAGCCGTTCTCGATTATAAAACACTTCAATC
>Ga0184616_10000075_pt1 | contig 17851 bp, 19 predicted proteins | sample PLM4_90_coex_FD_133145 | JGI IMG/M metagenome (GOLD analysis project Ga0184616, IMG submission 133145) | Groundwater sediment microbial communities from an aquifer in East River, Colorado, USA - PLM4_90_coex | ecosystem: Environmental > Terrestrial > Soil > Riparian zone | place: USA: East...
ACGCTGGGGCGTCTTGATCCTGATGGGTGACTGGTGCGGATCAGTTCCGACACTTAAAACATCGAAAACTAAGGTGCGCAATCGGTGAGGCTTGGGCAAATACAAAAAGAAAAAACCTTGCGCCTGGCAGCGCAATAAATTCGTTCGCCTTATTGACGAGGGTCGGCTAATGGGTGACCCTGTTGCTGGCGTTGCGCACCACATCACCCAGCGCGGCAACCGGCGATGTCATTGAGCGCCTCGTGCGACCAGATCAGGGTTTGAGCCATTTGCTGAGGCGTTCTTTAGTCTGCTCATGGCTGAGGTGTTTGCCGTTGTCTTTAGGCGGTGTTGAAATTCTGCTCGGTCGCTCCCGGCGTCCTGCCTCCCGCGACACTAGTACGTCCCTGTACGTCGAAATGCGGGGCCGGGAAGCGGCAGACTGCCGTGTACACTCTGCTGGGCAGGAAGCCCGAATGTCGCGGGCGCAGGGATGCGCAGGAGCGACCGCTTCCTCGCAGAATTCCGCCTTGCCTAAAGGCAAAATCCACTATTTTTAGAGGCACCCATATGTTTGCATCCAAAATCTGCACTTTCTCGTATAGTAGAGACGTGTTGCAGCAGTTATCAACATGTGACATTAACTTAATATCAGGAGAGAAAAAACATGAACACTTCAATGAAGCTCACCGCCTCGGCATTGGTTGTGCTGGCCATGACTCTGGCCGGCTGTGCCGAGACCATGCAAAAACCCAGCGCGAGTCTCTATGACCGCTTAGGCGGCAAGGGCGCGATCACCGCGGTGGTGGATGAGTTTTTAACCAATCTGGCCCAAGACCCACGCATCAATACACGCTTCGCCGCACCGGGTTCCGCCACTAACCAAAATACCCGGGCTAAGCTCATCGAGTTGATTTGCGCCGGCTCAGGCGGCCCGTGCACCTACACCGGTCTGGATATGAAGACCACCCACGCCGGGATGAAGATCACAGATGCCGAGTTCGGCGCGCTGGTGGAAGACCTGGTGAAGACACTCGACAAATTCAAAGTGCCCGCCCAGGAGAAGAATGAACTGTTGGGCATACTCGGCCCCATGAAGAAGGATATCGTGGGCGGCTAGCTGCAGCCCATAGTATCATCAAGACCGCTCTGCTGGGATTCCGCAGGGCGGTCTTTTTTTGAGGGGGTTTAGCGCATCACCACCGAGCCCGCAACTTATCCGAATGACGCCGCCGCGCGCGACACCGTGGTGTTGCTGCACGGTCTTTGGATGAAAGGTCTCGCCATGGCCTTGTTAGCCCACCGGCTGCGCGGCTGTGGTTTTACCGTTGTGCAATTTTCCTATCTATCGCTGGTTCGCGGCGTGCATGAAAATGCTTTGCGGCTCGGCACGCTGTTGGCCTCGCTAAACGCCCCTGCAATACACCTGGTGGGCCACAGCCTGGGCGGTCTGGTCATTCTGCGCTTGTTGCAAGATGACCCGGATCTGCCGCCGGGCCGGGTAGTACTGCTAGGGACACCCTATGCGGGGAGCCATGTGGCGCGCGGCTTGGCTGGCCACGCGGCCACTCGCTGGCTGTTGGGTAAGAGTTATGATGGCGGATTGCAAGGTAACGGCCCGTCGTGGCGTGGTGGGCGCGAGCTGGGGGTGATTGCGGGCTCGCGTTCGCTGGGCATGGGCTGGCTGGTGCCGGGTCTCGCCAAACCCAACGACGGCATGGTGGCGGTGGCGGAGACCCGCGTGCCCGGCATTAACGCTGAGCTGATCTTGCCGGTCTCGCATACCGGCATGCTGTTCTCGACCGAGGTGGCGGGGGCGGTGTGCCGGTTCCTACATACCGGCCAGTTCTCCCAGCCGCCCCGCTGATGCTACACTGTGCGGCATATCATATGTTTGCTACTTTTATAGCAGGGTAAGCACAGCATGGCCGGACACAGTAAATGGGCTAACATCCAGCACCGCAAGGGCGCGCAAGACGCCAAGCGCGGCAAGATCTTCACCAAGCTGATCCGCGAGATCACCACCGCCGCACGCCTCGGGGGGGGCGATCCGAAAAGCAATCCCAGGTTGCGCATGGCGATAGACAAGGCGCTGGTCAACAACATGACGCGCGACACCGTCGAGCGCGCGGTGAAGCGCGGCGCGGGCGCCCAGGCGGGCGATAACTACGAAGAGGCGCGCTACGAAGGTTACGGGCCGGGCGGCGCCGCGGTGATGGTAGACTGCATGACGGACAACCGGGTGCGCACCGTGGCCGACGTGCGCCACGCCTTCACCAAGTGCGGCGGTAACCTGGGCACCGACGGCTCGGTGAGCTATCTATTTACTAAGCTCGGCATCTTGAGCTACGCACCCGGCAGTGATGAAGATAAAATTATAGAGGCGGCGCTAGATGCCGGCGCGCAAGACGTCATCACCAATGAAGACGGCTCGATAGACGTGTACGCCTCACCCGACGATTTTGCGCAGGTGAAACAGGCCATGCTCGATGCGGGGTTTAACCCTGCGCAGGCCGAGGTCACCATGCACGCTTCCACCAGCGCAAAACTGGAATCCGACGACGCGCTAAAAATGCTCAAGCTGCAAGAGATGTTGGAAGATCTCGACGACGTGCAAAACGTCTATTCCAACGCGGACATTCCCGACGAGGTATTGGCCAAGGCGGGATGATGCGCATCCTCGGCATAGACCCCGGCTCGCTCATCACCGGTTTCGGCATCATTGATGTCAGCGGCAACACGGCCTCTTATGTCGCCAGCGGCTGCGTGCGTTTATCGGGAGACGCGCTGCCCGAGCGCTTGAGAATTCTGTTCGAGGGCGTCCGCGAACTGGTGACCACCTACGAACCCACTCAGCTCGCCATCGAGCAGATCTTCATGCACCGCAATGCCGATTCGGCCCTCAAGCTCGGCCAGGCGCGCGGCGCGGCGATCTGCGCCGCCGCGACCCTCAACCTGCCGGTGCACGAATACACCCCCGCGCAGATCAAACAGGCGATGGTCGGCAAGGGCAATGCCGCGAAGGAACAGGTGCAACACATGGTGAAGGTGTTATTGAAGTTGCCCGCTATCCCGCAGGCTGACGCCGCCGACGCCCTCGCAGTGGCGTTGTGCCACTGTCACACCCAACAGGTGCTGAGTCACATCGGCGGCGCGCAGAGCTGGCAGAGGCGCAGACTGAAATGATAGGCCGCTTGCACGGAACGCTGCTTGCCAAACGCGTGCCGGTGCTGTTGCTCGATGTGCAGGGTGTAGGCTATGAGCTAGAAGCGCCGATGACGACCTTTTATGAGTTGCCGGCGGTGGGTGCGGCGGTGACCCTGCATACCCACCTCGTGGTGCGCGACGACGCCCACCTGCTCTACGGCTTTGCGACGGAGGCGGAGCGCAGCCTGTTCCGCAGTCTGCTCAAGGTGAGCGGTGTCGGCGCCAAGCTCGCACTCACCATTTTGTCCGGGATCTCCGTTGATGGTTTCGTGCGCTGCGTGCAGAATAACGACAGCGCGAGCCTCACCCGTCTGCCCGGCATCGGCAAAAAAACCGCCGAGCGCCTGGTGCTGGAGATGCGCGATCGTTTGGCCGATTGGCATGCGCCGCCGGCCATTACGCTGGAGGGTAAGACCACCGTTGCCGATGGCACACCTGCGCCGGTGGCCGATGCCATCAGCGCACTGGTGGCGCTGGGTTATAAACCTCAAGAGGCGAGCCGCATGGTGCATGCGCTGGAGGTTGCGGATCTTGGCAGCGAACAAATCATTCGCCGTGCGTTGCAGTCAGTGGTAAAGACCTAAGGACGTTCTGATCAATCCATGTTGAACCGCCAAGACACCAAGAACGCCAGGGTTTTACCCTATAAATCAAAAGACTTTCTTGGCAACCTTTGCGCCTTGGCGGTTGGCGATATATTTTTCAAAGGTTCCATAACATGATTGAAACCGACCGCCTACTCGTACCCGCCGAGCGTGAAGAAGACGAAGTCGCCGAGCGCAGCCTGCGCCCCGCGCGGCTGGCGGAATACATCGGTCAGGCGCCGGTTCGCGAACAGATGGAGATCTTCATCCACGCCGCCAAGCAGCGCGGCGAGGCGCTCGATCACGTACTGATCTTCGGTCCGCCCGGACTCGGCAAGACCACGCTGGCGCATATCATCGCCAATGAACTGGGTGTCAAGCTGCGCCAGACCTCCGGGCCGGTGCTGGAGCGCGCCGGCGATCTCGCGGCGCTGCTCACCAATCTCGAACCTAACGACGTGTTGTTTGTGGACGAGATCCATCGTTTGAGTCCGGTGGTCGAGGAGGTGCTGTACCCCGCGCTGGAAGATTATCAACTCGACATCATGATCGGCGAAGGTCCGGCCGCGCGGTCCATCAAGCTGGATCTGCCGCCCTTCACCCTGGTCGGCGCGACCACCCGCGCGGGGCTGCTCACCTCGCCGCTGCGCGATCGTTTCGGCATCGTGCAGCGCCTGGAGTATTACACCGTCGAAGACTTGCATCACATCGTGCGGCGCGCCGCCCGCATCCTGGGTGTAGAGATTGACGAACAAGGCACGACGCAAATCGCCGGCCGCGCGCGCGGCACCCCGCGCATCGCCAACCGGCTGTTACGCAGGGTGCGTGATTACGCCCAGGTACGCGCACAGGGGCGCATCACCGCCGAGGTCGCCGACCGCGCCCTGGATATGCTGGACGTGGACAGCCACGGCTTCGACATGATGGATCGAAAGCTGCTGCTGGCACTGATTCAGAAATTCGACGGCGGCCCGGTCGGCATCGAAAGCCTGGCCGCCGCCATCGGCGAGGAGCGCGGCACCATCGAGGACGTGCTGGAACCGTTTCTGATTCAACAGGGCTTCATGATGCGCACGTCACGCGGCCGGGTGGCGACCCGCGCCAGTTATCTGCACTTCGGCCTCAACCCGCCACAGACATCCCCCGCCGCAGGGACGCCGGACCTGTTTGGCGGCGAATAACCACGACTCCTGAAACAAGGCAGGGAATTTTCACTCAAATTATCGGTCTATTGAATTATAATACTCCGGAAGGCCCGATCCTAACTTAAGGATTTTGTTACCTCTAACCAGGCCGTTTTCGCGCAAACCCCCAACCTTACAACGCATCTTGATGATGAAGGATTTCTTATGGCAGGTTCGGGTATATTATGAAGACACGGACAGCGGCGGTGTGGTCTATCATTCCAATTACCTCAAGTTCATGGAGCGGGCGCGCACCGAATGGCTGCGCAGCCTGGGTTTCGAGCAGGACGTACTCGCCCGTGACGTGGGCGTAATCTTTGCGGTACGCTCCATCAACATGGAATTCCTCAAGCCGGGACGCTTTAATCAACTCTTGGATATCCGTTCAAAAATCGTGCGGCGCGGCAAGGCCAGTATGACCTTGGAACAAACCATCAGTCACAGCGCCGATCACAGTGTCTTGTGCAGCGGCCGCGTCAAGCTGGCCTGTCTGGATGCCGCCACGCTACGGCCGCAGCCTGTGCCACCATCCATATCGAGGGAGATCTATCGTGACGACTGACTTATCCATCGTCCACCTGCTGCTCAATGCGAGCCTGATCGTGCAGGCCGTCATGCTGCTGTTGCTGGCCACGTCACTCGTATCGTGGATGTTCATCTTCCGCAAGCGCGCAGACATCAAACAGGCGCGGCGCGCGGCCGAGGAATTCGAAGAGCGTTTTTGGTCGGGCAAAGATCTGAACGCGCTTTATACCCAGGTTACGCGCGCGCCGCGGCTTGCGGGGACGGAAGCGATCTTCGAGGCCGGCTTCAAGGAATTTGCACGGCTGCATAAACAGACCGGCATCGAGCCGATGGCGGTGGTGGAAGGTGCGCAGCGCAGTATGCGGGTGGCCTTGGCGCGCGAGATTGATACACTGGAAATCCACCTGCCGTTTCTCGCCACGGTAGGTTCGACCAGTCCGTATATCGGCCTGTTCGGCACCGTGTGGGGCATCATGAATTCCTTCCGCGGTTTAAGCAACGTGCAGCAGGCGACCCTCGCCCTGGTCGCGCCCGGCATCGCCGAGGCCCTGATCGCCACCGCGATGGGATTGTTCGCGGCCATCCCGGCGGTGATCGCCTACAACAGTTTTGCCAACGATGTTGAGCGGCTCATCAATCGCTACGATACCTTTCTGGAAGAATTTTCCAGCATACTGCAGCGGCAGGCGCATGGCTAAACCATGAACGGGAAACGACAACGCACTCGCAGGCTGCCGATGGCGGAGATGAATGTGGTGCCCTACATTGATGTGATGCTGGTGCTGCTGGTGATTTTTATGATTACCGCGCCGCTGCTCGCCCAGGGCGTGAAGGTCAATCTGCCGCAGACCGCCTCCGAGCCGCTGCCGTCGGAGAAGAAAGAACCGGTGGTGGTCACGGTGGATGTTAACGGCGCGTATTATCTCAACATCGGCGAGCGTCACGACCAAGCCATCGAGGCCGATGCGCTGGTACAGACCGTTGCCGCGGTATTGCGCAGACAACCCGACACGCCCATCCTGGTGCGCGGGGACGAGAACGTGAATTACGGCAAGGTGGTCGAGGCCCTGTCGCTGCTGCAAGGCGCGGGTGCGCCCAACGTGGGGCTGGTGACGGAATCCCCCGCACAGTCCGCGCCGAAAAAACGATGACTGCATGCTAAAGCTGCTCCGCAACAATCTGCGCGCGTTGAGTTTGGCGATACTGGTGCACATCGCCCTGATCGTCATGTTGGTCATCAGTCTGGATTGGAAACTAACGCCGCAGCCGGCCGGCGAACAGAAAGTGATACAAGCCACCGTGGTGGACGAGGCCAAGGTGCAGGCCGAGATGGAGAAGCTCACGCAACAGGATGTTCAGAAAAAACAGCAGGAACAGGAGCGCCAGAAACGGCTGGAGGAGTTAAAACAGCAACAACAGGACGAAACGGCCCGTCTGCAGCAGCTCAAACAGGAACAACAGGTCGCCGAGCAGCAGCGCGAGGAGCAGACGCGCCTGCACGCCGAGCAGCAAAAGACAGAGGCTGCGCGTTTGGAAACGCTCAAACAGCAACAATCCATCGCGGAGCAAAGACGTAAGGAGGAAGAGCAGCGCGCCGAAGAGCTGAAGAAAAAACTTGCGGAAGAAGATAAGCAGCGCAAGGAGATGGAACAGCAGCGCTTGGCGGAGGGAGAGACTAAACGTAAAATTGAGGAGCAGAAACGTCAAAAGGCCGAGCAGGAGGCGCAACGGCGGCGCGAGGCCGAAGAACAATTGAAGCAGCAGCTCGCGGCGGAGCAAGCCGCTGGCGCCGAACAGAATCAGCAGTTGATCGCCCAGTACGTGGGCCGTATCCAGCGCGAGGTTACCCAGAACTGGTTACGGCCACCCACGGCGAGGCTGGGGATGTCATGCACGGTGATGGTGAATCTCGCCCCCAACGGCGACGTGCTCAACGCCCGGGTGGTGGCGAGCAGCGGTGACATCGCCTTCGACCGATCGGTGGAGGCGGCGGTGTACAAGGCTTCACCCTTACCACTGCCGCCGGACCCGGCGCTGTTCGAGTATTTCCGGGAATTGAATTTCATCTTTAAACCTTGAGGGACCAAGCCATGAAGGCATTATTACGTTTAGTTTTAGCCGGCCTGTTGATCGGCCTGGTGGTGGGCGCCCAGGCGGCGCCGCTCAGCATCGAGATCACTCGCGGCGTAGAGGGTGCATTGCCCGTCGCCATCGTACCGTTCGATGAGGGTGGGCGCGCCGCACCTGAAGACGTCGCGCGGATCATCGCCGACGATCTCGCGCGCAGCGGCCGGTTTTCACCGTTGCCGCGCCAGGACATGATCGCGCAGCCGCACCAGGCCGCGCAGATCAATTTTGCCGATTGGCGCGTACTGGGCATGGAGGGCCTGGTGATAGGCCAGGTACGCCCCTCCGGCGCGGATCGCTACAGCGTTCAATTCCAACTCTTTAATGTGTTCAAGGGCGACCGCCTGGTGGGCTATAACATCAACACCACCCGCCAGGAACTGCGCCGCACCGCGCATCAGATCAGCGATATCATTTATGAAAAACTGACCGGCCAGCCTGGGGCCTTTGATACCCGTATCGCCTACGTGACGACATCGGGGCCGACCAGCTTTTCCCTGCAAGTGGCCGACTCCGACGGCTACAACCCGCAGACTATCCTGACCTCGAAGCAGCCCATCCTGTCCCCGGCCTGGTCGCCGGACGCTACCCGGCTCGCCTACCTCTCGTTCGAGAATCGCCGCCCGCAGATCTTCATCCAGGATCTGGCCACCGGTTCACGTGAACGGATTGCCTCGTATCCGGGCCTGAACGGCGCACCGGCCTGGTCGCCGGACGGACGGCGGCTGGCGCTCACGCTTTCCAAGGACGGGAATCCCGAGATTTATGTGCTAAACTTGGCCAGCAAGGCCCTTCAACGCCTTACCGACAACAGTGCGATAGACACCGAGCCGGCTTGGTCGCCGGATGGTAATACCCTCCTGTTTACTTCCGACCGGGGCGGAAAACCGCAGCTTTATAAAATGTCGGCCGGCGGCGGCGAGGCGAGGCGCGTCACCTTTAATGGCGACTATAATGCCCGCGGGGTATTTTCACCAGACGGCACTATGCTGGCGATGGTGCACAGAGAAGGTGGTAATTACCGCATCGCGGTGCAGGACTTGAGCAGCGGCGAGGTGAAGGTGTTAAGCGAGCGTTCGCTGGATGAATCGCCGAGCTTCGCGCCCAACGGCAGCATGGTGATCTACGCGACCGGAGATCAAGGCGTGCTGGCGGCGGTCTCCGTGGATGGGCGGGTGCGGCAGCGGCTGGCCTTGCAGGAAGGCAACGTGCGCGAGGCGGTGTGGTCGCCGTTCGGCCATAAAACCGATTTTGAATCTCTTCAACCTTGAACAACGTGTTGCAACACAACTAAATTGAAAGCATAAGGAGCGATTATGAAGTTACTAAGCAAAGGGTTACTCATCGTATTATCTGCAATCGTATTGTGGGGCTGTCAGACGACAGCTACCCCGGAAGGCGGCGCCAAGGTTGAAGACCGCAGCGGCGCCGCCGACGGCGCCTCGACCGGTGCGGCGAGCGAAGGCGGGACCTTCAGCGGCGATCCGCTCGATGATCCGTCCAGTCCGCTGTCGCAACGCATCGTGTACTTCGAGCTCGACAGCAGCGATGTGAAGGCGGAGGATCGCGCCACCGTCACCGCTCACGGCAAGTATCTGGCCGGCAATTCCAGCGCCTCGATAACCCTTGAGGGTCACGCCGACGAGCGTGGCTCGCGCGAATACAACCTGGCATTGGGCGAGCGCCGCTCCAACACCGTGCGTCAGTTGTTGCTGGCCGAGGGGGCCGCTGCGCAGCAGATCCAGACCGTCAGCTACGGTGAAGAAAAGCCCGCCGACCCAGAGCACAATGAAGACGCTTGGTCGCTCAACCGTCGCGTGGAGTTTGTCTACAACCGTAAATAATAGCAATGGCGTTCACGGCACTGCGAGCAACACCCCCGCTATTGGCGGGGGTGTTGCTATTCAGCTTGGGCGCGGTCGCCTGGAGCGCACCGCGCGATGAAGAACTGACGCTCGATGAGCGTGTCGCACGCCTCGAACAGCAGGCGCGCAATCAAAGCCTGGCAGAGTTGTTTTCCCGGCTGGACAGTCTGCAACGCGAAGTGCAACGCCTGCAGGGCAAGATTGAGGAACAGGGTCACCTGATTGAGCAACTACCGCACAACCAGAAAGAACCGCAGCAAGCGCTGGAGCGGCGCATCGAGGCACTCGAACAGCGCAGCAGTGCGCCAACATCACCACCCGTTGGTGTAGAAATCCCTCCGGCTGCTCCGCCCGCAACGGCACCTCCGCCGGCATCAACGGCACAAACCCCAGACAGCGCCGAAAGCCCGGAACTGCAACCCGCGGCGACTGACGCCGGCAACGAGGCGGCTGCCTATCAGCAGGCCTTTGACCTACTTAAAAAGGGCAGCTACGAAAAGGCGATTGCGGCGTTCCGGGATTTCCTGAAACGCTATCCAAACGGCGCCAACGCCGGCAACGCGCAGTATTGGCTGGGCGAGACCTACTACGTCACCCGTAAATTCAAGGAGGCCCAACAGGCCTTCCAAACCTTGCTCGATCGTTACCCAAACAGCCCCAAGCAGCCCGACGCGAGACTCAAGATCGGTTTTGTCCACTATGAACAGGGCGAGTGGGCCAAGGCCCGCAAGACCTTGGGCGAAGTCGCCAGCCGTTATCCCGGCACCGCCGCCGCCAAGCTCGCGCAGGCGCGTCTCGACAAGATGCAAAAAGAGGGGCGGTAAAATCAGGGGCTAGGGGCTGGGGATTAGGGGCTAGGGGAACAGCTTTTACGTCTCACCCCCTAGCCCCCAGTCTCTGTAGTAGAATGCTCCTATGTCTTCCCAAGTACTTCCGGATGTTCTAGCCGAAAATCCCGTCGCGCAACAACGCCTGCGCATCACCGAGATCTTTTATTCCCTGCAAGGCGAGACGCGCACAGTGGGTCTGCCGACGGTGTTCGTGCGCCTCACCGGCTGTCCGTTACGCTGCGGCTATTGCGATACCGCTTATGCCTTTCAGGGTGGGGAGTGGCGCGGCATCGCCGACATCCTCAATGAAGTAGCAAGCTATCAACCGCGCTATGTCACGGTCACCGGCGGTGAGCCGTTGGCGCAGAAGGCTTGCCTGACCCTACTCAGCCGGTTGTGCGACGCGCACTATGAGGTTTCGCTGGAGACCAGCGGCGCATTGGATATTTCCCAGGTAGACCCCCGCGTTATCAAGGTGATGGACCTGAAGACGCCCGGCTCCGGCGAAGTAGACAAAAATCTCTACAGTAATCTCGCCCATCTCTCGCCCCGTGATCAGATCAAGTTTGTGCTGTGCGACCGCGCCGATTACCAGTGGGCAAAAGACATCCTGAGCGAATACGATCTGACCTCACGCTGCGAAGTATTGTTCTCGCCGAGTCATCAACAACTTAATGCTACTGCGCTCGCCGATTGGATACTTGCCGACCGCCTAGCGGTGCGTTTGCAAATCCAGCTCCATAAATACTTATGGGGCGAGACGCCAGGTAAATGAACGCGGCTGTCATCCCTCTTAATGCAGGCCACAACAAGGCCGTGGTCTTGTTGTCCGGCGGTATGGATTCGGCCACCACTTTAGCCATCGCCAAAGGCCTCGGCTTCGAGTGCCATGCCCTGACGTTTGATTACGGCCAGCGCCACCGCGCGGAACTTAACGCCGCAACACACATCGCTGAGCAAATGGGCGTGGCCGACCACAAGATTCTGAAATTGGACTTGAGCACCATCGGGGGCTCCGCGCTCACCGAGCACAGCATCCCGGTGCCGGTTACGTCCACCAGTGACGTACAGGGAAGAACTAATGTCGGTCGCTCCCGGCGTCCTGCCTCCCACGACATTGGGACATCCCTGTACGGCACGGGAGGCAGTACGCCGGGAGCGACCGGTATCCCCGTTACCTACGTGCCCGCGCGTAACACGATCTTCCTTGCCCTCGCGCTCGCCTGGGCTGAGGTGCTGCACGCTTGGGACATCTTCATCGGCATCAACGCCGTCGACTATTCCGGTTATCCCGATTGCCGCCCGCAGTTCATCGAGGCCTTCACCAAACTCGCCGGCGTGGCGACCAAGGCCGGCGTAGAAGGAGGACGGTTTACCTTCCATACCCCGCTCATCCATTTGAGCAAGGCCGAGATCATCCGGGAAGGGATGTCCCTTGGGGTGGATTATGCGCTCACCGTGTCATGTTACGCCGCAGACGACGACGGCCGTGCCTGCGGGCGATGCGATGCCTGCCGCTTGCGTGTGGCGGGCTTTCAATCCGCCGGCGTGACCGATCCCACTCGCTATCAGTAATTCCGGCGCCGCTTGGAAAGTAAGGCGTGTCGTCTTAATTTGTGACGCCTGAGTAAATCGCCAGCGCACTCGGCACCAAGCGTCGGTCTTCCTGCAATAACACTACGAAGACCTCCGCAGTCAGCGGTTTGCTGAAATAGTAACCTTGGATCATATCGCAGCGTTGTTGAATCAAGGCGTTCAGTTGCTGCTCATTTTCCACGCCCTCCGCCACCACCTTGATGTGTAATTTATGTGCCAGCTCAATCAGCGCCGCAGTGATTGCGGCATCACCCATGCTGGTGACTATCTCCTTAATAAATGAGCGGTCAATCTTGAGCGTGCTAAGTGGAATGCGCTTTAGGTAAGCCAGCGAGGAATAGCCGGTGCCGAAATCATCAATGGACAGTGACAGCCCCATATCCGTCAACTCATACATCGTGGCGAGCGTACCTTCGACATTGTCCAGCAACAGGCTTTCCGTCACCTCCAATTCCAGCCACTGCGGCGGCAAGCCTGTTCGCTGCAGAATCCGGGCAACGGTAAGTACCAAATCATTCTGTCGAAACTGCCGCGTGGACAGATTCACTGACAGGTGCAGTGGCTTGAAGCCTTGATTCTGCCAGGTCTTGGCCTGACGACAAGCGGTGTCCAGCACCCATTCGCCGATCGGGATTATCAGGCCGGTCTCCTCGGCGATGGGGATGAACTCGACCGGTGAAATCAGTCCGCGCTCCGGATGCTGCCAACGCAACAGCGCCTCCATGCCGCATATATCACCGGTTTTGAGATCCACCAGGGGTTGGTAGACTAGAAAAAATTCGCTTCGCTGCAAGGCAAAACGCAGGCTATTTTCCAGCAGCATCCGCGCTGAGGTTTTGGCATTCAGTTCGGCGGTGAAAAATTCATACTTATTCCCGCCCTGGCCCTTCACGTTACACATGGCGAGGTCGGCGCCTTTGAGCAGTATCTCTGGACTATCGCCGTCGTTGGGGTAGAGACTGATGCCGATGCTGGCGGCGACACTCAGCTCGTGGCCATTTATCTCGAAAGGCGGGGACAGTGCCTTGGTCACTCTCTGGCCAACATAGGCTGCATCCTCGATGCGCGTCAGCCCGGTCAGCAGGATCACAAATTCGTCGCCACCCTGGCGGGATAAGATCTCAGCATCGCGTACACAACCCTTCAATCGTTCAGCCACGGACTGGATCAACAGATCACCGACGTGATACCCGAACGTATCATTGATGACCTTGAAGCGATCGAGATCCACCAGCAACACCGCCAACTGTCCCTTGTTACGCTGGGCATGTGCGAGACTGCGCCTCAGATGATCTTCCAGAGACAGCCGATTCGGCAATTGAGTCAGCGTGTCGTATTCGGCGAGGTAACGCACCTGCTCTTCACTCTCCCTGCCGCGCGCTTGGGACACCAGCAAACGATCCCAGATCAGTTTAATCACCATGCCGAGCAACAGGCCGACGATCAGAAAGCAAGCTATGAAATAGCGGATAGACGATTTTCCCTGCTGGTAAATAGAGCGGTCGCCGATCACCTGCACCAGCAGGGCGGGACGCTCGTCAACGTCCCGCAGCAAGGCATAGCCTGCAATAGCATGTTCACTGAGAATCCGTGTAACTATCGTGTTGGACCGCGCTAACTCGTCGCGGACCTCGTGCAGCTTCTGCGGGAAACTGGCGCTATTGACGGGATGCACCGTGACTACCAAGTGGGTGAGCGCCGACAGACGTTCCATACCTTTTGCGTCAAGATAGCGGCCCATAATCATCGTGCCGCGAAGGGGACCCTTACGCTCGGTGGTAAGAATAGGCCGGGCGGCTACCAGCATCGCTCCCGCCGGCAGCATGATGATCGTCTTCACACTGCTTTCGATATCTGCGTGCCTGATCAGTTTCGCGTCGGGGCTGACATAGTGATCGAACTCGGGCGGCAGATCTGCATTGTGCTCGGCGATTAAATCGAAAGCCTTGCCGAACACCCGCTCGCCAGAGGTGTTGAGAAACATCAGCAGGTTGAGCTTGAGTGTGCTGTAAGTGTCCTGGGGGAGATTGCGTTTAATAAACTCTGGGTTGGCGTCAGCAATGAAGGCATAGGTCTCATCCCAAGCCGCCCAATCGGCAAGCTGACCGTCCAAACTCGTCAAGTCCTCAGCCAAGGTGTCCAGGACGCGCTGCACATTTTTTTGCGTATCCCGTTGCTCCAGATCGGTATAACTCTTGAGTAGGATCACGTTCGAGGCAATATATACACTGCCCAGCAGGACAGTCAGGCCGGCGACAATGGTAAAATTGGTCTTGTAGCGACGCAGCATGGGCCTGTTACTTCCCTAATTAAGGCTAAGCCTGATCGTCCCCGAGGGGACATTGATGCCTTGGCCTAGCCGGTATCAGTTAATAGCGAAACCGCTTGATAGTATATCGGTCGTCAAGTATGGAATGTTTAGGGCAAATGTCATGCCTTAAAATAGCTCCCGGACGGCGGTTTCTGGCCAGAAACGTGGTATTCAACCCGCGCAGCGGTTAAAATGGCGTGCCTGATCGGGCCGTTAGCTCAGCCGGTAGAGCAGCAGACTTTTAATCTGTTGGTCGTGCGTTCGATCCGCACACGGCCCACCACTTTGCACCGTTACGGTGCGGGCCAGAATGGTCCATACATTTTCCAGGAAATACAGAGGGTCCGGCTACATGAAGCTAGCCGGTGAGATGTTCCACCCCCCTGTCATCTGTGGCAAGGTTACCTTTGGAATAGTATGAGGGTTTGTTCCTTGGTCTGGTCGCCATTGCTGGCTTTCAGCTTGGCCTCATATCGCGTACCGCGTTGCTTGATGGGCGGTTCGAAGGCAAAGTCAAAATAGCCCCCTGAGTCAGTCTGCAGGCTCTTCGTAAAGATGTTTTGCTTGAACCCGAACGGGCCCACTAGGGCGGTGCTGGCTTCGACCTCCACGTCTATGTTGGTGTTGGGCCAGCTACGTCCCCGCACCTCGATCTTGTCGCCGTTGACCTCGCTGTTGTTGGCGGGGCTGTAAATATTGAGAGGCAGACGCTGGTCGGCACTTTCACCGGGCTGAGCCGCAAAACTCCACGCTGCACGCGCGGAGTTCCCGGCCAGGTCTTTGGCGAGTATCTCCACGCGATACTGGCCTCTCTCCAGACCTTGCGGGATTTGGTACTTTATGGCGCTGGCGATAATGCTGCTGTCGCGGGTGACATCCCGGTCATTAAGCAGGATGCGCACGGAACGCGGATCTACGCCCGACCCGCTGCCATCGTCGAGCGTGGCCGAGATAATCACAGGGTTGGAGCTGGAGACCGTCTCGCCGTCAAATGGACGCTGGTTTTTAATAACCGGGGGTTCTTTATCCTTGTCCCCTTGCTCCAGGCGGGCGTGCGCCGATTGTTCACCCAGCACCAATGTAGCCGTTATATTGACGCCCGGCGGAAAGTTGTCGTTGCGACGGATCGTGTAGCGGCCCTCGTAGACTCCCGAGCCTGCCGGGGTCTCGACCAAGGGGAGATTTTCCGCCACGCCTTCGATGGCGAAAGCCGCCTTGGCATTGGGGGTGCCTTTAAGCGTGAATTTTAACTCAGTACCGGGATCCATCTCCTGTGCCGGAGCCATCCTAAACTGCTCAATCACTGGCGGCACGGGTTTGGGCGTCGCCACTGGGGCTGCTTTGGCGATCATGAGCGGCTGGTCCAGCTTTGCGGTTGCGACCCGGCTGCCGCGGCGCAGACTGGCGCGCACGACGGTGTTGGCGGTGAGGCGATCCTTGAGCTTGATGGTGTATTCCGCTTCGTAGATCCCCGGTTCAATTTCTTGCATGGAGATGATGCGTTTCACACCCGTAATCCTGAGCGTCGCCTTTGAAGCCGGCGTGCCTTCCAGGGTAAAAACCAGATCGGTCCCCGCTTCAAGCCGCTCCACGGCATCCACTTCAAAACTGTCTATTTGAGGCGTGACCACGGGGGCGGCTTGAGCAAGGCCGGGCGCTATGACCGTGCCGAGAAACAAGGCTAGGGAAACAAACAGTGTATGGACGGGTATCATAACGTCTCCTTATAGCCGCAGCGATCAGAGAAGGCGCCTTCACGGACTTGACTGCTCAATGCTACTCCTTACGAAAACCGGCTACAATCTTTAGGGTTTTACGATCAATTCAACGTGAGTTAATTATGCACACCACCCTGGTACACGTTCATGTGCTGTCCCAACACGTAGACGACTTCATCGCTGCCACCCAGGCCAATCACGAGGCTTCGGTGCGTGAGCCCGGCAACCGGCGTTTCGATGTGCTGCAGTCGGCGGAAGACCCGGCCCATTTTATTTTGTACGAGGCCTACGCTACGGTGGAAGACGCCGTGGCTCACAAGCTGACTGCGCATTATCTGAAGTGGCGTGACGCGGTGGCGAATTGGATGGCTGTCCCAAGACAGGGAGTTATCTATCGCGGTTTGTTTCCGCAAGAGAAGTCTGTGTGAACATCCCGGCTTTCAGCCTATCACGCCTGCCGCAAATAGTATTTGGCGCGGGTTGTTTTAAAGAGGCGACGGGTCTCATCGCCTCATTCGGCAAACGGGCATTGCTCGTGACCGGTGCTCGATCATTTCAGAACACACCAGAGTGGCGTTGGCTGAATGAGGCGTTAAAGCAATCCGGAATTTCGTGGGAACACATCACTGTGGCCGGCGAGCCCTCCCCGGCGTTTGTGGATCAGGCCGTGCGTGATCTGCGCGAAGCTCGGATCGAAGTGGTGCTGGGTATCGGCGGCGGTAGCGTACTGGACGCCGCCAAGGCGATCGCCGGCCTGTTGCGGGTGGAACACTCCGTGATGGATTATTTGGAGGGTGTCGGTCCCGAGTTGCCTTATCAAGGCCCTGCGCTGCCGTTCATCGCCGTGCCTACAACAGCGGGCACCGGCAGCGAGGCGACCAAAAATGCGGTGTTAAGCCAGCCGGGCAAACAGGGCTTCAAGAAATCATTTCGCCACGAGTTGCTGGTGCCGCGTTACGCGGTGGTGGATCCGGAACTGCTTGCTACGTGTCCGCCGGAGCTTATCGCCGCCAATGGCATGGATGCACTCACCCAGTTGATCGAATCCTATGTCTCGATCAAGGCCAATCCCTTTACCGATACGCTCGCCTGGAGCGGCATCGAGGCAGCACGCGATGGTTTGCTGTCCTGGTACGAACAGGGCAGCGCTCAAGGCCGCAGCAATATGGCGTACGCCGCGCTGCTCTCCGGCATTACACTCGCTCAGGTAGGTCTGGGTTCGGTGCATGGTCTCGCATCTCCGTTGGGCGCCTTCTTTCCGATTCCGCACGGTGTCGCCTGCGGTACGCTGGTCGCGGCGGCGAGCGAGATCAATATCCGTGCGCTACAGATTCGTGAACCTGAGCATCCCGCGCTGATAAAGTATGCCCGGTTGGGGGAACTGCTTACCAAAAACGAATACAGCAACACCACAGTGGCGTACAACGCACTTATAAAACGCTTAAAGGATTGGACAGAGCGGCTCAGCTTGCCGCCGCTGAGAATTTACGGAGTGACTGCCGCTGACGTTGAGCACATTGTAAAACACTCACGCGGCAGCAGCATGAAGACCAATCCGATTGTGCTTACGGATGAGGAGGTTGGAGAGATTTTACAGATGCGGCTGTGAAAATAAGGTTACTCCACCGTCACCGACTTCGCCAGGTTACGAGGCTTGTCCACATCGGTACCTTTGAGCACCGCGACATGGTAGGCAAGCAGTTGCAGCGGCACGGTATAAATAATCGGTGAGACATAGTCCTCACTGTGCGCGACGTTAATGACCTCTACCCCTTCAGTGGATTTTACGCCGGAGGAGGCATCGGCAAACACAATCAACTGACCGCCACGCGCGCGCACCTCTTGCAAATTGGACTTGAGCTTCTCCAGGAGGTCGTTGTTGGGCGCAACGGCGACGACGGGCATATTGGCATCCACCAGCGCCA
>Ga0184616_10000076_pt1 | contig 17819 bp, 20 predicted proteins | sample PLM4_90_coex_FD_133145 | JGI IMG/M metagenome (GOLD analysis project Ga0184616, IMG submission 133145) | Groundwater sediment microbial communities from an aquifer in East River, Colorado, USA - PLM4_90_coex | ecosystem: Environmental > Terrestrial > Soil > Riparian zone | place: USA: East...
ATCAAGACTGTTGCCGAAGGTGTGGAAACAGAACAGCAGCGTGACTTGCTGGTCGAGTTCGGGTGTGACTTTGCGCAGGGATTCTTGTATTCGCGCGCCGTGCCATGCGAAGAATTTGAAGCCCTGCTGGCGTGTTCGCAGGGTTGAAAGACCCGCTGGTTTCTTCCCACGCCTATGCGCACGTGGTTGCAGGTCTCGCAAAAGTGTTGCGAAAAACACTTTTTCGCAACATTCCTGGCCGCGTTGGGTTTGCGCATGTTGTTACTGGGTTAAGCGTAACGAGGTTAAAATCAGACATGCAACACTCCGCCGTGATTTTGCGCGTCAGGTTGACGTAATAAACGACATCATTTAGGGTGTCTATTCCAAGTTAGGCACTAAAGAATGACTACATCACTATATCCAACATTCCAGAAGCGCATCAGCGATTCCTTTGATCAACTGATAAAGAATCAAGTTACGCCGTGGGCCTTTCTGAATTCTGGTAAACCCATGAGGGTGACAACGCATGATCAGAGGCAAATTTCATATGAGGGTGTAGGGTTCGAAGGATCTCCAGAGCACGTGTTTTGGTCACGATATATCGAGCCATTTATGGAGGAGATATCCATAAAAGAAATAGGCGCGGTAACAAAAATGGCCGAGGAAAAGGATGTCAATGCAACTCTGCTTCTGCCGGAGGTCGAGGGTTTGCTATTAGCGGGTGTGAGAAAGACTTTTTCAGAGATGGCTAAAACCGATCAGCGTCTTAGAGGTAGAGGTTTCCCAGAGAAGATACCTTTGCGCCCGATAGAAAATGAATTTCAACAAATGAAGAGTTTCATTGAAGTGCGTATTCAATCTGAACTTAAGATGTGGAAGCCAACATCAAAGCTCGAAGCGTGGTATGAACGGAATAAATTCGTGGTATGGCTTGTTAGCATTGTCGTAGGTCTGGTTGGGCTATATGCACAATTCAAGTAAATCGCCTAACACGGCGCTCTACATGATGCAAATTCCGCTGCGCTTCATTTGCGCATGTGAGCTTGGTCGTTAGGGGTTTCGCATGACTTGCGCAGTTTAAAATGCACCTCACCAAACAGCAGCCAAGCGGTGACGCGACGGTTCGTATATCGAGATAGAAACCATGCCCTCACTTCCAGTTCATGTGTTCAAAGATAGTGCTGCCTCATTCGTTGAGGACCTTTCTGCAAACGGCGTCGAGTTCAGCCGCCGTATCCAGTTGGCCGAGGGGCCAATGGCGGCCGGGTGGATCGTGGATGTTTTCTCTGCCGTAAACGACGCAACGCCTTGGGGTGCTCTTGCTGTCGTCATCGTCGCGTGGCTCAGGGCGAAGTCCAATCGCAAGGTCATCGTCACAACGAAAGACAACAAGGTCATCCACATCGAAGGTTTGCCCGTCGCGGACGTCATCAAGGTTTTGGAGAGCGCCAAAGATGCAGCAGTCATTGAAATTCCACCGAAAGACAACCCCTAACATTTCTGTCAACCCGGCGCTCCGCCTATCGGCGGAGCGCCGGTTACATCAACGTTAGGTCTCAGGAAATAATATGGCATTCGATTTCAAGAAGATTTTCAACTTGGATTCGAGTTACCCGGGTTTTTCTTTCGGGTATGAGTCATGGGCTTTGGGTATGTACCTACAGGTTCTGGACGAACATTTGCCATTTGCTCAGGATCAGTACCGATTGAGATCGAAACGCGAATTAGAAAAACAATCTCAGGAGTTGTTACCAGAGGAAATGGCTCAGGAAGCGAGCGAAATTGATGAAGCCGCTGAGACGCAGATACCCCGCTTTTTCCGTATTGGCGCGCTAATACCAATCTGGGGTTTATTCGAGTCTTTTGTATCTGACATTGTTGGCTACACTGGAAGGAAAGAAGGGGTAGGTCTGTCGCTTCGTGATATACGAGCGCCGAATCTTCGGAAGCAAGTCGAGAAGTACTTCGAAGGTGTCCTTCGTATTAACTTGCCTTGGTCAGAGGATGAGCGTGCTCGGCTTGGATACCTTCAGGAGCTTCGCAATCTTATTGCTCATCGAAATGGACGTATCACTGATATGACTGCGGAGAAACGGCAGGAGGTTGAGAGGCTTGTCTCTGCCGTTAGTGGTGTGGAGATTGATAACGGCTTGCTCATAGTTTCGTCGGAGTATATTCAAGAAGCCGCGGCGCTTGTGTTCGATACGGTAGCCAAACTGAACAATTTAGTTGCGGAGCGTTATGATGGCCCCGTTGTCCCGCATTCTGAGACCTAGCAACGCGTTCAACGCGGACGCGCAAAGGCAGCGTGCCGGTTAACACGTCCGGTAGCCCACTAGAGCCAGCATGCGTACTTCGTTTAGCGATTGCGTAATCACAATCCGCCCCTTTGAGCCCGAGGATGTTCCGAGCTTCTTTGCCGCTGTTCGAGCATCGGCCGAGGCTCTCGGGCGTTGGATGCCATGGTGTCATGTGGGCTATTCAATGGACGAAGCGAAGGCGTGGCTTGCAACTTGTCAAACAGCGTGGAGCCAAGGCACCTCCTATCCGTTCCTTATTATCGAGCCCAGGAGCCAGGAAGTGATGGGGAGCGTTGATATCAACCAAATCAACCGGGATCACAATTTCGGCAATATCGGTTATTGGGTCTCCTTGGCACATTCCGGGAAAGGCATTGCTACGGCTGCGGCGAAGCTGGTAGCCCAATTTGGCTTTACCGAAGTCGGTTTTACTCGGCTCGAAATCGTTGCACTTGTTGAAAACGTTGCGAGTCGCCGCGTTGCCGAGAAGGTGGGTGCTAAACTTGAGTGCATCGCCCGTAACCGTCTTGTCGGGTGGGGTAAATCACATGACGCCGCAGTTTATTCTCTGGTTCCAACAGACATTGCGGGCTGACAACGCGCTCAGCACGAACGCGCAAATGATTGAAGATATAATCAGCAGAGTTCTATTCGACGGGTGGGTAAACCATGAACGATCTGACCTTAATCATCGGCAATAAAAATTACTCTTCCTGGTCATTGCGGCCTTGGCTATTACTTAAGCAAGCTGCAATCCCCTTTAAAGAAATTCGTTTAGCCTTTGGCAGTGATGATCTGTCGAAATATTCTCCGTCCGGCTTGGTGCCTGCCTTAAAACACGGCCCGTTGACGATATGGGACTCGCTCGCCATTGCGGAGTATCTCGCCGAACAGTTCCCCGAAAAAGAATTATGGCCGCGCGATGTTGAGGCGCGCGCGATAGCGCGTTCGGTGAGCGCGGAAATGCACTCCGGCTTTATCAATATGCGCACGCACATGAACATAAACTGCCGCGGCCATTTTCCCGGCAAAGGCATGACGCCGGAGGTGGAAAAGGATATCCGGCGCATTCAGAATCTTTGGCAAGATTGCCACAGCCGTTTCGGTGAGGGCGGGCCATTTCTGTTCGGCAAATTCAGCATTGCCGATACCATGTACGCCCCGGTTACGTTCCGCTTCGTCACCTATGCCGTGCCGCTGCCCCCCGTAACGCAGGCATATGTAAATACCCTTCAAGGGCTGCCCGCGATGCAGGAATGGCTCGCCGCCGCCAAGGCGGAGATTGAAGTCATCGAGCAATATGAGCAGTATAGAAACCGGGTGTGAGGCCGATCTTCATATAACCTTCAAAAAATATCTCTACAGGTTATATAGCACGCTATAGCCTGTGTAGCAGGAAAGTCCAGTGCACAGAAAACAAAAACATGAGCAATAAACACAACGCCACGCTTGAACCAGCCACCCCTCTCGCAAAAGTAATCGCGCGCAACACCCTATTGCTGGCGGTTTCCATGGCTGCGTTGTACGCCATGGGCCAATTGGTGCTGGCGGTCGCGGCGGCGACCTTCGCCATACTCACCGGCGCGCCGTTGCTCGCCGGTATGGGTCCTGCGTTGTTCATGCTGTCCGGCTCCATTGCCGCGTTGCTCGCGGGTCGCGCCATGGACCGCTATGGGCGTGTTCCGGTGCTGGCGACGGGTTTCGGCGTCGGTGTGTGCGGCGCGCTCATCACCGCCGTCGGCGTGCGTCAGCTCTCGCTGCCGTTGGTTGTGACGGGATTTGTTTTGTTAGGCATCGCATTCGGCACGGGTTTACTGTCGCGCGTTGCGGCGGCGGACATGTATACGCCGGAGCGCCGCGCCTGGGGCATTGCACTGGTGCTGTTCGGCGCCGTATTCGGCGCGCTGTTGGGGCCGTTGGTGTTCATGCCCATGTTGCAGGGAAGCGCAACGCAATTAGCCGATACGCCATGGTATGGGGCGGCGGGTTTCATGCTGGCGGGGCTGGTGCTAGTGCTGTGCGTGCGCCCCGATCCGCGTCGTATCGCTGAGCTGATGGCGGCGCAGACTGCATCCGGCCCACCCGTTGCCGCCGCGCCGTTGAAAGAAATTCTGCGCCGCCCCGGCGTGCCGACGGCGATCATCGTCGCCGTGACGAGTTACGCGGTGATGGTGGGCATGATGGCGATGATCGGCTATCTCATGACGGGTCACGGACACACGCAACAATCCGTGTTTCCAGTGCTGAGCGCGCACTTCATGGGTATGTTCGCGCTGGTCTTGCTGGTGGGGAAATTCATCGGCCGCATCGGGCGGCCGCGGGCAATGATGGTGGGCCTGGTGGTGCTGGCCCTTTCGGTGTTGGCGGTAATGTTAGTTCACAGCGTTACGCTCAACGCAGCAGCGCTGTTTGGCGTCGGCCTCGGCTGGAACATCTCCTTCGTCGCCGCCACGGCTGAGTTGACTGCGCTTACCACCGCGGCGGAACGCGGCAGCGTCATCGGCTTTAGCGATCTTCTGGCGGGTTCGAGCGGTGCTTTGATCACCCTGCTAGCGGGCGTGGCGGCCAACACTATCGGACTCGTGGGCTTGAGTGTCGCAGGCGCGACCCTGGCCTTGCTGCCCGTCATATCAGTGTTGCGCGGGAGACAGCTTAAGGTGCGCGCGGCCGGGTAACTGTGGAAGGGGTAGACTGTGGTGGCTTAATCCACATGATAACGGCGGTAATGCGTCGCCGCCTTCATGCGATTGCCGCATGCCGCCATGCTGCACCAGCGCCGCGCATGGTTCTTGGTGGTGTCGTAAAAGTAAAGTATGCAGCGTGGGTTGTCGCATTTTTTAACCAGAGACAAATCGCCGTGACACAGTAAATCCATCGCTGCGGCTGCAATGGGCACGATGAGCTGCATAGTCTCTGCGCGGGTGGTGTGCGGGCGTTGTTCAAATTTCCCACGAATACGCGCCACTTGGTTATAAGTTATGCCATGACGCAGCACCTCGTTGATCGCATCGAGGCTGGACTGCGGAACGGATTTGCCCTCCGCGAGGTGTTCAGCCATCGCGCGTAATGTGCTTCGCAATGCGCTTGCCTTTTCATATGTACGCCTGCCTTCAGCACTGTTCCCCCATTTTTTTAGCGCCGCCTTGGCTTGTGCAGCGTCTATAACGCACGCCTGCGCAAACCAGTTCACCAGCGTGGCGTAGTCTTCGAGTTCATCCACGACTTGACCGTCGCGCATGCGCTGCGTGTTGACGAAGTCCAGCGCCAGATTTTCTCCAATAAAAAGAAAGTCTTGTTTAGGTGTCATGGCGTCATAATCCAGGTTTTCCGGCTGGTGTGGATATAACCATTAAAATACCTATTGACAGGTTATATCGATTATGCTTAACTATCTAAAACTAGATTAGATAGTTATATTGATCCTTGGCCCATTAAATTCAAGAGGAGAACCATTATGCACGTTCATCATACCTTAGAAACCGGCCACGTAGGCCTCAACGTAAGTGATATTGAACGCTCCAAGAAGTTCTATCAAGAGGTGTTTGGCTTTCAACTCCTGAAAGAATCGCTGCAAGCCGGGCGCGAGTGGGCCTTTTTAAGTAGTGGCGACAAACTGCCCATCACGCTCTGGCAGCAGAGCAAGGGCCATTTTGAAAAACAGCGGCCGGGTTTACACCATCTGTCGTTTCAAGTACCGGACATGGAGATGGTGAAGGCATTTGAAAAGAAGCTGAAAGCGCTTAAGGTGCCGTTCAACTACGACGGGGTGGTGCCGCACAGTGAGGGGGCGCAATCGGGCGGTATATTCTTTGAAGACCCGGACGGCATACGCCTGGAAATTTATGCGCCGAGTGGCGCGGAAGGCTGCCAGGCGCCAACGCCAGGCGCTCCATCTTGCGGCTTTTTCTGAAAATTTGATGTACCACAGCGGCGAATTGGAAGTGCAGGCCCGCGCGGGTGTGCAATATGAGGCCAGCCGTGTCGGGAAAATTATAGGCGCGGCGATACCGCTGGCGGCGCAAGATTTTCTGCGCCGCCAGCCCTTTGCGGTGCTGAGCAGTGTGGATGCGCGAGGGCTGGTATGGGTTTCCATTCTCACCGGCAAGCCGGGTTTTATGCGTGCTACAGATGAGCAAACCGTTGCGATAGACGGCACGCCACTCAGTCACGATCCCCTGCGCGAGAATCTGCAAGCCAATCCGAGCGCTGGTATGCTGGTGATAGAGTTCGCCACACGCAAGCGGATGCGTGTAAACGGCAAGGGCGAGCTGTGTTATAACCATGTCATTGTTTATGCAGAGCAGGTGTATTCCAATTGTCCGAAATATATCCAGGCGCGCGAGTGGGGGTTGCCGGACATCACGCCACAAGCGAGTAGTACCACGCAGAGTAGTGCGCTCACCATGCCGCAACAAGCCCGGGTCAAGCAGGCCGACACATTCTTCATCGGCAGTTTCCATCCCCAGGGCGGAGCGGATGCCTCCCACCGTGGCGGCAATCCGGGTTTTGTAACAGTGCTTGATGAGAAGACCCTACTGTGGCCGGACTATATCGGCAATAACATGTTCAACACGCTGGGCAACATTACGGCCTATCCCCAAGCAGGTCTGTTGTTTGTGGATTTTGATAAGGGTGCAACGCTACAACTTACAGGGACAGCCAAGGTAATTTGGGACATGAGTCATGCCGTGGAGTTTCCCGGCGCGCAGCGCTTGGTTGAGTTTCGGTGCAAGGAAGTGATCGAGATGCAAAACGCAATCCCACTACGCTGGACGTTTCATGATTACTCGTCGTTTAACCCGGTTTGAGCGGGGTAGACGAACTAACCCCCGGTCATGGACATGAAGCGTATCACCTGCGCGGGCTTTTCACGGAATTCGTGGCGTTCGGGTTTCAGGGCGATGGCTTGATGCAGCGCTTCATTTAGATCGTTGTCGCTGATGCCGGCGCGCAGCAGCGGGCGCAGTTCAAAATTGTGGTCTTGGCCTAAACACATATAGAGCGTGCCGTCCACGCCCAGACGCACGCGGTTGCAGGTCTCGCAAAAGTGCTGCGAGATGGGAGTGATGAAGCCGATCCGTAAATTTGTTCCGGCGACTTGCACGTAGCGTGCAGGGCCGCCGCCGGGCATGACGCTGGGGATGAGTTCATATTTTTCGGCCAGCCGTTTTTTAACGTCTTGCAGGTCAAGATAATGATCCGTCGCCGCGCGTCCGGTGCTACCCATCGGCATGGTCTCGATCAGGCGCAGGGTGAAGTCATGCGCGATGCAGAACTCGACCATGGCCTCGATCTCGTCGTCATTGATGCCGCGCAGCGCCACCATGTTGATCTTGATGGGGTGCAGCCCCGCCGCTTTTGCGGCCATCAGGCCGTCTAATACCTGCTCCAGTTTGCCGCCACCGGTAATCTCCTGGAAACGCTGACTGTTTAGGCTGTCCAGGCTGACATTGATACGCGTGACGCCAGCCTGACGTAGCGCCATCGCCTGCTTCTGCAATTGTGTGGCGTTGGTGCTGAGTGATAAATCCTCAATGCCGGGCAGTGCGGATATTCGCGCCGCGAGTTGCGGCAGATTCTTGCGCACCAGCGGTTCACCGCCGGTGATGCGTATGCGGCTCACGCCCAGCGCGCCGAATGCACCGATGACGCGCTCGATTTCGTCAAACCTGAGCCAGTGTGCGGGCTCCTCAAAATCTTTGAAACCTTTAGGCAGGCAATAGAAGCAACGCAAATCGCACTTGTCGGTGACCGACAGGCGAACGTATTCGATCTTGCGGCCGAAGGGATCTATAAGCTGGGGCTTCATGTGTAAGTCATGACATCATCCAAGGTTGGTCATTCAACCCGGTTCGGAATCCTTTAGGCGCAGAGCGTAGCCGTACAGGGCATTCTTTTTCAATCCGGTAATCTCCGCGGCCAGCGCCGCAGCTTGCTTGACGGGTAATTCCGCCATGAGCATCTGCACAATCCGCTGCGCTTTGGCTTCGCTCTCGCCGCTATCTCCTAGCATACTCCCCTGCACCAGAATCACAAACTCGCCTTTTTTCTGATGCATGTCTGCGCGCAGCCACGCGCAAAGTCTTGCCAGGGTATGTTGTGGATAGTCTCAACTAGCTCTGCGCGCGGGGCTCGAAGCGATGGAACTTATGTTTCTGGTTAAGAAATCCGCGCGCTTAGCGTAGCTTAACGCCGTCTTGGTTCCAGAAGGTGTGGACGGAGCCAAACTGCGTAGCCGTCTGCTGAACGAATACAATCTGCATCCGTATCGGGCACATGGGTTATGGCAGCAACATAATCGAAGAACGTCATGTACTGCCTTGGCGTGATCGAAGCGGTATTCGCCGACATGCGTGTTCCGATTCAAACCGGGGTGGCAGTGAACGCCGCGCGAAGTCAGTAAATATCTGGCAGGGTGTTGAAAAACACCAGGAAGCGCATCCCGTTAGAACGGCCGACTACCCAGAACCTTGCTGATGCCCCTCCCGGTCATCGCCAAAATCAGCGGCGATCTTACAGAAGGTTTCCTCAATCGCGTTCATGGCATCGATGACATCCGGATCGAAATGGCGGCCGCGGCCTTCCCGAATGATCTCCATCGCCTTGGCGTGAGAGAAGGCTGGCTTGTAAACGCGCTTCGAGATCAGCGCATCATAGACATCGGCCACCGCCATCAACCGGCCTGAGATCGGGATTTCGTCCCCGCGCAGGCCGGCGGGGTAACCGCTGCCGTCCCATTTCTCATGGTGGGTCAATGAAATTTCGCGGGCAAGGCGCAAAAAGGAATTACTGCCAAACTCCTTTTCGGCAATTTCCAGCGCCTCGGCGCCGATTTTTGCGTGTCCCTTCATGACCACGAACTCCTCAGCCGTGAGTTTGCCCGGTTTGAGAAGAATGGCATCGGGAACCCCCACCTTGCCAATGTCATGTAGTGGCGCCGATTTGTAGAGCAGGTCAATGGTCTCATCGTCGAGCTCGCCGGCAAAACGCGGATGGGTGCGAAGATATTCCGCCAGCGCCTTGACGTAACGCTGGGTGCGCAGAATGTGAGCGCCGGTCTCATTGTCCCGCGTCTCGGCCAATGAGGCCAGCGTCAGGATGGTGACATCGCGGGTGCGGTTAAGCTCGTTGGTGCGCTCACGTATGCGTTGGATCATCTCGTTGGTGTGCGCGGCCATGACGCCGAATTCATCATTGCTGCTGATCGGCACGTGCGTGTCGTAGTGGCCGGCCGTAACTCGTTCCAGCACACCGTTCTCCCGCATGAGGAACATATTCAAGTTGCGCGAAAAAGACAGAATGATATTGACGGTCTCAGGCAAAGCCACCAGCAATGCGAAACCAAATTCTTTTAGAATGGAGAGTCGCGCCTCATACAGCGGGATGGTGCCGCTGACCGCAACCAGCCAATCGAGATCTTTGATGACCAGCAGCGTAAACACGCTAACCAGAAGTAAAGTGCAGGCCCCTGCGGAAAACGCCAGTTTGGAGGTCAGCGGGAAGAAGTCGCTCGACGGCACCAGCATCAGGCCTTCACGTTCAACCTTGCTGGCAATCAGGCGTTCGCGTTCCAATGCTAGATCGGCACTCGCAAAGAATCCCATGGCCACAATGCCGACCAGAATCTTGAAACCGCTAGCCAGCGGGAAATCATGGACGACCATATTGTAGGCGCTGAGGACAAGAGCCGCAGTGATAAGAAGGGCCAGCTCAAGGACAAAGGCACGCAAGGCTTGCCCGGCCAAGGGCGTTGGATCAACCGCGCGCGCATACAACGGACGGCGCACCAGGAACATCAACAGCAACAGGCCGTCAATGCTGGCAATCACCTCGAAGGGATTCAGGTCCTCGATAAAGGGGCAAACCTGGATACCGTAAACCGGCATGACAACCATCATTGCCAAGTAGTGCAGTTTCGCTCTCATGACGGCGCCTCCTCGCCATTGTTTCCGAGCTTAGAATCAAGATTTTCAATAACTGACAGGGTACGGCAGCACCATGTGTGTCTTGCCTGAGATATAGTCCGACCCTATCCATTTTGCCGGGTTTAGACAGAGAGAATTTTCGCGCCTGGCTCCTGGCTCTGTACAGCCTGCCCTTCGCCCCTGCCCAGACATCATCCAAGGTTGGCCATTCAACCCGGTTCGGAATCCTTTAGGCGCAGAGCGTAGCCGTACAGGGCATTCTTTTTCAATCCGGTAATCTCCGCAGCCAGCGCCGCGGCTTGCTTGATGGGTAGTGCCGCCGTAAGAATTCGCACTATCCGCTGCGCTTTGGCTTCGCTCTCGCCGCTGTCTCCTAGCATACTCCCATGCACGAGAATCACAAACTCGCCTCTCTGCTGATTCGTGTCTGCGCGCAGCCATGCACAGAGTCCAGCCAAGGCATCGTTGTGTATTGTTTCAAACAACTTGGTGAGTTCACGCGCGATGACAGCCGGGCGATCTGCGCCAAATACCGTTGCCATGTCGTCAATGCAGTCGAGAATCCGGTGCGGCGATTCGTAAAAGATCAGTGTGCGCGGTTCGACTTTTAGTTCTTCCAGCCGCGCCCGGCGCGCTCCGGTGCGAGCAGGCAGGAAACCCTCGAACACAAAGCGGTCGGACGGCAATCCCGAGGCGGAGAGGGCGGCGATCAGGGCGGACGGGCCGGGGACAGGCGCCACCCGTATACCCTTTGCGCGCGCCGCATGCACGAGATGATAGCCGGGATCGCTGACCAACGGCGTGCCGGCATCGGAGATGAGCGCCACGGAGTCGCCTTTAGCAAGCCGTTCCAGTATGGCCGAACTGACCTCGCGCTCGTTGTGCTCATGCAGGGCGATACAGGGTGTTCTGACACCGAAGTGGCGCAACAAGGGGGCGCTATGGCGGGTGTCTTCGGCGGCGATCAGCGTCACGCCGGACAGCACCTCTACCGCGCGCGGGCTCATGTCGCCAAGATTGCCGAGAGGCGTGGCGACGATGTACAGCACCCCACGATCAATTGACACTTAACCCTCCTAACCATGATACTTCCAGTACTAAATAGTAAACCTCACACACTATGAACCTCCCGCACGCCGTATCTCGCTTAGGGTTACTCTTGCTGCTCGCGTTGACCGCGAGCGCCTGCGGCACGCTGAGCATACCTTCGTCTAGTACAGCAAGGCCAGCGCCAACCCCAGTGCGTAGCGACATGGTGCAACAGGCACAAGAACTCGAAAATCAGGGCGATTTTCTGGGCGCGGCGCACGCCTATCAGGAGCTGGCCGATCAGGCCGCAGAACCGCAGCGTCAAGACTACACCTTACATGCCGCCGCCGCTTATATGCAGGCCGGCGATGTCAAGCAGGCGCGCCTGCTGGTTGATAGCGTTGCTGTGGAGGGTTTACCGGCCGAGCGGCTGACCCGCAGGCAGGTGCTGGATGCGCAGGTGGCGCTGTCCGAGGGCGATCCGCAGCATGCCCTGAAGGCGCTCGACAAAGAGCCCCAAGCCGGTAGTGCTCCTTCCTTGCAGGCCGAGGCCCACCTGCTACGCGCGGAGAGCTATTCTCTGCTCGGCAACCACATTGAAACCGCGCGCGCGCGGATAACCCTGGAGCCGCTGCTCACCGACCCTATCGCCATTCAGGACAATCAACGCGGCATCGTACAGGCCCTGGTGATGATGTCCGATGAGGCTCTGCGCCAATTGGCGGCCGGGCCGCCCGAGGTGTTGAGCGGCTGGATGGAGCTCGTGACCATCGCCCGCGCCACAGGCAAAGACCCGGTTCAGTATAAGACCCAGGTCGCGGATTGGCGGCATCGCTATCGCCAGCATCCCGCGTCGGAAGAGACGCTGCGCTATCTTGCTACCACGACGGCTGCACCTGCATCCGGTCTAACTCCCGTGGAGTCTGCTCCGGGAATAACGTCTACAACGGTTCCGCTCACTACTACGATAGGGACCCCGGCCCGGATTGCCTTATTATTACCCATCACTGGCCCCCTCGCCGGGGCGGGGAATGCCGTGCGTGAGGGCGTGCTCGCCGCCGCGCGCGCGCAGGCGGGCGGAGACAATCCTGCCGTCACGGTCTATGATGTCGGCACGGCAAATACCCAGGAACGCGCCGCAAAGGTGTTGGAGATGTATCAACAGGCGTTGCAGGAGGGCGCCGGTGCGGTGCTCGGCCCACTCGACAAGGAGGGCGTCAAGTCCCTTTATAGCTTGGGCGCGCTACCCGTGCCCACCCTCACCTTGAACTACGGCGATGAGAACGACGCTGCGCCCTCCAATCTCTATCAATTTGGCCTCGCTCCCGAAGACGAGGCCCGTCAGGCGGCCGAGCGCGCCTGGCTGGAGGGTCACAGTCAGGCCTTGGTGCTCACCCCCAGCGGTGAGTGGGGTGACAGGATCTCCAATGCCTTCAGGGCACAGCTCGAGCAGCGCGGCGGTATCGTCGTGGATCAGGAGAGCTACCCCCCCGAGGGGGTGGATTTCTCCGCCGAGGTGCGCAGGTTGCTCAAATACTCCGACGCGGGCGAAAAGAAAAATAAAAAAATTCGTCCACAGCGTCGTCAGGATGCTGACTTCATCTTCCTCGCGGCGCAGCCAAGACAGGCGCGCACGATTCGCCCGTTGATACAGTTTTTCTATGCCTCCGAATTGCCGGTGTACGCGACGTCGCATGTCTACAGCGCCAACCCGTCGCCGGTCGCCGACCAGGATCTCGAAGGTCTCATGTTTTCGGACATGCCCTGGGTGCTGATGGACAATACCCCTCAGCAGGTCTTGCGTGGCACGCTGGCCGGCCAGTCGCCCGCCGCCTTCGCGCAATACAAACGGCTCTATGCGCTCGGCGTGGATGCGTATCATCTTTTGGCGCAGCTCGACCGTCTGCGCGGCTCGCCCGAGGAACATTTTGACGGCGAGACCGGTGGCCTGACGCTGGACACTGCCAACCGTATCCACCGGCATCTGGTATGGGCGCGTTTTGTCAACGGTGTGCCGCAGCCGCTCGAGGGCGCACGTTGAGCGAGGCTACGGCCAAACAGTTGCTCGGACAACAGGCCGAAGACCTCGCCTGCCGCTATCTGCAGGCGCAAGGTCTGCAATTGTTGGAACGAAATTACCGCTGCAAGCGCGGCGAGTTGGACCTCATCATGAAACACAAGGACAGCATCGTGTTTGTCGAGGTGCGTTACCGCAATACCCAGCGCTACGGCGGCGGCATGGAGAGCGTGGACAGGCACAAACAGTCCAGACTGATCGCCTGTGCGCAACACTATCTGCAATACCACAAGCTGGGCGCGACCATCCCCTGCCGTTTTGACGTAGTCGCCGTGCTAACCGCTGCGGGTGAAGATAAAGCGGAGTGGGTAAAAGATGCTTTTCAGGCATGAAGGCAGGGGCTAGGGGCTAGACAGAGGTACTGATGGATTTAGAAAAACGCATCAAATACAATTTCAGCGAGAGTATCCAGGTCAAGCAACAGGCTGCGGATACGCTCGCCCCGGTGATCGCTCGGGCGGCCGGGCGGCTCATCGAATGTTTCCTCAACGAACACAAGGTGCTGAGCTGCGGTAACGGAGGATCGGCGGGCGACGCGCAACATTTTTCCTCCGAGATGTTGAATCGCTTCGAGCGCGAGCGGCCAGGCCTCCCCGCCATCGCGCTCACCACCGACACCTCGACGCTCACCTCCATCGCCAACGACTACCACTATGCCGAGGTGTTTTCCAAGCAGATCCGCGCACTAGGCCAGCCGGGTGATATACTGCTTGCCATCAGCACCAGCGGCAACTCGGCCAATGTTCTGAATGCCATAGACGCCGCTCACCAGCGCGGCATGCCGGTAATCGCCCTCACCGGCCGTGACGGCGGCGAGGCGGCCGCCATGCTATCCGGGCAGGATGTCGAGATCCGCGTCCCGGCCTTCTCGACCGCACGTATCCAGGAGGTCCACCTGCTCATCATCCATTGCCTGTGCGACCTTATTGATTATCAGTTGATTGGAAAGGAGACCTAAATCCATGAACTCTAAACTTTCTTTACTCGTAGCAGCGGCGCTGTCGGCGGCCTTATTGCAGGGTTGCGCGGCAGTAGTGGTCGGCGGCGCCGCCACCGGCGTAGCGGTCGCGCATGACCGGCGCACCGCGGGCACCATCGTGGACGATGAAACCATCGAAGTGAAGGCCGCCGGGGCGCTCAATGCGGACAAAGAGATCCGCGATCAAACCCATCTTAATGTCACCAGCTACAACAACGTCGTGCTGATGACCGGCGAGGCGTCCACCCAGCAACTGGGTCAGCGCGCCTATCAAATCGTGAGCGGGCTCGACAAGGTCAAAAAGGTGCATAACGAGACCGTCGTCGCGCCGCCCGGTTCGTTCGGCTCGCGCAGCAATGACGCCCTGCTGACCAGCAAGGTCAAGGCGCGCATGATCGCCACCAAGGGCTTTGATTCCACGCTGGTGAAGGTTGTGTCGGAGCGCGGCACTGTTTACCTGATGGGTCTGGTATACCGTCATGAGGCCGACCTGGCGACCACCATTACCCGCCAGACCGAAGGCGTGCAGCGCGTCGTCAAGCTGTTTGAATATCTGGATTAAAAGGCAGATACAAGATACAAAAATAAAAGAACCTCTGAATAACTCAGAGCATCCCTACTAGAAGTAGCGCGTTATTTGACCAGTGTGAGCTTGGGCTTTCCGGGCTTGACGGCGTTGGGTTTGGGAGGTGTGCCGCTCTCGAGTTCATTAAAGACCATGCCCTGACCATTCTCGCGGGCGTAGATCGCCAGCACGGCGGAGATCGGTATGCTGACGTGGGTGGCTGCCCCACCGAAGCGGGCGTTGAACTCGATCAGCTCATTGCCGATTTCCAGATTATGGGCGGCGGAAAGGCTGGTGTTGAGGATGATTTTACCGTTCTGCACATACTTGACAGGTACATTCACCTCCGGCCCGGTCACGTTGACGAGCAGGTGAGGGGCAAGTCCGTTGTCCACGATCCAGGTGTGGATCGCACGGATCAGGTAGGGGCGGCTGGAGGTCATCTCCATATTGATAGGAGGGCTGTTCATGGTCTTTCCCAATAGCTGAACACTGGGGTGCTATTTTACACGACTTTCCGTTTTTCAGCAGGCTGTTAGGCTCGCATCTCCCGCTCGGCCTCCGTAAGACTGGCCCGGAAGCCCTCGCGGGCGAACAGCCGCGCCGAATATTTGGCGATGTGCTTAGCCTGGGGCGGCAATTCGACCCCTAGATGCGGTAAGCGCCACAGGATTGGCCCTATAACGCAGTCCACCAGCGACAGCTCATCGCTCATGAAGAAGGTCTTTTGCCCGAACAGCGGATCGCTGGCGGTCAGGCTGTCCCGCAGGGACTTGCGGGCCTTGCTGAGGCGGTGATTGTCCGGATTTTCCAGTTCTTCGACGGCGCTGTACCAATCCTGTTCGATACGGTACATCATGAGCCGCGCCCGCGCCCTCGACACCGGGTCCACCGGCATCAGCGGCGGATGCGGAAAGCGCTCATCCAGATATTCCATGATGATGAGCGAATTATAAAGCACCAGATCGCGGTCTACGAGGGTAGGCAAGGTATGGTAGGGATTTAGGTCTATTACGTCTTCAGGCAGGTGTTCGGGATCTACGTGGATAATATCCACAGCGATATTTTTTTCGGCGAGCGCAAAGCGGGTGCGGTGGCTGAACGGACAAACCGGGCCGGAATAGAGAGTCATGACCGATCTTCTATTGATAATTAACGACATAAGATCTCCCTGATATGTTTTGTGAGATAACTGTTTTATGGGCTTAAGTCATTGACTCTTTTGGGATAACTGATGAATAGTTATGGCCACCCTGCCGCGAGTATACCTTAGATGGCACGGTGTCAATGTAGTGAGAGCCATATTTTTGATGAGGCTTGTAATAGTATTGACATCACTCTTTACGTTGATTTACGATTTGAAGTTCGACAATGATCTACTCGTTTAGGGGAGCTTTGCTTTTGAGTATTGTGTAGGCTGAGTTGGGCGCCCACCCTGTCGCTCCCTGTTGTGATGAGTGTTTTAAGGATGCGTTTTTTGCAAATGCCGACGCGGTAGCCGTAGTCGTCGAGGCATATTCTGCAAACAATTCCCCGGGTGAGTCACTTAAGCCGACATAATCGTTAAAGGTTAGGCCGTGCTATTGCCGCGCGCCTCTGGTTTTGCGAGTTAGCGAGGCATCGTCGGCCTGTTTCACGTGTGTTCGCTTGGTCCTAAGGGGGCGTGAGAGGGTCAGCGGGCGTTTTGAAATGTGCGTGTTTTCCAGACAGCGGAACTAACAAGATGAAAGACTTACTTCGGCGTTGGTTATTGACCTTCCTGTGTGTCGGCGGCTTCCTGATCGGGACGAGCGCTGCCGCGTCGGAAGCCCCCACTATTAAATATCCTGTCCCCCCGCCGGGCGACTACAACGGTGACGTGGTCGAACAGCCCATCGAGTTCCCGCACGACATCCATACTAAGGTCAACAAGATCAACTGCCTTTATTGCCATACCTATGGCCGCCGCAGCAAGGTCGCCGGCATTCCCCCAACCAGCAAGTGCATGGGCTGTCATCGCGTGATCGCCACCGACAAGCCGCGCATCCAGAAGCTCACCGAGTATTGGGAAAAACGCCAATCCATCCCCTGGAAGAAGGTGCACGACGTGCCCGATTTCGTTCATTTCACCCACGAAAGGCACCTCAAGAAATTCATCTTTGATAACGAGGAGCTGGTGCAGAATCTCTCCGTGGACACTGTCGCGCCGGTGTGTGCCGCTTGTCATGGCGATCTCAGGGAGATGACGGTGGCGCGCAAGGTAAAGCCGATGACCATGGGCTGGTGTGTCGCGTGCCATGAAGCCAACGGCGGGCCCGGCGACTGTTGGAAGTGTCATAAATAATCAGCCTATAACCAGAAAACAGATACGGACGGTTACCTATGAGTGGTAATGAATTAAACCGCAGGGGATTCCTTAAATTGATGGGCTGGAGCGCGGCGGGCGCGGGTCTTGCCGGTTGCGACCTCCCTTCCACCGTGACCTTGGAGCAGGGTAAGGAAACGGTGCTGTCCTACCTTTCCCCCGAGGAATATGTCATACCGGGCATCGGCGTATGGTATGCCTCTACCTGCATGCAGTGCGCGGCCTTCTGCGGCATTCACGGCCGGGTGCGCGAGGGACATGCCCTGAAACTCGAAGGCAATCCCGATTCGCCGCTGAACCGCGGCAAGCTGTGCCAGATGGGTCAGGCCGGTATACAGGGCCACTACAACCCGGACCGCATTACCCAGCCGCTGCTGCGTAAGGACGGCAAGCTCACTCCGGTAGGCTGGGATGAAGCCTGGAACCTGATCGGTCAGAAAATCTCCAATGCGCCCGGCGAACGCTTCGCTTGGGTCACCGGCACGGTCAGTGGTCATCAAGCGGTGTTGCTCGCCGCCCATATCGAGGCCATGGGCTCTAAAAATCATTTTGCAGTCGAGGTGATCGGCCCGCACGTGGGCCGCGCCGTGAATCAGGACATGCTGGGCGAGGCGATGC
>Ga0184616_10000077_pt1 | contig 17803 bp, 18 predicted proteins | sample PLM4_90_coex_FD_133145 | JGI IMG/M metagenome (GOLD analysis project Ga0184616, IMG submission 133145) | Groundwater sediment microbial communities from an aquifer in East River, Colorado, USA - PLM4_90_coex | ecosystem: Environmental > Terrestrial > Soil > Riparian zone | place: USA: East...
CCGACGGCCTGAAAATCATTGATGAGCAGGATTTTATCGAAACCGAGTTCAACGCCGAGAGTCTTGCTGTCCAACTGCCACGGCAGATTGGTCACCTTGACCGACTGCCCGCTCGGATTTTGCTCCACCGGCCCCGCCACACCAAAACAGGCGGCATTGATATAACGGCCAGCCGCCCAACCCGCCGCATGAATAAACTCCTTCAACATAGTCGTAAAGTCTGGATAGCGCTCACTCTCATAGCGCTGCTCGAAGATGACTTGTCCCTTTTTATCCCCCTGCTGATAGTCGGCGATCTGCAGCAAGGTCTTGGTGCCGCCGATATCGCCCGCCAATATCTTCATCCGTTCACCCGATCACCCGATCACGCAGTTGTGCAGCAGCGGCCTGATCTAGATACCATTCCATTTCATGAACGGGTTGCAAGCGCTGCACGGGTAAGGGGGGTGACTCCGGCGCGCCCAGCGCACGTCGCACGATCCCGGCCTTTTCTTCACCCGCCGCCAGCATCAGGATATGCCTAGCATGGGCGATGACGGGCAGCGAGAGGCTGATACGCCAGGCCTTGAGCCGATCCGCATAGACCGCCACCGCGTAGCGGTCTTCCCGCTCGGTCACCGCGATCCCAGCCGCCGGGAACAGCGAGGCGACGTGCCCATCCGGGCCCAGCCCCAACAGCACCAGATCGAATTGCGGCACGCCTTCTTTCGACTTGCGCAGGTGTTTGCGCAACAACTCGGCATAGGCCGCGGCGTCCTGGCGGATAGTGGCCAGGCTGACCCCGATGCGGTGGATTTGCCCGGGCGGGATGAGGACATGGCGCAGCAGTGCCTCGCTCGCCATGTGGAAATTGCTGTCCGGGTGATCGGGTAGAACACAGCGCTCGTCGGTGAAATAGATGTGCACACACGACCAGTCAATCTCGCGCACAAACGGCGCAGCCGCCAATCGTTCGTACAAACGCTTTGGTGTAGCGCCGCCCGAGAGCGCAACATGGAACTCGCTGCGAGCGGTGATGGCCTCTGCCGCAAGTACCACCCAACGCTTTGCAGCGGCGGCGCTTAACGCCCCCAGATCGGCCGATATTCGTATCTGTCCCTGCATCGCTCGGAAACGCCCTGAATTATGACCTTTTTGTGATAACTCTGTGATTTTTAATGGCTAGAGTATAAGGCCATCTTCGATAGATAGCACAATACTACTAGCACAGAGCGTGCCTACAGGAGCCTTATAATGAGGATAATTTTAAGTCTATTAACAGGTCTGATAATGCTGACCGCCGATGCAGTTACGCTTGCTAATGGCGTTGGCCGTCAGGCTCCGGAACTCTTGAACGAGACCTGGCTCAATACCAAGCCGTTGCATCTGGCAGACCTGAAGGGCAAGGTCGTCATGGTGGAGTTCTGGACATACGGCTGCTATAACTGCCGCAATGTGGAGCCCTACGTCAAACAATGGAATACAAGATTCGCCCCACAAGGTTTTATGGTGATCGGCGTGCACAGTCCTGAATTCGACAGCGAGCGCGACATCGAGAACGTCAAGCGCTATGTGCGCGAACACGGCATCACCTATCCGGTGGCGATAGACAATGACTTCGCCACTTGGAAAAATTACAACAACCGCTACTGGCCGGCCCTATATCTGATAGACAAACAGGGCGTCATCCGTTACATGCACATCGGCGAGGGTGAGTACGCGCTGACTGAGCAGAAGATTCAATCATTGCTCGCCGAGGGCTGATAAAGTGTGGCTTACTACATTACAGCATGGCTTTTTTTCAACGCTTATTCTGCTTTCGATTTCCTCAGCCAACGCTCAGGAAATCATCGAGGTCGGTAAATTTTCCGCCGCCGGCGAAGGTAAAACGCCGCCTACCGGTTGGGAGCCACTCACCTTCCCCAAGATATCCAAACACACCCATTATGAACTGGTAAAAGACAGCGGCATCCTCGTCGTTAAAGCGATAAGCGAGGCCGCCGCGTCAGGCCTCACCCACAATATCGCCATTGATCTCAACAAGACTCCCATCCTGCACTGGCGCTGGAAAGCGGATGACGTCATCCAAAAAAGCGACGTCACCCGCAAAGAAGGCGACGACTACGCCGCGCGCATCTACATCACCTTCGCCTACGAACCAGATAAGGTGAGCTTCGGTAAAAAATTCAAATACAACGCAGGCAAGCTGCTGTTCGGCTCCGAGCTGCCCATCGGCGCGATCAACTACATATGGGAATCAAAAACGCCCATAGACACTATCGTAGACAACGCCTACACCGATTTTGTGAAGATGATCGTTGTTGAAAGCGGAACGGAAAAAGCCGGTCAGTGGGTGAAGGAATCCCGCAACGTCTATGAAGATTACAAAAAGGCCTTCGGCGAGGAGCCCTCCATGATCTCCGGCGTCGCCATCATGACCGATACCGACAACACCGGCGAGACAGCAACGGCTTACTATGGTGATATCTATTTCAGCAGCGAGTAGTTAGCTGTCTTTCGCTATGCGGTAAACGCTACCGTTGGCAGTCAGGATATACAACTCCCCTGCCGCATCCTCGCCGAACGAAAGCACATTGCCGATCTCCCCCACCTTCCAGTCGCGCTGTTCGTTCAGCTTGCCGTCAGTATATTTGAAACTCTTGAGGAATCCGGCGCAGTAATCGGAATAAAAATAGTGACCGGCCAACTCGGGCACGGCCCGCCCGCGATACACAAATCCGCCTATCACCGAGCAGCCCTGGTCATGATCGTATTCGAGCGCCGGCAAGGCAAGACCGACTCTGTCACAAGAGCGGCTAAGTAGCAGAGAAAAACAAGTGCTGCCTTCTAGGATGTTCCAGCCATAGTTGAGCCCCTTCTGCGAGGCCGGAACGACGTTGATTTCTTCAATCTTGTTCTGCCCCACGTCGGCGATATAGAGCAGATTGTCCTTGAGGTCGAAGGCGTACCGCCAAGGGTTGCGCAGACCGTAGGCCCAGATTTCGCCGCGCGCGTCCTTGCGCCCGACATAGGGATTATCCGAGGGGATCGAGTAGGGATCGCCTTTATTCACATCAATCCGCAGCATTTTGCCGAGCAGGGTTTTAAGGTTTTGCCCATTGCCGTGCGGATCGCCCGCGGCGCCGCCATCGCCCATGCCGATGTAAAGCATACCGTCGTGACCAAACAGATTCAGCCCGCCATTGTGATTGGCGTAAGGCTGCTCGATCTTGAGCAGCAGCTTGGCCGAATCGGGGTCAGCACGGTTAGGGTTGGAAGCTACATGGTAACGCTCAATACGAGTGTCGCCGCTTTTGTCGGTGTAGTTGACGTAAAGAAACCCGTTCTTCGCATAATCAGGATGAAAAGCAACGCTCAACAGGCCCTGTTCCCCACCGCTCTTTATCTTTCCCTCGATGTCGAGAAAAGGGGTGGACAACAGCTTGCCGTTGGCGATGATGCGAATGCGCCCCGCTTGCTCGACAATAAACAAGCGCGGATCGCCCGCTGGGCTGGTGAGGTAGAGAGGATTTTTCAGGCCATTGGCAACTTCTGAGAGACGCAGCGTGATGTCTGCGTGTGCGACTTGAAAAAAGTAGCAGAGGAACGGGAATAGGAATGCGATGTAACGCGCCATTGCTTATGATACCGCCATTCAATGGCGGCGCAAGAGGACCTTATGCACCGCAGAGGGGAAGATCAAAACACACTCTTTTCCTCCGCGCCCTCCGTGGTGAATCATTTTTTGAATACTTTGCGCTAACAACAACCCGGAGTTGCGCCGGTTTGTGTGTGTGCCGCCCCTTTGGTCTCCGCCACGGGGCGTAAGGCGCCTGCGGGCGCGCACCAATTGACCGGTTCGTGCTGCACGACCGGTGCGATACCAATAAAGTCATCGTGGTATGGTCCTTCAGTCAGCAACTTATAAGTGCGTTCGCACACCGCCATCCGCTCGCCGCGCAGATAGACGTGGCCCTCGTCATCGGTGATGTTGGCGTACGGGCCGCGATAGATGACAGCATGGCCGTAATCGAGACACTCCGTGCCTGCGCCCTTCACCGCAGTCAGTGTTACCGAACGGAATTCGATGCCCTCGATCACTTGCCAGGGTTCGGCGTCCCACTTGTCATAACAGGCTGCGAGGAAACCGCTGTCTTTGAAGGTGCGGATAAACTCCTGTTCCTGAAACGCGCCGGAGATACAGCCGCTCCATAGCATGGGATCGGCGCGCAGACGTGCGGGGACAGTCTCGTCGCTCACGATGTCGGAAATCGCCACGCGCCCGCCTGGTTTGAGGACACGAAAGATCTCCCGAACTAATTGCTGCTTGTGCTTTTCATCCACGAGATTGAGCACGCAGTTGGAGACCACCACGTCTACGGAGTTGTCGGCAACGAGCGGTTGCTTGCTACGTTGCGCCGCTTTCCAGGCTTCCAACATGGCGAGGTCTGCGGCATTGCGCACCGGATGCACGGCCAGATAATCCTCCATGGCCTCGACATCGAGCGCTAGGTCTTCGATGTGGCCCTTTATGAATCGCACCCGGTCGCCGCCCAGCTTTTGCGCCATCTCGGGCTGATACTTGCGCGCCAGGGCGAGCATCTCGTCGGTCATGTCCACGCCGATGACCCGGCCTTGCGGACCCACCAGTTGCGCCACCATGTAACAGATCTTGCCCGCGCCGCTGCCTAAATCCAGGACGACATCACCTTCGCGCACATAACGGGAGGGGTCGCCGCAGCCGTAGTCTTTTTCGACAATTTCCTGCGGCAGAATTTTTAACAGGCCCTGGTCGTAATTCACCGGGCAGCATAAGGCGGCCTGACGTTCCTTGGCGCCCTCGGAATAACGTTCCATGACATTCTGTTGCACGTTCATAGTCTTTTCCTCATAAAAGAACTGCATTCACCGTAGAGAACGCAAAAGAATAACCTCAACATCATTTGATTCTCCTCCGCGTTCTCCGCGGTAAATTTTTTAAGCTAACGCCCCACCGCAACTGCTCCCCTGCCCGGCCGTACAGCCGTAGCAGTGATCCTTGACCACGATGCTACATCCTTCCAGCTTCACGTCCTGCAACTCGCGCAGGTGTACGCGCGGCTTGCCGTTCAGGCGCAGCGGGAGCTTCAGCATCTGATTAAAGTCGCAATCGTACACATAGCCTTGCCAATCCACGCTGATGAGCGAGCGACACATTACCGTTTCGAGATTGTCGTCCTGATGTGCGCCATGCAATAAGTCCATATAGCTATCAAATTGCCCCTTGGAGATCAGCGTACTGCCGAAGCGTTGGATGGGCATGTTGGCGAGGCTGAACAGATGATTAAAAACGACGCCGTAGTGCTCGCCGAGATATTTCTTATAATCTTGCTCCAGCGCCTGTTGCGGGGGCGGAAGCGAGGGGCCCAACGGGTTATATACCAGGTTCAGCAGTAGGCCGCTGTCGGGCTGGCCATAGCCCAGGCTGTTGAGTATGCGCAAGACTCGAATGCTGGCCTGAAACACGCCGTCGCCACGCTGGCTGTTCACATTGTCTTCCAGGTAACACGGCAGCGAGGCAGTAATCTCCACTTGGTGCTCGGCCAAGAACTGCGCCGTATCCTCATGTCCGGGTAGTTCCAGCACGGTGAGGTTACAGCGGTCTATCACCCACACACCCAAGTCACGTGCAGCGCGCACCAGATATTTGAAGTCCGGGTTCATTTCGGGCGCGCCACCGGTGAGATCCAGCGTATTGATCTTGGTAACACGCAGATAATCCAGCACGCAGTCAACGGTGTCGCGCTGCATGATCTCCTTGCGGGTGGGACCGGCGTTCACATGGCAGTGCAGACAGGCTTGATTACACAGATAACCCAGATTGACTTGCAGGGTTTCCAGTTTCCCGCGGTGCAAGGCAGGAAAGCCGGTGACTTCAAGCAGTGGCAGGGTGGCGTGCATGGCGTGTCCTTAGGCTGAGACTAACTCTAACAGTTGTACGGTCACAGCGGCCAGCGCGGCTGCGATGGGCAGTGTGACAATCCAACCGAATAATATCAATTTCAGCGCATCATTCCGCTGGGGTTTGAGTTTGTCGCCCCAACGCACGCCGAGCAGTGCCCCTGTGCTGACATGGGTGGTGGAGACCGGCAGACCGAACGGGGTGGCCAGCAACACCAGCAGTGAGGTGCCGACGTTGGCGGCCAAGCCACTGGCCGGGTCGAGCGGCGTGACGCGGTGGGCGAGCACCTGCAAGACTCGCATCCCGCCCCATACGCTGCCCAGACCCATCGCCAGCGCCACCAGGGTAATCGGCCAGAGCGGACTCCCGACGAATATCGCTGACAAGGCAGGCGTCAAGGTTAAGATCAGTATTAAAAATGCAGCAATCTTGGGAACATCATTGAGGCCGCGCGCGAAACTGGTGACGCCGCTGCTCAACCAGTGCAGCCCTAACCAAACGTGTTGCGCATACGGCGCGGGGCGCTGTCCTTCGGGGGCGCAAACAAAGGGATTCTGTTGCCAGTCCGCACGCGCGCAACAACCTGAACTCCAGGCCGGAATCCTGCGCTCGACCCAGCGTGCCGCAAGTAATAAACACCAACATAATAAAATGGCGATCACGGGGCTCAACAACAGCGGCGCAAGGGCCTTATTAGCTATGGCGGCGGTCTTCAGCCCTACCGGGCCGGCCGTAACCAGCACCGAACCGACGATCCCGCCCAGCAGGGCATGGGTGGTCGAGACCGGCAGTCCAAAGCGGGTGGCGAATCCTATCCAGAGCGCCGCGCCCGCGATCGCTCCCGCGACAAAGCCGAGATTGATGACGAAGCCGGTGCTGATAAAACCACTGGCAAAGGTTTGTACCAACGCAGCGCCCCAGACCGCGGCGGCCAATCCGCCCAACACGGTGCAAAAACTTCCCCATAGAATAGCGCGCCTTGCGCCGGCTACGCCCGACCCCGCCAGTGTCGCCACGCCCTTGCCGACATCGTTGGCGCCGTTGCTCCAGGCCAGAACCAATACCAGCAGACTGAGCAGTACTGCATAAATCATAGTGACTCCAACCGGTTACGCTTTGTCTTGAATCTATTTACCGCGATGGGGATCAAGGCAAACAACCCCAACAGCGCCAGCGCGGCGAGGATTTCGCCTGACACCAGTTGCTCAATACTCTCTATACGGCCCAAAGACTGGCCTAGGTTCGCGAACACGAAACTGCCGGGGATAATGCCCAAGGCCGTGGCCGCGACATAGGTGCGCACGCGGATGGGTGTGAATGCCGGTACCAGATTGACCAGCCAGAAGGGAAACAGCGGCACCAGACGCAAGAACAGCAAGTAATTAAACGCGTTTTCCTTGAAGCCCTCGATCATTTTTTTTGCGAGGCCTCCGGCCCTACGCTGCGCGGCCTCGGCAAACAAGTAGCGTGCGGCGAGAAACACCCCGGTTGCCCCGACTGTGGCAGCCAGCACGATGACCAGTGTGCCCACCCAGCGCCCGAATAAAAAACCCACTGTCAGCGACAGCAGCAGTGCGCCCGGAATGCTCAGGGCCGTCGCGGCGGCATATACCAGCACGGACAACAGCAACATGGTGAAATAATTATTCGCCGTGAACTGGAGCAGCTCCGCGCGATGAATTTTGATCGTATCGAGGTTCAGCCATTGCGCGCCACCGAAGATAAAGAAGGCGGCGAATCCCGCTGCGAAGGCCAGCAAGATAGCCGCCTTGAGCCAGCGACTAGTAGAGGGAACCCCTCCTGCGTTATTACCCATAATTCCCTATCAACCCTCACCCATGCTATCCGGTAAGGATACGTCTTGCGGGTGCTACAGTCCTCACAAAATGGTCATATTTCATGAGTGCTCAGCTTCTTCAGGCTACACTCGTCGTCACACCGCTAATTTCGCCAGGCGACTGTTGCGCATGGAGTAGACAAAATAAAACACCACACCTATCAGCATCCAGATTGCGAAGCGTTTCCAGGTGATGTGCGGCAGACTGGCCAGCAGCACGCCGCACGAGAGAATTCCCAAAACCGGTATCAGCGGATGGTAGGGCATCTTGAAGGGGCGCTTGAGATTGGGCTGCGTTTTGCGCAGCACGATAGCGCCGATACAGACCATGACGAAGGCACTCAAGGTGCCTATATTCACCAGCTCGGCGAGATCGCCCAGCGGTACGAAACCCGCTGTCAGAGCGATGAGGGTGCCGCACAAAACAATCACCCGCACCGGCGTTTGGGTGTTGGCGTTCACCGCACCAAAAAATGGCGGCAGCAGGCCATCGCGCGACATGGCGAAGAAGATGCGCGTGAGTCCGTAGTACAACACCAGCATGACGGTGGTGAGACCGGTGATGACGCCGGTCGCAATCAGCGCCGAGGCCCAATTGATCCCTAACAACTGCATGGCGTGCGCCACCGGCGAGGAGACGTTGAGATCTTTATAGGAAACGATGCCGGTCAACAGGCCTGACACCACGACGTATATCACGGTGCAAACGGCGAGCGAGGCGAGGATCCCGATGGGCACGTCGCGCTGTGGATTTCTCGCCTCCTCGGCCGCGGTGGTGACGGCGTCGAAACCGATGTAAGCGAAGAACACAATGGCCGCGCCCGCCAACACCCCCACGGGTTTACCTTCGGTGCCTGCGTTGAACCAACCGAAGGGCATGAACGGGTCCCATAAAGCGGGGTTGACGTGAAATACCGCAACGCCGATAAACACAGTGATGGTCAGCAATTTAACGAACACCAACACGGTGTTGAACTGCGAACTTTGCTTGACACCAATGATGAGCAATATCGAAAGCGCGACGACGATCCCCGCCGCCGGCAGGTTGATGATTCCGCCTTGACTGGGGGCGTGCGTCAACGCATATGGCAACGGTAGGCCGACGGCGGTCAAGGCGTTATTAAAATAGCCCGACCAGCCGTTGGCCACGGCCGCGGTCGCCACGCCATATTCGAGGATCAACATCCAACCCACCAGCCAGGCGACCAATTCCCCCAGCGCGGCGTAGCTGTAGCCATAGGCGCTGCCGCACCCCCCCAAGCTCGCGGCCAGTTCCGCATAAGCCAGCGCCGCGAAGGCGCAGGCGATACCCGACGCCACGAACGACAGGACGACCGCAGGCCCTGACATAGTGGCCGCAGCGATGCCGGTGAGCACGAAGATACCGGTGCCGATAATGGCGCCGATGCCGAGGAAGGTAAGATCGAAGGCGCTCAAGGCGCGTTTCAAGCCGCTCTCGCAAACGTCCTCATGGGTGGTCATCCGGGTGCGAAAGATCTGCATGGCGAAGCTCCTGGGCGTAGGTGCGAATTCATCGCACAGCACTAGTGTATGCCGGGAGACCCGCCCTGGGAAGATAGCGGTAAAAGGGCCGAATTCATTCGGCCGGCAAACTCAAGTTTGTTTAGCGCCTGCCGTTATCTATATTGGATAGATAGCCATGAACACTGATCGTATTAAAACCGAAATTCACCGCGTTACCGGCAGCCGGAGCGATGAGGTTCGCATGCGCGACGCCCTGGCTGGGCTGGAAGACTATATCTACCAGCTTGCCCTGCGTCCCAGTCCAAGTTTCTTCACCGAGATTACGATAAATCCCCCGGAACCGCGCAATTCTGCTACCCCCCCGGGTATCCGGCCACGTATGTATGCCATCGCCGGAGGGTGTCAAAACTAGAAACTCCCATCGTTCGCGTTTATCATGCGTAGTCCCACATCTGGAAATCTGACGCATGAACACCCCCAAACATTGCCGTTTGCTGATTCTCGGCTCCGGCCCAGCCGGCTACACCGCGGCCGTCTACGCCGCGCGCGCCAATCTCAACCCGGTGCTGGTCACCGGCCTCGAACAGGGTGGCCAGCTCATGACCACCACCGACGTGGACAACTGGCCGGGCGACGTGCACGGCCTGCAAGGCCCGGCGCTGATGGAGCGCATGCGTGAGCATGCGGAACGCTTTCACACCAAGATCATCTTCGATCACATCAATAAGGCCGAACTGCAACAACGCCCGTTCCGGCTCACCGGCGACAACGGCGTCTACACCTGCGATGCGCTCATCATCGCCACCGGCGCATCGGCGATGTATCTGGGCCTGCCGTCGGAAGAGGCCTACAAGGGCCGCGGCGTGTCGGGTTGCGCGACCTGCGACGGCTTTTTCTATAAGGGCAAGAAGGTTGCGGTGATCGGCGGCGGAAATACCGCCGTGGAAGAGGCGCTCTATCTTTCCAACATCGCCTCCCACGTCACCGTGGTGCACCGGCGCGACAAGTTCAAGGCGGAGAAGATTCTGATCGGCCAGTTGCTCAAAAAAACCGAGGGCGGCAACGTCAGCATCATCTGGAACAGCACGCTGGATGAGGTGCTGGGCAACGACAGCGGCGTGACCGGCATGCGCGTCAAGAATATCAAGGACAACAGCCTGCACACTCACGAGGCCGAGGGGGTTTTTATCGCCATCGGCCACAAGCCGAATACGGGACTGTTCGAGGAGCAACTGGAGATGAACTACGGCTATATCAAGGTCAGGAGCGGCACTGAAGGTAACGCCACCGCAACCAGCATCCACGGCGTGTTCGCGGCCGGCGATGTGACGGATCACGTTTATCGTCAGGCCATCACCTCGGCGGGCTCGGGCTGCATGGCGGCGCTCGATGCCGAGAAATATCTCGATGGTTTAGGGTGAGATTGACGCACGGCGCAGCTTGCGCCGCTTCCAGTCGCGGATGACATGCATGCGCCACAGGGCGTGCACCAAAAAATAGCCTGTTACAGCCGATACGGCCGAGACGACGAACGACCCCAGCAAAAAGGGTTGCCAGATCCATCTAAACTCGGTCACCAGCCACTCCCAGGTCGGCTCGAAGGCGATGTCGTGTATGGGCAGACCCAGCAGCAGGCCTCCCAGTTTATAGGCGAAATAGCTGATAGGGGCGATGGTAAAAGGGTTGGTAATCCATACCAGCGCCACGGCAATCGGCATATTAAACTTGAAGATGACCGAGAAAACCGCAGCCGGGAGCATTTGCAAGGGCATGGGTATGAAGGCCATGAACAGGCCGACCGCTGCGCCACCGGCCACGGAGCGGCGATTGAGATGCCACAATTTGGGGTTATGCAGCCATTTCCCTAAAAATTGCAAATTTTTATGGCTACGGATCTGGTCTGTGTCGGGCACAAAGCGCCGAATAAGTTTTCTTGCCATGCGCTAAGTTTATAGTGCTGTGGGCTAAAGTTCTACTCAGCAGGCTGTTGAAAAACAGCCTGCGTGCGGTGCAGGGATGCACCGCCATTTTCCAAGCACGATTTATGTGCTTGAAAAATGGAGTAAAGCAAAAACCACGTTTTTTGCTTTACGAGTTGAAAAAGGCCATGGATGGCCTTTTTTCAACATCCTGTTAGGAGAACCGCCATCGTACTCCACGCCCTCGCCTTTCTGGCGGGCATCATGCTGGTGCAGCAGCTTCCCAGCCTGCCCTCGCTGTGGTGGGCGGTGCTGATCGTCCCGTTGACGGCGCTGGCGGCATGGCGGCGCGTGTTTGTAATATCCTCGATCTTCGTGGCCGGGGTTGTGTGGGTCACCCTGCAAGCGGGCCTCATCTTACAAGACAGTCTCCCGCAAGAATTGGAGGGCACGGATCTCTGGGTGGAAGGCACGATCGCCGATCTTCCCAAAGACTTGGAACGCGGCTTCAGCACTGAGTTCGACGTAGCGCGCACCAAGCTCGGTGATGAGCCGGTAAAAATTCCTCGGAGAATCCGGCTCAATATCAACGACTACGAACTGCACCCCCGCATCGGCGATGAATGGGGATTCTTGGTGCGCCTCAAACGCCCGCACGGCTTTCAAAATCCCGGCGGGTTCGACTATGAGGGTCACCTGTTCAGCGAACGCATCCGCGCCACCGGTTATGTCCGCGCGGAGCAAGCGCCCAGGTTGATCGCATCGAATCTTTATTCCTATCCGCTCGGACGCTTCCGGCAATGGCTGGGCGAGCGCATCCACGCCGCGCTGGCGCAAAGCCCGATGGCCGGACTCATCACCGCCTTCGCCAACGGCGACCAGGGTGGCATCAGCGATGCGCAGTGGGAAGTGTTGCGGCGCACCGGCACTACGCATCTGATCGCCATCTCCGGCATGAACATCGGCCTCGTCGCGGGGATTGTGTATTTCCTGGTGCGCTGGCTGTGGGCAATCCCCGGCTACCCCGTGCTGCGCCTGCCGGCGCAGAAGGCCGCTGCGGTGGTCGCGCTGGCGGCGGCGGTTTTCTATTCCGCGCTGGCGGGCTTCGCCATTCCCACCCAGCGCGCGATGATTATGCTGGCGGTGGTGCTCGGCGCGATACTGCTCAATCGCGCCGTGCGGCCGCCGCAATTGCTGGCCACCGCCTTGCTGCTCGTGCTGATCTACGATCCGCTCGCCGTCATGTCCACCGGCTTTTGGCTGTCATTCGCCTCGGTCGCGGTCATTCTGTTCTCGGTACAAGGCCGCGTGCGCGAGGCGAAATGGAAACAGTGGGGACGCCTGCAATGGGTGGTCGCCATCGGCCTCCTGCCCTTGTTGCTGCTATTGTTTCAGCAGACCTCTTTGTCCGGACCGTTCGCCAACATGCTGGCCATCCCCGTGATCGAATCGCTGGTCATCCCGGTCACACTGTTGGGCGCGCTATGCGTCGTGCTGTTGCCGCACATTATTTCATCGTTATTGTTTCAGTTCGCCGCCTGGGTGATGGGGCTATTGTGGAAGGCATTGGAGTATCTCTCCGGACTGGAGTACAGCCTGTGGGTACAGCACGCGCCCGTGTCCTGGGCCTTACCCGTCGGCCTGATCGGCATCGTGTGGCTGTTGATGCCGCGTGGCTGGCCCGCGCGTTGGGTGGGGATGGTTGGTCTGTTGCCGCTGTTTCTGCTACGCCCGCCCGGGCCCTCAGCGGGTGAGATCTGGCTTACACTGCTCGACGTGGGCCAAGGTCTCGCCGCCGTCGTGCGCACCCATCAGCACACGTTGATATTCGATACCGGCGCCCGTTTCAGTACCCGTTTCGACGCCGGCCGCGCGGCGCTCGTTCCCTATCTGCGCGCGACAGGGGTAGACGATCTCGATGTCCTGCTGGTGAGCCACGGCGATAACGATCACATCGGGGGCGCACAGTCGCTGCTTGCCGCGTTTCCGGCGAAACACATCCTGAGCGGCGTCCCGGAACGTCTACCCGATGCCGAACAATGTCATGCCGGTCAAACCTGGCGTTGGGATGACGTGGATTTCACCATCCTCAACCCGCCGGAGGAGACAAGTTTTCGCGGCAACAATGCCGGGTGTGTGCTGCTCGTCACCAGCCGTCACGGCACAGTGCTGCTCCCCGCCGACATCGAGACCGAAGCGGAACAATCACTGCTGGAAGCCTGGAGCGGCGGCCTGCACGCCGACGTACTGGTCGCCCCGCATCACGGCAGCAAGACGTCATCAACCGAAGCATTTATTGACGCCGTGCAACCGCAACTCACACTATTACCGACCGGCTACCGCAACCGCTATAAGCATCCCCACCCCACAGTCGTGGAGCGTTACCGGCAGCGCGGCATACGCCTGCTCGATTCACCCGCCTCGGGCGCCATCACCGTCAAAATGGGAACCCGAGGCATGAAAGTCTCCCGCTATCGTCAGGATGCAAAACGTTACTGGTTTACGCCGTGAATAACCGTGGGGCGGCTTTGGCTTTGCGCCTTTTCCTGTTATTTCATTTCGCAATCAAAGGTGAAATATCGTAGGGTGCGCTGTGCACACCGATAAAATGGTGCGTGGAACGCACCCTACCAAATTATTATCGTTTTGAATCAGAATTGGAATTAGACTAGTAAGCCTATGATTTACTCGAAGAGACGCTGCACATGCCCAAAAATATCCTGTCCTTTTTAATGTGGCTCGGCATCGCTGTACTCGGCGCCTCTGCCGTCGGCGGCATTGCGCTGCATCGCGGCGAGGCGATTAACGCCACCTGGTTCATCGTTGCGGCACTGTGCGTTTATGCCATCGGCTACCGTTTTTACAGCGCCTGGATCGCCACGAAGGTGCTGGTGCTTGATGAAACACGCGCCACACCCGCCGAGTGCATCAACGACGGACGCGACTTCGTACCGACTAACCGCTGGATCGTGTTCGGCCACCACTTCGCCGCCATCGCCGGTCCCGGCCCGTTAGTGGGTCCAACGCTTGCTGCCCAGTTTGGTTATTTGCCCGGCACACTGTGGATTTTGTTTGGCGCAGTGCTGGGCGGCTGTGTGCAGGACATGGTCACACTGTTTTTCTCCACACGGCGCAACGCCAGAAGTCTCGGCCAGATGGCGCGCGACGAATTGGGTGCGATCGGCGGCGCCGCGGCGTTGATCGGCACCTTGCTGATTATGGTGATTTTGATCGCGGTGCTCGGACTGGTCATCGTCAACGCCATGAAACACAGCCCCTGGGCCACCTCCACGGTGTTCGCCACGATTCCCATCGCCGTCCTGATCGGTCTTTACCTGCGCCACATCCGGCCGGGCCGGGTACTGGAAGCTACCTTGATTGGCGTCGCCTTGCTGCTGTTCGCCGTGGTGGGAGGCGGCTGGATAGACCACAGCGAAACCTTACGCGGTTATTTCGATATGGAAGGCCTGACACTCGCCTGGTTTATCATCGGCTATGGTTTCCTCGCGGCCATCCTGCCCGTGTGGCTGTTGCTTGCGCCGCGCGATTACCTGTCCACGTTCATGAAACTCGGCACCGTGCTTCTGCTGGCCATCGCCATCGTGATTCTGCGCCCGGACATTAAAATGCCCGCGCTTACGCAATTCATAGACGGCAGCGGCCCGATTTTCGGCGGCGCATTGTTTCCGTTCGTATTCATCACCGTCGCCTGCGGTGCGGTGTCCGGCTTTCATTCACTGATTGCCTCAGGCACCACACCGAAACTGATCTGCAACGAGCGCGACATCCGCATGATCGGTTACGGTGGCATGCTGCTGGAATCGTTCGTCGCCATCATGGCGATGATCGCCGCCACCGTACTCGATCCCGGCGTGTATTTCGCCATCAACAGTCCCGCCGGTATCGTCGGCAAGGAGGCCGCGGACGCGGTCGCCAAAATATCCTCATGGGGCTTCGCGGTCACGGTGGAACAAATGAACGAACTCGCGCGACAGATGGGCGAGGCGACGCTGTTCGCCCGCACCGGCGGCGCGCCCTCACTCGCGGTCGGCATGGCGAGCATCTTCGGCAGCGCCTTCGGCCAGGGCCTGCTCGCCATGTGGTATCACTTCGCCATCATGTTCGAGGCGGTATTTATTTTAACGACGCTCGACGCCGGCACCCGCGTCGGGCGCTTCATGCTGCAAGACTTACTCGGTAATCTTTGGCAACCTATAGGGCGTACCGCGTGGTATCCATCCGTGCTCATCACCAGCGCAGCCATCGTCGCTGCCTGGGGCTATTTTCTCTACATCGGAGTGATAGACCCGAACGGCGGCGTGAATATCCTGTGGCCGTTATTCGGCATGTCTAACCAAATGCTCGCCGGCATCGCGTTGTCGGTCGCTACCGGCATTTTGATTAAATCGGGAAAATTGAAATACGCCTGGGTCACCGGCGTACCGCTGGCCTGGCTCGTCACCGTCACGACCAGCGCCGCATGGGAAAAGATCACCAGCTCAGACATACGCATCGGCTTTTTCGCCGCGGCCGATGATATGGCCGCCAAATTAGCAGCGGGCGTCCTGCCCCCAGACAAGGCCGCCGTCGCACCCCAACTGATTTTTAACCAGCAACTCGACGGCTGGCTCACTTTGTTTTTTGTACTGGTGTTATGGACGGTAGTGCTCGACATGCTGCGCGTCTGCGTGCGCCATTTGAAGGGCAAGCCGGTGCTGCCCGTTGCCGAGTCGCCGCATATACCGAGTCGGCTGGTAGAAGACTGGGTGAGAGACTAAGATGATAAACAACCCATCATCGCAGCTTAAATCCCCCCCTTCCCCCCTTTGCAAAAGGGGGGCGGAGGGGGGATTTGACAAATCAGCGCTTAGGCGAAATTTCCTCCACCTCGCCGTTATACGCATCGCTCAAAATTTTACCCGGATTATTAGAGCCCTCCGCCAACTCAGCGGCGACGATGCCTACGAGCGTTATCTTGCGCATCACAGCCAGGCGCATCCTGACGCGCCGCCTTTAAACCGCGCAGAATTTTTCAAACACGAACAGGAGCGCAAATGGAACGGCGTGCGACGTTGTTGCTGAGACAATTTGTCATCGCCCTGTCGGCCCGGCCGTGCACACCGACTCACTCATTTTAGCCATACTGATCTTCGCCGCCGCGCTACTGTATTCTTCGGTCGGTCACGGCGGCGCGTCCGGTTATCTGGCGGCGATGGCCTTATTCGGCCTGGCGCCCGAAGCGATGAAACCGGCCGCCTTGTCGCTCAATATCTGCGTCGCGCTGATCGCTACGTGGCGTTTCTCGCGGGCCGGTTATTTTAGCTGGCCACTGTTTTGGCCGTTCGCCGCGAGCGCCGTGCCGTTTGCCTTTCTGGGCGGCGCACTCACCCTGCCCGATCAATTCTATAAACCCATAGTAGGCGCGGTGCTGCTGTTCGCCGCCTACCGTTTATTTCGCCACTTCCCCGCAACCGGTACGGCGACCCGGCCGGTCTCGCTGCCCATCGCCGTTGCCTCCGGCTCGGGTATCGGCCTGTTATCCGGCTTGACCGGCGTCGGCGGCGGTATCTTTCTCAGCCCGCTGCTGCTGTTCATGCACTGGGCCGACGTGCGGCACACCTCGGCCGTTGCCGCTCCTTTCATCCTGGCCAATTCAATAGCCGGACTGCTGGGCCACCTAACCAGCGTAAAATACATTCCCGCACCCATAGTCTGGTGGATACCAGCCGCGATATTGGGCGGCTTTATCGGCGCCGAACTGGGCAGCCGCCGTCTAGCGAGCCCCATGCTGCGCCGCCTGCTCGCCGTGGTGCTGGTTATAGCCGGAGTAAAACTTATCGTCACCTGAGCCACGACTATCCGGTTAAGCCAGATAATCCAACTCACGTTGGTGCCGAATGGCAAGAATGCGAATCAGGTTCTGCTGGGGCAGGAAACGATAAAGCGCGACATAGCCGGTTTTGCCGTAGGAGATGACCAACTCGCGCACATTCCCTTCGACGCGCCTACCTATCAGGGGGTGATTCGACAAGGTTTCAACGGCTTCGCGGATGGCGGCCGCCGACGCTAGTGCAGCGTGTGAGTCGTGCTCGACCATGAAATTAAATGCACGCTCAAGGTTGGTAAGCGCATTCTGCGTATAGACTACTTGCGCCACGGCTTCGGCCGCGCGGCCCGATGCTTCCCTGCCAGTCTCTCCAGCCAAGAGTGAACATCCTCAGCCCGGTATACCGCCGCACCCTCCTCGACCCCGGCATCCGAGGCCAGCGCCTCATGCACAAAATCCCGCATCCGCTCTTCGCGTACGACTTCCCTCTCCAGCGCATCAATCATCAGGCTGTGCGCGGAACGGCCGGTCTCCTTGGCCAGGCGAGCAATGCGGGCCTTGAGTTTTTCGGGCAGCTTGAGCGTCGTGGTGGCGGACATGGCGGAATTGAAGTTTCTTTACGATTGCGTCGCCATTTTTCGCGAAACCCGAAATGGATCCATCCGATTTCGGGAGCGAAAAATTAGCGACGTGTATTGCCTCCGGCGGCCCGCGTTCGTCCTGCGTCCGCCAGGGTACGCCTCTTCGCGGCGCACCCTGGCTTCCACAATGACTTTACGCCGGTTCGGTTGCCTTATGTTTTGTCTCCGCCCGCG
>Ga0184616_10000078_pt1 | contig 17631 bp, 16 predicted proteins | sample PLM4_90_coex_FD_133145 | JGI IMG/M metagenome (GOLD analysis project Ga0184616, IMG submission 133145) | Groundwater sediment microbial communities from an aquifer in East River, Colorado, USA - PLM4_90_coex | ecosystem: Environmental > Terrestrial > Soil > Riparian zone | place: USA: East...
ACCGGCATCACGCAGCATTTGTTCCAGCAGCCGCACATTGGCTTCCTGATCGTCTACGATCAGAATGCTGGCGTTAAGAATGTCGAGAGCGTCATTCATCACTTGAGGTACTGGCTGTGTGCGTCGTCTGATCCTGTTTCCGCAAATTCCAGCGCCAGGTCCAGTGCATCCATGAACTCGTTGACCCTGATAGGCTTGGTGAGATAGCGGAAGAATCCTGCCTCCAGGCCTTTCTTGATATCGTGTGGCATGGCATTGGCACTGAGGGCAACGATGGGAATGTGCGCCGTTGCCGGGTCTTCGCGCAGAATTTTCAGCGCTTGGATACCGCTGATGCCGGGCAGATTGATGTCCATCAGGATCACTTCCGGCTGATGGACGCGCGCCAACGCGATGCCGCGCGTGCCATCCTCCGCAGTCAGCAAGCGCATATCGGGACGGCGCGCGATGAGTTGCTCGACCAGCTTCAAGTTAGCCGGGTTGTCTTCTACATACAGCAGGGTGCGCAGCGCTGCGCCATGCTGAACATGCGCTTGAATCGACGCAAGCGGTTCGGCTGCGCCGACGGCAGCTTGTGGTTCAGCCGCCAAGTTCAGTTCGATCCAGAACACACTGCCCACCCCGACAGTGCTTTCCGCGCCGATTTCGCCCTCCATCAATTCGACCAGCCGCTTGCTGACCACCAGGCCGATGCCGGTGCCCTCCTCGGCGCTGGCCTCTTGTCCGAGACGATTGAACGGCTGGAAAAGTTGTGCGAGTTTTTCGGGAGACAATCCTTCACCGGTATCCTGCACGCTGATGTGTATGCGCTTTGCGGTGCTCGCGGTGCAATCCACGATGACCGTTCCCCCCTCCCGGTTGTATTTGATCGCGTTGGAAAGAAGGTTGATGATAACCTGCTTCAGGCGGGTCCGGTCGGCCTTGATATAGAATGGGCAGTCGGACGGGGGGAAAGTCATGCGGATGCCGCTTTTTTTCGCCTGCGGTTCGATCATGGCCTGGCATTCGAGCATGACGTCGACCAGCGACATGGATTCCAGCGACAGTGATAGCTTCCCGGACTCGATCAGCGCGAGATCGAGAACTTCGTTAATCAACTCCAGCAGATACCATCCCGCCTTGAGAATCTGGCCAATGCTTTCCTTCTGGGTGGGCGTTGGCAGCGGCGAACCGGACTCCATTAATTGGGCGAATCCGAGGATCGCATTGAGCGGGGAACGCAGCTCATGGCTCATACTGGAAAGGAAATCCGATTTCGCGAGGTTGGCTTTTTCCGCCGCGGCCATGGCGTTTATCAACTCCGCTTCCACCTGCTTGCGCACGGAATTATCGGCACCGATCAACAGATAGCCGATAATTTCATCATAATCATCGCGCAGCGCCGTGATCGACACGATCGCCGGAAAGCGGCTGCCATCCTTGCAGATATAAGTCAAATCATAGCTGTCTTCGATCCCACGCGAAGCCTTGAAGGCCAAGGCCTCGAAGCCCGGCGTAATCGTGGTGGCAAGCTCTTGGCTCAAGGCTTGGGCACGCGCCCTGACCTCCTGCGGATCATGAATATCGCTGGGGTTGATCTTGTTCACGACTTCGGCGGCCATATAGCCCAGCATGCGCTCGGCGCCGACATTGAATAATTGAATGATGCCTTTCTCGTCGGTGGCAATAATCGAGAAATTGGCACTGTTGAGAATCGCGTTCTGTAACGCCCCGGTTTTAAGCAATGCCGCTTGGCGCCGGACCTCGGTGAGGCCAGCCGCCGTGCCGGCGCCACTGCTGAGCGTGGCTGAATCGATGTGTTTTTCGGACATGGCCGACCTCCGTGTAAAGCGTGAAATAATCTGGAGGCAGATCACGCGACCGGGGTCGCGAGAAAGGCACAGAAAAAGTAGCTGATGCTTATGCTTAGTCTACTTGTACTCTAATCCTGCCACACATAAACGTATATTTTTGTTTGAGGGTGCCGCGGGATACGCCCAGTCCGTGCTCCATTGGAGCGATCGGCGTCTAGCGAGCGGTGCTTCGAGCGGCTATGCCTTAGTTTCATGGCTATCATCCCCCTCGCCCCCACGGCCCTCTGTGCGCTGGCACACATAAAGGCATCTTTAAATGCAAGCTGTTTTAAATGTCCTGGCGGTTCTGTACATCGCAGAGCAAGCGATCGAATTCTTTCTTGACTACGGCATAGCACTCGCACACGCGCGACTCCAGGCCCGGTCGGTCGAGGACAGTGATGTGGCCGCGGCGGTAGCGAATACACCCCGCTTGCTGCAAATGCCCGGCGGCCTCGGTGATACCTTCACGGCGCACGCCGAGCATGCCGGCAATCAATTCCTGCGTCATGGTCAATTCATTCGCGGGCAAGCGATCGAGGGTTAACAACAGCCAGCGGCACAATTGCTGCTCCACCGAATGATGCCGATTGCACACCGCAGTTTGCGCCATCTGCGTAATCAGCGCCTGAGTGTAACGCAGCAACAAGCGCAGCATCAGCCCGGCGCGATTGAATTCCTGCATCATCAAGGGCGCCTTCAGCCGGTAGCCGTGGCCCGCAGTCTGCACGACAGCCCGGCTGGGCGTGGTTTCGCCCCCCATGAAAAGCGAAATACCGAGTATGCCCTCATTACCCACGCCCGCGATTTCGGCCGATGCACCACTCTCCATGATGTACTGCAGAGACACGATGGCGGTCGTGGGAAAATAGACATGTGACAACTTGCCGCCGGACTCGTAGAGGACTTCACCGAGCCGCATTGCGACCAGCTCCAGATGGGGGGCCAGGCGCTCGAATTCGGCCGTGGGCAGCGCAGCGACAAGATGGTTTTGATTTGGATTGTGCGGGTCAATCATATATAACCTCTAACCGCCAACCCTTACAGTCAATATTTGGCGACGCTAATGACTCGGCTAAGCGGGTTAGCCTTCTCCAGTGCAGTATAGCCGATTTGTATCCACTGTGGACTACACCGCACAGACGCTCTGGACACCAACTGGAGGCGGTTGCCGCTCGCCGGCTTGCGGGACAACCGCGCTATGTACGCCAGCGTACAGACCCACCAGCGAATTTCACGCAATCTCCTTACACCCCACAGAGGAAGTGGGCAGCGTCTAGACAGTTCTTTCCTGAGGGTGCGGTTCGCCGCACCTTTTTTTACCCGATCACGGTTCTCATGCCCTTCCTGTGAGGAGCCGTAGCCTTATGTACGTCACCGCACCGACTGCGTTTGGTTTTGCGACTAGGGTGCTATCCTCAATAAGGAGATTCTTATGAGAGCAATCCAGGTACAAACAGTTATCGCAACGTGTCTCGCCGCCGCCCTTATGAGTGGCTGCGCCAATACCAACCCTCGCAGCGAGGCGTCTCCGTCATATCCCAGCGCATATTCCAGCAGTTATGGGGTGATTGAGTCTATAGAGACGACCCGGGCTAGCGGAGACGGAATTGGCGTCGGCACCGTCATCGGCGGCGTCATCGGCGGCGTGCTTGGTAACCAAGTGGGCGGCGGTAGCGGTAAAACCGCAGCGACCGTTGCTGGCGCGGTGGGTGGCGCGGTGGTGGGGCACGAGATAGAAAAGAGGAATCAGACCCAGGATGCATATCACATACGAGTCCGACTCGACAATGGGAACTATCAAACTGTGACGCAGGATAGCATAAACGACTTGCAGGTCGGGAATCGCGTCCGTGTCGAGAACAACCGCGTGTCACGCTATTACGGGAACGACCGCGGCTACCGTTACGACGACCGCGGTACCCGCTACTAGCCCTTGACTGCATAGCCGGCATCCGCCAGAGTTGATTGGAAAGATGCACAGAGCCGGGACACCGGCCGGAATAGAAATGTTCGATCGGCAATTCCGCCTATTGAGTTACACATGACAGGAGATGGATATGAATTGGGATATAGCTGAAGGTAACTGGAAGCAGTTCAAGGGCAAGGTGAAAACACGGTGGGGCAAGCTTACCGACGATCACCTCGAGGTGATTGCCGGGAAGCGCGTTCAGTTGGCGGGCAAGATTCAGGAAGTCTATGGCATCACCAAGGACGAAGCCGAGAAACAGATCAAGAGCTTTGAAAAGCTCAACGAAGACTTATAGCCCGGCAAAGTGCGCTTAGCGTCAGCTTTCGACTATGCATTATTCCCGTGTCACCACATAAATATCAGCGATGCCAAGTACCATTGTATGACCGAGGCGAATGCGCCGTACGTCAAGTAGTAACCCGCACTCGACCGGGTGCGATTCCGTATAACCCGATGTTTAACATAGAGGTATTCCAATGAAAACGATACAAAGATGTGCAGTCAGTACGGTTGCCGTGGCAGTACTGCTCGGCTTGGGCGGTTGTGAGGGAATGACGACGCGAGACAAGAACACCGCGATCGGGGCCGGGGCTGGGGCCGTCGGAGGTGCCGTGCTTACAGGCGGCAGCGCCGTCGGAACGGTCGGCGGTGCGGCGGTCGGTGGCGTCATAGGCAGCCAGGTCGGAAAATAGCACCAGCAGTAACAGGCGCGAAAACCGGCCGCGTTCCACGCGGCCGGTTTCCCCAAGCAAGGTACCGCAGTAACCGGTACGACGCGCCGAGCAACTGCACGCTCAATCGCAGGGGACTGGTTCCGCAAGCAGTCGACGGCACCTTTTGGCGAGTGCTGGCTCTTTTTCCTTATGTGCGATACTGCACAGAGCGCGTTCGTTTTGCTCCGTACCCTATGGCTCTTCACGGGAAAGCGACGGTAGATAGACCGAGGAAAGATCGGATGAGGAAACGAATCGTGAACGGTACCCCGTATCCCGCCGTGGCGGTGAATGAACAGGAACGCTATGAACGATAAGGTACTTCTCATCGGTGACGATCCCGCTGCGGCCGACTTGATTAAAGAGGCACTCTCTGACGCGAGAGACGGCTTATTCGATTTTGAATGGGTTAGGCAACTCTCCTATGGCCTCGAACGACTGAGCAAGGGAGGAATCAGGACAGTCTTGCTCGATCTGTTCCTGCCCGATAGCCAGGGTATCGAGACGTTCGATAAGCTGTTCCTGGCCGCGCCCCACGTCCCAATCCTGATTCTCAGCGGCTTGGATCATGAAGACATCGCCAGACAAGCCGTAAAGCAGGGAGCGCAGGATTATCTTCTAAAGAGTCACCTCGACGGCTACTGGTTGCCGCGGGCCTTACGTTACGTAATCGGGCGCAAGGCGGCGGAAGAGGCGTTGTTCGCTGAAAGAGAACGCGCCCAGGTCACACTCAACTCCATCGGTGACGCCGTACTCAGCACCGACATCGAGGGCAACGTCACCTATCTCAATCTGGTCGCGGAAAGAATGACCGGCTGGTCTCGCGAGGAGGCATCGGGCCGGCCGCTTGCTGAAGTGCTCCAAATCATCGAGGGCGTGACACGCGAACCCGTCCGAAATCCCATGGGGTTGGCCGCTCGGCAAAATAAAACCGTGGGCCTAACGGCGGACTGTATCCTTATCCGGCGCGACGGGTTTGAATCTGCCATCGAGAATTCCGCAGCCCCCATCCACGACCGGGGAGGACAGGTTATCGGCGCCGTGATAGTTTTCCGCGACGTGAGCCAGACACGGGCGCAGACACTCAAAATGTCCCATTTGGCCCAACACGACTTTCTCACCGATTTGCCTAACCGATTGCTACTGAACGACCGGCTTACCCAGGCGATCGCGTTAGCCCGTCGTGACGGCAACCAGCTCGCAGTGCTGTTTTTGGATTTGGATCGCTTCAAACACATCAACGACTCCCTGGGACATGCGATCGGCGACCAACTGCTTCAGTCGGTTGCAGAACGTTTGGCGGCGTGTGTACGCACCTCGGACACCGTAAGCCGCCAGGGCGGGGATGAATTCGTGATACTGCTTTCAAAAGTCGAGCACGCCAAAGATGCGGCCCGCAGTGCGGAAAAGATGCTCGCTGCGCTAACGACGTCGCACCGCATCGCCCAGCACGATCTCCACGTCACCGTGAGCATTGGTATCGGCATCTACCCCGATGACGGTCAGGATGCGGAAACCCTGGTCAAGAGTGCGGACACCGCCATGTACCACGCCAAGGAAAATGGGCGTAACAATTACCAGTTCTTCACGCAGGACATGAACCTCCGCGCTGTCGAGCGGCAATCCCTCGAAGGCGGTCTGCGCCGCGCTGTGGGGCGGCAGGAGTTTGTGTTGCATTACCAACCGAAAGTAAATCTTGAGACAGGCGCGATTACCGGTGCCGAGGCGCTCATACGCTGGCTGCATCCAGTTCGAGGACTCATTCTGCCTGCGCAGTTCGTGCCCATCGCTGAAGACTGTGGACTCATTGTACCGATCGGCCAGTGGGTGCTACGCGAAGCATGCAGGCAAGCCCGCGCCTGGCTGGATGCCGGCCTACAACCGACGCCCGTGGCGGTCAACATCTCCGCGGTAGAGTTCCGGGCCAAGGATTTTCTCGAAAGCGTGCGCGCGACCCTGGAAGATACTTGCCTGGAGCCACGCTATCTCGAGCTCGAACTGACCGAAAGCGTCCTCATGCAGGATGCCGAATCCACCACCTCCGTGCTCCAGGCACTCAAAGCCATGGGGGTGCAGCTTGCTGTTGATGACTTTGGTACAGGTTACTCCAGCTTAAGCTATCTGAGGCAGTTTCCGATTGACGCCCTGAAGGTCGACCAATCATTCGTGCACGACATCACCAGCGATCCAGAGGATGCTACCATCGTCAGCGCAGTGATCGGCATGGGCAAAAGCCTCAAGCAACGGGTCATTGCGGAAGGCGTGGAAACACGAGAGCAGCTCGCATTTCTTCAGTCTCAGGGCTGTGACGAGGGACAAGGCTACTATTTCAGCCAGCCGGTGGTTACCGAGGAATTCGCCAGGTTACTGGGAAACGGTATATCAGAAACCCTCCTCAATTCATGGCTGAGCTATTCTCTTCGAATCGGATCAGCTGAACTTTGAAATAGATTTCGTCACCACAGAGGACGCGGAGGAGAAACAAACCATTTTGATCGTATTCTTCTGCGTCCTCTGCGGTAAATTGTATTTTTCTGAGTAGTAAGTTCCCTCCGGCAAAGCCGGGGACTTATCTTACTGAGCTATTCGTTTTCCGCACTCGCCCTCGCCCAATGGTGTCGGGTGACTGCGACGACGCCCCCCTATATATATGCAGTCTAGGATCTTCGCAGTGAAGCGGATAGTAAGGAATCATGGCATCACCGACAGTGGCCTTATGTGCGCTACCGCACCGATTGCACCTGGTTTTTCGACCAAACTGCTTCCTGCATCATCGCCAGCTTGCAGCAGTGAGGAGACACAAAAATGCTCGAGACCCTAGTAGTCATCTTGCTTGTCTTGTGGTTAGTGGGTTTAGTATCCTCTTACACCTTGGGCGGGTTCATTCACGTTCTCTTGGTCATCGCGATCGTAGTTATACTGATTCGTGTCATTCAAGGTCGAAAGCCCCTGTAACAACCCTGGCAGGGCTCTATGCGGCGTGGATTCAGAAGTATCACTTCAGGAGAAGATAAGATGGATGCAGTAAAAATCGCAGCGCTCGTGCTGATTATAGGTGGCACCTTGGGGTTGGCGTATGGCAGTTTCACTTACACCAAGGAGACTCACGACGTCAAAGTGGGCCCGCTTGAGATGTCGGTTCAGGAGAAGGAGACGGTCAACGTCCCGGTCTGGGTCGGCATAGGGGCAATCGTAGCGGGCGCGCTGCTGCTGGTTGTGGGCAAGCAAACCTCCTAAGAATACCTGCCATGAAAAACAAAAACCTTACAACGAATCAAGGCGTCCCCGTCACCGACAATCAGAACTCACTGACGGTGGGTGAGCGTGGACCGGTCTTGCTGCAAGATGTACATCTGATTGAGAAGCTCGCGCACTTTGACCGTGAGCGCATACCGGAGCGCGTGGTGCATGCCAGGGGGGCGGGCGCCCACGGCTACTTTCAGGTGTATAAAAAAATGGCGAGCTATACCCGCGCGAGAATTTTTCAAGACCCGGCAAAGCTGACGCCGGTCTTTGTCCGTTTCTCCACGGTGGTGGGGGCGCGCGGGTCAGCAGAAACCGTGCGTGACCCCAGGGGTTTTGCCGTGAAGTTCTATACCGAAGAAGGGAATTACGATCTGGTCGGTAACAACCTGCCCGTCTTCTTTATTCGGGACGCCGTCAAGTTTCCCGACATGGTGCATGCCTTTAAGCCCGCTCCCGACACGAACATCCCCACCAGCTCGTCAGCGAACAGCCGCTTTTGGGACTTCATCTCGCTGACTCCCGAATCCACCCACATGATCGTCTGGCTCTTTTCCGACCGAGGCACGGTCAAGAGCTTCAGAAAGATGGAAGGTTTCGGCGTCAACACTTATAAGTGGGTCAACACAGAGGGCAAGGCGATCTACGTCAAGTATCACTGGAAACCCGCCGCCGGGATTGAAACGATAGATCGCGGCGAGGCGACCCGGCTTGCCGGGGAAGACCCGGACGTCGCCACCCGCGACCTGCATGACACGATTGCCTCCGGTACACCGGTGGAGTTTGAACTGAAGGTTCAGACGATGGAGATCGCCGACGAATTGAAGCAGAGCTTCGATCCTCTGGACGCCACAAAAACCTGGCCTGAAGATAAATTTCCACTGATACCGGTGGGTAAAATGGTGTTGAATCGCAATCCGGAAAATTATTTTGCCGATGTGGAGCAGGCCGCTTTCTCTCCGGCCGCTATCGTCCCCGGTATCGAGCTTTCAGCCGACAAACTTCTGCAAGGCAGGGTCTTCTCGTACACCGATACTCAGCGCTACCGGGTGGGCACGAACAACCTGCAACTCCCCATCAACCGGCCTTTGGCGCCCGTCAACAATAACCAACGCGATGGGGCAATGCAATATGAGTCCCATGGCAGCGGAACGGTGAACTACGAGCCCAATACGCTGGCGGACGGGATGCCTCGTGAGGCGCCGCTGACAGGCACGCCAGCCGTTGACCACGTGGCAGCCGACATCGTGCGCCAGAAGATCACCTTGGCCAATGACTACACCCAGGCAGGCGAACGTTATCGCTTATTCAGCAAAATGGAACAAGATCATCTGGTTGATAACATTACTGACTCGTTAGGCAAAGCGAACAAACCCATCCAGCAGCGCATGGTAGATCACTTTACCAAAGCCGATCCTGAGCTTGGCAAGCGCGTTGCCATGGGATTGAAACCTTAAGAGAGAACACTGTGTTCGAAGCGGCGTTGCTGCCCGGCCGCGACACATTTAATAGATCGGGGCAGTTTCACATTTTCAACAGGCCAGGAGAAGCAAGTATGGACCTAAACGAATATCTCGTAGATGCAAGCACTGTAGGTGATTATGGCGGCCATGAGCAACTCGCCGCAGACAATCTCAATCGTATTTATAAGGCACTCCATCTCCGCATCAGTCCGATACTCATCGTCGGGAAGGAGAAGCAATGGGATCCTGAGTTCTACAACGAAATTATGAGCCATGTACGGGATGCATGGATGAACAAAGACAGACTGCTCGCTCTCACCGACGAGCAAATCGAAGAGTATGTGGAATCCCAGGCGGGGATCTATCATATTCCGCCGGTGCCACCACCCGTACCGGACAACGTTGAGGTTATGAACACGCCGAAAGCGGCGAACTGACTTTACTGTTACAGACCGCGAGTATCCATTTCCTGACGCACGAGACATAGGAGAAATAAGATGTCATTAGGAACGATTTTGTTGATAGTTTTGATTCTGATGTTGCTTGGCGCGATTCCCACCTGGCCTCACAGCAGGTCGTGGGGTTATGGCCCCAGTGGCGCTCTTGGACTGGTGCTGGTGATAGTTTTGATTCTGTTTCTGCTGGGCCGAATATAACCTGCCAATTCTATTTTTCTTTCCGGCGGCGGCTACCCGTCGAAAAGCAAAGCGCGGGGCACGTTCGGATTTTAACATCGCGACAAACTGTGTCGCAGGAACCCTTGATGTTTTCAACATCGAAGGGTATTTAGCTTAATCATACATATTGGAGGTTTTCACCATGAATCAACTCAAAAATCTTTCCACATTCTTCTTCGCCATTCTGCTGGCTACCATGCTCGGCTGCGCCTCGACAGCAAAACATGAAGGCACCGCAGAGTATGTTGACGACACCATCATTACCGCCAACGTGAAGGCGGCAATTCTCAATGAACCTTCCCTGAAAGTGGCCGAGATCAACGTCGAAACCTTCAAAGGCGTGGTTCAGTTAAGCGGCTTCGTCCATGACAAGGCTGACATTAGCAAAGCGGTCGAGGTTGCACGCCACGTCAAGGGTGTGAAATCCGTCAAGAATGACTTACTGAGCAAGTAACACTATATAGACTGGTCGCGACCCTGCTGGACATCCTGTCCAGCAGGGCGCGCGATTATTTGGCTATTGGTAACAGTAGTTTCTTGAAGGAGAAATGTCATGGGTAAATATCTTATTGCATGGCTACTAGGCGTTCCGGTGTTTGTGTTGGCGATTGTTTATTTCTTTATGAACTAAACAAACACTCAATCGGCTTTGGCCGGTACAACCGCATGGTGAGTAGGGTTATATTTTGGTAATCTACCCTGCCCAGCCCAGGATAAGGCGCCATGAACATCTCTACTATTTCATCTGCTGCACCCATGAATCCTGAACCACAGGACGGCACAGAGAATCACGCTGGAGAATCCCTGGCCAGCCAGGGGACAGCCACGCCGGACGCTACACAGCAGCCCACTGTCCGCACGCCGGTTGACGTGCACAGCCTTTCGCTCGCGCTGCTCACGGTGGTTGCAGTCATCTTCGCGCTGTATTGGGCCCGTGCGTTTTTCATCCCGCTGATGTTTGGCGTGATGATCAGCTATGCGCTTTCCCCCCTCGTCACCTTGATGCAAAAATGGAAAATTCCCCGTGCCATCGGAGCCGCAGTGTTGTTGATGGGTATCGCGGGCGGAGTAAGCTCTCTGGCCTATTCACTCAGCGACGATGCCGCCGCAACGATAGAAACATTACCCGAAGCGGCGCAGAAGTTCCGCCAGACACTGCGCAGGGAACGGGGGACTTCCGAAAGCGCAATCGAGAAAGTGCAAAAAGCCACCACCGAGCTGGAGAAGGCGGTGAGTGATACACCAACACCGTCTTCCACTCCTCCGCGGGGGGTGACCCGTGTACAAATCGAAAAACCCAAGTTTAATATCCAAGACTATCTTTGGGCGGGAACGGTGGGTGCGGTCGGGTTTGCCGGTCAGGTCATCATAGTATTGTTTCTCGCGTATTTTCTGATGGTTTCAGGCGACAGTTTCCGGCGCAAGCTGGTCAGGATCAGCGGCCCCACCTTTAGCAAGAAAAAAATCACCATCCAAGTGTTGGATGAAATCACCAGCCAGATTCAACGTTATCTGCTGGTACAGCTATTCACCAGTTTTTTGGTGGGGGTGGCGACCTGGCTCGCGTTTCTTTGGCTCGGCTTGGAGCATGCCGCGATTTGGGGGATCGCCGCCGCGATATTAAATACTATCCCCTATCTCGGTGCGGTAATCTTTACCATTGGCACGGCACTGGTCGCTTTTCTCCAATTCGGAACAATAGGAATGGCATTCCTGGTCTCCAGCATCGCGCTGGGCATCACCAGTCTCGAAGGTTTCTGGCTGACGCCATGGCTCACCAGCCGGGCAAGCCAGATGAACGCAGTGGTGATTTTCGCAGGCGTGCTGTTTTGGGGTTGGTTGTGGGGCGTGTGGGGTTTATTGCTAGGCATACCCATCCTCATGGCCGTCAAGGCCATATGCGACCATGTGGAAGATTTAAAGCCTGTCGGCGAACTGCTGGGAAAATAACCAGAGTATCTGCCAACCCGGATGGAGTGCGAACGAGCTTTCAGGATGGATTGAGAAAAAACAAACTTTCTTGATATGGATCAATTATTGTTCCGAACCATTTCTGTGAAAATGTAGGCGAGTTATAGCGGCTGCTATGCTACAGTGAATTCTCTCGAAATAGCGGCCTGTATGACCACCCAAGAGATTCTTCGGGAGTGGACTGGCTCGAGCACTGTCCAAGAGTTAGATTGAGAGTTGATGATGGTACTACGAGAATGGCGGTACAACCGGCGTTTTTATTAAACCTGTTAAAGAAGACATAAGGAGTAGGATATGGCTACCAAATCAACACAAGTTGCAAGGGATAGACTAATCAAGGATTTCAGAGCGGTTATGCATGACGCCGAAGAACTGATAAAGGTAACCGCCAACCAGACCGGAGACAAAATCGGCGCAGTGCGCGCACGGGCCGAGGAAAGCCTGCAAGAGGCGCGACGCAAGCTCAACGAGGTAGAGAGCGACTTGGTTGACCGAGCCAAGGCGGCGGCCGAGGTTACTGATGATCTCGTCCATGAAAACCCGTGGCAGGCAGTCGCCATTGCCGCCGGAGTGGGCTTTCTGCTTGGTATGCTGACAGGCCGGCACTAAGCTCGTGGCGTACGATGGCACAGATCCGGAACCGGCGCCCGGTCGCACAACCGGGCTGCTGTCGGCGTTGCAGCGTTTGCTGGTGACATTTACCGAGATCCTGCATACCCGGATAGAGATCCTTTCGACTGAACTGGAAGAAGAAGGAGAAAGGGCCCGGCAACTGTTAGTGTACGGACTGGTGTCGTTATTTTTTCTCGGGCTGGGCCTGCTGTTTGCTACCGTGTTCATCGTGGTGGCCTTCTGGGAAACTCACCGGTTGTATGTGCTGGCGGGCTTCACCGTATTTTACCTGGGAATCAGCACCATCGCCGCACTGGTGGTGCGTCACAAGATCAGGAGCCGGCCACGGCTATTTTCCGCCACCCTGTCGGAACTCGTCAAGGACCGTGAACGGTTGACATCACGGTCATGAGCACACGAATGAAATTCCTGCGACGGCGGCGCGAGTTCCTGGTGTCGCAGGCGGCGGCCCAGCGCAGCGAGGTGTCCTATGTCGCGTCCCACCTGCAAAAACGTCTGCGGCTGCTGGACATGGGGTTTGCCATAGTGCAGGCGGTGCGCATCCATCCGGTGCTGGCGGTGACAAGCGCTACTCTGTTGTTGCGCGCCCCCCGGAACAAGCTGCTGCTTTGGGCCAGCCGGCTGCTCACCGCCCGGGAGTTGTTCGAAGCGGTGCGCAAGCAGTGGCCTCGGCGCCAGGCCTAGCTCAAAATACAACCCCTGCCCAAAAAGATTATCGCGACATTTCCTGCGTCGTAGTTAGTCTGGCAGGGTCGAGCACTGGCGCGGCTGTTTAACCGCCAAGACGCCAAGGTCGCAAAGAAAATAAAAACGTTGAGAATCAAACTACGCTAACCCACACGGGGACCACTCAAACCTGTGCAATCCATTGTCTATCTTGGCGTTCTTGGCGGTTGCAACTACTTATTCTAGGTTCAAATCAAACAAGGGAGCCTCTGAATTGAAGGCGAGCAGCACGACTATCTTCAGGCATTTGCTCCAGTTGAAAACGCGCGTTCACGGAAGCGGCGTACCCCGAAAGTACCGGAACGAGGAGCCACCGCTGCGATCGGAGTTGTTCAGCGCCGATCAGATGGAGCAGCATGGCAAGAATCTCGCAGCCTCTCACACGCTGACCCCGAAACGCCAGCAGGACCAGCTTCTGACGCGGTTGGCGGCGAACGAAGCGGTCTTGATTGGCGTCTGCGGACAGCTCACGGCGACGGTAAGGGCCCACCAACAGATTACGCCGGCCAGTGAGTGGCTGCTCGATAACTTCTATCTGATCGAAGAACAGATCCGCACCGCCAAGCGCCACTTCCCCAAGGGATACAGCCGGGAATTGCCGCGTTTGTTGAACGGCCCGTCGGCCGGACTCCCGCGTGCGTATGACATCGCGCTGGAGACGATCGCGCACGGCGACGGGCGGGTGGACCCGGAAAATCTCAGCCGTTTCGTGGCAGCCTACCAGACGGTCACCCCCCTCAAGCTGGGCGAGTTATGGGCTATCCCCATTATGCTGCGGCTGGCGCTGATTGAGAATCTTCGGCGCGTAGCAGTCCGTATCGCCGCCGGCAGGATAGACCGCGACCTGGCCGCCTCTTGGGCGGACCAGATGATTGCGATCGCCGAGAAGGATCCAAAAAGCCTGGTTTTAGTGATCGCGGACATGGCACGCTCGCACCCGCCGATGACGCCCCCATTCGTGTCGGAATTTACGCGCCGGATACAAGGGCAAAGCCTCGCGTTGGCATTGCCGCTGACCTGGATTGAGCAATTGCTCTCCGAGTCGGGTCTGACGATCGAGCAGTTAGTGCAATCGGGAACCCAACAACAGGCTGCCGACCAAGTTTCCATTAGCAACAGCATCGGTAGTCTGCGATTTCTGGGGGCGATGGATTGGCGCGAGTTTGTCGAAACGTTGAGTGTTGTCGAGCAAACGCTACGTGGCGATCCGGGAGGCGCGTACGGGGAGATGGATTTTGCTACCCGCGATCGTTATCGTCATGTGATCGAGAAGATCGCTAAGACGAGTCTCCTTTCCGAAGCCGAGGTGGCGCAGTGCGCGATCCAGCTCGCGCACGCGGGTGCAGCTCCGACGACGCACACGGATGTGCTAGTGTCGCGGGTCGCTCCCAGCGTCCTGCCTCCCGCGACATTAGTACATCCCTGTGCGTCAGAGGCAGGACGCCGGGAGCGACCGGCGAATCAGGACGGCGGCGCGCGCGCAGCGCATGTCGGCTTCTACCTGATCGATAAGGGCTTGCGAGAACTCGAAAGAACGGCGCAGGTGCGTCTTTCCACTGCCGAGACACTCGCGAGAATGGGATCCCAACGCCCATTGGGCCTGTATCTCGGCGCTATCGCGCTGATGACGGTGCTCTTCAGCGCGGGCCTGCTGGCGATGGCGCAGGCCAGCGGCGTGCCGGATTGGGCGCTCGTGTCGGTGGTCGTCCTTGCACTGTTGTCCACCAGTCAGTTGGCACTAGCCCTGGTGAATTGGCTAGCGACCTTGTTAGTGCGCCCGCATCCGCTGCCGCGCATGGATTTCTCCGCCGGCATCCCAGCGCAATCGCGGACGCTGGCCGTCGTGCCGACGATGCTCACCAGCGCTCAGAACGTTGACGATCTGATCGAGGCGCTGGAAGTGCGCTTCCTGGCTAATCGAGACGCCAATCTGTATTTCGGCCTGTTGACCGATTTTCGAGACGCGCACGACGAAACGCTAGCCGGGGACGAAGCGCTATTGCAACTGGCTGAGGCGCGAATCGAGGAGCTGAATGAAAAGTACCGGGATGTAAACGGCGACACGTTCTTTCTTTTTCACCGCCCGCGCCGCTGGAATCCGCAAGAGCGAATCTGGATGGGCTACGAGCGTAAGCGCGGCAAGCTTTCGGACTTGAATGCATTGCTGCGGGGCAATGCCGGCGAACGCTTCTCACGCATTGCCGGTGATACAGCTTGCCTCGCGAACGTGAAGTACGTCATCACCTTGGACACGGATACGCAGCTCCCTCGTGACGCCGCCCGGCAATTTGTAGGAACCATGGCTCACCCGCTGAATCGTGCGCGGTACGACGAAGGCAAGCAGCGTGTCTGTGAGGGGTACGGCATCCTTCAGCCCCGCGTGAGCGTGAGCCTGCCGGGTACGAACCGGTCGCGGTATGCGCGATTGTACGGGGGTGAGCCAGGCATAGACCCGTATACGCGTGCCGTCTCCGACGTTTACCAGGACGTGTTCCATGAAGGCTCGTTCATTGGCAAGGGGATCTACGATATCGATGCGTTCGAGCGGTCACTCGATAAACGCTTTCCCGAGAACCGGATCCTCAGCCACGATCTGCTGGAAGGATGTTATGCGCGGGCGGGGCTGTTGAGCGATGTACAATTGTACGAGGAATACCCCTCTCGCTACAGCGCGGATGTGAGCCGCCGGTACCGCTGGATTCGCGGGGATTGGCAGCTTGTGGGGTGGCTGCTGCCTCGCATTCCCGGACCTGGGTGCAGCCGTCAGAAGAACACGCTCTCGTGGTTGTCACAATGGAAAATCTTCGACAACCTGCGGCGCAGTCTCGCGCCTATGGCATTGACGCTGCTGTTGCTGCTGGGCTGGATGGTTTTGTCGCCGCTCTGGTTTTGGACCTTGGCGGTGATCGGCATTATCCTGATTCCGCCCTTGATTGCCTCTATTCTGGAAATATTTCACAAGCCGAGCGAGGTACTGTTAAGTCAACACCTAGCCGCCGCACTAGACACTGCCACCCAACGCCTCGCGCAGGCGGCCTTTACCCTGGCGTGTCTCCCCTATGAGGCGATCTTCAGTCTGGATGCGATTGTGCGCACGGCCGGACGGATGCTGGTCACGCACAAGCGACTTCTCGAATGGAATCCATCGAGCGAATCGGATCGTAACAGCCGCACGGGCTTCGTCGCCTCTTTCCGCTCGATGTGGACCGCCCCGGTTATCGCCATTGCCGCGGCGATAGTTCTGGTGCTGTCGAGACCGGCCGCGCTGACCATAGCGGGAACCATACTGATCTTATGGTTGGTCTCGCCCGCCATCGCATGGTGGATCAGCCGGCCGCTCGCCCGCCGTGAAGCGAGACTGACGGCTGACCAGACTTTCTTCCTCCGGAAGCTTTCGCGTAAGACCTGGGCGTTCTTCGAGACCTTCGTCGGCCCGGAAGATCATTGGCTGCCACCGGATAACTATCAGGAGTATCGCGGTGCCGCGGTTGCGCATCGCACGTCGCCGACCAACATGGGGCTTGCGCTGCTCGCGAATCTGTCCGCGTACGACTTCGGTTACATTTCGGCCGGGCAACTCATCGAGCGCACGGCGAACACACTGCGCACGATGGATGGCTTGGAACGCCACCGTGGCCACTTCTACAACTGGTACGACACCTTATCGCTGAAACCGCTGCACCCTTTCTATGTTTCGACTGTGGACAGCGGGAACCTCGCGGGCCATCTGCTGACATTGCGCCCGGGGCTGCTCGTGCTTCCCGATGACCCGATCCTGGGGGCGCGATTGTTTGACGGGCTCCTCGATACGCTGGGGATTCTGGTGGAGGCAGCGGGAGGCGCCACGTCGGCCCCGCTCGCTCAATTTCAGGCGGATCTCGAGTCTGCATGCGATTCCCGGCCAACCACGCTCGCGGCGGCGCGGCTGTGCCTTGACCGGCTGGCGACACGCGCGGAGGAGTTTACCGGCAGCCTCGATGCTGTCCCTGAGAAGTTGTCTCAAAAAGGTAGCGAGCGGGTATCAGCCGAGGGAAGACGGCGCGCAGAAACCGAAGTATACATAGAAGCACCTGAGGATTCCGTGCACCACCCGACCCTGGATCACGCCAGCGCAGTAATTTCCGAGACGGCTTCTGAGACCGATGCGAATTGGTGGGCACGGACGCTGGCCCGGCAATGCCGCGCCGCCCTCGATGAGTTGACGTTTCTCGCCCCGTGGCTATTGCTGCCCGCCGCGCCGAGTGGGCTCAGCGACTACCCCGGTATCAGCGAGATCCCAACTCTGCGCGAACTGGCAAGACTCGAGGGGCCGTTGCTACCGGCAATCGAGCAGCGGCTCGGCGTCGCTGCGAGGCCCGCGGAGCGCGAGTGGCTGGATGAGCTTCGACGGCTGATCACGCA
>Ga0184616_10000079_pt1 | contig 17138 bp, 16 predicted proteins | sample PLM4_90_coex_FD_133145 | JGI IMG/M metagenome (GOLD analysis project Ga0184616, IMG submission 133145) | Groundwater sediment microbial communities from an aquifer in East River, Colorado, USA - PLM4_90_coex | ecosystem: Environmental > Terrestrial > Soil > Riparian zone | place: USA: East...
AGGCTGGCGAGACTGCCAGGTGATCCGGGTTGCAGCGGCGTCCGGGTCTGCACGCTGAGCAACGCCACCGCGGTGATCGAGGCGGCCACGGCGAGACCGGCCAGCGGCTTAAAAATGTGAGAGGCGAGGCGTGAGGGGTGAGGGGTGGTACGTCGCGGGGAAAGATGGATGGGTTCTGATTCGAGGGCCTGTATGACGCGATTCGCGACATTGTGTTTAATGTGGCAGGTAAGATCGCTGCGCAGCGCGTCACTGATTAAGTGGTAGCGAGTCCAGCACGTTCGCAGTCCGGCGTCTCGCTGCAACTGATCCAGCAACCGGCCGGTTTCGGCCTCATTCATCTCACCGTCCATCAGTGCAGAAATGTGTTCGTCTATATTCATGGGTATCTCACCTACTTAACTCGATTCCAACAAGGGCTTCAATTTGCTGTCTATCGCCTCGCGCGCCCGGAATATCCGGGAGCGCACGGTACCGACCGGACAGGCCATCACCTCGGCGATCTCTTCGTAACTCAGACCTTCCAGCTCGCGCAAGGTGATGGCGGTACGTAGATCCTCGGGCAACTGGTCTATCACTCGCGCCACCGTCTGCTGGATGTCATCGCGCAGCAGGATGTGCTCCGGCGTGGCATACTCCTTCAGCGCCGTCGCGCCGCTGAACTGCTCGGCGTCCATCACGTCAATATCATCATCAGGCGGCCTGCGCCCCTGGGCGACCAGATAATTCTTTGCCGTGTTGATGGCGATCCGGTACAACCAGGTATAAAAGGCGCTGTCGCCGCGAAAGTTCGGCAACGCCCGGTAGGCCTTGATAAAGGCCTCCTGGGCGACGTCCTGGACTTCACTTGCATCACGAATATAGCGCGAGATCAGTTTGACCAGTTTATGCTGGTACTTGAGCACCAAGATATCAAACGCCTTTTTCTCTCCGCGCTGCACCCGCTCAACCAGAGCCTGGTCAATACTTTGTTCCCCCATGGGGGTTTTTGTTATCACCTCGGTTGGGCTCTGCAGTGGAGATAGACCTTATAAGTCCAATATAGTTCGACAAAAACACTCATTTGTCATTATAGTCGGTCTTGTGAGCCTAGCGAAAGCTGCATTGTGCACAAACCCTGACCCATAGGGCCTGTTAACGCTAACCAACCATCCATGACTCAACACCCCCATTTCGATATCCTCGTCATCGGCAGCGGCCTTGCCGGACTCAGCCTGGCCCTGCGTCTCGCACCTCATGCGCGCATCGCCGTAGTGACCAAAGGACCTCTCAGGGAAGGCGCGAGTTTCTATGCACAAGGCGGTATCTCGGCGGTGCTCGACAAGGGCGACTCTATCGCCTCACACATCCGCGACACCCTGATCGCCGGGGCCGGACTGTGCGACGAACGGGTCGTCCGCTATACCGTGGAACACAGCAGAGAGGTGGTGCAGTGGCTCATAGATCAAGGGGTAGCGTTTACCCAGGAGGCCCAGCCGGATGGCAGCCTTGAATATCACCTCACCCGTGAGGGCGGGCACAGCCACCGCCGCGTCATCCATGCCGCCGACGCGACCGGCCGCGAGATCGAAACCACCCTCGAACAGCAGGTGCGAAACCACCCGAACATCGCGCTCTTCGAGCAACACATCGCCATAGACCTCATCACCTCAAAAAAGTTGGGCTTGGGAGGGGGACGCTGCCTAGGCGCCTACGTGCTCAACCGCGGCGCTGCTCGGGTGGAGGTGTTCAGCGCCCGCTCCGTGGTGCTTGCGACAGGCGGGGCGGGCAAGGCCTACCTGTACACCAGCAATCCCGACGTCGCCACCGGCGACGGCATCGCCATGGCCTGGCGCGCCGGCTGCCGCGTCGCCAATATGGAGTTCATCCAATTCCACCCAACCTGCCTGTACCACCCGCGCGCCAAGTCGTTTCTGATCACCGAAGCGGTGCGCGGCGAGGGCGGACGTTTACTGCTGCCCGACGGCACGCCGCTCATGACGCAGTTCGACCCGCGCGGCGAACTCGCGCCGCGCGATATCGTGGCGCGTGCCATAGACCATGAGATGAAGCGCCTCGGCATCCCTTGCGTGTATCTCGATATCCATCACAAGCCCGCCGAATTCATCAGGTCGCACTTCCCCACCGTTTATGCGCGCTGCCTCGAATTCGGCTTTGATATGACGAAGGAGCCGATCCCGGTCGTCCCCGCCGCGCACTATATCTGCGGCGGGATCATGACCGACCTGCACGGACGCGCGGATATCGAGGGGCTGTATGCCATCGGCGAAGTCGCCTTTACCGGCCTGCACGGCGCCAACCGCATGGCCAGCAATTCACTACTCGAATGCCTGGTCTTCGCCGCCGCCGCCAGTGAAGACATTCTCGCGCAGTTCGCGACGGCGCCGGTTCCGCCGACGTTGCCAGAATGGGACGAGAGCCGAGTAACCAATTCGGATGAGGAGGTCGTGGTATCGCACAACTGGGATGAACTGCGGCGCTTCATGTGGGACTATGTCGGCATCGTGCGTACCAACAAGCGCCTGGAGCGCGCCATACATCGGGTGGAATTATTGCAGCAGGAAATCACCGACTACTACAGTAATTTCAGCGTCACCAACGATCTCATCGAACTGCGCAATCTGGTGCTGGTGAGCGACCTCATCATCCGCTCGGCTTTGGCCCGCAAGGAAAGCCGCGGCCTGCACTATACGCTCGACTATCCGAATTCGGACGTCTCTCATCCGCCGACGAATACCGTTCTCGTCCCGCCGAATTACTTACCACGTTAGATTGTCTGTTCGTCGTCCGGATTGCTTAACATACGCACACGAAATCGCCGGAAACTCCCGGCATCCAGTGCATCCGGCAACAGCAACAGAGTACGCCGCTGCCACCAGCACCCGGTCACGAAATTGAGTAAGACCAGATACGGGCTGACATAACTGCCCGCCGACAGGCGCGCAGGAACATTTTGGCCCTCGGCCGAGCGCAGTATCCAGCGGCCTTGCGTATCCCACACCAGCTCGACGATGGCCTGCTTGCCGTTGCGCAGGGCGTGCAGAAACAAGCCGTGCAACAGGCTGTAAGCCAGCGCACCGGTAAGTATGGTGGCCAACCACCAGGGCAGCGGTATGAGGATCACTAGCCACAGGGCGCCAGCGTGGCTGAGCAAGAGTATCGCCGATAGCCACAGAGAGCGGCCGATTTCTAACCTTATAGGCATAGCCTCTGCCGGTGTCCCCTTCATATACAATGAACTGAAAGCGTAGTCTTGAATAACCAATCCGGCAAGCGCATTTATAATCTACCCGTATGAATACAGACTGGCAAACATATCTAGTCAATAGAGGAACACCCGCGGGCACTATCGAAATCGGCGATCATCCGCTGCTGCTTAGCGATCTGTCGCAGCTTGGCCTGATCGCCGTGCAAGGCCCGGACGCCGCGAATTTCCTGCAGGGCCAGTTCAGCAACGACGTGAGCGAGGTCTCGGAGCGGCGCAGCCAACTCAATGCCTATTGCAGCCCCAAAGGCCGGTTACTGGCGATATTCAGATTATTCCTGCGCGACGGTGTTTATTATTTGTTGCTCCCCCAGGACATTCTCGACGCGACCCTCAAGCGTTTGCGGATGTATGTGCTGCGCAGTCAGGTCACTCTTAGCAACGCCAGTGACTCACTCATCCGTATCGGTGTTTTCGGCCCCGACGCTGCCACACGCGCGGCGGCCCTGTTGGGTAACCTACCAATTGAGATCAACCAGGTTGCACAGATCCAGCGCCCCGACGGGTTGTTCACGGTGCTGCGCCTCCCTGGAACGGTGCAGCGCTTTGTTATTGTCGGAGAACTCGCAGGCATCAGGGCACTGTGGGGCGCTTTACAGCCAAACGCCTTGCAAGTGAGGACGGACTATTGGAACCTGCTCGACATCCGCGCCGGTCTGCCCAACATCCACACTGCCACGATGGATACCTTTGTGCCGCAAATGGTCAACCTGGATCTGCTCGGCGGGGTAAGCTTTACCAAGGGCTGTTATCCGGGCCAGGAAATCGTCGCGCGCACCCATCACCTCGGCAGCATCAAGCGCCGCATGGTGACCGCGTGGGCGGATGCCCCCGACCCGCCACAGCCGAATGATACACTCTATACTCCCGGCAACAGCCAGGCGGTGGGACTGGTGGTGGATGCTCAATTTTCACCGAGGGGTGGCTTTGAAATGTTGGCTGTGGTACAAATTTCGCATGGAAAAGACCCACTTCACCTGAAATCGCCCACGGGACCGCTGGTGAAACTCGAGGGGTCGCCCCTAGGGGGATATTGAAAGTAAGGCTAGATCCTACGAATAACCAAAATATCCATAAAGATTCGATAAGCCTATGAACGAAACGACGACCGGGATCGAAGAAAAATTTCTTGCCGATTTGTTGCGGGACATCGAAGAGAACCGGCTGGTGTTACCCACCCTGCCGGAGGTTGCCCTGAAGGTACGCCAAGTCGTGGACGACCCAAAGACCTCGGCCTCTCAAATCGCCAAGATCATGGGCTCTGACGTCGCCCTCTCTGCGCGGCTTATCCAGGTTGCCAACAGTCCACTCTACCGGGGCCGCAGCCCGGTGGACAACCTGCAAACCGCCATCTCGCGGCTGGGGAATATCCTGGTTCGCAGTCTGGTCACCAGCCTGGTGATGGATCAGTTGCACCGCGGTCAGTCGGTGCGGCTTAAAAAGCGGTTGACCGCACTGTGGCAGCATAACACCCAGGTCGCCGCCATCAGCCACGTCTTGGCCGCTCACTTTACCTCTCTTAAACCCGACGAGGCGATGCTGGCGGGGCTGGTGCATGACATCGGTTCCCTCCCTATCCTGAGCCGCGCGGAGAAGGTACCGGAGTTGATTGATGATGAAGAGAGACTCGAGCGGATCGTCGCCCAGATGCACCCCCAGATCGGCCATATGATTCTCAAGGCATGGGGCTTTCCGACCGAACTCGTGGCCGTCGCAGCGGGTCACGAGTATCTGCAACGCAACCCGGACGGCCCCGCCGATTACACCGACGTGGTCATCGTCGCCAACCTGCAGAGCTATCACGGCACTCAACACCGGCATGCCCAAGTGGACTGGAAGACGGTTCCCGCCTTCGCTCGCCTGGGGATAGATCCCGAACTCAGCATCACCTCCGAGGGAGAAACCGCCGTCGAGGTGGCAGAGGTGCAGCGCTTGCTGACGTCTTAAGACGCGAGCTGCTTTAACCCTCCGGCCGCATGTGCGGGAACAGCAGCACGTCGCGGATGGAAGGGGAGTCGGTGAGCAACATCACTAAGCGGTCTATGCCGATGCCTTCGCCCGCTGTGGGTGGCATGCCGTGTTCAAGCGCGCGGATGTAGTCGGCGTCGAAGTGCATCGCCTCGTCGTCGCCCGCCTCTTTTTCCTGGACCTGTTTACGAAAGCGTTCGGCCTGGTCTTCGGCATCGTTCAACTCGGAAAAGCCATTGGCGATTTCACGTCCGCCGATGAATAATTCAAAGCGGTCGGTGATGGAGGGGTCTTGGCTGTTGCGACGCGCCAGGGGTGAGACTTCCAACGGATAGGCGGTGATAAAGGTGGGGTCTTTCAGGCGGCTCTCCACGGTCTTTTCGAATATCTCCATTTGGATCTTGCCAACGCCGTAACTGTCCTTGAGTGGGATGCCTAAACCGGTGGCGGACTTGCGCGCGGCCTCCAGCGACTCGATATCGGCCTCCTTGAGTTGCGGATTAAACTGTAACACGGCTTCCTTCAGAGTCAGGCGTGTGAAGGGTTTTCCGAAGTCGTATTGCTCACCTTGATAGACTATCGTCGTAGCGCTATGAATGTGCTGCGCAAGCTGACGTAGCATTGCTTCGCTGAGATCCATCAGGTCACGGTAATCTGCATAGGCCTGATAAAACTCGAGCATGGTGAATTCGGGATTGTGCTTGGTGGACAAACCCTCGTTGCGGAAATTGCGGTTGATCTCGAACACCCGCTCATAGCCGCCCACCACCAGTCGTTTCAGGTACAACTCCGGGGCGACGCGCAGGAACAGCTGCATGTCCAACGCGTGATGATGGGTGATGAACGGGCGTGCGGTGGCGCCGCCGGGGATGACCTGCATCATGGGCGTCTCCACTTCCATGAAGTCGCGCGCCTCAAGAAACTGGCGGATGAAGGCGACCACTCCAGAGCGGATGCGGAATGTATCACGCGTCGGTTCGTTCATGATGAGATCGAGATAGCGCTGGCGATAGCGCGTCTCCTGATCCACCAGACCATGAAACTTTTCCGGCAGCGGGCGCAGCGCCTTGGTCAGTAACCGGACGTCGTCCACGCGCACCGACAATTCGCCGGTCTTGGTCTTGAACAGTGTGCCTTCCGCGCCGAGGATGTCGCCGACATCCCACTTTTTGAAATCTTCATATACCTCGGGCGGCAAGGCGTCGCGCTGAACAAACAATTGAATCTGGCCGGACATGTCTTGCACCTGAGCAAAGCTCGCCTTGCCCATGACGCGCTTGGCCATCATGCGGCCGGCGATTTTTGCACGGATCGGTTGCGTTTCCAGCACGGCATTGTCTTTGCCATCGTATTCGGCGTGCAGTTCACCCGCCAGGATATTGCGGCGGAAATCGTTCGGGAAGGGATCGCCCTTTTCGCGCAGGGCGGCCAGCTTGGCACGGCGTTGTGCTATTTCGTCTTGTTGGGTATCGTCGTTCATATCTTGCGTAGGGCGCGCTTCGCGCACCGCCTGTTTTGGTGCATATAACGCACCCTACAATCCCTTTTTCAAACTCGCTTCGATAAAATCATCCAAATCACCATCCAACACCGCCTGGGTATTGGCCTTCTCCACGCCGGTGCGTAAATCCTTGATGCGCGACTGGTCTAATACGTAAGAGCGGATCTGACTGCCCCAACCGATGTCGGCCTTGGTGTCTTCCAGCGCCTGTTTGGTGGCGTTGCGCTTTTGCATTTCAAGTTCATAGAGCTTGGACTTCAACTGACTCATCGCCGTGGCGCGGTTCTTATGCTGCGAGCGGTCGCTCTGGCACTGTACCACGGTATTGGTCGGCAGGTGGGTGATGCGGATCGCCGACTCGGTGCGGTTGACGTGCTGACCGCCCGCGCCGCTCGCCCGGTAGGTGTCTACTTTGAGATCGGCGGGGTTGATGTCAATGGCGATACTGTCATCTACCTCGGGCGAGACGAATACCGAAGCGAATGAAGTGTGGCGGCGATTGCCGGAATCAAACGGCGACTTGCGTACCAGGCGGTGTACGCCGGTTTCGGTGCGCAGCCAGCCATAGGCGTAGTCGCCGGTAAATTTAATGGTTGCGCTCTTGATGCCTGCCACCTCAGCCGGCGAAACTTCGATGAGTTCCGGATTAAATCCGCGCCGTTCGCCCCAGCGCAGATACATGCGCAACAGCATATTGGCCCAATCCTGCGCCTCGGTACCGCCGGAGCCGGACTGAACGTCTAGGAAGGCGTTATTGGTATCCATCGGCCCGGAGAACATGCGGCGGAATTCCAGATCCTGCAGCTGCTTCTCACGCGCGTCGAGATCCTTGCTGATGGCGTTGACCGCCGCCTCGTCGTTTTCCTCGGCGGCCATCTCCAACAACTCCTGCGCCTCGCTGAGCCCCTCGCCCAAATGCGCCAAGGTGGCGACGATCTGTTGCAGTTGTGCGCGCTCACGTCCGAGTTCCTGGGCGCGCTCGGGGTTGCCCCACACGGCGGGATTCGCCAGTTCGCGCTCGACCTCGGTCAGGCGCTCGGCCTTGGTATCGAAGTCAAAGATACCCCCTGAGGGCGGCGCTGCGCCCCTGCATATCCTTGATGCGTTGAAACAAGGGATTGAGTTCTAGTACAGTCACAGTAAGCCGATTTTAACATGCTCGGGAGCCCTTATGGAGATTCTAATTACACGTGGTATCGAGGCTTGGTTACTTCCACCCGGCGGTTTGCTGCTGCTCATTGCTCTGGGTCTTATCTTGTTGCGGCACCGGCGCAGCGCGGTTGCGCTGCTTTTGATCGCCCTGATTAGCCTTGCTGTCTTCAGTCTGCCGGTCACCGGAAAGGCGCTTATGCGGCAGTTGGAAATTTATCCGGCGTTAGCGGCGCAGGATTTTCGGCGCGCTCCGGCGCAGGCCATTGTGGTGCTGGCGGGAGGCCGCTACGCCGACGCGCCGGAGTACGGCGGCGACACCGTCTCCACGTATAGTCTCGAACGCCTGCGCTACGGGGTGTGGCTGCACAAGCAGACCGGCCTACCGCTATTATTGACGGGCGGAGACCCGTTTAACGAAGGTTCATCGGAGGCCTCACTGATGCGGAAAGTCTTACTCGAAGACTATCACATCGAGGCCTGGACGGAGGACGCCAGCACGACCACTGCCGGGAATGCGTTCTTGAGTAAACACTTGTTGGAGGAAAAAAATATCGACACCGTGTATCTGGTCACCAGCGCCTGGCACATGCGGCGTGCGGTGCGTATCTTTGAACAGGCCGGGCTGCGTGTGATCCCCGCGCCGACGCATTTTCTGTCGCTGGAAAATACCCGCGTGCCGCCACTGCTCAATTGGCTTCCACAGGCGCACGCGCTGGAGAAAAGCAATCTTGCCCTACATGAGTTGCTGGGAGATGTGTGGTACCGGTTGCGTTATTAACGCAAGTTGAAAAAGGCTATGGATGGTCTTTTTCAGTATCTTGCCAGTAATTCGTCGAGCTGTTGCAGACGCTCCGGCGTGCCGATGTCGAACCAGGCGCCTTGGTAGTGTTCGCCGGTGACCTGGCGTGTTTCCATCGCAGCGCGCAACAACGGTGCGAGTGGAAATTTTCCCGGCTTGCATGCGGCGAACAGTTCTGGACGATACACGCCGATACCGCTGAAAGTGAGTTTTTCGTTATCCTCACTCAGAACATGGCCACTGCGCAACGCAAAATCACCGTGCGGATGATGAGACGGGTTGGCAACCAGCACCAGATGTGCAAGGCCTTCAGGGTTGATGGGTAATTGGGTAAAGGGGTAATCGGTCCAGACATCGGCATTGACGACGATGAAGGGCGCGACGCCCAACAGGGGCAGTGCGTTAAAGATTCCGCCACCGGTCTCCAGCACCTGCTCGCGCTCGGGGGAATAAAAAATCTGCACACCGTAGGAGTCGCCATCGCCCAGCGCCTGTTCAACTTGTTCCCCAAGATGTGCATGGTTGATGATAATTTCATGAATGCCGGCGCGCGCCAGGTTCTCGATGTGATAGCCGATAAGCCGCTTCCCGCCGGCCGTTAGCAAGGCCTTGGGGGTATGGTCGGTGAGCGGGCGCATGCGCTCGCCGCGGCCGGCGGCAAGTATCATGGCCTTCATTCCGGCAATGCCGAGAGGCGTGGAACAATCGTCGCGCGCAGCACATCGTACAGCGCCTGCAATTCGGGATAGCGGCGGCTCACCGCCACCACATAGCCCAGGGTGCGGGGGATGTCTTGGAGATAACCGGGTTTGCCGTCACGGATGTGCAGACGTGCGAAGATGCCGATGGCCTTAAGATGACGCTGTATCCCCATCCAGTCGAACCACTGTAAAAATTGCGTCTCGTCGTCGTCCGGTAAGATCCCTGCTTCAAGCAGACGCAAGCGGTATGCCTTGACCCAGGCATACACCTGATCGGGCGCCCAGGCGATATAGCAATCGCGCAGCAGTGACACTAGATCATAGGTGATCGGCCCTATCACCGCATCCTGAAAATCCAAAATACCGGGACTGTTGATCTCCGTCACCATGAGATTACGCGAGTGGTAATCACGGTGCACACAGACCTTGGGTTGCTCCAGCGCCGATTGCGCCAGCATTTCAAAAATTTTCTCAAGCCCGGCGGACTGCGCGGGCTGTAGCTGCAGGGATAAGTGTTGCTGCACGAACCAGTCACGGAATAGCGCCATCTCGCGCATCAACAGCGCATGGTTATAAGGCGGAAGTTCGATGAGTTGACTAGTGCACCGCGACTGCAATACCAGCAATGCGTCAAGCGCATCGCCATAGAGTCTTTCTGCGGTAGTACTATTAAGTTCGGTGAGATACTGGCGCGTGCCGAGATCACTGAGCAGCAGAAAGCCCTGTTCAAGATTCACCTCCAGGATCTCAGGGACATGGAGCCCCAGACTGTAAAATGCACGCGCGATGGCGATGTAAGGGCGGCAATCTTCCTGCGCGGGCGGCGCATCCATCACGATGCGGGTCTGCCCGTCGTAGCGGATGCGAAAATAGCGCCGGAAGCTGGCGTCGCTGGAAGCCGGCGTGATCTCAACCTGTGCAAGACCAATATCCGAGCGCAGCCAGCGGGTGAGTTGTGCCAGGCGTTCAGGCATTGGTGGGTAGTCCGCGGCAATCATTCTTAAGAATGCCGCGTAAGACTAGGATAACTATCTTTTTTTTAGAAATATCTGGCACAGGCCGGCCTTGTGTACCTATAAGTAAGGATTGAAGAATGGGTCATTCTATGCGATTTTAGAACAATTGATGCCGCCAAGAGTGTTCTCGTGTTTAATAAGTGGTTCTGCCGCCTGAGTTTCGCATGTCTCGCCGTTGCAAGCCCACTGGCCGCCGCCCAAGATACCGGCGCTATCCCCTCCGACTGGATGCTATGCGGAGACCCCGGCAGCCCTGCGCATCAACATGAGCCACAGCCCTTCAATGCCAAGGGTGATGAGGCGACCTATCTCGATGCCGATGAGAGCCGGGCCACGGATAACGAAATCTTCGACTTCAGCGGCGATGTCGAGGTGCGCCGCGGCAACCAAAGGCTCAACGCCGACACGGCGACCTACAATCAACCGCAGGATACCGTAGAGGCGCACGGCAATATCCGTTTCGAACAGGATGGCTTGACCGTGGAGGGCGACAACGCCAGGCTGCAACTGGGCGCACGGCACGGCCAGGTTGAGGCGGCCCGTTACGGCCTAGTGCAGCGCCATGCGCGTGGCGAGTCGTCCCTGCTGGTGATGGAAGACCCCAACCACACACGTCTTACCCAGGCCACCTTCACCACCTGTAATCCCGGCAATGACGATTGGTTGCTGCATGCGAGCGACCTCAAACTGGATCACGAGAAAAGCATCGGCGAGGCGCGCAACGTCTGGCTGGAATTCAAGGGTGTCCCGTTTCTCTATCTGCCCTATATTAACTTCCCTCTCAGCGACCAGCGCAAGTCCGGTTTTCTCACGCCCAGTTTCGGAACCTCCGACCAAGTGGGCACCGACATCCAGATTCCCTATTACTGGAATATCGCCCCGCAACGCGATGCAACCCTCACCACACGCGTGATGAGCAAACGCGGTGTGCAGCTCCTGGGGGAGTTTCGTTACATTAGCCCGACCGGCGGTGGCCTCACCAACATCGGTTATGTCCCTTACGATAACGTGTTCGACAAGTCGCGCACATTCCTTTCCACCCACAATGTCTGGAATTTCGCACCGCGCTGGAGTAGCGAACTGGAGTTCGGCTACGTCTCGGATGGAAACTATTTCGGAGAACTGGGCACCAGTTTGAGCGTCGCCAGTACCACGCACCTAGAGCGGCGCGCCGACGCCACGTACCACGGCGATTTCTGGTCGTTCACCGGGCGCGTGCAGAGTTATCAAACGGTGGACGAATCGCTGCCCAGCAGCGCCCGCCCCTACCAGCGGCTGCCGCAGTTGCTCGTCAATCTTAACCTGCCGCAACAGGCCTACGGCAGCAATGCCCTGTTCAATGGCGAGTATGTACACTTCTACCGGCGCGACAGCGTGGTCGGCGACCGAATTGACCTGCAACCGGGCGTGAGCCTGCCGCTGGTGAACGCCTATGGCTTCGTCACACCCAGCCTGAACCTGCGCTATACCCAGTACGCGCTGGATCAACAGACGGCAGACAGCGGCGGCAGTTCTCCCTCGCGGACCTTGCCGGTATTGAGCCTGGACAGCGGCGTTTATCTGGAACGCGACATGAGCTGGAGCGATGCCGCTCTGCTGCACACCCTGGAACCACGGCTATACTATTTGTATGTACCGTACCGCGATCAATCGTCGCTGCCGGTGTTCGACACCAATCTACTTGATTTCAATTACGCCAACATGTTCCAGAGCAACCGCTTCAGCGGGGCGGATCGGGTCAATGATGCCAATCAAATCACGGTCGCCCTCACCTCCCGCTTGCTGGACAAAGAGAGCGGGAGGGAACGGTTCAACGCCAGGATCGGACAGATCTTCTATTTCAGCGATCGCCGGGTGGTGCTTCCAGGCAACAGCACGGAGACCCTGGATGTCTCCGACATCGTAGCCGAATTAAACAGCAGCGGACTTATCCCCGATTGGAAGGCTAGCGCGAGCCTGTTGTGGAACCCCCAGAGTCAGGATATAGACAAGAGCACCCTCGGATTTGAATATAAACCTGACAACCAGCGCATACTCAAGCTAGACTATCGTCTGCGCCGCAATGAACTGGAACAGACCGACCTGGCTGCGCTGTGGCCGCTGTCGCAGCAAGCGGATCGTCGAATTAATATGGTCGGCCGCTGGAACTATTCGCTGCAGGACGGGCGCACTCTCGAAGCCCTGCTCGGCATGGAATACGACACCTGCTGCTGGGCGCTTCGTGTTGCGGGCCGCCGCTTCGTCAGCAACGTCGGCGGCGACACCAACAACGCCCTGTTTCTGCAACTGGAGCTGAAGGGCTTGACCAGCTTCGGCAACAGGGGCAAGCGCGGGCTTGCGGGCCTGCTGGACCCTGGTACATTTAGATATTAGATAAACGAACCCTACTCATCCTGGAAAGACTAATATGAAGCTTGTCGTACGCTATTCATCCATCGTGTTGTTGTCTTGTTTGACCTGCTTCGCATTCCCAATCAACGTCGCTCACGCCGCGGTACCCGCTATGGAGGTGGACCGCATTCTCGCCGTGGTCAACGACAATGTGATTACCCGGAGCGATCTGGAAGTGGAAAAACACACCGTGATCCAGCAAATGCGCCAGCAGAATATCGAGCTCCCGCCGGATGACGTTTTGAACAAACAGCTTCTGGAGCGGCTCATCCTCAAACGCCTGCAACTGCAACTCGCCGATACCTCGGGCATCAAGGTAGACGACGACACGCTCAATCGCGCCATCGAGACCATCGCCAAGCAAAATAACATGTCGCTCAAAGAGTTTCGCGACGTACTCGAGCGCGACGGCTTCGACTTCGCCGCCTTCCGGGAAACTATCCGCACCGAGATCGTCCTTTCGCGCCTGCGCCAGCGTCAAATCGCCAATCGCATTACCGTGACGGAACAAGAGGTGGAAAACCTGCTCGCCACCCAGAAGCTGCAAGGCGACGCGGGCGGCGGTGGCGATAGTGAATATCACGTCGCACAAATCCTCATCGCGCTTCCTGAAGCACCTACGCCGGAGCAGGTGCAGGCGGCGAATAAAAAGGCCCAAGAGGTCTTGGCCAAATTGCGCGCCGGCGCGGACTTCAAGCAAACTGCCAGCGCCGTCTCCAATGACCAGCAAGCCTTGCAGGGCGGCGATCTGGGCTGGCTCAAGACGGGACAATTGCCCACCCTGTTTGCGGAGGTCATCCCCCCCATGAAGGCAGGCGATGTCTCCGATCTCATCCGCAGCGCCAGCGGTTTCCACATCGTCACACTGCTGGACAAACGCGGCGGCGCTCAAGGCGCACGCATCGTCAAGCAATCACAGGTACGTCATATTTTGGTACGCCCCAACGAACTGGTTTCCGACAAAGAAGCTGAGACCCGCCTCGAGCAACTCAAGCTGCGCATAGAGGGCGGTGAAGATTTCGCCTCGCTGGCGCGCTCTCACTCCGACGACGCCGCCAGCGCCGTGAACGGCGGCAGTCTCGGCTGGGTCAATCCCGGCGACTTGGCGCCGCGCTTCGAGGAAGTGATGAATTCACTGCAACCCGGCCAGATCAGCGCACCCTTCCAGACCCAGTTCGGCTGGCACATCGTCCATCTCATCGAGCGTAGGGATCACGACAACACCGAGGAATTCCGGCGCTCCAGTGCCCGTGAACTGATTATGCAGCGCAAGACCGAAGAGGAAACGCAAGCCTGGCTGCGCAGTTTGCGGGATGAGGCGTATGTGGAATACAAAACTGCTGAAGAATAGTAGTACGTGTGTAGGGTGGGCACGTTGTTTGTGCCCACATGCCAATTGCATGTGATTCCGTGTGGGCACAAACAACGTGCCCACCCTACCAACTTGCCACTTGCTACTTTAATAAATGCTCCCCCGCCTCGCTCTCACTCCTGGTGAACCCGCCGGTATCGGGCCGGATCTGTGCGTGCAGATCGCTCAACAGGTGTGGCCTGCTGAGATCGTCGTGGTGGCTGATCCTGTTTTGCTTGAACAGCGTGCGCGCATTTTAAGATTGCCCCTGCGCATCGAGCATTTCGATCCACATACGGCACCTGCCGCAACCGCGCCGGGGGTGTTGAAGGTTTTGCCCGTAAAGCTGGCGCGTGCTGTAGTTGCGGGGACGCTTGATCGCGGCAACGTGCCTTATGTGCTTGATACCTTGCGCGCCTCTGTTGCAGGATGCCTGGACAAAACCTTCGATGCCCTGATAACCGGCCCGGTGCACAAAGGCGTCATCGCCGATGCAGGCATCGCCTTTCCCGGCCACACCGAATTTCTCGCCGAGCTGACGCACACACCACAGCCGGTGATGATGCTGATAACGCCGGGTTTGCGCGTCGCGCTGGTGACTACCCATTTACCCTTGCGCAAGGTGAGCCAGGCAATCACCCGCCCGCGCCTCGAAGCAGTACTACGTGTGCTGCATCATGATCTGGTGACGCGCTTTTGCATTTCCCAGCCGCACATCCTGGTGTGCGGACTTAATCCGCATGCGGGTGAGGGCGGGCACTTGGGGAGCGAGGAACGCGAGGTTATCGAGCCCGTGCTGGCGGCGCTGCGCACCGAGGGACTGCACCTCACGGGGCCGCTTCCCGCCGATACCCTGTTCACTCCCAACAATCTGGAAGCGGCCGACGCCGTGCTGGCCATGTATCACGACCAAGGCCTGCCCGTATTGAAATACAAGGGCTTCGGCAACGCGGTCAACATCACCCTGGGTCTGCCCATCCTCCGTACTTCGGTAGATCACGGCACGGCGCTGGATTTGGTGGGGACGGGACGGGCCGATGCCGGCAGCCTCACGGCGGCGCTGCACACCGCGCTCGATCTGGTGAGACGCAGCCGTGGCTGAGCCGGGCGGCAAACACCGGCCGCGCAAGCGCTTCGGACAACACTTTCTGCACGACCCCGGCGTGATCCGGCGCATCGTTGCGGCCATTCAACCCTTGCGCGGCGAACACATCGTGGAGATCGGGCCGGGATTGGGCGCCCTCACTTTGCCGTTGCTGCAAGCGACGGGTGAACTCGACGTTATCGAGTTGGACCGCGATCTCATCCCTAAGCTCACTGAATATTGCGCAGGACACGGCGTACTGCGCATCCACAACGCAGATGCGCTTCGCTTCGACTTCGCGCACCTCGCGAGCGACGGCCGGAAACTTCGCATCGCCGGCAACCTGCCTTACAACATCTCCACGCCGCTGTTATTTCATCTGCTCGATCAGGCTGGCTGCATCCAGGATATGTATTTCATGTTGCAAAAGGAAGTCGTGGAACGGATGATCTCCGCGCCCGGCGGTTCCGACTACGGACGTTTGAGCGTGATGCTGCAATACCGTTGCGCGATGGAGAAGTTGTTTAATGTCGGCCCGGGCGCGTTTACGCCCGCACCCAAGATCGAATCAGCCGTGGTGCGATTGACGCCTTATGCGACTCCACCGGTGACGATCAAGGATGAAGCGCAGTTCGCGACACTGGTGAAGCAAGCGTTCTCGCAGCGCCGCAAGACCTTGCGCAACACGCTGCGCGGCAAGGTTACGGAAGAGCAGATGCGCGCCGCGGGCATAGATCCCACCCGTCGCGCCGAAACCCTGAGCCTCGAGGAGTATGCAGTTTTAAGTAATGCGGTAGGGTGAGGGTCCTTCGGCCGGTGAGGAGTAAGGTGTGAGGAGTGAGGTGTTACGCCTCACGCTCAACTCCTCACACCTTACCTTTTTCTAACGCCTTAATGCAGCGTATGCGGCAGTGACAGCGTAAAAGCGGGTATCTCGGCGTCGAACTCGACGCCGTTGTCTGCCAGCATTTGATAACTGCCCCGCATACTGCCCACAGGCGTCTCCAGCATCGTGCCGCTGCTGTATTGGAAGCCCTCTCCGGGCCGCAGGTAAGGTTGCTCGCCAACCACGCCCTCCCCGCGCACTTCCTGCACCTTGCCGTTGGCGTCGGTGATGATCCAATGCCGCGTCAGCAGCTTGGCCGGGAGGGTCCCCGTATTTTGGATGGTGACGGTATAGGCGAATACATAGCGGTGCAGATCCGGGATGGACTGTTCGCCGATGTAGGCCGTCTCGACATCAACCTTGATGCTGTAAGGAGATTTATTCATACTTTTCATTCTCTCGCTAATCATTGTATCAGGCAAGACCCCGAAAGCTCACAATCGGGTCGCTGCCAACGCTGCCCCCATCAGCCCCACTTTAGGATTCATCACCACTCGCACCGGCATCTTTTCCAGCAAGTGCGACATCGCACCCTTGTTGATAAAGGCCCGGATGAATCCACCCGCGTTGATTCTCTCGATCAGTTTGGGCGCAATGCCGCCGGCTATGTATACACCCCCATATGGCAGCGTAACCAGGGCAAGATTGCCCGCATAGCCGCCGTAGATGGCGATAAAAAGATCCACCGCCACCTGCGCCGTTTTGTCCATCCCGCTCAAGGCCAGCATGGTGATGGCGGTGGGCAGATCGTTATTCTGCACCAAGCGCTGCGGCAATGCGTCATTGGTCACGCGGCTGCGGGTGCGCAGAAATTCATAGATGTTCACCAGTCCCGGGCCGCACAGGATCTTCTCGTAACCGGCGCGGCCAAAGCGTTTAATCAGGTACTCCAGCAGCGCGACTTGCAAGGTATCGGAGGGTGCGAATCCGGCGTGCCCGCCTTCGGAAGGCAATACATCATAGCCCCCCGGCCGCGAGACCAGCAAGGCGATGCCGAGCCCCGTGCCCGCGCCAACCACCAGAC
>Ga0184616_10000080_pt1 | contig 16673 bp, 24 predicted proteins | sample PLM4_90_coex_FD_133145 | JGI IMG/M metagenome (GOLD analysis project Ga0184616, IMG submission 133145) | Groundwater sediment microbial communities from an aquifer in East River, Colorado, USA - PLM4_90_coex | ecosystem: Environmental > Terrestrial > Soil > Riparian zone | place: USA: East...
CGAGACCGGGGCCTGCACGGCCAAGGCCATCGCCCCCGACCCCACCTGGACCTGAGAGGAGCCCCACATGGACGGAACGGATCTCGGCTGGTACCTCTCCTCTTCGGGCGCCTCCGAGGGCGGGGCGAAGAGCGCTACGCCGATCGTCGACGCGGTCGACAACAACGTCTTCTCGGATGTATCGAGCCCATCGCGGATCGCGGGTGGGACGGAGTACCGGAAGATCTTCCTGGCCAACGAGCACGGGACCGACACCTACGCCGCCCACTCGATCTGGATCGTGATTCCCCCGACTCACGGCACCGGCTACATCGCTCTCGGCTTCGACGACGCGGCCGACGACGAGGAGACCGGCGGGAACCTGGTCGCCTTCGCGGGCGCGGCCAAGGTCGCCCTGGTCTCCGACGGGGCCGACAGCCGCTCCGTTGACATCATCGGCCTCGTCGGCGGCGTTCCCACCCTCGAGACGGTGGTCCTGACCGGGACCTCCGAGGTCCTCTCGGCGGCCACCTTCGACGCCGGTGGCGTATTCGCCCTGCACACGACGGTCTCGGCCAGCCGGGTCGTCACCGTCAAGGAGGGGACCGGCGGGACGACGCGCGGCACCATCGGTATCGGGACCGTCAACTGCTTCCTCTGGATCACCGCGGCCTCGAAGTCGGCCGGGCTCCGCCTCCCAGCCCTCGCTGCAGGCCTCGCCGACGGCGTCTGGCTCAAGACGGTATGGGCGGCCGACGCGATCGCCGGCGCCCAGGACTTCCCTCTTGCGACGGAGCCGATCTGATGCCCTTCACGATCCCCTCCAGCGACCTCGCCGGCGAGCCGACCAGGCAGAGCGTCTGGTACGACACCGATATCGCGATCCTGGTCGCCGCCATCGCCGGGACGGCCGTCCTGACGGGTTGCGCGGTCACCGCCCAGGGGTCGCCCGACATGACGCTCGCGGTCGCGGCCGGGACGATCCAGCCGACCGCGGGTGGAGCCGCCGTCGCGGTCGCGGCCGGCAACGTGACGATCGGGACCGCCGACGCGACCTATCCCCGGATCGACCTGGTCTCCGCGAGCGCGGCCGGCGCCAAGACCGTGACCGCCGGGACCGCGGCCGCCGGGCCGAAGCCGCCTGACCTTCCGGCCGGTCACATCGCGCTCGCGATGGTCGACGTCCCGGCTGCCGACACCGCGATCTCGAGCGGGCAGATCACCGACAAGCGGGTCGTGACGGGCGGCTCGGCCACGGCCGAGGTCGCTGCCGCCGGCCGCGTCTACGCCTACGTCACGTTCCGCTGAGAGGAGACACCGATGGCAGCGAACACCAGCCCCATCTTCGAACTCACGCCGACGCAGAAGGGCCAGTCGTGGGCGAGCGGCGACACGACCACCAAGAAGACCATCCAGACGGGCGGCACGAACGGCTCGCGGATCGACTCGATCATGTGCTCGACCGACGACACCGCCGCCGTCAACCTTGCCTTCTACATCAATGACGGCGCGACCGACTGGTACATCGGGAACGTCAACGTGCCCATCGGATCCGGCTACACGACGGTCGCCCGTGTGGAGGCGTTGGCGACGCTCGCCCCGGCCACCGGCTACCTCCTGCTGCCCAGCGGCTACGTCCTCAAGGCCAACTGCGTCGCCACCATGACCGCCGCGAAGATCGCGACGGCCGTGGCGATGGGCGGGGACTACTAGATGCCCGGCGTCTATGGGATCCCGGTCCGGCCGCTGCCCTCGGGCCCGGCGGCGGCTTCACCCTGGGACACGGGCGGAACGGGGGCGGGCAGCGCCGCCGACCCGCGGCGCTACACGACCTACACGCCGTTCCCGTTCTCGCTCCTGGCGATGGCGTTCGGCTCCGCCCAGTTCTATCCGTCCTCCATCTCCGGCATGGGAGCGGGCTGGGCCAAGGTCGCCGGTGCGCACCTGGAGTCGGGCGCCTTCGCGATCTCCGACCTGTGGCTCGGCTGGGCGCGGCCGAAGCCGCTCAACGGCGTGCTCTCCGTCGTAGCAAGCCTCAACGGCAACGGGGTATCGGTCGCCGAGTTTCCGCTGGGGCGCGACCTGCGCCCCTACGCCGTGACCACGGCGACGCATTCGGGCACGGGCAGCCTGACCGTCGGGCCGTTGACGGCGGTCGGCTACTCCCTCGCGCTCGCAACGATCTCGGCGCGGGCGGGGACGGTCGTCGTGCCCAGCGGCTGGACGGCAATCACGACGGGCTCCGTCTCTGGGACGGCGATCCTCGCCTATCGGCTGGTCCCGGCAGGCGAGGTGGTGTCCCTCACGTGGGACGGGCCGACGAACAACTCGGCGGGCTGCCTCGCGCTGTTGCGCTAGCGGGTGACCGGTAGATGACGCGGGCGATCGTCGGACCCGGCGGGGGCCTGGTCGGTCCGGGCGGCGGTCTGGTCGGACCGGATCTTTCGGCCCCGATCGACCTCCAGCCGAGTCCGGTCGCCCTCGTCCTCGCGGTCCCGGACTCGCTGTGCTCGCTGCCGTCCCAGGTGCCGGATCCGGTCCCGGTCATCCTGGCCGTCCCGGCCCCCACGATCGAGCTGATCTATACGCTCGCTCCTGACCCCGTCGCGACCACGCTGGCAGTTCCGACCCCGGCGCTCACCCAGGCCTGGGCGATGCTCCACATGCCCTACTACCTGGGGTCCGTCTACTCCGAGATCCATCTGCCCTACGACCTGGTCGGCCCGCCCATCAGCTCGGGCCTCCACATGCTCTACGACCTCCTCGGCCCGGTCCGCTCGACGCTCTCGATGCTCTACGACCTCCTCGGCCCGGTCCGCTCCGACCTCCACATGCTGTACGACCTCCTCGCCGGGCCGGGCGCCGCGCCGCGCCTGGTGCCGCCGATCTGGCTTCCCATGATGGTCTTCGATAAGGCTGGAACCTACCTCGGCTCGATCTCAGAGTTCAACGTGACCAACCCGCCGGTCCGCTACCTGCGCTCGATGCGGATCACGAACGAGGGCGGGATGACGTTCAACGTGAGCCGCCACTCCCCTGACATCGGCCTGATCGCCTCGGATCGCCTCGTGCGCCTGCAGAGTCCCCGCGGCGAGAAGCCGTGGTGGGGCACGATCAGCCCCCGGGTCAACGCCCGGGGGATCGTCGAGGTCGTGTGTCGGGATCCCTTCACCCTGTTGCGCGACGGCCTGGCGATCGCCCTCAAGGAAGAGGTCGGCGACGATGTGCCGGCGACCGGCATATACTCCCGGATCATGGCCATCCACAACGACCTGCGGGCCGCCACGGGCGAGGTCCAGTGGGAGCTCGACCTGCAGGGATCGCGACCCTTCCGCGGTGACATCGACTTCGACGGCGACACGCTGGCCTGCCTCGACACGACGATGGCGCGGAGCCGGACCGAGATCGCCTGGGACAGCCGCCTCGAGGGCAACCGCCTGGTCCCGATCCTGCGCGTCCGCGATCGCTTCGACGCCGGCGCCGGGGCGGCGATCTACGACGGGCCGGGCGGCAACGTCACGGCCGGTGTCCAGGTCATCGAAGATCCGACGCCGCTCGTGTTCTCCATCCGCCTGCGCGGCCTGACGACCGACCTGGCGAAGTGCCTGCCCGAGTGGGCCCAGTGGGCGCTCCTCGACGTCACGCCGGAGGTCACCGTCTCGGTCGACCCCGGCGAGTACCGGATGCGCCAGCGGCTCGAGGAGTCGCTCGACTGGGGCCTCTCCGATGCCGCGGTCGCCGCCCAGTGCAACGCGATCGTCGACTGGATCTGGGAGCTGTACCGCTCCTTCATCCGCGCCTTCCACGACATCGAGGGCCGGCCCTGGCACGACGGGTGGGCGTATCTCGGCCCGCCCGACTTCTACGAACCGAAGAGCGCCGGGCGCGACTCCCTCTCGCGGCGCGCCTGGCGCACCCGGTTGCAGCTCGTCGAGGTCCTGCCCAACGAGCCCGCCAGCGCCGTCATGCTCTCCGACAAGCACAACGCGCTCGATCTCCGCGAGTGGCTCGTCGTCAAGTACAACCGGGTGACGGGCGTGCAGACGATGACGACCGTGCCGCTCCCGAGCGCCGCTGGGCTCTCGCTGATTGCGTGGCACACCACTGGCGTCGTGATGATGTTCAAGGTCTCCGGCGGACGGATCATCGCGCGTCAGTCGGTAGGCGCCGGGACCGGCGCCTACGTCGACCCGTACAGCGTCCGGGTGTGGGATCCCATCGATCGCCGCTACCGCAACCTCCGGCGGATCATCAGCGGCCCCTACGCGCTCGCCTGGTACATCAACCCGGGCGACGCCGACAACCGCCTCACCGACCTCGGTCCGGATGCCGCTGTTGACCAGGCGGCCGGCGACGGGAGCTCCTTCATCGGCAAGGTGTACGACTTCGAAGAGGACGCGATCGACGACTACGATCCGCGCCGCGACGGCATCGGGGCGCTGCTGGCGCGGCGGACCATCTTCAACGGCGCGGAGACCTGGCGGCCGCGCTGGCACGTCGTCAGCTTCGCCTCGGGCGCCGACGCCACCACGAACCTCACGTCGGGCATCTCGGCAACCGAGCAGGACATCGAGGTCGACTCCAACTTCGGGTTCCCCGACCCTGATCTCGACGCCGACGAGTTTCCCTTCCTGGCCTGGATCGACCAGGGCTCGAACAAGGAGATCGTGCTCGTCCTCTCGATGTTCGGCACCCTGTGGCACGTCCTCCGTGGCCAGGCCGGGACCGACGCGATCGTCCACGAGGCCGGGGCTCCGGTCGGCCGCGAGGGCGTTGATGCCTGGCCGGGCTTCCCGTTCCCGTACACCTGGCCGGAGGGCGAGCAGTGGGCGGCCGAGGAGCTCGCCGAGCTCTCCAAGCCTCGCATCGATCTGGGCGTCCACGTCGCGCATTTCCGCGACGATCAGCTGACCCTCGACTACGGCTCGATGCACGCCGTCGACGTGGCTACCGAGGGGGCGCCGGGGCGCTGGGTAGGGACTGGTCGGGCCATCGGCTGGAGCACGGCCCCTGGTCACAACCCGTCGGCGGGCGATCCGACGCCGCCTGGCGGGGAAACCGAAGTGGTCCTCGAATGGCAGGCCTGACCCATGGCTGATCCCGTCCGCAAGGTCTACACGCCGCCGACCAGGATGGCGCCGCGCCTGGCGCCGATCCCTCGCGTCTACGATCCGGAGAAGGACAAGGTCAAGAAGGCCGCCAAGGCCGCGGTGAGGGTCCCGAGGAAGCCCGGTACGCTCCGGACCTGGCCGATCGTCGATGACCAGTACAGCGCGACGCTGGTCTTCTCGCCAGCCTACGGGACCGATGCCGGCCGGACCTACGGGCCGCTGAGCATGACGCCGGGCTCCGACTCTCCCGAGGCCAGCAAGGAGTTCTACTGCCGGCTCCTGATCGAGCAGCATCGCGTCGACCCGCTCCTCCAGGGCTTCAAGTGCCTGTGGGATCCGCCGCCCGGCTGGGTCATCGTCGACGGGCTCGACACCCACACCTACGACGAGGCGATCAGCAACCCGCTCTACGTGACCCGGGTCTACCGGACGCCGGCGACGATCTCCCTCGAGATCGGCTTCAAGGTCACGATCCAGCGGAAGATCAAGCCGTGAGCGAGTCGACGATCACCGGGACCAGCCGGTTCACAGGTGGCGGACCGTCGCGCGGGCTGGCGATGACGCTCTTTGAGCACTACTCCGGCTTCTACGGTTGCTCGCCCGCTGAGGTACTGCCCGATGGGCACACGGTCGTGGGGTGGAAGACCGACGGGGACCATCCGAGCGGAGGGTTCTACGCCGAGCCGGCATCGGGCCCGGTGGAGCTGATCGGGTACCTGGATCCGCCATCGGCCTGCGCCTACCGAGGCATCCGCGTCACGGCCGCGGCGATCGTCGCGATCGATCTTGTCGGGAGGTTCGGAGGCATTTCTCCGGGGGCCGCCCGAATCACCGTCAGCGTCCGACGGAACGGCGTGATCATCGCGTCCGAGCTTAAGCAGGACTCCTACGGAGGGGTCCACGCCTGGGGCGGGGCGTTCACGTTCAGCCTCACCGATGTCGCCGCGGTCGCCGGCGACGAGTTCGAGGTCAGCGTGAAGTTCGAGCTGTGGCTGGACTTCGCGTACTTCGCCACGATCCCCGGCAACGCCAACGCGGACACCCACTTCCGGGTGATCGGCGACACCATCGGCGGCGGCGGCGAGTTCCTGCGCGGTCACGCGACCTTCGCGGCGAGTCTCTGATCCGAAGGATTCCCGGGAACCTAGATCGATCGCCTTCCGCGCGTGTCCCACGCCGCGAGGCCCGCGCAGAGCAAGGTGCCGAGCATCGCCGTCAGCCGGTAGTCGAAACTCCCCTCGATGCCGAACACGAGCCCAACCAGAAAGCCGCTGGCGCCTACGCCGAGGATGAGGAGGAAGCGCCGGATCGCCATCAGGGCCGCTTCCCTGCCGCGCTAGCCAAGAGCATCGCCGCTCCCTGAGGCCAGATGGTCGGCAGCGCCAGTGTCTCGGGCGCGGGGATCCCGCGCGCGTTCACGTACTTGGAGAGGTTCGGGCGATGCGGCGCCCAGCCAGTGACCCGTTTGAGATCGGCCAGGAACACGCCTTGGGTTGCCTCGCCCTGTAGGGCGCGCAGCCAATCGGCGATGACCTTGGCTCGGTACGCATCCATAGCGGGGGCGACCGTACTACCATCCGGCTACATTGTCAATACATGCCGGCTACAGTGGATACGTAGGTGCTGCATCGCCGCACCAGAGGGGCGATGTAGCGGCGTCGTCTTGACAACGCGGCTACGGGCGGCTAAAGTCCGTAGACATGAGCGAGACCTTCCCCTCCCCGATCCCTGGCCCCGACCTGGCGGCCCTCCGGCGCGAGATGGGCGTCACGCAACTCGCCCTCGCGACGCGGATGGGCGTCCACCGCATCACCCTCAACGGCTGGGAGCGCGCCCACACAGTTGACCCGCTCCGCGCCGCCCGCTACCGCCGCGCGCTCCGCGAGATCGTTGACGAGGCGACCGGGGCGACGGTCGCATGAACGCCGTGACCGCCGCCCTCGACACCGCCCTCCAGCTCGCGGAAGCCGCGGCCGTCCTGTTCCTCGCCGCGGCCCTGATCGGCGCGTGGCTCGCGTGGCGGGCGGCGGGACGATGACCCCTGACCGACTCGCCCGCCAGATTGCCGCGGCCGTCGCTGTCGGCGACCGCGCCGCCGAGCTGATCCTCCGCGCCCGGGTCGGCTGCGCCATGTTGGGCTGCAAGCGCCGGCCGGTAGCGGGCTGGACGCTGTGCCCGACCTGCCGCGAGCGGGTCCTCTTCGGGCGGGCGGCCGCATGAGCGCGATGACGCTCTTCGACGGCCCGCGCTGCATCGCCTGCGCCGGGCCCCTGCCGGACCACTCCCGCGTTGACCGCGAGACCTGCTCACCGGCCTGCCGCCAGCGCGTGTCACGCCACGCACGAAGTGTGACATCGGAAGAGGGGGGTGCTGTCGGGCACCAGTCCGGTACTTCCCGGGCCGCCAGCAGCCCCAGCGCCTCCCTGGTGGCCATCGCCGCGGGCATCCCGACCCCGGCCGACGAGTACGGCCCGGCGCGGGCGTACTGCGAGGTCCGCGAGGGCGGCTACGGCGTCGTCTTCGGACGCGACGGCGGGCGCGTCAACGAGCCGGCCGGGCCGGTGTTCCCGCGGCCGCGACGGGCAATCGACCTGGCCGACCTGCTGAACCAGCGGCTCGTCGCCGCCTGAGACATCGCTGGCCTCCGGGCCAGACCACCACGAGGGGAGCGCAGCCATGACGAAGCCCACCACCGCGCCGCCGGCGACGAGCGCGCTCGTCCCGCTTGGGGAGACCGGGGTCACCTACAACCTCGACGCCTTCCCGATCGAGACCTACAACCGCCTGATCCCGACGCAGACGATCCAGATGCAATCGGACCTCATGGTCCCGATCGTCCAGACGGTCGTCCTGGATCCCGCCGTGGGCGAGGATCGGAAGTCGCCGGACCACTACAGCAGCAAGGACGTCCCCTCCGGGCACCGGGCCCCGACCGCGCGCGGGCTGAACAAGCTGGCGACGGTGGCCGGCGTCTCGTTCTACGACGAGCGCCGGATCGACGACGGGTCGGACCCCGACGTCATCGGCGTGAGCGTGATGGCCTCGATGCTCCTGCCCACCGGGCAGCGCGTCACCGCCCCGGGCTCGCAGCTGATCAACATCCGGACCTGGTTCAGCAAGGAGACCTCGGCGCCCGAGCTGGCGAAGTTCCGCAAGCAGTTCTACGCGCACGTCTCGACCCGGGCGAAGAACCGGGCGATCCGGGGGCTCCTGTCGCTGCGCTCGAGCTATCCGGAGCGCGACATCGCGAAGCCCTTCGCGGTCGTCACCTACGTCCCCAACATGAACAACCCCGAGGTCCGGGCCGCGATCATCGCGACGATGGCGCCCTCGGTGGCCCAGCTCTACGGGCCCTCGACGGCGCCGCAGCTGGCGGCCGGCCAGGTCGTCGAGGCGCCCGAGGCGCCCGAGGATGACGACGCCACCATCGAGGGCCAGGCGCAGGAGGTCGGGGAGCCCTCCTGGTTCGACGCGGCCGCGCCGACTGCGTCCGCGTCCGCGTCCGCGCCGGCGGCCGCCGGCCCGAGCCCGGCCGAGCATCTCGCGGCAATCCTGCGTCAGGCGGCCGGCCAGTCCGGGATCGTCGGCGGGGTGGCCGAGCCGCAGAAGGAGAGCCTGAACGCGATCTTCCGCCGTCTCGGCGGGGAGCAGCTCGCGGCCGGCCTCCGGATCGTGTTCGGCCTGGCGGATATCCGCGACATCACCGGGGCCCAGGCCCAGGCGCTCATCAACGCCTCGAACGCCGGCGACTTCCCCGACCTGTGGCGCGAGCTCGTGGCCACGGAGGGAGCGCAGGCGGCATGAGCCGAAGACCTCGTTGCTTCGTCTGCGGGCGTGGCCTCTCAGTGAAGCACCGCGCCGATCCCGAGACCAGGCTGATCCTGGCCATCTTCAACCGTCCCGCCGGCGTCTGCGCGGCGTGCGCGGACCGGCTCCTGCCCTCCATCGCGAAGGCAGTGACGCCATGACCGCGCCCGTCGCCTTCGCCTTCGCGGATCCGGCGCGCCGGACCTGGCTGGCCGTGTCGAAGGACGCCAGCTACTACCACGTCGTGACCCCGACGCCTGACGATGCCCAGCTCATCACCGACGGCCTGCGGCACAAGGGCCAGCTCAGCTGCACGTGCGCCGGCGGGCGCTACCGCGGGACCTGCTACGTCGTCGTTTCGTGTGAAGCGATCGAATCCGCTGCGGCCGCGCCGTCGCCCTACGTTCACGACTTCGGGGAATGCCAAGGCCCCTGCGTGTACTGCGCGGCCGAACAGGCCGAGTCGGCAGGCGACGCGCCACCCGCCTCCGAAGGCAACTGGTTCGACGCGCCGGCCGGCGCCGGCGAGGATGTCGAAGCGTTCCGTGGCTAGCCTTCCTCGCGGCTCGTGTCCTGTCTGCTACGCCGACGTCGCGCTCCGCAAGGGGACGCTGGTGCGCGAGCACCGCAGCCATCTCTGCCGCTGCGGCCACGCGCTCGGCGGTCACCACCGGTTCCGATACAACTGCCTGGCGCCGGGCTGCCCCTGCACCCACGACGAGCCGGCGGTCTGCGATGGGGCCGGGAAGGCAGCAGCGCAATGACCCGCATCGCCTTCGCGGCCGACCTCCACGTCGACGCCTACGGCAGCCGGATCGACCCGGAGACCGGCGTCAACGCCCGCCTGATCGACTTCCTCAACACGACCGCCTGGATGGCCGACGAAGCGGAGCGCCGCGGCGCAGTCGCGCTCGTCGTCGCCGGCGACTTCACGGAGCGGCGCCATCCCGCGCCCTGGCTCGTGAGCCTGATCCGGGCGGCGCTGTCCGGCGGTCCGGACCGCCAGGTCTACCTGCGCGGCAACCACGATGGCGAGATCGCCGGCGGTTCGATCGTCTCCGTCCTCGACGACGGATACGACGAGCACGACGAGACGGGCCGGACCGGAATCAGCCGGCCCCGGATCGAGGCGATCGGCTTCGACCTGGTCCTCGCCTGCATCCCGTACCTCGATCGCCACTGGTTGCGGGCCCAGCCGGGCATGGAGAAGGTCCCCGACGCCGAGGTCTACCGGATCCTCGGGGAGCAGTTCCTGACCGTCGCCCGCGGCCTGTACGCCGAGGCCCGGGCCGACTACCCGGACGCGGCCTGCGTCTTGGTCTGCCACCAGACGCTCGCCGGCGCGCAGATGTCCGAGACGCAGCAGGCCTTCCTCGGCGATCTCGGGCTCGTCGTCGACGCGCGGGCCCTCGCGGCGATCGGCTTCGAGGGGATCGTGGCCGGCCATCTGCACCGCCACCAGGTCGTCCTCGAGCAGCCCTGTCCAGTCCTCTACCCGGGCAGCGTCGAGCGGGTGGATTTCGGCGAGGAGCACGAGGCCAAGGGGTTCGTGATCGCCGACGTCGCGCCTGGCCGGTTCGAGTGGGAGTTCGTCGAGACGCCGGCGAGGCCGTTCGTGACCATCGACTGCGCGACCGGCTCGGATGGATCGCTCGTCTCCCTGGAGGGGGCGATCGTCCGGGTCCTGAACATGCCGCCCGAGGTCGACGCCGCGGCCTACCGGACCAACCTCGAGGCCGAGGGCGCGTTCGAGATCGTCTCCATGACGAAGGCCCGGGTCGACGCGCCCGAGATCGCCGGCGGCCTGTCCGAGACGCTCGGCCCCCTCGAGGCGCTCTCCGCGTACTTCGTCGACGACCCCGACGCCGAGCCGCTCGTCGCGCTCGGCCGCGAGCTCCTGGAGGCTGCGTGATGGCGCGCAACTACGTCCGACAGGGCATCACCCTGGCGGGCATCAACGTCGTCATCGTCGCGGCAACGGAGGCGGATGCCGCCGACGTGCGGGCCCTCACCGAGGCCGCCGTCGCCGAGTACGGCGTCCAGATCCTGCACCGCTCGGGCCATCCACCGATCAACGGCGATGCGGTCCTGACGGCGCCCATCCTCGACGGACCGCGCGGCACGATCCTCGGCTATGTCGAGCTCGCGCCATGAGGCTCGAGAGCATCGACCTGACCAACTTCCTCTCGCATGCCCGCACCCACTGGGAGCCAAACGGTGCCCGCCTGGCCACCATCGTGGGGCCGAACGGCGCCGGCAAGAGCGCCCTCCTCGACGCCCTCCTGTACACCCTCTACGACGCGGCCCGCGGCCGGACCGACGAGCTCGTGAAGCTCGGCGCGTCCGACATGTCGGCCGAGGTCACCTTCGCCTTCGCGGGCGCCCGCTACCGGGTCACCCGCGGGCGGACGACCCGCTCCGGCGGGAAGAGCTTCCTCGAGCTCGCCATCGAGCAGGCTGACGGCTCTTGGCGACCCCTCACGGCCGACTCGATCCGCGAAACCCAAGCCGCGATCGAGGCCCTCCTGCGCCTCGATGCCGCCACCTTCACCACGGCGGCCTTCCTGCGCCAGGGCGATGCCGACGCCTTCATCTCCGCCACGGCTGCCGAGCGGAAACGGATCCTCGGGGCCGTGTTGGGGCTCGACGTCTACGCGGCCGCGGAGGCGCGCGCCCGCGAGCGCGCCCGGGGGGTCGAGGCCGACACCGCGGCGGACCGGCGGGCCATGGAGACACTCGACGTCGCGATCGCCCAGCGACCCGCGCTCGAGATCGTCGCGGGCGCTGCGAAGGCCGACGAGGAAGAGGCCCTCGCGGCCATGGAGGCGGCGGGCCGGCGCCGCGATGCGGCCGAGGAGACGATGCGCGCGCTCGCCGGCCGCCTGGCCGAGGCGAAGGCGGCGCAGGACGAACTCGCCCGGATCGACGCCGACCTGGCCGCCCTCCGCGAGCGCTACCGCCGGGCCGGGGAGGGCCGAGCGGCGGCGCAGGCCGCGATCAGCCGGACCCGGGCAGCGGCCGCGGCCGAGATCCCCGACGTCGACGTCGAGGCTGCCCGGTCCGACGTCACCCACCTTGAGGCGGGGGCCGAGGCCGAGCGCGGCGCGCGCGAAGAGCTCGAGCTCGCGAAGGCCGCCTACGCGCAGCTCGATGCGGCCCGCCAGGCCGTCGTGAACGAATGGCGCACGAACCACGCGACCGCCGCCGGCCTCGCGGCTGCCCTGCAGGACCAGGCGATGCACCTGGACCCGGTCACCTGCCCGAAGTGCCGGACCGAGTTCCCCGCGGACCCGGGCAACGTCGCCGGCCGGCTCGACGCCGCGCGAGCGGCGGTCACCGCGCTCGGTCCCGAGCCGCCCGAGCGGATGGACCTCGCCTACGCCCGCTCGGCCGCTCTTCGGGCCGAGGATCGGCTGGCCGCCAAGATCGTGGATCCCGTCGCCCTCCGGGCCGCCCGGGACGCGCTCGTCGCCGCGGAGCGCGCCGCAGCAGCCCTCGAGGCCCGAGAGGCTGCCCGGGCATCCCTGGCCGAGGCTGAGGCCGCCCTGGGCCGCGCCGAGGCCGAGCTCGCCGAGATCGACGCGACCGGCAAGACCGTGGTCGCCACGCGCGCCGGCGCTGCCGAACGGGCCCTCGAGGCCGGCACCGTGGGCGCGGACCTCGCGATCGCGGACGCCGACCGCCGTGATGCGATCGCCTCCGCCATCGAGGCCGCCCGGCGCCATTCGGCCGCGATCGCCGCCGATGCCGAGGCCAGGAGCGCCCTGACCCGCCTCGCGCAGGACCAGGCGGAGCGGGACAGGATCGCCGCCGGCGTCGCCGCCCGCGAAGGCCAGCTGGCGCTCCTGCGCCGCCTCGTGGCCGCCTTCGGGGTCACGGGGATCCCGGCCAGGATCATCGAGAGCGTGCTTCCGGAGCTCACGAGCTACGCGCAGGAGCTCCTCGACCAGCTGCGGCCGGGCATGGAGCTCTCGATCCGGGCCCAGCGGGCCAAGCGGGACGGGAAGGGCGTCGTCGAGGCGCTCGACCTCATCGTCCGCGACGGCGCCGGCGAACGGTCCCTCTCCCTGTTCAGCGGGGGCGAACGGATGTCCGTGAGCCTCGCCCTCGCGGTCGGGCTCTCGCGCCTGGTGGCGCGCCGGGCCGGCACCGCCATCCGGACCCTCGTCATCGACGAGCCCGACGGCCTCGACGCCGAGGCGCGCCGCGCCTTCGGTGCCGCCCTGCGCGTCCTCGCCCACCACGGCGAGCTCGAGCGGGTGGTCGTCGTCTCCCACCACGAGGACCTCGCCGAGGTCGGGGACGCGGTCTACCGCGTGTCCAAGGGCCCCGGTGGATCCGTCGTCGAGCAAGTCGCCTGAGAGGAGCGCACCAGTGTCCGAGCCCGAGCGCATCATCATCGAGAACGAGGTCATGTGGGAGACCCGCGACCGGTTCCGCGGCGAGCTCATCGGTCAGCTCCGCGAGGGCCTCGAGAGCGCCGCCCACAAGGTGGAGGGCGGATCCGAGGACGGCGTCACCGTCGTGACCGACCGCGGCTGGCGTGCGGCCCTCAACCGCATCGAGGGCCAGCGGCTCCCGCCGATCGACCACCACTACGCCGAGGTCCTGACCGGCGCCATCATCACCGTCTGGGCGAAGTGCCCGCGCTGCGGCATCGCCAACTCGATCGCCATGTCGGTCGATCCGGTCCTCACGATCGACACGCACACGGCCGAGCTCAAGCTCAAGGCCAAGGCGAAGCCGCGCAGCCACGTCTGCGGCCAGCTCACCCTGATGGAGTCCGGCGCGCAGGCGACGCTCGAGGTCGAGGTCGAGTCCCTCGCCGAGCGGGTCCATGGGCTGCTCCAGGAGGTGGCGCTGCTCCCTGGCGAGGAGGACGGGGAGGACATGCCCTCGATCGACGCGATCCGGCTGTGGGACCGCGCCACGATCGATCAGGTCGACCGCTGGGCAACGGCGATGCTCGCGAAATGCGGCGAGCCCGCGGACGTCGAGGTCCCGCCCCTGCCGCGCGTCCTCGGCGGCGAGGCCGATCCGGAGCAGGCAGCCGAGGACGTCATCAGCGAGGACGACGAGCCGGAGGAGCCGGAAGCGCCGGCGATCGACCGGCCGATGACCGACGAGAACGGCGACGCGATCTCGTTCCTCGACATCTCGGCCGATCCCGAGTCCAAGAAGCCGGCGAGGAAACGAGCGGCCCGGCTGGCCGATCGCGTCATCCCCGCCGAGACGACCGTCACCGCCGACCCTGACGACCTGCTCCCCGGCGAGGACCTCGGCGCCTGCCCGTGGCCCGGTTGCGAGCTCGCGGTCGAGCATCCCGGCGCACACCAGACGGCGGCCGACGACACGACGGAGCCGGAGGGGACCTGATGCCGCTGATCAGGTACCGAGAGGTCAACTTCCGTCCCGCCGCTCTCGCCGTGATCGATCAGGCGAACGAGATCGCGCGGGACTACCGGGCGGGGGGCGACAGCCTGACCCTCCGTCAGCTCTACTACCGCTTCGTCGCGGCGGGTCTGATCGCCAACAAGGACACCGAGTACAAGCGCCTCGGCTCGATCCTGAATGATGCTCGCTACGCCGGCCTGTTCGACTGGGGCTACATCACCGACCGGACCCGTAACCTCAGGGGCGGAGACGGCGTAGACACGGACCCGCGGACGGTGGTCGAGGACCTCAGTTTCTACGCGGCGATGTGGGAGGGTCAGCCGGAGCGGGTCGAGGTCTGGGTTGAGAAGGACGCGCTCGTCGACGTGGTCGGCCGGGCGGCCGATCCCTTGCGGACCCCGTTCTTCTCCTGCCGAGGCTACACCTCCGTCTCCGAGGTCTGGGCCGCCGCGCGGCGGATCGAGGGCTATCTCGACACCGACGGCGTGGAGCACGTCACGATCCTGCACCTCGGCGATCACGACCCGTCGGGCATCGACATGACCCGCGACATCTCGGATCGGCTCTGGCTCTTCCTCGACGGCGACGGCTATGACCTCGGCGCGCTCGCCATCGACCGGATCGCCCTCAACATGGACCAGGTCCAGCGGTACAACCCGCCCCCGAACCCGGCGAAGATCACGGATTCCCGGGCCACTGACTACATCCGTCGGCACGGCCAGTCCAGCTGGGAACTCGATGCGCTGGAGCCGCGCGTTCTCCGCGAGCTCATCACGGCGCACATCAGGCCACTCATCGACCAGGGGATGTGGTCGGATCGGATCGCGTTCGAGCACGACGGGCAGGCGACCCTCTCGGCGTTCTCCACGCACTACGACCGGATCCACGAGTTCCTTGAGACCGAGGGGCTGCTCTCGTGAGCGCGCCCCTCTCCCCCACCGCCCACGTGATCCTCGCCGTCCTCGCGGACCGGCAGCGCTTCGGCATGGGCGCCATCACGATCGGCGACCTGGCCGCCGGGCTGGGGCCAGCCGTCGTGCGTCGCGACGTGGAGCGGGCGCTCGGAGAGCTTGCTGACGCCCACTACCCCGTCGTGGCACGGACCTCGCGGCCCGACCTCGGCGTGCGCCTGACCGATGACCCGGCCGAGGTCCGTGCGTGCGCCCGGGCTTACCTACGACGGTGCGCGCAGATCCGGCGCCGGGCCCGCGCGCTGCTCGAGACGGCGGCCGCGATGGAGCAGGCGGGGACGCTGTGGAGCGCGAGGGACGTGGCATGAGGCGGTACGCGGAGGGCACCACCGTCTCGGTCAACGCGAGCCAGGGCGAGATCGCCGGGATCCTCATGGCCCACGGCGTCCGTAAACAGGGCTGGATGTCGAGCCCGGAAGGCGACGAGCTGCTGTTCGAGCTAGAGGGCCACTCGTTCCGCTTCCAGATCTTCAAGCCGACCGTGGCCGAGATCCACCGCGACTTCCCGAACCACCGTGATACGGCCGCGAAGCTCGACGCCGAGTGGCGCCGCCGCTGGCGGGCGAACGTCCTGCTCCTCAAGGCCAAGCTGGAGTTCATCGACTCCGGGGACACGACGCTGGAGCGCGAGCTCCTGCCCTACATGCTCACCGCCGGTGGCCAGACGGTCGCCGAGCTTGTGGTGGCCGGCAAGCTGCCGATGCTCTCGGCGGGGGCATCCCGATGACGCGCCGACTGCGCGACTGCGGGAACCCCGCCTGCCGCATCTGCCGCTGGAACCGCGACGACGCCCCGCCCGACAGCGGGCACCCGGAGTCGCTGGCCTCGACGCTCCTGGCCTTCGCTGGCGTCGCGCTGTGCGCGCTGGCCGTCGTGCTCGTGTGGAGAGCACTGTGAGCAGGCTCGGCACCATCTTGTCGCTCGCAGTCGATCACGACCATTCGTGTTGCCCCGGCAGGACTTCGTGCGGGCGATGCGTTCGAGGGCTCCTGTGCCGAGCCTGTAACCAAGCCATCGGATTGCTCGGGGACGATCCTGCGCGGGCCGATCGCCTAGCCATCTACCTCCGTTCGGGCGGACGCACGTTCGGACGTTCGGGGTATGAGACGCCGCAGCTCGCGGCGGTGGCGCTGCTGTGGAAACTGGAGGGGCGGCGGTGAGCCCGCGCCTGCATCCGCTCGGATCGTGCACCTGCCGGACGCATGTTGCCCGGCCCTGGAACCGCCCGGAGCACTGGACGGCGGCGGACGTCGCGTACCTGGAGGGGCACTTTGGGCACGCGAATGATGTGGCGATCGCCGCCCATCTGGGGCGCTCCGTCCTCGGGGTCCGCCTGAAGGCGAAACGGCTTGGCCTGCGCAAGCGCGATGCGGGGATGACGGCCCGCGAGGTCGCGTTCCTTCTCGGGATC
>Ga0184616_10000081_pt1 | contig 16633 bp, 17 predicted proteins | sample PLM4_90_coex_FD_133145 | JGI IMG/M metagenome (GOLD analysis project Ga0184616, IMG submission 133145) | Groundwater sediment microbial communities from an aquifer in East River, Colorado, USA - PLM4_90_coex | ecosystem: Environmental > Terrestrial > Soil > Riparian zone | place: USA: East...
TCACTATCTTTGCTATTCTGCCACGCCAAATCAAACTTTTCGACATTGACCCATACGATCTTGTCGCTGTCTCCCCACTGACGCTTCCATTTTATTGTCGCCTTAGTTCGCCGCAAGCATTTCCTCCCAGAATCTTCCCCTGATTTAATTGACACCGAGAATTAGGCCAGATGTTTCTCATGCCGCATCGGGGAACATTTCCCATTTATCTCAAATGTCCAACATGCGGGAAAACAGGAACAGCGACTTGGACAGAGAATGAAAATCCAGTCCACGGAGGCGGTCTTAATCGAAGGCTCGAATCCCTGTCAGATGGCTTCAAGCGTGGCACAAAGCCGGGCTCATTAGGCGATCCAGAGATCTTCTGCGAAACATGCAGAGTTAGCGTCCCAAATTAGGACACTACCCAAAAAATAGCAAGCCCGCCAGCCCCTGGTTTTGCGTGGCCGCAGCCACTTTCCGGCTAACCGCCAAATCGGCCAGAAACGCTTCCACATGCTGCGCGCCAAAGTCTCGCGGATGCCGCTTGCCATGAAACAAAATATAGCGTTTAATCCAATCGACATAGGCCAGCTCGGTGCGTAGGTTGTAATGTTTTAAGCGCAAACGGTCACGTACCTCGTCCAGAAGGCGGATTTTTGGTGTCGCCGTGTTTTCCGTGTCACTTGCCATATTTTTTTAGGATAGGGTTGTTAAATCAATATTATATGAATCGACAGCATAGGTTATACGGCGTAGGATTCCAGATTATATTTCATTATTGATGTCGAATATACGTTAGGCGTTTGCGGCAGTGCCCTCCATGCCGTGTTAATTGGGAGAAACACCATGAAAAAATCAGTAATTTTTGCCGCCGCCATTCTTGGGTTAGTTTTCGCTAATGTTCAAGCGGAAGACTATCTTCACGGACAGCGCGGAACCACTTATCAAAACATAGGGAATAGCACCTATGGCTCAAATGGTTCAACCTCTCAGAGAATTGGCAATACAACCTACGGCTCTGACGGCAGCACATCACAAAGAATTGGAAATACTAACTACAATTCCGATGGGTCTACATCTCAGCAAATAGGTAACACGCTTTACAATTCCAATGGCACTGCTGTGCAGAGAATTGGCAATACGACATATGGGTCTGACGGTACAACCTGCCAAAAAATCGGAAACTCAACATACTGCAATTGAACTGCCCAACACTTCGATCAAGCGGGACGCGCCGCGAGCGGCGCGCCCCTTCCCTTGAGCGTTGGGCGGCTTAGAGAACGAACGTGCAATCTGTATCGATACTACGTCAACCATTCTCACGTATCGGGCTCGGCGTGCTGACCCTACTTCTGGCGATGCCAATAGCTGGAGCGCAAGGTCTTGCATCTTCGTCTGGCGGCTCCCTAAAGGCTCTCGCAAAAGTCGAGGCGGAAGTGGACCAAGTCACTCGTGTTCTCGATGAGATCAAGCTCGACGAACTGAATGTTCGATATCGCGAGGGGAAATTCGTTGAAGGAAATAGAAGTCGGGCGCTAAGGTATGCTGCTCTTGTCCGAAAGCAAGGGGCCGCTTATCGGCGTCTTCAAACGCTGCAAGGACTGTTCGCTCTCTCTGGGGCTCTCTCAGGACTTGAGCGAGAGACCGACGCCGTTAGCTCGGGTTTAATGCGACTCGCATCTGAGCTGAGCGGAGAAGCCGCGACCAAGCCCTTGAATTGGTCGGTGAGGCTCGACCAACCCATAGATATGCTCCACAAGGCCTCAATCGCGTTCGATGAAGAGGTGCTCGATATTCTTGCAAGAGCAGATGATCTCCTCGCGAGGTCACCGAGGGCTCCATGAAGCCGCCCAACCATCAGTTGCACCAGACCCTTCACAGCGGCGCTTCGCGCCGCTGTGAAGGGCTGGTGAACTGAGACGTTAGCCATATCAAATGGACACGATTCTTGAGAATGCTGTGCAGTCGGTTCAGATCGGGGTCGAAGACTATCTTTCTGATGACCCGCGCAGAGCACTTTCAGCGGTTCGCAATATTTCCGCTGGCATCCTCCTTCTATTCAAAGAGAAATTACGTGTCCTCTCGCCTCCAGATTCCGACGAAGTACTCATCAAGCAGACTATCCAGCCCCAACGTGATTCTTCCGGCCATGTCATATTTCGCGGATCTGGCAAGAAGACGGTGGATGTCTTTCAGATTCGGGAGCGTTTCAAATCGCTGGGCGTTACTGCCGACTGGAAGAGGTTTGATGGCGTCATCAAGATCAGGACCGACATCGAACACTATTGCACCGCTGAAACAACAGCCCGGCTGAAAGAATTAGTGTCTGACGCGTTCTTGGTCATGCACGAGTTCATCACGTCAGAACTCAACTACGAGCCAATTAATTTGTTGGGAGAGGAAACTTGGAAAACACTTCTCGATGTAGCCACTGTTTATAACAAAGAACTTGAAGAATGTGGGCTAGCCAAATCACATATTGATTGGGGTTGCGACGGGATTGCACGTGCCACCGAATACCTGCGGTGCTTAAACTGCAGGTCTGAGCTTTTGAAGCCAACCAATCCATACGAACCGCATTTGCAGTCGATTGAATTTCATTGCTCGTCATGCGGTGACTACTCCCTTTTCGAGGATTTAGCTGAGAGCGCAGCCGAAGAGTGCTTTGGCACCGAGATGTACCTCTCTATGACCAATGGAGGCGAACCGCCACTGGCAACTTGTCACGAATGTGGCAAGGAAGCCTTCCTAACACAGGATGGGGTTTGTATCGCCTGTGGCGCGACTCTCGATTACAACGAGTGTGCGGTCTGTGGCGCTTCACTTGGAACGGAGGAACAAGACTTTAACGGGCTATGTAGTTACCACCATTGGCAAGCAATGAAGGACGACTGATTAGACTGCGGTCATGCCCCGGCTTGCACGAACCGTATTCTCTGGCGTTGCGCACCTCATCACCCAGCGCGGCAACCGGCGCGAAGAGGTGTTCTTCAGCGACGCAGATCGTCACGCCTACCTGGCATGGATGCGGGAGTATTGCGTCAAACAAGGGGTCGAGATACCGGCCTACTGTCTGATGACCAACCACGTTCATGTGGTGGCGGTGCCGCCGGAGCAAACAGCGTTCGAGCAGGTGTTTCGGCCTCTGCACACGAAGTACGCACAGCGGATCAATCGCGCCAAACGCTGGAAAGGGCATCTGTGGCAAGGGCGGTTTTTCTCCTCCGCTCTCGATGATACCTACCTCTGGGCACCGAGCGCGAGGACGGCCGAGGAATGCGGAAAGCGGAGCCTAGGAAAGGTGTGCGTCCACTTATCCTCCCAGTCTGCAAAATAGTGCTTGAATTGGCCGATATTAGGGATGATAATTTACTCAATCCGCGCTAGCGGAGGTGGACTGCCCGCAGGGGCAAGCGTAAGAGGGTCTCGTAAGAGGCCCTTTTATTTTTTGGGGTAAATTACGTAGCCATACCCCTCTATCCGCTCGTCGTACAAGTGGCGGTTGAACTTGGCTTCCACCACCCCCAGCAACCGCTTGGCAAACGGCGCCGAATCGGCGTCCGAATGACCATGCTGCTGTAACACCCAATGCTTGACCGGATGCCCTAGCAAATCAGACAACTGTAATCCTGCAATATTCGCGCTCTTAGGCTTGAGCTTCAGCTCGCGCGAAGTGAGCGCGGATTGAAAACCGTGCGCCGGGGTCATCCAAATCCCGCGTTCGAATACGCGCGTGTAGGATTCCTTCAGTAAACGGTCTTCAACCCCGCCGCGTGATTCCCCCATCACATCACCCACCCGGTTGACGTGGTTCAAATATCCGGTAAACCGCTGCAACAAAAATCCCAAGCCTAGATGATATGGATGCCCCGCCGCCTCATCATATGAACGGCGCAGTTCATGCTTGTCTATGACCACCGCCACCACCTTGAACTGGGCTGCCGTAATAACCTGTAGCAACTCGTCATCAAACTGCGCCCGCATGGCATCGTCGCGCAGATTCTTGAACGCCTTGCGCGCATTGATTATATCTTCCCGGTGCAGCACCACCGGATCGTCGGGATGATGCGGTAAATGCCGCGTCTTGAGGGTATCCAGTGCCTCATGGAATTTTATGTAGTCCGGGTTGCGAAACCAGCAACCCAACAGGCACAGATACCGGTGCGCGATCTCATTCGTCTCGCGGAAAACATGGTCGCCAGACTCATCCAGATACAGCCGGTAACGATCCTCGAATTTCGAGGGGCGTGCAGGGCTGGCTTGGGCGTAATCGGTCATTGTCTGGTTCCGGCAATCTCGATCATCGGCTTGCCGTTGGCCATTATAAATACCTTTTTCGGCTGGTTCCTGGTTTGTGCATAACGGATACGAATGATTCTATGTGCGGTCTGGTCATTTTAGCCGGTGTGCTGCATGCCTTATTCAGGCTTATTCGTAGTGAGTCCACATGCGCAGCACTTTGACGATATGCTCCTTTTCGAGCACCTGGTACACCAGCCGGTGCTGAATGTTGATGCGCCGCGAATAGGCTCCGGCAAGATCACCCACGAGCTTTTCATACGGCGGCGGATTTTGAAAGGGGTTTTTGCGCAGCAGATCGAGGAGTTTTTCGGCCTGGGGTTTAAGATTGGCGGCCTTTAGTTTGCGGGCGTCTTTTTGCGCCTGTTTGGTGAAGGCCAATTGCCAACTCACCAGTCAAGTTCCTTGGCGCACTCTTCGATGGCCTCGCTCAACCCGGCCTTGATGGATTCGCGCATGCCTGGGACAGACAGCAGGGACAGCGTCTCTTGAATGGCCCACCAATCGGCCTCGGCAACAAGTACGGCATTGTGCCGCTTGCCGGTAATGGTGATCGGCTGGTGGGACTCAGCCGCTTCATCAAGAAGGCGATAGAGGTTAGTGCGCGCTTCGCTGGCAGTCAGGGTGGTCATGGAAGGCTCCTTTTAAATATACAACCTCATATCGTACGTTTTTACGTACTGAATGTCAATTAGGGCCTTTTGCATGAGCAATAAAGGGGGTAGCAATAAAATGGACGCACACGTTATTTACGCGTATTAGACTGCGGTCATGCCCCGGCTTGCACGAACCGTATTCTCTGGCGTCGCGCACCACATTACCCAGCGCGGCAACCGGCGCGAAGATGTGTTCTTCAGCGACGAAGATCGTCGCGCCTACCTGGCATGGATGCGGGAGTATTGCGCCAAACAGGGGCCGAGATACTAGCCTAGTAAAGGTGTGTGTCCCTTTTATCTAGGGTGTAAAAGCCCACGACCAAGCATCTTAAGCGCATACTGGGAGCACGCACGCTTTCGGTATGCGCGCGCTTTTACCGCAGGTGAAAATCGCCCGCGCCGAACAGTCCAAGCAAGCCGATAACGATCAAATAAATTGCGACGATGTAGTTCAGTAGACGCGGCACAATCAGAATGAGTATGCCGGCGATCAGTGAAACCAGCGGGGCGAGACTTAAAGTCATGTTCATGTTCATCTCCTTGATATTTGGTGAGGTAGGGACGGTACTATTGTTGCAGAAAACGCGTCCAAAAGAGACATCAATGTTCTGAATAGCTACACAGGTAAGGGCGCTGCCTGCCGCAGACCCTCTATGCTTAGGTCTTTGTCAATTTCCGGCCAATGGATTCCCTCGCCATCCCCAGGAGGCTCATTGTCCGTTCACCCAACCTTTCTATCCATTAATCCAAGCTGGCGCGCCTGTAGAAGTTTTATCTCATCGCGCAGTTGCGCGGCCTCCTCGAACTCCAGATCGCGCGCGTGTTTGTACATCTGTTGCTCCAGTTTTTTGATTCGTTGCACGAGTTTTTCCGGCGACAGGGCTTCATAGTTCGCGGTGTCTTCGGCGACCTTGGCGTAGTGTTTGGCGCCGCCGGGAGCGCTGCGTGCACCTTCCATAATATCGGCAACCGCTTTTTGGATACCTACCGGTGTGATGCCGTGTTGTTTGTTGTAGGTGGTTTGCTTGATGCGACGGCGGTCGGTCTCGCCGATTGCGCGCCGCATGGAATCGGTAATCCTGTCTGCATACAGAATCGCCATGCCATTGATGTGGCGCGCGGCGCGGCCGATGGTCTGGATGAGCGAGCGTTCGGAGCGCAGGAATCCTTCTTTGTCCGCGTCCATGATGGCGACCAGAGATACCTCCGGCATGTCCAGGCCTTCGCGCAGCAGGTTGATGCCGACCAGTACGTCGAATGTGCCCAAGCGCAGATCGCGGATGATCTCGACGCGCTCCACGGTCTCGATGTCGGAGTGCAGATAACGTACTTTTACGCCGTGCTCATCCAGATATTCACTAAGGTCTTCGGCCATGCGTTTGGTGAGTGTCGTCACCAGCACACGCTCGTTGATGGTTACCCGCTTGCGGATCTCCGATAGCAGATCGTCCACTTGGGCCGTGGCGGGACGTACTTCGACCTGGGGATCAACCAGCCCCGTGGGCCGTACTACTTGCTCGGCCACCGCGCCGGAGTGTTCCAATTCATAGGGGCCCGGTGTAGCAGAGACGTAAATGGTTTGGAACGGCTGCTGTTCAAACTCATCAAAGCGTAGCGGCCGGTTGTCGAGCGCGACCGGCAGGCGAAATCCGTATTCCACCAGCGTCTGCTTGCGTGACCGGTCACCTTTGTACATGCCGCCAAACTGCGGAATCGTGACGTGACTTTCATCTATCACCACCAGCGCATTGGGCGGCAGATAGCTCAGTAACGTCGGCGGCGGCTCGCCGGGCGCGCGGCCGGAGAGATAACGCGAGTAGTTTTCGATGCCGGAGCAGTAACCCAGCTCCATAATCATCTCCATGTCGAAGCGCGTGCGCTGTTCGAGACGCTGCGCCTCGACCAGTTTGTTCGCGGCGTAGAGTTCTTCGAGGCGGAGACGCAGGTCGGCTTTCATCTGCTCCACGGCATTGAGCATGATCTCGCGCGGTGTGACATAGTGGGATTTCGGGTAAATGGTAAGGCGCGGCACGCGGCGCAGGACTTCACCGGTGAGCGGGTCGAAATGACTCAGCGATTCGATTTCGTCATCGAACAGTTCCACACGCACCGCCTCACTGTCGGATTCGGCCGGATAGATGTCTATGACCTCGCCGCGCACGCGGTAGGTGGCACGCGAGAGTTCGATGTCGTTGCGCGTGTATTGGAGCTCGGCCAGGCGGCGCAGGATGTGGCGCTGATCTATCTTCTCGCCGCGCTTCAGGTGCAGCACCATGCCGAGATAGGATTGCGGATCGCCCAGGCCGTAGATCGCCGACACGGTGGCGACGATGATGGTGTCCTCGCGTTCTAGCAGCGCCTTGGTGGCGGACAGGCGCATTTGTTCGATGTGCTCGTTGATCGAGGCATCTTTCTCGATGTACGTGTCGGAGGAGGGCACGTAGGCTTCGGGTTGATAGTAATCGTAGTAGGAGACGAAATACTCCACTGCGTTATTGGGAAAGAATTCGCGCATCTCGCCGTACAACTGCGCGGCCAGCGTTTTGTTGGGCGCGAGAATCAGCGTCGGCCGCTGTACCGTCTCGATGACGTGCGCGATGGTGAAGGTTTTGCCCGAACCGGTGACGCCGAGCAGGGTCTGAGCAGCCAGGCCGTCGTTTAGTCCCTCTACCAGGTGCGCTATCGCCTCCGGCTGGTCGCCGGCGGGGGCAAAGGAGGAATTCATGACGAAGCGTCGGGCAATTTCGCTCATAGGGGTTTAGGTAATGGCGTCAATACAGTATAGTAAGCAAATTTTGAGGGCACCTCTAAAAATGCGTCTTTTATCTTTATGCTGCGTTGGAATTCTGCTCGAAATGCTCATGTACTGGCGTGTACACTCCGCTTTCTCGCAAAATTCCGCCTGGTCTAAAGACAAAATCCACTATTTTTAGAGGTGCCCTTGAGTCATTTATAGAGGAATTCAAGTCTTGAACCTACGACTTGCCAAGCGGGTACAGCTCATCAAGCCCTCGCCCACACTCACCATAACGGCGCGTGCTGCCGCGCTCAAAGCCGCCGGGAAGGACATCATCGGTCTTGGCGCCGGTGAACCGGACTTCGATACGCCCGAACACATCAAGCAGGCCGCAATCAAGGCCATTCAGGCTGGATTCACCAAGTATACCGCAGTTGACGGCACGCCGGGGCTGAAAAAGGCCATCATCGCCAAGTTCCACCGTGAGAACGGTCTTGAGTACACGTCCGATCAAATCCTAGTCTCGGCAGGCGGCAAACAGAGCTTTTACAACCTTGCCCAAGCGCTGCTTAATGCAGGCGACGAGGTCATCATACCCGCACCGTACTGGGTCTCGTACCCCGACATGGTGTTGCTGGCCGAAGCAGAGCCCGTGACCATCTACGCGGGGATCGAGCAACGGTTCAAGATCACGCCTCGGCAACTTGAGGCTGCAATCACACCCAAGACGCGGCTATTGGTTATGAACAGTCCGTCTAATCCAACCGGCGCGATATACAGCCACGACGAACTTGCAGCGCTCGGTGAGGTACTGCGCGATCATGCGCAAGTGTTGATTGTGAGCGACGACATCTATGAGCACATCCTGTTAAACGATGCACCGTTTTGCAATATCTTAAACGCCTGTCCCTATCTCTATGACCGCACAGTGGTTATCAATGGGGTATCCAAAAGCTTTTCCATGACCGGCTGGCGCATCGGGTATGCGGCGGGGCCGAAGCCGCTCATCGAAGCGATGAAAAATATCCAGTCGCAAAGCACCTCCAATCCCGCCTCGATTTCACAAGCTGCGGCACAGATGGCGCTTGAAGGCGACCAGTCGTTTATGGAAGATTGGGTACGGCAGTTCAAGGAGCGCCACGAGTTTGTGGTCAAGGAATTGAATCGCATCAAAGGCGTGCAATGTCTGCCGTCGCCCGGTGCGTTTTACTCTTTCCCCAAGATGCAAGGCGTGATTGATGAGCTCCCCGGCATCAAAGATGATGTGGCGCTGGCCGAATATCTTTTGAATGAAACCGGTGTGGCGCTGGTACCGGGCTCCGCCTTCGGCGCGCCGGGGTATATGCGTCTGTCGTTTGCGACCAGTATGGAAAATCTGCGCGAGGCCATGACGCGCATGCAAAAACTGCTGGGAGTAATCTGATCTTTTAACCCAGCGCCTGATGCGCCGCGGCGACGGCGACGGCACGCTTGATGGGGGCGTTAACGTGCGCCAGCGTTTCCTCCAGGGCGCTTAGGCAAAACAGAATATTCGTCGGATTACTCGCATAACCCATTAAACCGATGCGCCAGACTTTTCCTGCTAAGGCGCCGAGGCCGGCGCCGATCTCGAGGTTGTAATCCTTGAGCAGTGCCGCACGCACTGCGGCGTCGTCCACGCCATCCGGAATAAAAATCGAGTTCAACTGCGGCAGGCGTTCGCCTTCTTTCACTACAAAGCGTAAGCCCATCGCTTCTATGCCGGCTTTCAACGCCTGATGGTGACGCTGATGACGTGCCCATGCGTTTTCCAAGCCTTCCTCTTGAAGAATCACTAGCGCCTCATGTAAGCCATAGAGTGCATTGATAGGCGCGGTGTGATGGTAGGCGCGCTTGCCGCTGCCCCAATAGCCCATCACCAGATTCAAATCCAGAAACCAGCTCTGTACCTTGGTCTTGCGGTTTTTTATTTTTTCCACCGCGCACTCATTAAAGCTGACCGGGGACAGCCCCGGCGTGCAGGACAAACATTTTTGCGAGCCCGAATAGATTGCATCAATTCCCCACTCATCTACTTTTAGCGGTGAACCTCCGAGTGAGGTCACGGCATCCACGATAACAAGGCAACCGTAACGGTGTGCGATTTCGGTCAACGTTTTCACATCCGACTGTGCGCCGGTGGAGGTCTCGGCGTGCACAAACGCGGCGAGCTTGGCGTCCGGATTTTTCTTGAACGCGTCTTCTAGCTTATTCGGATCCACCGCGCTGCCCCAGGCGTCCTCCACCATAACGGCGGTCGCGCCGCAGCGTTCTACGTTCTCTTTCATGCGCCCACCGAACACGCCGTTCTGACACACGATCACTTTATCGCCGGGTTCGACCAGGTTCACGAAACACATCTCCATGCCCGCCGAGCCGGGCGCGGAGACGGGCAAGGTGAGCGGATTTTTAGTTTGGAAGGCGTACTGCAACAGCACCTTCATCTCGTCCATCATCGAAACAAACACCGGATCGAGATGGCCGATGGTCGGACGCGACATGGCTTCCAAAATACGCGGATTGACATCGGAAGGGCCGGGGCCCATCAGGGTGCGTTTAGGGGGATGAAAAGATTTTATTTGCATGGACTTTTATTATCGTTAGTGGCTTTCTGTATTGAGTAGTTCCACCCAGTGCTTAACAGGCAGCTTGGTGCGAGTTTGCAAATGGGTAAGACAACCGATATTGGCGGTGGCGACGATGTCCGGTGCACCGGATTCAAGCGCTGCGATTTTATTGGCCAGCAATTGCTGCGACAGGTCCGGCTGCAAAATGGAATACGTGCCTGCGGAACCACAGCATAAATGGCTATCCGGCACATAGGATAGCTGAAATCCGAGTTTATTCAACAAATCTTCGACCCGGTTGCCTAGTTTTTGCCCATGTTGCAGGGAGCAGGGCGAGTGAAAGGCGATCTTTTGGGATAAGGTCAAAGGCCGCAGCGCGGTTAAATCCTGCTGCGCGACGATTTCACTGATGTCTTTGCCGAGCGACGAAATGCGTGCTGCCTTGCCGGCGTAGTCCGGGTCGTGTTGCAACAGGTGACCGTAGTCCTTGACCAGCGTGCCGCAGCCACTCGCGGTAATGACAATCGCCTCGATGCCCTGTTCAACATACGGCCACCAGGCGTCAATGTTGCGGCGCATGAAATCAAGCCCTTCTTGGTGTGCGCCGAGGTGATAGCTCACCGCACCGCAGCAGCCGGCCTTTTTGGCGCGCAGCAGGCTGATGCCCAGCCTGTCCAGCACACGGGCGGCGGCGAGATTGATAGCGGGTGCCAGCGACGGCTGGACGCAGCCGTCGAGTATCAACATGCGACGGGTATGGCGCGGCTCAGGCCATGATGCCGCCGTTTGCCGTGCCGGGATCAAGCGGCGCAGTCTCTCCGATAATATCGGTTGTAACCATTTCCCCATGCGCAGCAGGACGGCGAAGCGTTTGGGATGCGCCACGCTGATGCGTAACAGGCGGCGCAGAAAGCGCTCGCGCCAAGGGCGGCGCACCCGCTGCTCAATCATGCCGCGACCGATATCGGCGAGCCGGCCGTATTGCACACCGGAAGGGCAGGCAGTTTCGCAGGCGCGGCAGGTGAGACAGCGATCGAGATGAAGCTGAGTGCTGCGTCCGATCTCGGCACCCTCCAGCAGATTTTTTATTAAATAAATCCGCCCGCGCGGGCCATCCAACTCATCGCCGAGCAATTGATAGGTGGGGCAGGTGGCGGTGCAAAATCCGCAGTGCACGCAGGCGCGCAAGATGGCGTCGGCTTCCCGGCCCTCGGGGGTATTTTTATATTTGTCTAACAGTTGTGTCTGCATAATCTAAAGGGTGCCTCTAAAAATAGTGGATTTTGTCTTTAGGCAAGGCGGAATTCTGCGAGAAAGCGGAGTGTACACGCTAGTACATGAGCATTTCGAGCAGAATTCCAACGCCGCATAAAGACAAAAGACGCATTTTTAGGGATGCCCTAAAAGTCGGCGTACAGGCGTCCGGGGTTAAATATACCGTGCGGATCAAATGCGAACTTGAGGCGCTTATGGATGGCAAGCATGGCGGGCGGTAACGGGTGAAATACCTGACCCTTACGTTCACCATTGCGAAACAAGGTGGCGTGACCGCCTAGTCGCGCGACGGTTTCGCGTATCACCTCCGCAGGCAATGGGTTCTTCAGCCAGCGCTGTGCTCCGCCCCAATCTATCAACCATTGCCCGGGGAGATTGAGCGGCAGGGCGGCAGGAGGCGCCGATAATCGCCAGAGCGGGGCAGAGTCGTTAAAGAATCCGTGCTTGTGTTCGCGCACTCGTTCCCAGAAGGCGTTGCCCGCATCGTCCACGATTCCGCCGATTTTCTGATGGGCGGCACGCACCGCGGTGTCGGTGCCGAAGAGGCGGACGCGCAGGGTTTCACCGTCGTGACAGGCCGCGGAGAGCGGGAGCGGGCGAGTGTTCAAAGTATTAAGCAGAGCGATCGCCTCTTGTGCAGTAGTCTGAAAACTCAGCGTGAGTTCGGTTTGCGGTTTGGGTAGCACCTTGAGTGAGATCTCCAGCAAAACGCCCAGCGTGCCGAGCGCGCCCGCCATCAGGCGTGAGACATCAAAACCGGCCACATTTTTCATGACTTCGCCGCCGAATTTTAAGATCTCTCCTTTCCCGTTCAGAATTTTTACGCCCAGTACAAAATCTCGCGCAGCGCCGGCATAGGGCCGACGCGGACCGGACAGGCCGCAGGCAATAGCACCTGCCAAGGTGGCATCGGCTCCAAAGTGGGGTGGTTCAAAGGCCAGCATTTGCCTGTGTTCGCCGAGCGCGGTCTCGATTTCAGCAAGTGGCGTCCCGCCACGCGCGGTGATAACCAGCTCTGACGGCTGGTAGCTTACGATACCGCAGTGTTCGCGCAAAGGCAGTGGGGCTCCATTTGTTGCGCGTCCGTAAAAGTGTTTGGTGTTGCCGCCTATAATATGTAACGGGGTCTTATGCGCCGCCGCCTCACGCACCCTGTCTTGCAGTGAGGTGCTCCTGTCAGCAGTCATTAAAATCTGTCCAGTTCAGGGAATCTGAGGTTGCCCTGGTGTACGTGCATCGCGCCAAATTCGGCGCAGCGGTGTAAGGTGGGAACGGCTTTGCCGGGGTTGAGTAAATCCTTGGGATCGAAGGCATGCTTGATGTCATGAAATTGCGCGAGTTCCGCCGGGGCAAACTGCAGGCACATGGGCGTGAGTTTTTCCACCCCTACACCGTGCTCACCGGTAATCGTGCCGCCGACGGCGATGCAGATCTCCAGAATCTTCGCGCCGAATGTCTCAGCCCGCGCGAGGTCACCGGGTTTGTTGGCATCGTAGAGTATGAGTGGATGCAGGTTTCCATCTCCGGCGTGAAAGACATTCGCAACCTGTAATCGGAATTCCTTGGAGAGTTCGCCGATACGAGTCAGCACCTCGGCCAGCCGGTGGCGGGGTATGGTGCCGTCCATACAATAATAATCCGGCGCGATGCGCCCGACGGCGGGAAACGCCGATTTACGTCCGGCCCAGAATTTGAGACGCTCGTTTTCGTCCTGTGCGGTACGAACCTCCGTTGCACCTGACTTGAGCAACAACTCGCGCACTTGGAAGATCTGCTCGGACACTTCCGCATTTTCGCCATCCACCTCGCAGAGCAGCAGTGCGGCGGCATCCACCGGATAGCCCGCGTGGACGTAATCCTCGGCCGCACGGATGGCGAGATTATCCATCATCTCCAGACCGGCGGGGATGATGCCTGCGGCAATGATCGCGGCGACTGCATCTCCTGCCTTGGTCACGCTGTCAAAGGCGGCCAGCGCCACTTGCGCGCGATCGGGTTTGGGTAAAAGCTTCACCGTGATCTCCACGATGACGCCGAGCAGCCCTTCCGAGCCGTGCATGAGTGCGAGCAAGTCATAACCTGGCGAATCCAGTGCACTTCCTCCGATCTCGATCAGCTCGCCATCCATCGTCAGCATTTTGAGTCCCAGCACATTGTGAACGGTAAGGCCGTATTTTAGACAATGCACGCCGCCAGAATTTTCCGCGACGTTGCCGCCGATGGTGCAGGCGATTTGCGAGGAAGGATCAGGAGCATAGTAAAGATTGTAATGCGCCACAGCCTCGGAAATGGCGAGATTGCGCACGCCGGGCTCTATCCGTGCAGTGCGATTGACTGGGTCCAGCGCCAGGATACGGTTGAATCTGGCCAGACTCAGCACCACGCCATGAGCAAGCGGCAGCGCGCCGCCGGATAAACCCGTTCCCGCGCCGCGCGCAACGACAGGGACGTGCATCTCGTTGCACAACCGCAAGATCGCACGCGCCTGTTCGAGCGTATTGGGCAGGCACACCACGCCGGGCAATTGCCGATAAGCGGTCAGCCCGTCGCACTCATAGGGGCGGAGATCTTCATCCTCGTACAAGACATCTTTGGAAGGAAGGATCTGCCATAAGGCCGCGAGCAAGGCTTGCCGTTCAGGCCAGATATCTCGCTGGGTCGGGTTTAACATGACATTCGATGAGACCGGTTTACTTTGATTTCATGACTTCGGAGCGCCGCTACATAGCTCCATTCTATTGACCTATACTACCCATGCGCTTACTATACACGCCCTCATCTTCCCCGGTAGCTCAGTCGGTAGAGCAAGTGACTGTTAATCACTGGGTCGGCGGTTCGAGTCCGTCCCGGGGAGCCATGACATCAAAGTCTTATAGAATTTTTTCGCGGATACTAAATGATTTGCACGCCTTCGCGCTCCAGCATTCGTACCAGTGTGATCAGCGGCAGACCCATCAGGGCCGTGGGGTCGTCGCCGCGGATACTCTCAAACAGGGCTATCCCTAAGCCTTCTGATTTGAAGCTCCCCGCGCACTGATAGGGTTGTTCGCGGCTTAAATAATGGGTTATCTGCTCCTCGCTCAGCGAGCGAAACTCGACCGTCGTGTGTATGACCTCGATCTGGATGGTTCCGCTGGTGCTGTTCAGCAGGGCAACGCCGGTATGAAATTGCAGACTGTGCCTTGAAAACCGCCGCAGTTGGGCGACGGCCGCCTGATGGTTGCCCGGCTTACCAATAATTTCATTTTCAAAGATGGCGACCTGATCCCCGCCGATAATCAGTGCGGCGGGATACTCTAGCATCACCGCCCTGGCCTTGGCCTCCGCGAGCCGATGCACCAGTTGCGGCGCCGCCTCTCCGGGCAGAGGGGTCTCATCCGTCTGCGGCGAGACGATATCGAAAGGCAGGCCCAAGCGTTCCAGTAACTGTCTTCTGAAGGGCGAGGTTGAAGCCAGGATGAGTTGCTGCATAGTTTTCGGGCGGGCCGTAGCGTTTTGACTGTATGGCTGTTTAGCTATATTATGCGCGACCTATGTCAAAGCGGCTACCGTTGCATATCATCCCGCTGCAACTGGCCGGCGCGGGAGAGCTGTTATCCGGTGAACTGGAGCTTGCAGGGATGCGCAGGCTGGCGCCCTCGCTACGCACCACGGAGGGGTCACTAGAGGCCACTTTGGAATTCGGTTTGGACCCTGAACGGATACCCTATCTGCGGGCACATATACGTGGTAGGCTCGTTTTGACCTGTCAACGCTGTATGCAGCCTATGGACTTTCCCGTAGATCTCAATTCGACCTTGGGCCTGGTGAACTCCCCCGCCGAGGCCGACGCCCTGCCGGATCACTATGAACCTTTGCTGGTAGGGACTGGGCCGATGACCGTGTCGGACATTATCGAGGACGAGCTGTTATTGTGTCTGCCCCTCGTGCCCAGACACCCCGAATCGCAGTGTCCGGCGCCGGCTCAAGAGGGCGAGGTGAAGGCGCGAGACACCCGCAAACCCTTTGCAGTGTTGTCGGATTGGAAGAAAAGCCGCTAACCATTTATAATGGTGAGTCTTTAAGTTAAGAGGAAGTCCCCATGGCAGTACAAAAAAGCCGTAAAACACCCTCCAAGCGTGGTATGCGCCGCTCCCACGATGCGCTCACCGCAGCGACGTTGTCCATCGAGCCCAGCACGGGCGATACCCATTTGCGCCACCATATCAGCCCGAGTGGCTACTACCGCGGGCGTAAGGTCATCGCCGGCAAGGGCGAATAATCAACGGATCGCTGAGCTGAGTCCTGCTGCGGCTTTGCTCGCACTTTGAGCGCCGTGAAACGCTTCTCCCCGACGCACGGTTGATGAGTACACCCGTCACTATCGCCCTTGACGCCATGGGAGGGGATTACGGCCCTCCCGTCGTGGTTCCCGCCGCGCTACGGATGCTTGCCGAGCGTCAGGATATGCAGCTCATTCTGGTTGGAGATCAGGAGTTACTGACTCACGAACTGCGGATGAGCAAGCCCAATGAGCGTTTGCACATCCGGCATGCCTCGCAACACGTGGAATCGGATGATCTGCCCTCCCAAGCCCTGCGCCTGAAAAAAGATTCCTCGATGCGGGTGGCGATCAATCTGGTGAAAGAGGGCCGGGCGCACGCCTGTGTCAGTGCCGGCAACACCGGCGCTCTGATGGCCACCGCGCGTTATGTCCTGAAAACCCTCCCCGGCGTAGACCGTCCGGCTATCTGCGCCGCACTGCCCACCAAGACCGGTCGCACCCACATGCTCGATCTCGGCGCCAACGTGGATTGCAGCCCCGAACAATTGTTTCAATTCGCCGTCATGGGCAGCGTGCTGGTAAGCGCCGTGGACAATATCGCCAACCCCAAGGTGGGTCTGCTCAATATCGGCGAGGAAGAAATCAAGGGCAACGAGCGCGTCAAGGACGCTGCGCGCCTGCTCGGCAACAGTGACATGAATTATATCGGCTTCGTGGAAGGCGACGACATCTACAGCGGCGAGGTGGACGTGGTGGTCTGCGACGGATTTACCGGCAATGTCGCCCTCAAGTCCAGCGAAGGCGTCGCGCAGATGATTGGTCACTACATCAAGCA
>Ga0184616_10000082_pt1 | contig 16515 bp, 24 predicted proteins | sample PLM4_90_coex_FD_133145 | JGI IMG/M metagenome (GOLD analysis project Ga0184616, IMG submission 133145) | Groundwater sediment microbial communities from an aquifer in East River, Colorado, USA - PLM4_90_coex | ecosystem: Environmental > Terrestrial > Soil > Riparian zone | place: USA: East...
CTTCAAAGGTAGCCCCCCACACGGAGGCATATTCTTCCAGAGTTACCAGGGTTTCTTTTCCGGTGAAACGCCAGGCCGGCGACTCTCCTTCACAGGTCGTGAAATTTCCCCTGCGAACCCTGTAGGTATCTTCCCCCAGCTTCTCTATTTCTTCCCCACGGAGGTAAAAATTTTGTTCCTTCAGGAAAAGAGACCCCTGGATGATGATCCCCAGGTTGGTTTCCAGGTTGATTTTCATCCTGGCGCTGCGCAGGACGTCTTCCCCCTGAACGAGGATCACGTTGCCGATGGCTTCGGCTTCGTTGGTTCGGCCATTCAGGAATACCCGATCAGCGGCAAGCTTGCGGTTTCCTTCCCACACTTCCACCTTCCCCTCCGCTAAATAAGAGTCTTCCGTTCTATCATAAGCAATATGGTCCGCCTGCACCCGGATGGGGCCGCTGGAGGTTTCCGGCTTCTCTAAAAAGGACACCTGCGCGTCGGCTTGGGGAAGAAAAGCAAAAAAAAGAAAGAATAGGATGGAAAGGGAGTAAACCAAGGAATAAATCAAGAGAGAACCATGCCCTTTTTGGCTAAATGAGCCCGGGCTTCCCCTACCGTGAAAAGAGATCCGGAAACGAGAACCAAATCATCGCCACAGGCCACAGTTAGGGCGTGATCAAGGGCTTGACCTACGTCGGCGATTTCGGTAGCCGGTTTCTGAAAAGCAGAAGCCTGCTGACGCAAGTACTCCAGGGAGGCAGCCCGGTCCATTTTCGGCCGAGTAAGAATCAAAAAGTCGGCCAGTGGAACCAGGTTGGTCATCATTTTGGCAATATCCTTATCCGCCATGATGCCCATGACCAGAATGAGCCGGCGCCGCGGAAATCCCTCCTGCAAAGCTTTTTTCAATACCCGGGTGGCTCCCGGATTATGAGCTCCGTCCAAGAGAATCCTGGGATTTTGTCCGATCAGTTCCAACCTCCCTGGCCATCTCACCTGGGCAACACCCCGTCGGATTTGATCTTCTTCGATGGTAAACCCGGATTCCATTAACACTTCAACTGCTGCCAACGCTAAGGAGGCATTGACCACTTGATGGCTACCGGTTAATCCCAAGCGCAGACCCGCCCAATGATGCGATCGTCCTTTAAAATCGATAACCTGAGGGGCTTGCCGCCTAGCCGTAAAGTCTTCTCCCCAAACGTAGAAGGGGGAACCAAGATCTTGACACCTTTGGCGCAAGAGAGTAATCACGCGGGGTTGGTGGGCTGAAGTAAGTAAAGGCCGCTTCGGCTTAATGATTCCCGCTTTTTCGGCGGCGATTTGCATCAACGTTTTTCCCAGGTACTGCTGGTGTTCCAAAGAAATAGGGGTGATCAGGGAAAGCAGAGGATCGATCACGTTCGTGGCATCCAACCTTCCTCCTAAACCTGTCTCCAGTACGACCACCTCCGCTTTGGCCTCGCGGAAATAGAGAAAGGCCGTGGCCGTGGTGAATTCGAAAAAGGTGATCGTGGCTTTTTCGGCGTCAAATTCTTTAGGCCGGGGTTGGGAATTCGGAGCCAGGCAAAGTTCTCCCTTTTGGATCAGTCTCTCGACGACTTCCCGGATATATTCCGTCAATTGGACTACCTTTTCCGAGGAAATGGGAATCCCATCGACCTGGATTCTCTCGCTGAAGTCGACCAGATGGGGAGAGGTATACAGGCCTACCCTCATGCCGGATTGCCGTAATACCGAAGTTAGAAAAACTGCCGTAGAACCTTTTCCATTGGAACCGGCGATATGAATGGCCGGCAATCCCCTATGAGGGTTACCCAAATGGCTGAGCAAGGCCGTGATATTGGTAAGGCCCAGTTTGATCCCAAACCGCTGCAATCCGAAAAGGTAATCCAGGGTCTGCTGGTAACCTTTTTTAAATTCTCCTTTCCTCTGCATCTGTTATGCTTCTTTCTCCCGTATTTTCTGCTTGCGCAATAAAGAAAGGAGGGTAGCTAAAACCTTCTTCATCTCCTTCCGTTCAACGATCAGGTCGATCATTCCCCGTTCCATAAGGTATTCTGATCGCTGAAATCCTGGGGGCAATTTTTGCTTGATTGTCTGTTCAATCACCCGCTGGCCGGCAAATCCGATAATCGCTTTGGGTTCGGCCAGAATAATATCTCCCAACATGGCAAAACTCGCGGATACCCCGCCGGTCGTAGGATCCGTTAGAAAGGAAATGTACGGCAGGCCCTTTTCTTTTAGCCGGGCTAAGGCCGCACTGGTCTTGGCCATCTGCATCAAGGAAAGGATTCCCTCCTGCATGCGCGCCCCCCCCGAAGAACAAAAAATGACAACCCCCCAATCAGCAGCCATTGCCTTTTCCACCAGGCGGGCAATTTTCTCACCCACCACGGATCCCATGGAGCCCCCCATGAATTCAAAGTTCATCACCCCAATCATGATGGGCTGCCTTAAGATCGTCCCTTTCCCGCAGACGATCGCTTCTTTGGCCTGGGTTTTTTGCTGACTTTCCAAAATTCTTTCTTCATACTTCATCCGATCCTTAAATCGTAGGGGATCCAGGGGTTCCAATTCCGCATCGATCTCCACAAAGCTTCCTTCGTCCAAAACTAAGGATAGCCGCTCAGCCGTGGAAATGCGAAAATGGTAATTACATTTGGGGCAAACCTGGAGGTTACGTTCTACCTCTTTACGGTAGAGCATTTCCCGGCAAGCATTGCACTGAATCCATTGCTGATTGGTCTCTTCCATAACCTAAAACTGATAACGCTCCCCTTGCCGCAAAAAGGAAATCTTGGGGTAGCCAATCTGGCGGACCTCCTTCTTTAACAAGGACAAATACTGGGGCTTCATGTGCGCCAGGAGGATGGGAATGCCTTTACGGCGAAGTTTCTTCAATTCCCTCTTGAGCATCAGCGGAGTCATGTGGCCGCTACTTTCCGCTACGGCCCTTAACCCATTGGGAAACGAAGTTTCTACCATCACTGCCTTCAAGTCCTCGAGGTCATTGGCCTCTTCCCAGATTCGTTCCGTTGGTCCGGTGTCTCCGGTGTAAAGAATGGCGCTTCGACCTTTGCGAATGATGTAGCCAACGGCCCGGACCGTGTGGTTCACAGGAATGGCCCGGATCGTGAATTCTTGCAAGGGAACGTCCACTTCCGGATCGATGGAAGTAAATTTTAGCACTGGAAATTCTACTGTAGGCAGGACCGTGAAATCTGGCCATAGAGCGTCGTTGAAAAGATGGAATTTGATACTTTCAATGATCTGCCCGGTGCTGATAATGTTGACCGGTTGATGGAAGCGCTCCTCTACCAGGTTTGCCGCTAAAAAAGGGATATCTTTGATATGGTCAAGATGGGTGTGGGTGACCAGGATGTAAGAAAGTCGGCGCTGTTCCGGAAGACGGAGCACGGATGTCACCGCTCCTGCGTCCAATAGTAATTTTCCGTCTACCGCAAAGCTGCAAAATCGGTATCCGGGTAGCTCCCCCCCGTAACAGCCGAGAACTCTGATCTCCATCAAAGCTCCTTTTCCACAGATTTTTTCTTGCTTGTTCCCCGCCGTCCATAAAAACAAAAAGTACCGGCAACTGTCGACTCGCATAGTAAATTTTTAATTTCATACCATAGGTTGCCGATATTATCAACTTCAATTTCCCCTTCTCTCCCTCATTTTTCACGAATCCATCGCTGCCCTGTCCTTATGAGGAGGATGATTCATAAGCAAATTAAGAAGCTAATTTGCTTGAAGCAAATTATAAACAAAATGGTCGCATTTGCCTCGGTTGACGTTTATTCAGGCCTACAAACGAAAAAGCCATGAGTAAAGGCAAGGCTCATGGCTTCCAGGAGCGGGGACAAACAGAGTTGCTCCTTTTTCAATTACCTTTCAAAATTCCCCTCGCCCTAGCCGGGCTTTTTCTTATAATTTGGTCTAAGATGGGTATAGCCTCCTCTACCCGATAAATTCCTTCAGGGATGTCCCATCCTTCCGCACGAAGGTTGCGGCATAAGCGATAAACCGGAGAGACCAAGAAGGTCAGTTTATCGTTCTCCAGCAGGAAAGAAAATACCTCAGGCGGCGAACCGGCAGTTAAAACTTTCCCTTTCTCCAAAACAATTAGCCGGTTGACGATTTCCAGAAGATCTTCCACCCCGTGGGAAACAATGACCACGGTCTTTCCGGAACGGTGGAGATGGTCAATCTCTTTTAGGATTTCCCTCTTGCTGGGTCCATCCAAACCGACGGTAGGCTCGTCCAAAATGAGCAGGCGTGGTTCCTGGACTAAAATACCGGCCAGGGCGGTTCGTCTCATTTCTCCACTGCTTAGCTCAAAGGGGGACCGTCGACGAAAATCCTCATAATCCAACCCTACGACCGCACAGGCCGACTTCACCCGCTGTTCAATTTGTTCAGCCGCAAGAATTTTACGCTGGCGTAAAACGAAGGAAATATCATCAAAAACGGTCTCTTCAAAAAGCTGATGTTCCGGATATTGAAAGACAAGCCCTACGCGTTGCCGCAGTTTAACCCCTGAGGTTCCGGGCCGGTTAATTTCAACTCCTTCAACCCATATCTTCCCTGAAGAAGGTTTTAATAGTCCGTTAAAATGCTGCACCAGCGTTGTCTTACCCGAACCCGTCTCCCCGACAATCCCTACACATTCCCCTTCTTCAATCTGCAGGGAAACCTCCACCAAGGCTTTTCTTTCTAAAGGAGTCCCCTGATTGTAAATATGGCTTAGCCTTTCGACAAAAATGATGGGCTGAAGAATGCTTTTCTCCTTATTCCACGATCTTCCAGATTACATCTTTTTCACGGACGCGATCTTTTACTTTGATCCCGATCAAATGCCCGGCTTCAGCTTTCTCCACGGGCTGGTTCTCGATTTGCATGGACTGAATTTGATCTTCAAAATCTGTAGTATGCCCCTTGATTTTTATCCGGTCTCCAACCTTAAGGGTCCCCTCTGTAACCTTAATTGCTGCAACGCTGGCCTTGGAAAAGAACTTAATTACTTCCCCCACTTTTTGTTCAGGCATTTTTCGCCTCCTTTCTTCAAGCGGCACTCACCGCTTGAAAAGATTTTCTTCAATTTCCTTAAGGTTCTTGGGAAATTATATGGGTGACCTCACAAGGGTGTCAAGGAGAATCGGATATAGACTACGATTGCGGATTGCCAAGCAGGAATTCCTTCAACTCATCCAGGGAGCGTACATCATTAGGAATCAAATGTCCCCGTTCACGCAACTTTTGGATAAGTTCCAAAATAGGGGGAAGTGCTATTCTCAGAGAATCATCCAATAAACCCTTATCAAAAAAATCATCCCATGTTCCGTAAAAGGAAACACGGCCATTATCAAGATACAAAAATTCTTGGGCACTTAGAGCCTCTTCGAAAGAATGGGTAATATGCAGCAGGGTTCTTCCTCCTTGGCGGTGGATTTTGGTGAAAAGATCCAGCATCTCTTTCCGATCCTGTAAATCTAACATGGAAGTGGGCTCATCCAGGACGAGAATTTCACTCTCCATAGCCAACACCCCGGCCAAAACCACTTTTTGCTGCTGCCCACCGGACAGGAGATGGGGGGGATGAAAGCGATAATCCTCCATATCTACCAACCGTAGGCTATCCTGGACGAGCCGGGCCATGGTGGAAGGGTCCATTCCTCTATTTTCCAAAGCAAAGGCCACGTCTTCTTCCACCACGGAGGCAACGATCTGGTTTTCCGGATTGGAAAAAACGTACCCCACTCGAGGTGAAATTTCCCCCGGCCTCAAGGGTTGGCCGGCGATGAAAACCTGGCCGGAAGAAGGCGAGAGCAAGCCTTTGATCATTTTCCCCAGGGTGCTCTTTCCAGCTCCGTTCGGGCCCATCAGAGCCACATAACGCCCCTTGGGAATCAGAAGATTGAACCCCTCAAATACGAGCTTCGGCGAATCTTTGCGGCAGGGATAATAAAAAGTAGCTTCCCGAACCTCGATCATCTTTTTTCCATAAAAAAAAAGGCCAGACCAAGTCTCGCCTTTTTTTCTCTCTTTTTTTACGGCCTGGACGCCGGAGCTTCCGGTTTCGTTGCTTCGGTCGGCCCTTTTTCCTTCCGGCGTCTTTTGCCCATCCTGCGCTTTTTCAGGCCCTTGGCTTCCTTACCTTCCGTAACCAATTCCACAATAGATACCGGGGCGCCATCCCCCGACCGAAAACCCAATTTAACGATCCGGGTATACCCTCCATTGCGGGACTGGTAACGCGGGGAAATCGTATCAAACAACTTGCGGACTACTTCGGCTTTGCGCACAACCGTCAAAACCTGACGCCGGGCATGAAGGTCTCCTCTTTTTCCCAATCCGATCATTTTTTCAGCCAAAGGGCGAAGCTCTTTGGCTTTGGCATCTGTCGTTTTTACTTTCTCATGCTCTAACAGGGAAGTAACCAAGTTGCGAAGCATGGCCCAACGGTGGCTTGTGGTCCGGCCCAATTTTCTTCCAGCAATTCGATGACGCATTTTAACGTTCCTTCTTTAGGCTTCTTTTTCCGGCTTCTGCATTTCGGAAGGAGGCCAATTTTCCAACTTCATCCCTAAGTTCAATCCCATTTCCGTAAGAATCTCCTTGATCTCATTCAAAGACTTTCTACCAAAATTTTTGGTTTTCAGCATTTCCGCCTCTGTCTTTTGCACCAGATCCCCAATGAATCGGATATCGGCATTCTTCAGACAATTGGCTGAACGCACGGAAAGTTCAAGTTCATCCACACTCTTGAACAGATTTTCATTGATTTTGGAGGCCTCTTCCACCTCGGGCGGTTTGGGAATGGCATCCCCTTCATCGAAATTGATAAATACACTGACCTGATCTTTCAGAATTTTGGCGGCGTAGCCAATGGCGTCCGCAGGGGCTAACCCTCCATTGGTCCAAATCTCCAGAGTGAGGCGGTCATAATCCGTAATCTGGCCTACGCGAGAATGAGTAACCGTGTAATTTACTTTGCGAATCGGGGAAAAAAGAGCATCAACGGGAATTGTGCCGATAGGCTGTCCTTCTTCCCGATTCCGTTCGGCAGGTACATATCCCCTTCCCCGCTTGACCACCATCTCGATTTCTAATTCTCCATCTTCGGAGAGCGCAGCTATGGGATGGGTCGGGTTTAAAATTTGCACGTTGGCATTCGCCTGGATATCCTGGGTTTTCACCACTCCGGGTTTGTTGACCTTCAAGCGTAGGATTTCCGGGCCATCGGAGTGTAGTTTAACCAATATTTCTTTTATGTTCAGAATGATATCGGTAACGTCCTCGCGAACTCCCGGAAGGGTGGAAAACTCATGTAGAACCCCTTTGATGCGCACGGCTGTGATGGCCGCTCCCTGAAGGAAAGAGAGCAGAATTCGGCGCAAGGAATTTCCGATGGTGATGCCAAACCCGCGTTCCAGAGGCTCAACATGAAAACGTCCGTAGGTGGGGCTGAGGGTTTCCTGTTCTGCTTCAATGGCCTTCGGTTTTATCAGGGTTTGCCAATTTCTATACATAGGTATGAACTCCTTGATTTCGAATTCGACTGAAATCTTCGAAGGGTTATTTGGAATAAAGTTCCACGATCAATTGTTCTTTGATGGGCATGGTCAAATCCTCACGGCTAGGTAAAGCCGAAATCCGCCCCAGGTAATGCTCCTTATCCAGCTCCAACCAAGAGGGAATTCCTCGTCTGGCCACTCCCTCCAATGAATCGTTGATCTTGGCACTCTTGCGACTCTTTTCCCTCAATTCAATTACATCTCCGATTTTGACTAAATAGGAAGGGATGCTCACTTTACGTCCGTTGACATTAAAGTGATTGTGTTGAACCAATTGACGGGCTTCATTCCGCGAGTTGGCAAATCCCAGACGGTAGACCATATTGTCTAGGCGCCTCTCTAAAAGAATGAGGAGGTTGGTTCCGGTAATCCCTTTTTGTCTTTCCGCCTTGGCGAAAAAATTTCGAAACTGTTTTTCAACCAAGCCATACATTCGCTTGACTTTTTGCTTTTCCCGAAGCTGAACGCCGTAACTGGAAAATTTTGACCGGCCTTGACCATGCTGTCCCGGCGGGTAACTCCGCCGTTCGAAGGCGCATTTATCGGAATAACACCGGTCCCCTTTTAAATAAAGCTTCAAATTCTCCCGCCGGCATAACCGGCAACCCGACTCAATATATCGCGCCAAAGTAGGCCTCCTCTTTTATGTCCATCCCATTCCGGGGTTCACACCCGCCGTCTTTTGGGCGGCCGACAGCCATTGTGGGGGATGGGAGTGACATCCCGGATGAGGTCGATTCGAAATCCCGCAGCCTGCAAAGACCGTAAAGCTGCTTCGCGTCCTGCCCCCGGGCCTTTGACGTAGATTTCGATGGTCTTCACTCCTTGCTCCATTGCTCTTTTGGCGGCCTGTTCGGCGGCAAGTTGGGCGGCAAAAGGAGTACTCTTGCGCGACCCCTTAAACCCCACGCTACCCGCACTAGCCCAGGCAATGACATTTCCACTCACGTCGGTAATCGTCACGATCGTATTATTAAAAGTAGATTGGATATGGGCGACGCCGTTCTGAATATTCCGCCGCTCCTTCTTTTTCGCCCCTGAACTCTTTACTGGCGGCATTCTTCCTCCTTTATCTATCTCTTCTTCCCGCCCATCAGGCGCCGAGGTCCTTTACGGGTGCGGGCATTGGTATGGGTGCGCTGGCCTCGCACAGGCAACGAGCGTCGATGGCGAAGACCCCGGTAAGCCCCCAAGTCCATCAGTCGTTTGATGTTCATGGAAACTTCTCGCCGCAAATCCCCTTCGATTTTCAAGTTGCTCTTGTCGATGACCTCACGGATTTTCGCTACTTCTACGTCGGTCAATTGGTCGGTCTTGCGTTGAAAGTCAACCTGGGCTTGTTCTAAAAGCTTGCGAGCCGTAGAGCGGCCGATGCCGTGAATGTAGGTCAGAGCAATTTCTACAATTTTATTTCGGGGAAGATCAATTCCTGCAATGCGCGCCACACCTACCTCCTTTTTCCTTTCTTCTTATCCTTGCCTTTGTTTGTGCCGGGTATTCTGGCAGATCACCCGCACGACGCCTTTCCGTTTTACGACCTTACATTTGTCACATATCCGCCGCACGGAAGCCTTTACTTTCATCTTTCTTTCCTTCCCATGGCCCTCGGTGACTGGTTCCTTTGTTTGGCCATCCGATTCTCTTCCCCGAGTCCCCTTGGAATCCCGCCTTTGTTCCAACCGGGGAAACCCGTCTTACTTCGCCCGGTAAATAATCCGCCCCCGGTTGAGGTCGTAAGGGGAAAGTTCCACCGTCACCTTATCACCAGGTAATATTTTTATGAAATGCATGCGCATCTTGCCGGAGATGTGCGCCAGCACGCGGTGACCGTTTTCCAACTCTACCCGAAACATGGCGTTGGGGAGGGTTTCGATCACCGTTCCTCCGACCTCAATGACGTCTTCTTTGGACATCTCCGATTATTCCTTAAGCCAAATGGCCTTCACCCTTGGGGGTTGTATCTTGGCCAATTCAAAGTTTGCTTAAAATGGCCGGCCCATTCTCCGTTACGGCTACGGAATGTTCAAAGTGAGCCGAAAGACTTCCGTCTTTCGTTACCGCCGTCCATCCGTCTTCTCGAATCATCACTTCGCAACCTCCAACGTTGATCATGGGCTCAATGGCCAGGGTCATCCCGGGCTTCAGGCGTACCCCGCGCCCGGGAATTCCAAAATTGGGGACCTGGGGTTTTTCATGTAAATGCTTGCCAATCCCATGTCCAACAAAATCTCGCACAACCGAAAAACCATGGGATTCTACATGCCTCTGAATCGCGGCGGATATATCCATGAGGCGATTTTCCGGCCGGGCCTGATCGATGGCTAGATACAAAGCCTCCTCCGTTACCCGTAGCAATTGCTCAGCCTCTGTTGAAATACTTCCGATGGGTAAGGTTATGGCGGCATCCCCATAAAAGCCATCATAGATGGCCCCGAAATCTAAGCTCAGAATGTCTCCTTCCTTCAGAACTCGATTCGAGGGAATCCCGTGTACGACTTCTTCATTTACCGAGGTACATAGGGCCGCCGGGTATCCGTTATATCCCTTAAAGGCCGAGTGGGCTTTCAACTTGGCCAGCAGGGCCTCGGCCAACTCATCCAATTCCCGCGTTGTGACCCCGGGCCGAGCCGATGTTTTTATCTCCGCCAAAATCTCCGCTACAATCTGATTGCTGCGCCGCATTTTTTCGATTTCTTGCGGAGATTTCAAGATGATTCTTTCATCTTCCGGAAGAGGATCCAAGAGCCCCATCTTCCTCCCTATCTTCTCCCCTTAATCCGCCCTCGCTTCATGAATCCTTCATAATGGCGCATCAACATATGGGATTCGATCTGCCCCACGGTATCCAGGGCCACCCCCACAACGATTAACAAAGCCGTTCCCCCAAAATAGAAAGGCACGTTAAACTTGGTAATCAAGATGGAAGGTAGAACGCAGACCGTCGCGACATAAATGGCCCCGCTGAAAGTGATTCGGGTTAAAACCCGGTCTACAAATTCTGCCGTCTTCTTTCCCGGGCGAATCCCTGGAATGTACCCGCCATACTTGCGCATATTGTCGGCCACATCTGTTGGATTAAAGGTAACGGCGGTATAAAAATAGCAGAAGAAAAAGATGAAGCCCACGTAAATGAGCTCATAGATCAAGGATCCGGGCGCGAGTTGGGCAGAAACGGCCTTCATCCACGGGTGGTCCACGAAACTGGCGATGGTTGCCGGAAACATAATAATGGAAGAAGCAAAAATAGGAGGAATGACTCCGGCGGTATTGACCTTCAAGGGCAGATGGGTACTCTGTCCCCCATACATTTTTCGGCCGACGATGCGCTTGGCATATTGGACAGGAATCCGCCGTTGCCCCCTTTCCACGTAAATAATCGCCCCGACCACTGCTACCATCAGAACGATCAAGAAAAGGGTGATCAGGATACCCATCTCACCCGTGCGGATCAGCCGGGCGCTATTGCTGATCGCGGTAGGCAAGCGGGCTATGATGCCAGCAAAAATGATCAGAGAAATCCCATTGCCAATTCCTCTTTCGGTAATCTGCTCCCCCAACCACATGATAAAAGCTGTACCGGCCGTCAAGGTAATCATGGTCATCAAACGGAAGGCCCACCCCGGATCCATGACCACCAACTCTCCGCCCGGCCCGGTCATATGCTCTAGCCCAACACTGATGCCAAATCCTTGGATCAGGCTTAAAAGGACTGTGCCATACCGGGTGTATTGGGTAATTTTTTTCCGCCCTGCCTCTCCTTCCTTGGAAAGCCTTTCCAAATGAGGAACTACCACAGTGAGGAGCTGCAAGATGATCGATGAACTGATATACGGCATGATTCCCAGGGCGAATACCGAAAGCCGCTCGAAGGCCCCTCCCGAAAACATATCGATAAAGCTAAAGAGAGTTCCTTTGGCCTGCGCGAAGAAGGCTGATAAAGCTATGGTATCGATGCCCGGTGTGGGAACGTGCACCCCGATGCGGTAAACCGCCAACAGCAGGAGCGTGATAATGATTCGGCGCTTCAGCTCCGGAATTTTAGGAATATTCTGGAATCCCTGGAACAACCTTTAGAGAACCTCCGTCTTTCCTCCAGCAGTCTCAATCTTATTCTTTGCGGCTAAGCTGAAATGATGCGCGCGCACGGTCAAAGGATAGGCAATGGACCCTTCGCCTAATACCTTTACTCCCCATTGAACCTTTTTTACCAATCCCGAAGCTACCAGAGCGGCAACATCCACTACTGTTCCGGCTGGAAAACGGGCCAAATCTCGAAGGTTAACAATGGTGTATTCTTTACGGAAGGGATTCTTGAAACCGCGTTTGGGAAGGCGCCGCTGCATCGGCATCTGGCCTCCCTCAAACCCTCGGGAAACTTTTCCGCCAGAACGAGCTTTCAGACCTTTATGGCCGTGGGTGGAAGTTCCTCCATGTCCCGATCCATCCCCTCGCCCGATTCTCTTCTTCTTTTTTATGGCTCCTTGCGGAGGCTTTAAGTTGTTCAGTTTCATCTTTCGATCCTTTTTCGATCCTTCAACTTTCGATAACTCGCACTAAATGAGAAACTTTACGGATCATTCCCCGGATGGCTGGTGTATCTTTAAGCTTTACTGTTCTTTGCAGCTTCGTCAAACCCAAGCCTCTCAAGGTCTTACGCTGGGTTTCTGGTTGGCTGATTCCGCTCCGCACCAATTGCACCTGGATTACTTTTTCTTCCATATTCCATCCTTCCCAGAAGGTTGCGTATCTGCTTCTGGCGTTGCCCATGAATCGCCCGCGGGGCTAAAGGATCTCGGCAACTACTTTCCCTCGTTTGGCTGCGATGGCCTCGGGCGTCTTCAGCATGCTCAGACCTTCAATGGTTGCCTTAATCACATTGTGGGGATTTCGCGAACCTAGGCATTTCGTCAGAATGTTGACGATCCCGGCTGACTCCAGCACCGCTCTTACCGCTCCTCCGGCAATAACCCCTGTTCCTTCGGAGGCGGGTTTTAAAAGTACGCGAGCTGCCCCAAACCGTCCGACCACTTCGTAGAAAATTGAACCCCGGACCAGGGGAACTTCAACCAAGTTCTTTTTGGCTTGGTCAATTCCTTTGCGAATCGCTTCGGGAACTTCGTTCGCCTTGCCCAGCCCGAAACCGACGACTCCCTTGCCATTTCCCACCACGACCAGGGCGCTGAAGCTAAATCGTCTACCACCTTTGACGACTTTGGCAACGCGGTTAATATGGACTACGCGGTCGACAAGCTCATGTTCTTCTGGGTTAATTTGCGTCAATGAACTTCCTCCCTGTAAAAAAGCGTTCAGCAATCAGCCGTCAGCCAGACCTTTTTTCCTCTCCTGCTGTTTGCTGAACGCTAATAACCGATAGCTATTTAAAAATCTAACCCTTGCTCACGCGCCGCATCGGCCAAGGCCTTCACCCGACCGTGGTATAAAAACCCATTGCGGTCGAAAACAACTTTCTGAACCTGCTTGGCCAAGGCCTTGGCGGCAATCAAAGTACCGACTCGCCGGGCCATTTCCACTTTTTTCCTGCCCCGTTCTATTCCCCGCAACTCCGAATCTTGCGAAGAAGCTGCGACCAAGGTTTGCCCCCGTAAATCATCGATTAGCTGCGCGTAAATATGCCGGCAACTTTTAAATACACAAAGTCGGGGGCGCTCCGGGGTGCCCCGTACTTTCGAACTTACTCGTTTCTTTCTTCGCCTGCGCGCTGTCTCTTTCTCTTTTCTTAACACACCATTTTCCTCACGAATAGTGTCAGTGTCAGTGTGAGTGTGAGTCTGAGTTAATTTCATCTAACTGACACTCACCCTTACCCTAATCACTCATTTTACCCCACGGCGGTCTTGCCAGCTTTGCGCCGGATGACCTCTTCCGCATACTTGATCCCTTTTCCCCCGTATGGCTCCGGGGGACGGAGGCCGCGAATTTTTGCTGCCGTCAATCCCAACAGATGCTTGTCCGACCCCCTCAAGGTAATGCGATTCTGACGTTCCACATCCGCTTTAATCCCTTCGGGGAGGGGAAACCGAATTGGATGGGAATATCCAAGGTTGAAATTTAAAGCACTCCCCTGTAACTCCACCCGGTAGCCTACGCCATTAATTTCCAGCACTCGCTCAAACCCCTGACTTACCCCTTTTACCATGTTGGCGATCAAGGTACGGGTAAGTCCCTGCAGAGCTTTTCCTTTCTTAAGGTCTTCCGGGGGGTGAACCCATATTTTATCCTGCTCCACCGCCAGTTCCACCCCTCCGGCCAATTTTTGACTCAGATTTCCCTTGGGGCCTGATACTTTTATGAAAGGCTTTTCCAACACGACCTTCACCCCCGGGGGAAGGGGAATAGGTTTTTTCCCGATTCGCGACATGGTCTTCTCCCTCGAAATCTTACCAGACCGAACAGAGCAGTTCCCCGCCCACGTTCATCTTCCTTGCTTCTTTATCCGTGAGAACTCCCTTGGAGGTGGAAAGAATGGAAAGCCCAAGGCCTCGGAGCACAGGGGGGATTTCGTTCTTTGGTACATACCTCCGCAGTCCGGGTCGGCTGATGATTTTTAATCCGCTGATAATCTGCCTTTTCGTCTCTCCCTCATACTTCAAGTAGATCCGCAAGGTTCCCTGGTTTCCATCTTTGATAACTTTATAATTTTTAATATAGCCTTCGTCTTTGAGAATGCGGGCTACATGGGCTTTAAGGTTCGAAGTCGGGACGTCAACTTTCTCGTGCTTCGCCTTATTGGCATTCCGCAGGCGCGTCAGCATATCTGCTAAGGGGTCGGTCATCCCCATCTCTTTTTTCCTCCCTGAATGAAGTCCTCTACCAGCTTGATTTGATAACGCCGGGAACCTCTCCTCGCGAGGCCAGATTGCGAAAACAGATCCGACACAAATCGAACTTGCGGTAATATCCCCTCGGCCGCCCGCAAACTGGACAGCGGTGGTAAGCCCGTACCCTAAATTTTGGTTTCCTTTTAGCTTTTACAATCAAGGCAGTCTTGGCCACAGCCGATCCTTTCTCCTATTCGATGGGACACAGATTTTTCGCAGAAAAAACGGATAAAAATTATTTCAATCCTGCAAAGCTGCGTTTATCCGCGTCCGATAAAATTTCCTTTAATTCCGAAACGGCATCCCCAATAGGCGGAGCAATTCCTTCCCTTCTTCATCCGTTTTGGCGGTGGTAACAATGGCAATGTTCAACCCTTTTACTTTGTCAATTTTGTCAAAAATGATTTCAGGGAAAATGATCTGTTCCCGGATCCCCAAAGCATAGTTCCCCCGTCCATCAAAGGCTTTTCCGGAAACTCCTCGGAAATCTCTTACCCGCGGCAGGGCAACGTTCACAAGTTTATCGAAAAACTCGAGCATACGATTCCGGCGCAGAGTTACCATCGCACCGATGGGCATACCCTCTCGGAGCTTATAGGTCGCTATGGAGCGTTTGGCTTTGGTAATGACGGCCTTTTGCCCGGAGATAAGGTTCAACTCTTCTACCGCTGGATCCAGTATTTTGATATTTTGAACCGCTTCCCCCAGTCCCATGTTGAGAATAATCTTTTCCAGCTTCGGGACTTGCATTACGTTCTTGTATCCGAATGTTTTCATTAACTGGGGAACGACGTCCTTCAAATAAATCTCTTGCAATCGGGTCATGATAGCCAGTCCCCTAAGTCCTTTCGATCAGCTCGCCACACTTTTTGCACACCAGGGCCTTTTTCTTGTTTTCCAATAATCGCTTCCCCGTCCGCACACCTTGGTTGCACTTGGGACATAATAACAAAACATTGGAGATATGAATCGGGGCTTCTTTCTGAATAATTCCCCCCTGACGGGTCTTGCCCGAAGGCCGGGAATGGCGCTTGACGAAGTTAACCTTTTCCACTATCACCCGATTCTTCTTGGGAAGAACTCTCAGGATTTTGCCGCTCTTGCCCTTCTCCTTCCCGGCAACAACCAAAACCATGTCATTCTTCCTTACATGAAACTTGATGGGTTCCATCGAAAACCTCTACTGACGATTCCCCTGATTCAAAGTACTTCCGGAGCCAAGGAAATAATTTTCATAAATTTTTTTGCCCGCAATTCTCGAGCCACCGGTCCAAAAATTCGGGTCCCTACCGGATCGTTTTGGGGGGTGATCAAAACCGCGGAATTGTCGTCAAATTTAATGTAGCTGCCGTCCAGGCGTCGAACTTCCTTCACGGTGCGGACGATCACCGCCCGCATTACATCCCCCTTTTTGACTTTGGAGTTGGGAATGGCTTCTTTCACGGAAACGATGATCACATCTCCCAAACTGGCGTATCTCCGCCTTGTTCCTCCCAAAACTTTGATACAGTAGAGTTTCTTGGCTCCCGAATTATCAGCCGCTTCTAATAAGGTTTGCATTTGAATCATGACGATACCCTTAACAATTTACTTTTCTTCAAGTTGCAACTGCTTTGTCGCCCTTTAACGAACCTCCAACGGATAGCCGAAGGTGAGGTGTAAATTATTGCGCTTTTTCTAAAATTTGCTTCACCCGCCAGCGTTTCTCCCTGCTCAGAGGGCGAGTCTCCATCATCAGGACCCGATCGCCAATCCGACACTCGTTTTTCTCGTCATGGGCTTTATAGTGAGCTCTCTTGCGGGTGTACTTCTGATACAGGGGGTGCTTGACCAATCTCTGAACCTGAACCACGACCGTCTTGTCCATTCGGTCCCCCACCACCGTCCCCACCCTCGTCTTACAAATCCCTCTCTCCTTCATTCTTTCTTCCTCATACGGCCTTGGCTTGGGCCGAGATCTTCTCGCCTAAAATAGTCTTGACTCGGGCTAAGTCTTTACGCACCTGGGGCAAACGGTCTGTATTTTCAAGTTGCCCGGTAGCATGCTGAAATTTCAAATTGAATAATTCGGTAATCAAATCCAGCTCTTTTTGACGGAGCTCCGCTTCGCTCAA